>Ga0075721_102_pt1 | contig 226623 bp, 250 predicted proteins | sample RifGroB1_FD_67782 | JGI IMG/M metagenome (GOLD analysis project Ga0075721, IMG submission 67782) | Microgenomates (Woesebacteria) bacterium GW2011_GWB1_39_10
CCAAAAGGTAGTTCGAGCCAACTTTTTTTGCACTTTGTGAAAGCAAAGTGCAATTATTATTTTCGTGTGCAATTTTGGCCGTCGCAACGGCCTCATTTAAGAAAGCTCTCATTGGTTCGACCCAGTATGTTCCTTTCTTGCGAACAAGTGCAATTTTCTCTTGTACCGATTGTTTTACCCCCAACAATTCTTTCTTTTTCTGTTGGTAGTTTTGAGAATCGACAAGTTCCTCTAAATAACCCTCTAAAAGTTTATCCAACTTCTTTTCAGTTTCAGTTAAAGAAAAAGAAAATTTGTCTAGTTCGCCTTTGGCGAATTTAATCTCCTTTTCCTCATCTTTCTTAAGTATTTCAAGAAGCTTATTAGCCCAAATTTCTTTTAAGGAAAGTGAACCTACTAAATCTCTAAGTTGAGTTTCAATACTTGTTGAATTTATGTAAGGTTGGTTGCAAATTCCATTCTTTTTGGTACAGCGATAGTATGTATACGGAACTTTTCCACGAGTTTTGGGATAATTCTTGAAATGCTTTTCTGCTGTTATACCACACCCACACTCAGCACACTTTATGAAACCTGTAAATGGAAAAATGTTTGTGTGTGGTCTTTTGTCATCTCTTTTTGCTAATTTTTCTTGAACCAAATCAAAATTTCTTTTGGATACAAGTGGAGCATGACTTCCCATTACAGAATCTTTTCCATAATTCATTAAACCGAAATAGAATGGGTTTGAAAGCATTTTTTTAACTTTAGTGAGTGTTATGGGTCTGCCAAATTTCCCAATAATTTTATTTTTGGTTAAAAGATTCTGCACTTCCTTAATTGAAGTAACTTCTCCACTAACAAACTTATCAAAAGAAATTTTTATTACCTTACTTATTTTTGGTTCAAGAATGATACCTCTCGTATTTCTGTCATTCTTGTAGCCAAATGGTGCCAAACTTGGCCAAGTGCCTTGTTTTAGCTTGTAGTGAAGCCCACGCACTACATTCTGGGAAAGATTATCTACATAATACTTGCTTTGTCCAAATGAAATTGACAACATAAATTTGCCTTGTGGGGTATTGTCAAACCAATGTGTTGGAAATTTCAAATCAAGAAGTTTACCCTCATCAATCAAGTAGATAATCTTTCCTCCATCTATAGAGTTACGAGCCAAACGATCTGGATTCCATGCAACAATACCTTGTACTTCTCCTTTTTCTATTCTTTCAATTAAACTGCCAAATACTTTTCTTCCAGTAACCTTAGCTGACTGTTTCTCTACCAGAAAATCAACAATCTCAATTTTTTCTCTTAAAGCAAATTCTTTTAGCTCATATATTTGCTGATCTATTGAAAGAACTTGCTTTTCTTTCTCATCTGTTGATTTTCGGCAGTATCCTACATATTTCATATTTTGGCAGTTTAATATGTTGTGCCTTGCACAACCAAATTTTTACATTTTTTCTTTTTTTTCTCCCTTTTTAAGTAAACGGATTTCGTTTTTGCCGAATTCACCGCACAATTTGCTTGCGTCGTCCCCATTCGACGCGAGCAATATTACGCTCACTGCAGACTTGTGCACGACATACTCGAAAATTCGAACCTATTTCGAAAACAACTCGTAATGTTCGCTCCGGCTCGGCCTTTGGCCTCGCCTTCCGCAAAAAGTTGGCTCGTTCCGTTCTGCTTTAGCAGAACAAAAAGAAAAAATGTAAAAATTTGTTAATGTTCTTTGTTTCAATCCTTCCGAGCAACAACAGCTATTCGAGATGGACAACAAGAGTATTTCAAAAAGTTTACTAAATCTGCCTTTTGGCTGACAGGGAGAACTGATGGTTCCTCAACCGATAGAATTCTGAATCCAGCTTTAATGGTCTCATTTACCATGTCAGCCACTGTACGAATAAAAAGTGGAGATGTAGTACTCCAAGGCGTGTGATCGACGATCCAATCGTTTTTGAAATACTCTGCCAAATTATGTCTTGTTGTACGAACAGGATGAGTTACAACAAAAAGTAAAATACCTTTAGGTTTTAATAATTTGTAAAAATTCTTAAGCGTTTTTGTAAAATCTTCATTGTCTAGATAATGAAGAACATGAGTACACAATATCAAATCAAATTTATTTTTTGTTTCAAATTTTGATAAATCAGTTTTAAGAGTTTTTACGCTGGGGACATTATTTTTTGCGATTTTAAGCATATCCTCACTGATATCAACACCTGTAATATTATTTTTGTCTACTCCTTCGTCAAGTAAATATTTTAGAGTTCTTCCCATACCACAACCAGCGTCTAAAATATTTTTACTCTTAAAACTAGATAAACCTAACACTTTATCTAATAAAGGTTTCTCTAGATATTTCCAACTAAAAGAATCGTTGGCAAAATTTGAGTATTGCTGTGCCTGATCTTTGTATAGCTTTTCTATATCTTTTGGTTTAAATTTTAATTTCTGAGTCATAAACATATTTTAATCCTTTTTATAAAAATTTCCATATCCCACTGCTTTGTTTTGCGCCCAGTACTTGCTATAATATGCTCGTACTTTAAAAAAGTCGAGCATACTGATGAAAGCAGTTTGTTTTAACTCTCGCCCGCAGGCGAGAAAAATTGCACACAGAAAATAATAACGCGGAGGCGAGGCCAAAGGCCGAGCCGGAGCGAACAGTATATAATAATTTAAATGAAAAGCGATTCTATTCATTTACACAAAAGGCGTAATTATACTTTTGAAAGTCTACTATATTTGGCTATTCCCATTTTAGTTTTCCTTGCAGTAATTCTATTATGGTTAAACAAATAATATTACCTCTTGTTGCGGTTATGGTTTTTATAGCTTTAGTGGGTTTTTATTACAAAAAGTCAACCAATTTGAGCTTACCCAGCCCAACTTCACAAGCTTCGGTAGGTGTAACTAAAAAAACTTTGATGATAGGGGACAGAATTATTCCTGTAGAAATTGTGTCCACTCCCGAACTGCGTGCTAGGGGGCTATCGGGACGTACCTCTTTAGATCAAAACTCAGGAATGCTTTTTACTTTTGAGGCTCAAAACGTCACTCCGAGTTTTTGGATGAAGGATATGAAAATTCCAATTGATATTATTTGGATTAATGATGCAAAGATCGTCAAAATCGATAAGGATATTAAACCGCCGTCTGAAGGTACCATTGATTCAAAACTGCAAGTTTATAATCCGGGAGAACCAATAGATTTTGTTTTGGAAGTCAATGCCGGTTACTCAGTTGACAACGATATGCGTGTAGGAGATTCTATAAATCTTTCAGGTACATTCTAATCCCGCCCGCCGAAAGCAATTCTGTCTATCACCATTTTTGCTCCTCCCATACTCCTAGCCATTGAAATAGTAAAATCCCCCCATTTTTCATTTATGTCATCGAGGGCTTCAACTAATTTTTCCTTCTTTTGTACATCATTAAAAAAATCCAACTGACAGGATGCGACCCTGTCAAGATTGGAGCAGGAAACTGCCATATTTAGTACGTAGGGGGCGGCCGAGCCAGCCGAGGGAGATTCTAAAAGAAGTCTGGAAGCCGCTTTATAAATATCTCTGGGATCAAACATCTGCCTGCCGATACCCTTGCCCTTGTGCCACCACTTACCATCTTTATAGCTCAAGAATAGGTGAATACCACCCGCAGTGTATCCGGCCCTCCTTAATCTACTACAAGTCTTCTCCGTAAGTCTGGCAAGGACGGGTGAAAGATCTGGTATTGTACTTAAGTTTTTACCCAAGGCCACAGAGTTTCCATAGCTTCTGCGTTGGTATTCGACACTGTCTGCTTCATAACCGGCCAGCCTGGTATGCCAATAAAGACCGGTAATTGAATGAAAAGCGGCTTTAAGCCTCCAAACCGAGGCTTGATAGAAATCTAAGACCGAGTAAATCCCCATTGAATTAAGTCTGGCGGCATTGGCATTTTTTATTCCAGTCAGGTCGGTAAGTTTAAGAGCGGAATATATGTCTAAGAAATTTTGAGAATTTATTTCGTCCAAACCGTCAGGTTTATGGAGGCCTGCCGCAATTTTGGCCAGATAGCGGTTTGGAGCAATTCCGATTGAGACAGTGAGCCATTCTCCGATTTCAGTTTTTATTCTATCTTTAATTTCTTGTGCGACCACCTTTAAAGACCGTGTCTTTAAAGTGGGGTAATTTTCAAGATTTAAAACAAACTCATCAATTGATTTTGGAGTAAAGTCATTGGTATATTCCAAAATTAGGTTTTTAAGTTTTATATGTACATCTCTGTATTTATTCGGGTCTGAGGGAAGGATTATCAGGTCAGGGTAAATTGTCTTTCCGTCCCTGACTCTCATCCCGGTTTTTATTCCCAATTTTTTGGCCTCGATTGATGCAGCCAGAATACATCCGTTGGGAGTGGTATATGCGGCAACGGCAATTGGTTTTCCCCGTAAAAAAGGATTGGCTTGCTGTTCAATTGTGGCAAAACAGGAGTTGAGGTCAATGTGCATTATGTAGGATGGATTATTGTTAAATATTAAAGTGTCCATAAATTCGAATATCTAAATCCGAAATCCCAAACAAATCCAAAATTCTAAATCCAAATGTTTAAAACATTTGGATTTAGAATTTAAATATTGTTTCGAATTAAGTAACCAGCTTTGCTGTCGAGCTTCGTATTTCGATATTCAAATTGCTAATCCGCCAATCCATCCGATATTTCTTCTAACTTCCACCTCAAGGTATCTGTATCCAAAATCAATTTAAAAAATAGCGTTTTGCTGGCAACCGAAAAGACGTGATAAAGAGTGCGCCCCGTGCGGTATGAATGGTGCAGTCCGATGTTAATTATTGCGTGAAGTTTTCCGTTCCAAACCACCCAGCGCGGCGAAATCCTACTTTTGGTATGATCAAAACTTACTCCGACTGAAATCGGTTCAGATATTTTTTGCAGCATTTGATATTTCAATTTACACCCGAAGAAAATACGAAGTCAATAAGTGAAATGCTACAATAAATAAATGAGAAAATTTATTCTTCCCATATACTACATACTGATTCCGGTCATTTTCATTTTGATAGGTTGGTTTGCAAACGTAGCCTGGAATTTGCCGCGAAATGAAAAAAATATTATAAGTGAGATTAAACCGCGGCCTTTAGATAAATACTCGATCGAAAACCTGAGTTCGGTTTCCGTCAAAACCTCCCAAATAGAAATTGGTAGGGTGATCAAGGATTACCCTACATTTACGTCCTATGAATTTAGTCTTAATTTCGACCCAACTCTTACAAACGGTCCAAAAAAGAAAGTTTCGGGCTTAATTAATATTCCAAAGAGCAGCGGTCCTTTTCCGATAATTGTCATGTTCCGCGGGTATGTAGATCAAAAACAATATGTAATAGGAACTGGAACTCAGCATGCGGGGGAGTTTTTCGCTCAAAACGAATTTATTACAATTGCGCCGGATTTTCTGGGATACGGTGACTCGGATTCCGAAGCAGGAGATATTTTTGAATCGAGATTCCAAACATATACCACAGCCTTAACATTGATTAAATCGGTCGAAGCTTTAAAGACACGGTCTTTAAAGGTGGGGTCAAACTATATCAATGTTGATACACAAAACGTTCATATTTGGGCGCATTCAAATGGTGGGCAAATTGCCTTGGCTGTTTTGGAAATTACTGGTAAAGCTTATCCGACGGTTCTTTGGGCCCCAAATTCCGCCAAATTTCCCTATTCGATCCTTTACTATCTAGATGAAGCCGGCGATGAGGGAAAATTAGTTATAACAAAATTGGCCGATTTTATGGGTGATTACGATGTTACCAAGTACTCAATTAGAAGTTATTTAGACAAAATTAACCCGAATACAAAAATGCAGATTCACCACGGTCTTGTCGATGACGCTGTACCTATCGTATGGACAGATTCGCTTGTTAAAAGGTTGAAGGATTTAAAATTGAACATATCATATCTCAAATATCCCGGAGCCGATCACAACCTAACTCCATCATGGCAGAAAGCGGTAGAAAATAGTCTGACTTTCTTTAAGTCGTCAACAGTAGTAGAATAACATCCCAAAGATGAAGGAACACAAACCCAGATTTATAAGTATAGCCAGAATCAATGCAAAAATTGAGGCGTTTACAAACGGTGTTAAGCCCCAAGATTTGGATGCCGAAGCAGACAAGATTGAAGGAAGGATAACAGACAAAAAAGGTAGGCAATCCGAAAGCAATTTTGCGCGTATTAGCAAAAAAATTCCGGAGATTAAACAAATTGACCCAGGCACGAGCCGTGAAAACCGTGAGTGGAACACCGACTTCTGGATCGTATTCCGCGAACCGATATATGGAAGAAAAATGTTGCCCCTGGAAGTCAAAAGTTCGGATTTTGGTGTACATGAGGTTAAAAATGGCAAAGATTTCAAAAGAAACGAATTAGTACTTGTTGTGAATTCGGGAAAAAGAAGACAGGATGCCGAAATCATCAAGGATTTCAGAGAGGAGCTTCGAAGGGTTTCTGCGCTTCTTGCAAACCTAAAATCCTGAAGATCTTGACTTTTTACGTTATAAAATCGATACTTAGTTAATGAAGCTTATTGTCAGGCTCGCTCTAAATGTATTAGCCCTCTTTATAGTTGAGTATTTGGTACCGGGATTTAGGTTGTCCGGTCTCTGGACTGCGGTTGTTGTGGCTGTAGTAATAGGTATCGTTAACACCTTCATTAAGCCCATTCTCCAACTTATCGCGCTTCCGATATCAATTCTTACATTCGGAATTGCTGCATTTCTTATTAACGCTTTCCTTCTCTGGAGTGTTTCCATGATTGTCCCGGGGTTTGTAATTGCAGGTTTTTGGACAGCGGTAGTCGCTTCCATTGTTCTCTCTCTTGTTAGCTGGTTTCTCCACAAAATAGCGAGCGAATAGTTTGTAGGTTTTATCCTATTCGCTATTCGCTATTCGCTATTAACTAATTGATTACTGTCTTGGTTCCATAGGTCTGGCCAAGTTAACATTAATCTTTCTTCCTTTAAGGTCGAATTGATTGAATTTCTCAATTGCAGCCTTTGCTTCTTCCTCAGTGCTCATGGTAATAAAACCGAAACCACGGCTTCTGCCTGTCATTTTGTCCGAGATAACTGCTGCATCGGTTACTGTACCGGCATCAGCAAATAAAGCCTTAAGATCTTCAGCAACTACTGTAAAATCTAAATTTCCAATAAAAAGTTTTGAATTTTGCATTTTGTAAGTTTAAACCACGCAAAAACCAGTTTGCGTTAGTTTAATTTTTTGTGGTCACCTCCTTTCATTAAGTCTTTCTCTGGGGGCTAGAGCTTACGAAGAATTAAGAGGAATACTCCTTATACTTCTAACACTCAAACTACCTTCCCTTTGAAAACTGCAAAAGTATTATATAATATTAATTGCAATATGGCAAACAGCAAAGCAAAAATCGAAGAAAAGATCTTAAAGATACCAACGCTTAATCTTGGAAAACGGCCTTCTATGTTTTCCGGAGGCAGGGGCTTTCAGATCAAAATGCCAGGTGCCAGATTCGTTCCTCCAGTAGTACGAGTAACTCAAAGCAAGGGCGCCGGAGGAAAATAAATATGGCTGACAAAATTACATCAGTTATCGCCCGCGAGGAAAAAGGTAATATTCAAATTACCTTCACTATTCCCTTCGAGCTTGTTAAAAAGGCGCAAGAAGAAGCTATCGTCGAAATGGCCAAAGATATAGAAATTCCGGGATTTAGGCGGGGCATGGCGCCACTTGCAAAAGCTGCAGAAAAAATTCCCCAAAATCGTTTGGTGGAACACTCGCTTGGACACCTTCTCCCCCAAGCCCTAACTCAATCCGTTGAAGAAAATAAATTGAAGTTGGCTATTTATCCAAAATTTGAGCTTATTAGCGCAAAAGAAGGTGAGGCTTGGCAAATCAGAGGCCTTACTTGCGAACTGCCGGAAGTTATCTTGGAGGATTATAAGAAAATTGTTCCGGGAGAAATCCGTGCGGCTTCGCTTAAAAAGGAACTTGCGAGGGAAGAAAAAGAAGGCGTTGTGATTAAGGCTCTAATTGATAATGTCAAAGTTGAAATCCCTCAAATCTTAATAGAAGAGGAGGCTGACAGCAGGCTCGCAAGTCTTCTTTCTAGGCTTGAAAGGTTGGGCCTTGCTCTTGAAGCCTACCTGGCTTCGATGAACAAAAAAGCGGAAGACCTTCGGGCGGAATACGCCGTACAGGCCAAACAAGCCATAGCAATAGATTTGATTTTAAGTAAAATTGCAGTCGATCAAAATATGAAAATCGAGCCTAAAGAAATTGACGAAGCAATTAAAATTTCAGGCTCGTCAGATACTTCTTCCGACCGTAAACGTCTTATTGAGTCAATCCTCAAGCGCCGCAAGGCTCTGGACTTTTTGATCAATTTGGACTAACATCGGCCAGATGACAGACAGCAAAAAGAAAGGCCAGAAATTAATTACCAAGCAAAACATTCTCGAATCCTTAAAAGATTTGGGCGGCGGTGCTGTGAACCAAACCGGAGACCTTCTTAAATCCACCTCGGAAGATTTCTTTAGAGAACTCATGGGAATGGGTAGCGCCCGAGTTAAAAGATCAGGTGAAATCGAAGCAGGGGAATCCCTGCAAATGAGTGAGGTTTTGAACGGTAAAGAAGAAGAAAATAAGAGACTCAGGGCCCAAATCAGTCTGGAAAGACAAATGTCCTCCGATGAGATGAGGTTGTCTCAGGAAAAATCAAACCAGTTGAGAGTTCAGCTGCAGGCCTTGACCCAAGAAGTTGTTAAAGTTGCCCAAAGCGCAGGAAACCTTGCAGAAGCCACGAATGTCGCCGTGATCCAGGCACCCTCAAATCCGGGCATTTATCACATTTTGTTTTTTCAAAACGTATTGGAATTTCTTCAGTCTTTCAGGAAAAAAATAGATTTGGCCGCAACGTGGCTGCAAAGTTCCAACAAAAGAGCGCAAAAGAAAAATTATTGGAACATGTACAAAAAGAAGGGAAGCAGTTTCCTGCTTTCCCCGGACCATTATCTTCAAAGATCCGCCGGGTAAATGAAAATATTATAACTCTATGGCTGAGCAATCTTTTCCGACCAATTTATGGGACGACTTTGATGAACGAGTTGATCAAGTAAAACATCTACTAGACGACGAAGGGTTTGTTGAACACCTAAACACAACATTCATTGTGGATTCTCGCGTAGACGGGCAACGAGAATATAAAAAGTTTGAAATTGAAATGGGAAGGGAGGCTATGATTGATGCTCAAAAAGAAGATTTACTTCTTGACTTCTAGAACACACATCTCGTATAATTGCATTCATGTCTATTTTTGGGAAGTTTCTCGGCCAAATTGTTGTCGTCCTCTTTCGAGGCAACTTTAACGTGGCGGGAGAAAGATTTGATTAGTAAATAAAAACAAAAAAGAAATTTAAACCTCTCGCAAGAGAGGTTTTTTAGTTACCAAAAATGTCAATCGAATATCTATCGGAAAGAAAAAGCAATGTTTCAAGAGTTGAATCTCTGGATGCTGCAAAAATACACCCTCAGCTTGGTTTGGCCAAAAATGAGCAGGAAATTCTATATGAGGCCAGGACTGGCTTTGTTTCAAAAGACATGGGTGAAAGCAGAATGTTGTTTGAGAGTTTTTATTCCTGGATGCGTAAACATTCAGACTCAGTAATGGCTCCAAGAACCGGGCACATTGGGGGGACGTGGGAAGCAATAATGTTGGGTGGTGGAGGCCCAGTGGCCTTTAACAGAGGAGTGCTAGAACTCGGACTTGGGTACCCGTTATTGTTCGATACAAACATGACCCCCGATATAAAAACGGGGCGTGGCGACAACTTATATTATCCTGGTACGGTTTTAGGCAATAATGGCCAACTCGTAGAACTTGAACAATTTACCCTTCAAAATGGCAAATTCCTACCCCCGACTCGTCCGGATATTTATTCTCCGTTTGTTGCAACCAAAATAAACGGGGTCCCCACTGCCATAAATTATATTCATCGTTCAAGGCTTAAAAACCTAACCGGTAGAACCTATGTTTCAGATGTTCTTTGGAGGAATTGGGGTCAAGTTGAAACTTATCTTCGCATTATCTTTAAGAGAGCTCTTCTTGGCGAAACGCCATATGAATCGACTGTGCATGTTCAAAAAGCTGTCGATAGATGGGTAGGTGCCGACGGCGTTGTTTCAGACGCCAGATTCTTTATTACCGAGAGAGGACTTGAAAGAAATAACAAATGCTACGATTGGGATGAATTTGTGGATCTAATCAAACTAAATGTTTACATTAGTTCCCATCCGGAGACAATGCCGGATTTAATTGAAAAGGTAAAAGATGGTATTCCATTAATGAGTAAGGAATTTTTGATTCTATGCCTTGCACTTCTTGACACAGATTTTGTTTCTGGAGCTAAAAGTCAGGGTAAAATAAATCCGCATTTCCACTGGGGTGGTTTTCAAATGGCAGGACTGGGAAAAGACAGAGGATATTTCCAAAATTCAGTTGCCACAATAAGAGCGCTTATGCAAGACATTCGTATTGGTTCAAACGAACCACCCTTACCAATTGCCTATACACTGATGCCAGCAGGAATATTTCTCTTGCTCCCGCATTTGAGCGCTATCACAGAGACAGATGCCATCAATAATTTGTTAAATGAGGTTACAAAGGAGCCGGAAGGAAAAGTTTCTAAAACCAAGACTATGGAATACATTAAAAAAATTGTCAATGAATGGCTAGCTAAGGGATCTGACAAGAAATTGTCCAAAGAGTTTATTTCCAGGTTTTCCAAGTATAACCATCCTATGAAAAACATCCCAACTGAAACCAAACTTTTCATTCCCGAACCTTTTTATGGTTTATCTATCCAACAATTAATTATCACCGCAGGCTATCTAAAAGAAGCGTTAAACGAACACTAATGAAAATTATCGACCTACATACAGATTTTATACTGGGACAAAAAAAATTAGACAGTCTGTTTGGAGTCGACACCAGACATCAAATAAATGAAAGGCTGGCGTTAACGGGAGGCATAAAGACTCTTTTGGCTGGTTTTTCTTACGACGATTGGCTCGGAAAAACCGATTTGATGCTTTCAACTACAGAAGATTATATTGCCAAGTCTGATGGAAAATTGAATATTTTGCCACACCTTGAGGGAGCAGAAATCCTTGCTCTCAATAAAAAGTTATTTTTCAATTTTATTGAACGCGGTTTGCGTTCAATCGGCCTGGCCCACACCGAAGACAATAGTTTGTGTGGAAGTTCATCATCTAAAAGCAACTTAGGCATATCACCCTTAGGTAAAAAACTGATAAAAGGATCGATTAAGGAACGATTACTTGTTGACTTGGCCCACATGAGCAAACAATCTCTTAGAGAAGCCTTGAATATTATCCCGCACCCACCTCTAATCTCGCACACCGCCTGTTTTTCCATAGAAAAAAATCCAAGAAATATCGATGACAATCAAATTAAGGAAATTTCCGAAAGGGGTGGAGTAATTGGAATATTTTTTTCAGGTAAATACATAAATTCTCAAAAAAAACCGACCGTTAGAGATGTCGTCAATCATTTTGAGCACATTGTAGAAGTAGGTGGAATTTACTCCGTCGCAATCGGAAGCGATTTCGGCGGCATCACCACGGGAACTCCAATAGGTTTGGAGTCAGCAGAAAAACTACCGAACTTGCTTAAGGAGCTCAAGAACAGGGGTTACAAAAACCGTGATTTAGAAAGGATCGCTTATAGAAACGCTGAAAGGGTGATGGATCAATATCTAAAATGAAAATGAATTATTTTGCAAATAAGCAGAAGTTGTTGCCTGGAATTTATGGTGGCATGGGTCCTTTGTCACATATAAAATTTGAGGAACATCTGCTGACTGCATGTCACCAGCTAAATATTCAAGGAGATCAAAACATTCCAACTTGGATACTTTTCAGCGGTTCTTCCACCCCAGACAGAACAAAAAGTATCCAACAAACAGGCCCTATATCGGTAAGTCATCTTGTTTATTTTACAAAACAACTTGAATCATTTGGTTGTGATTTCGTGGTGATCGCTTGCAACACAGCTCATCACTATTTTGAAACAATTAAAAAATCCTTGTATATTCCAATAGTTTCCATGATCGACGAAACTGTAAAGGAAATCACAACCAACTATAAGGGTGTACGAAAGGTGGGGCTCATGGCTACAAACGGAACAATTGAGTCAAATCTGTATCAAGAAGCATTCGCCAAAATTGGAGTTTCGGTGATTACACCGAAAATTCATGATCCTATTCAGAAAAATATTATGAGAGCGATTTACGATAAGGACTACGGAATAAAAGAGACCGGCACTCGTTTGGATACAAAAGCGTGTAAAATTTTGCTTGATGGCGCCTACCGACTCAGGCACCAGGGAGCAGAAGTAATAATTTCCGGATGTACAGAAATATCATTGGCTTTTGAAAGAACCAATTTTGATATCCCGATAATAGATCCTCTCAAAATTACTGCTTACAAAACTATTGCCGTTGCGATGGGCATCGAGAAGCTTCCTCGTACAAATTTAGGTGAGATTTCCAGTCCTAATGTTTTGACCCAATTTTCAAAAATATTCAGGTCTGACAACTCCAGCCACAATTTGATATAATTGGATGCAATATGGATTCTTAGCTCAGTTGGCTAGAGCGTCTCATTGACGTTGAGAAGGTCACAGGTTCGAGTCCTGTAGAATCCACTAGTCTTCTTCAGGAATACTTGAAGGCTTGTAGATAATTTGAGTTGCCACTACATAACCTTGTTTGTCACCTTTATATATAGGGTAGAGCGCAACGCTTGGGACCTCCTGTGGAAGTTTTGGCAGAATCTCCATCCAGGTATGTTTTAGTTCCTCAAATTTTGAAATCACCTCGGGCGGGGCGGGGCAAATATGCCCTTCCGCATCCCATACCGGAACGTCGAAAAAATATTCTTCAATAATTTCAGACCTTAGTCTCTCCATTTTATTATTTCAGAATTGTAGCAAAAGAAGGATTATTTTGCGAATATCCAAAAAAGTATTGCGAGAACTATTCTATAAATTCCAAATACCGTAAAGTCATGCTTTTTGATATATACGATTAAAAACTTAACTGCAAGAGTTGCAAAGAAAAATGCGAGAACAGATCCCATAAAAAGCGTTAGGAATCCACCTTGCGCAATCATTTGACGAGATCTATAAATATCCAAGGTGGTTGCCGCAAACATTGTGGGAATTGCGAGAAGAAATGAAAATTCAGTAGCCTTTTCCCGGTCAAGACCAGTCAAAAGCCCACCCACAATCGTCGCCGCAGCTCTGGAAACTCCCGGAATCACTGAGAGTGATTGAAAAGTTCCAATTACCAGAGCTTGTTTGTATGTTAATTCGTTAGATTTCGGATTTCGGATTTCGGATTTCGGATTTTTCAAAAATTTTTCGATAAAAATTATTGCTACACCACCCCAAAATAAAGCGTTTAAAGTTATTGAACTACTCCCAAGAAGTGCCCCTTTAATTAGTGGATAAAGAGTGAATCCAACAATAGCTGTTGGTATAAATGCTACCGCAAGTTTTTTGATAAGGGCCCCTCCTGTCAGTAATTTTTTGGAGTAAAGAACAACAACAGCTATAATTGCTCCAAGCTGAATTACTATTTGGAACGTTTTTAAAAAGTCACTAGATTCCAGATTCAAGATTCTGGATACAAGTATTAAATGTCCGGTAGAAGAAATTGGAAGAAATTCGGTTATTCCCTCGACTGCCGAGAGAATTAAAACATGGATTAAGTTCATATCTTGATGATATAATCATAGCCGACGAGGGCTCTTCGTTCAATGGTAAGCAAGCTTGCCATTTTACTGCGAGTCCTTGCGAGGGCTCTTCGTTCAATGGTAGGACATGTGGCTGGCAGTCATAGGATGCGGGTTCGATTCCCGCAGAGTCCACTCGCTATCTTAAGAAAATTAGAGTATAATCAAGGCTATAGGCTTCTACTCCGTCTCGGCGGAGTTTAATTTGCCCATAAACTATGGAAATCAGAAACGTCGCCATTATCGCTCACGTTGACCACGGAAAGACTACTCTCGTGGACGCACTTTTGCGCCAATCTCATACAGAGATGAAAAAAGAAGACGAGGGTCAAGAGGCCATTATGGATAGCAATGAACTTGAACGCGAGCGTGGAATCACAATTTTTAGCAAAAACGCTTCAGTAGAATATAAAGGCGTAAAAATTAATATCATAGATACCCCAGGGCATGCAGATTTCGGAGGAGAGGTTGAACGCGTTCTTTCCATGGCTGACGGCGCCCTTTTGCTCGTTGACGCAAAGGAAGGCCCCATGCCACAAACCAGATTTGTTCTTCGCGAGGCTTTAAAACTTGGTATAAAAATTATTGTTGTTGTAAACAAAATTGATAAAAAGGGTGCCAGACCGGATTGGGTTCACGGTAAAACATTTGACTTGTTTGTAGAGCTTGGAGCAAAAGAAGAAGAAGCTTTTTTTCCGGTAGTTTTTGCGTCTGGACGGGGAGGAATGGCGGGACTAGCACCGGACTTGGAGAAAATGACCGATATTTCACCAATTTTCGACATGATTCTTAAGGAAATCCCGCCTCCTGTAATACACAACGATCTTCCACTTCAAATGCTTGTAAGCAATATCGGGCGCGATAGTTACAAAGGAAGAATCGCCATTGGTAAGATTCACTCCGGCACAATCAAAAACGGACAAGACGTGGCCCACATCAACCGAGATGGACAGATAAACAAATACAAAATTACTTCCCTTACAACCTTTAAAGGACTTGGTAAAAAAGATGAAACAGAAGCCTTTGCGGGAGACATTGTTTCTGTAACCGGAATTTCGGACGTTAATATCGGGGAAACTATAGCCGACCCACTCTCTCCGGTTGCGCTTCCTCTTTTAGATATCGAGGAACCAACCGTCAAGATGGTTTTTATGGTCAATAATTCTCCTTTTGGAGGCAAAGAAGGTGAGTTTAAAACTTCAAGCCAGATCAGGGCCAGATTGTATAAAGAACTGGAAACCGATGTTGCCCTTAGGGTTTTTGATAATCCGGATGGAACCTGGACTGTAATGGGCCGGGGAGAGCTCCACTTGGCCATATTTATTGAACGCATTCGTAGAGAGGGATATGAGTTCCAGGTAAGTAGACCCCATGTAGTAAACAAAGTGATTGATGGTAAAAAATTGACGCCTTATGAAAAGGTATATGTGGAAGTACCCGAAGCCTATTCGGGAATTGTAATTCAAAAAATGGGCCAAAGACACTCCAAAATGGACAACATGGAAACAACCGACGCTGTTACCTATTTAGAATTCACGATTGCCACGAAGGAACTCATAGGTTTTCGAAGTGAATTTATTACAGATACCAAAGGTTCGGGAATAATGAATGCGGCTTTTTATGAATTCATGCCGGATGATGGTTATACTCGCGAAAGGGAACGCGGAAGCTTAGTTGCTTTCGAAACCGGAGAGACAAGACTTTACGGAATGACCCAAGTTCAAGATCAAGGAGAGTTTTTTGTGGGACCGGCAGAAAAAGTATATAAAGGCCAAGTAATCGGGCAATGTAGCAGGGCCGGAGACCTCCGCGTTAATGCTTGTAAAGAGAAAAAACTATCTAACATGAGAAGCAAAGGCGACGGATCAATGGAGCATTTTAATGTACCTCACAGAATGGGACTCGAAGAAGCCTTGGAATACATTGATGATTCAGAACTTGTAGAGATTACCCCTAAATCAATTCGTATAAGAAAAGCAATTCTGGACGAAACAGAAGCCCGCAAGGCAGCTAAACTCACTAAACATAATTAAAAAAACAATAAAAAAGTAAATTTTGAATTACGCAAGGACAGTCCTTGCTAGGCTCAAAGCGTACGGAATAAGTGCTGAGTTTTTAATACGTCTTGTGGAACCTCAACTTTGATGTCTCTTACATATTTCCCATTTACATCTTTTTCGTCATCGTTCATCCAAATTTTTTCAGGTACAACTTTATATATTTTTAAAATATCGTTACCTTTGAAAGTAATTGGTTTTTCCCTCGTAGGACACTCAACTAACACCTCTCTCTCTGCAAGCTCAAAGGCTTTACCTTTAAAATAAACTCCCTCACCCGTACCTTCAGCCATTGTTGAATCGTAAATAACACAAAAAACTTTATTATTGCTCCTTAAATTTTCAGAGTGAACGCTTTTTTGATCTGATACCCAATAAAAATTTAAATCTTTGTCATATACTGACCACAAAGGAGAGTTCCAAGGTTGTCCGTCATCTGAAACTGTGGCAAGAGTAATGTACGGAATTTTTTTAATAATTTCCGCCGCTTTTTTGTTATGAATATGTGACATTTTTATTCTTCAGAAGAGATCACTTTAAACTCAGGTTTATATTCAGTGTAGCGCCACCACGTGGGTTTAAAAACCAAAAATATTGTAGCGGGATCGTCTTTCCATTTCTTGGCATCGGGCAGTTTATAATAGTGAATTTGATGTATATCGTTTAAATTTTCAGGATTAACAATCTTGATATTACCATCCATCTGTAACGTCTTAAATTCTTCCTCACTAAATCCAATTACAATCGAAGCTTTTATATCTTTTCCGCTAAGAAGTGCCTGGCATTTTCTACTAGTGTTTTCAGTTTGAATATATATTTCTAACGGTTCATTGCTATGAGAAAAGTGCATCGCGCTTGCATGGGGAGAGCCATCCTCAAGAAGTGTTGTAAGGCAACAGACTCTTTGTTTATCTAAAAAATCCAAAACTTTAGTTTCCATTTCTAAATATTATACTGTTTTTAAACTTATACCGCCATCAACCAACACAATCTCCCCGGTCATGGCGTCACTTTTGATAACAGCTATGACCATTTCCGCAATTTCTTCCGGCATAATCATTCTTTCAATTAATTGTTCTTTTCCAGAATCCTCAAATTCTTTATCTGTCTTTTTTCCCCAAAGCGGAGTTTGAACATAACCAGGCGCCACTGCATTAACTAAAATTCCTGGAGCCAGGTTTTTAGCGAGCATTTGGGTGTAATGATTTAATGCAGCCTTAGCTGCGCCGTAAGGCGCAATGCCTTTAAAACAAGCCTTTCCTTCGCCATAAACGGAAGTAATATTTAATATCTTTCCTTTAGTGCCCATTAATTCAACCGCTTTACCTGTAATGTAAACGATAGAAAACAAATCTACTTGAAAAATTTCTTTCCAATCGTTGGGTTCAAACAACCCTCTGGGCCTGTTTATTCCTGCATTATTAACCAATATATCCAGCTTTCCATGTTTATCTTTAATAAAACCAAAAAGCGCTGCCATTTCTTCTTCTTTATGGAGATCTACTTTAAATTTCAAGCCATCCTTGCCAATTTCTTTTAATGTTTCGGCCGCACCTTTCTCGTTTGAATTGTATGTAAAGATAACCTTACAACCCTCTTTGGCCAAAGAGATAGAAATGGCCTGACCCATTCCACTGCTTCCGCCGGTAACAACCGCGACCTTGTCTTTCAAATCCATAACAGCATTATTATACACAATACACAACAATTGACAAAAAGACATTAGGTGGTTAAATAGATGTATGGCACTAACAATAAACGACAAGAAATTTATAGCTAATTTATTAGATCAAAAGCTTGACCACCAAGAACAGAAATTCGAAGCAAAGATTATTCAGATTAAAAGTGACTTCTTTGACAAAGTTGATCCAATTCTTAAAGAAGTTGTGGCGAGCCGGGAAGATAGAACTATCGGAGCTGAACAACATCGCAGAAACCAAGACAGAATCGAAAAACTAGAAAAAATTCACCCTCAAAACAAGCATTTGGCCACAATTTAATACTATCTTGATATTACGCTCAATTTCAGGTAAAATTCCTAGGTAACCAAGTTGGCAAAACAGAAACTTTATTGGCGCACAGATTTTTCAATAAGGGCTCCCTCCCTGAGAGTTATTGATTCTGAGGGAAAATTGGTGGGAGTTTTAACCAAAGATGAAGCTATTAAAAAGGCTCATGAAGCCGAGTTGACACTTATTGAAATAGCGCCAAATGCGGTTCCGCCCGTAGCTAAAATCGCCGATTACGGCAAGTTCAAGTACGCAGAGGAGAAGAAACTGGCCAAGCAAAGCAAGGGCGTCAAGGGCGGGGAAGTTAAGGAAATCAGGTTTAGCCCGTTCATAGGAGAAAATGACTTCCAGACCAGAATAAAGAGAATTAAAGAGTTTTTTGCCGACAAGAATAAAGTCCGTGTTGTAGTAGTTTTTAAGGGTCCGCAAATGAGGGTCAAAAATACGGGGTACTTGGTAATTAAAAGGGTTTTGGATGTATTAGGAGATTCGGTAATAACAGATATGCCACCTAAATTCCTAGGCAAGCATTTAATTACAGTAATATCGCAGACAACCAAAGTAAAGAAAGTAAAAGAGCAGGACGTTAGCGAAGTGAGTGAGCCAGACGAATCGAACCATGCCAAAAATCAAATCAAGAAAATCATTAACTAATAGAATAAAGGTTACAAAAAACGGAAAGCTTCTAAGACGCCAAAGTTTTAGACGGCATCTTAAGGCCAATAAATCTTCCAAGAGATTGGGTAATCTTTCCAAGGTGAAAGAAGTTGTTGGGTTCCATGCAAAAAAGTTCAGAAAGGCACTAGGCATTAGCCACTAGAAAACAATATGAGAGTAAAAAGCGTATCCGCTATAAGACACAGAAAAATATTAAAAAGAGCAAAAGGTTTTAGACAAGCCAGAAATCAAAGGATTCAGGTTGCTAAAGAAGCCGTGGTTCATGCCGGAGCATATGCCTATGCAGGACGTAAACTTAAAAAGAGAGATCTTCGGGGACTTTGGATTATAAGAATCAGTGCGGCGGTTAAAAAATTAGGAATTTCCTATTCCAGATTTATTGCAGGACTTAAAAAAGAAAAGATCGAAATTGACCGCAAAATCCTTTCTGACATTGCCATCCACGACATGGAAACTTTCAAGAAAATCGTCAAAGAAGCAGGATTTGAATTTACCAAGCCCGAGTAAGGGGTGGTATCTCGATCCAAAACCAAATCACCCCGCTAACGCGGGTTTTTTGTTGTAAAATTAAAACCATGCAAGAAGAAATAATGTCGGCAAAAAATCAGGCGATCGCGCAAATTTCCGGCGCTCACGATAATGAGGAGCTGGAACAGATCAGAATTGATTTGTTTGGCCGAAACGGAAAAATCACAAATATTCTCAGGGGGGTTAAAAATGTGCCGCAAGACCAAAGACAGCAAATTGGTATTTTGATAAATGAGACTAAGAAAACCCTTGAGAATATGCTCCTGGATCAGAAAAATAGTTTTAAAGAAAATGTCCGAGAATGGTTCGATCCCACCATTCCAGTTCCACTAGTCAAAATCGGGAACCTGCACCCAACGTCTGTCGTAATATCCGAGATGGTCGAAATATTTAAACATATGGGTTTTTCAATTACCGAAGGACCTGAAATCGAAACAGATCACTACAATTTTGAACTCTTGAACCTACCAAAAGACCACCCTGCCAGGAGTTTACAGGATGTTCTCTATATTGAAGAGCCAGAAACACTGCTTCGCAGCCACACAAGTTCAGTAGAAACGAGATCGATAGAAAATTTGAAACCTCCGTTCCGAGTAGTTGTAGCAGGTAAGTGTTACAGATTTGAAAACGTAAACGCGAGCAACAATGCAATGTTTTATCAATTCCAAGGTTTCGCGTTACAAAAAGGCCTTTCACTAAGCGATCTTAAGGGTACACTTTTTCATTTTGCAAAATCATATTTCGGGAAAGACAGAAAAATTAGATTCCGATGCAAATATTATCCGGAGGTTGAACCAGGTGTTGGATTAGACTTAAATTGTCAATTTTGTAACGGCAAAGGATGTGCTGTATGCAAAGGCCGTGGGTGGATCGAAATGTTGGGAGCCGGGATGATTCACCCCAACATTCTTAAAAACTTTGGCTACAAACCAAAAGAAATTACAGGTTTTGCTTTTGGAATGGGGTTGGACAGAATTGTTATGGACAGATTTAAAATAAAAGACATAAGAAGTTTGTATAACGGTGACATTAAATATTCCTAATATGAAAATTCCCTTAAATTGGTTAAATGAAATAATACCTCTACCCGCTGACAATGGGGTCCTAACGGACAAGTTGACAATGGTTGGGCATATGCTTGATAAACGCCTCGTGATTGACGGAGAAGAAGTAGTTGACCTTGAATTACGCGGAAATAGAGCTGATTGCTATTCTATATTAGGAATTGCCAGAGAAGTGTCTGCAATATTCGATACAAAAGTTAAATTATTACAAACGTTGGAACTGACAAAGGTTTCAAAGTTATTAAACTCGAACCTTTCAGTCGACACACCGTTAGTAAAAAGAGCGGCCATGACTGAAGCCTTTGATGTAAAAATTACAAAATCCCCGGCATGGTTAGTCAAAAAACTTACTGCATACGGAATGGAATCTGTAAACAATATCGTCGACTTAACTAACTATGTAATGATAGAAACAGGTGAACCAATGCATGCGTTTGATTCAGACAAAGTAAAAGGCGAACTCCAAATCAGACTTGCTAAAGAGGGTGAGAAGATGATCACCTTTCAAGGGGCGACATTAACACTCACTAAGAACGATCTCGTTTGGTCCCGGGGCACAGAAGTTTTATCGGTTGCAGGGGCAATCGGTGAAAAATACCATTCAATTTCTGAAACAACTAAGAACATTCTAGTTGAAGCCGCCAACTATGACCGGGCTAATATTAGACGATCGGTGTATCGTCACAATCTTTTAACTGAAGCGGGGATAAGGCATGAAAAGGAATTGGATCCAAACATGGTCGATAATGCTTTGGGTAGATTTTTATTTTTGCTTAAAAAACATGGTTGGGGTACACCAAATTGCAAAATTTATGATTATTACCCCAAAAAATTAAACCCATGGAAACTAAAGTTAAATTTTGATTATTTAAAAACTCTTGCCGGTGTAGAAATTGATACAAAAACAATCAAAAATATTTTATTAAATCTTAATTTCAAAATAATAATTCAAAATAGAAATTTTATCGAGGTCTTAGTTCCAACATATCGTACAGATGTAACACTTGAGGAAGACTTGATTGAAGAAGTTTTGAGAATTTACGGATATGACAATATTACACCACATGTTTTATCGTTAGAAATTCCAGACGATATAACCCCAGATTACATAAAACAGGAAAATGCTTTGCGCGAGTGTGCCACAGCGGTAGGTTTCAATGAAGCCATCACACTTTCATTTGTAAAGGAAAGTGTGTCGAAATTAAACATTGACCCTGAGAAGCCGTTGAACACAACCGCATATCTTATTAACCCACCGTCACCGGATTATAAATTCTTGAGAATGAATTTACTCTGTAATTTATATGAGCTTAGTAAAAAGACTATACACGAACGAGCAGAAGAAGTCAGACTTTTTGAAATCGGCAAAACCTATTTTAAGGAGAAAGACAAATATTTTGAAAGAAGAAAGATAGCATTAGTATATTATCTATCTAAAGATAATTCATTTAACAATTTCAAAAGCTTGATGGACTCATTTTTTATTAAAATGTGCTTGTCTCACGTCTCCTATTCAAACGAAACGTATTTGTTACCGTTACACAACTCTTTTAGTGTAAAGTTGGGCAATCGTATTGTTGGGTTCGCTGGTGTGTTTGATGACATTTATTATTTAGAGATTGATTTGGATCAAATACTCGGACAGACTAAGAAATATTCCGTATCACTTTGGCCAAAATACCCGCCACAAATAGAAGATTTGACTATGGTTTTTCCTGATAGAACATATATTGGGGACGTCATAACCAGTATTACTTCGATAAATCGAATCATCGAAAAAGTAGAATTAAGAGATATTTTTCAAAACAGCTATACCTTCAGAATTTGGTACCAAGATCCGAATAAAACTCTCACCGACACTGAAGTTGAAAAAATCCGTAAAGAAATTATTACTTCAGTCAAAAATAAATTTGGTGGTATTCTCAAGGAGTAGGAGATGGGGAAAGAGAAGGGGAAGCAGAAGGAGAAGGATTTACCGACACACCGACTCCCACAGTAATGCTTCTGTCTGATTTGTTATTTTGAGAATCGGTTGCTTCGGCTTTTAATGTATAAATACCGTTCGCCAAACTCACGGGGCAACTGTAATTGTTCGTGCCATTGTTAAAGTTGCACTTCTGAACCCCGTTTATCTGCAAACTTGCTTGTGTTATTTCACTATTTGAGTTTGCTGTAAAAGTAACTGTGAAAGTACCAGGCAAGTCAGAATCCTGATCGTGAGGATAAGTAATATCAACACTCAAAGGATTGCTTGTGCCGCAGTAGTCCATAGGCGGATGATACCTACTATCCGATTGTCCGTTTACCCAGTTAAGTATTCCCTCTTGCCACCGGTTGGCTTGCCCCGAGCTCGCGAGGGGGTCCTCTTCTTTAAATTGAAAGTACTCTTTAGAATCATAATTGTTGGATGAGACATCGCTCGGATTTGCAAGTTTGCCGTCACTTTTGCACACTTTTAACATGACGTGGATTAGGTCCGGAGGAGAAGGTTCTGTACCTTTTATAAAATATTCGCTTCGGGACGCAAATCCATCATGAGACGGGTAGCCCGAAATTATATCTACATCAATCTGAGATATATTGTCGGGTTTATCAAAAGTAACCGTTGGTTTTCCTTTTAGCGCTTGGGTAATAATTTGCCTCCAGATGGGAGAGGCACCACTTACCCCTGATGCAACATTAAGCATTTGTGAGTTATCATTATTGCCAACCCAGACACCCACCATCGCGTTATCGTTTCCACCTATTGTCCAATTATCCCTTTTATCATTTGTTGTCCCTGTTTTTACCATTACATCGGGAATGTTTAGAAGTGAGTTAGATCCAAAAGTGTCTTTTCTGGAATTATTGTCGGAAAGAATAGAGTTAATAAGATATGCCTGTTCTTCCGTCAGAACTTTTTTACCCTTTTGAAAATGATTATCTTCCAAAATTTTCCCGTTAACGTCTGCAACTTTTAAAATAGCGACAGTGTCGACACGGTAGCCTTTATTTACAAATGCAGAATAGGCGCCGGTCATGTCTATTAATCTTACTTCTCCTCCCCCAAGAGTTAAGGAAAGTCCTACGCGCTTTAATGTCTCGGCAGTGGGCGGAAGGGTGGTAAGGCCCATATCAGTCGCTGTTGCAAGCACGTCTTTTATTCCTACCATCGCAAGTGTTTTAACCGCCGGCATATTTCTTGAATTTCCCAAGGCGTAGCGTATCTGAATAGGGCCTACATATTTACCGTCATAATTCACAGGATTATAGTCGGGTTGTCCCACCCCACCCGGAAAAGTTGTAGGTACATCCATTATCATAGTCGAAGCCGTGTAACCTTTTTTAAATGCAGTTACATATGTAAAGGGTTTAAAAGAACTTCCGGGCTGGCGAAGTGAAGTTGTTACGTTGACTTGACCATCATAATCCGTTGCGCCGAAATTTTTACTTCCCACCATGCTCATTATTTCCCCTGTCTCAGGATTAATTACAATTGCGGCGCCGTTTGTAATATGCTGTTTTTCAACTTTTGCTATCTCGTCAGTTACTATTTGTTGAACTTTTTCCTGTAAATCGAGATCTAAAGTTGTTGTGACTTTAAGTCCGCCTTGTTCAACAATCGCTTGCCCGTACCGGCTCTCGAGAATCCTTTGTACATACTGAACAAAATGGGGAGCTTTAAATCCGGCTCCTCTTGGCTGAAAAGAAACTCCGGGCAAAGCCGCATCAATCGATTTTTCCTGGTCTGGTGTTAGGTATCCGTCTTCCCTCATTCTTCGCAATACCTCTCTGGTGCGTGCAATGTAAGCTTTTGGGGTAGAGGAGTAAGGCGAATAGGATGAGGGGGCTTGCGGCATTCCGGCCAAAATTGCGCTTTCGATTAAATCCAAATCCTTGACATCTTTGCCAAAATAAGTTTGGGCGGCAGCGCCAACCCCCCAAGCAGTTCCTCCGTATGGAACTTCATTCAAATACATCTGCAATATTTGATCTTTGGTATATTTCTTTTCTATTTGCACAGCTAGCACAAATTCTTTAATTTTTCTGACAATTGTGCGGTCGTTAGTTAAAAGGGAATTTTTTACGAGCTGTTGAGTCAGAGTTGAACCTCCTTGGGCCCGACCGGCTGTGAATATCCGCAAGAATCCCCTGGTAATTCCGATGGGGTCAAAGCCACTATGGGTATAAAAGTTTTTATCCTCAATAGAGATTGTTGCCTGTCGCAAATATAAAGGAATGTCAGCTAAAACTTCGGGCTGTCTATTTTGATTAGCAAAGACGTCGTAAAGAACTTGTCCGTTGCGATCGAGGATTTGAGTAGAAAAACCGGTTTGCCTAACTATTTTGTCGGGAGAGGGGAGGGAAAGAGAAAAGAGTGGAAGCGCGACAAAAAGAAAAACAAATAAAAGTACCACGCCCAAAAAAACAAATTTGGCAATTCTAACCAATTTTCTGCTCCTGGTTAGATTCTGTCTATACCTCATTCGGTCTCTCCACATTTTGATCAATTGTAACAAGTTTTGAGATAGTTGACCAATATTGGCAGATAAACTAATATAAAATTATGACTGTTAAAAATGCTAGCCCAGCTACCAAAGAAGATGTAGAAAAAATAGTAACCAAAGTTTCCATTGGTTTTTCTGAAGCCATCCTGGAAGGTGTTCAAAAGATGTTTGATGAACAAAATAAAGTAAATACACAGACATTTGCAACCAAAGAAGATCTAAAGAGAGAAATTTCTTGGCTTAAAGACGATATTAAAGGTTTAACCGCAGATCTTTCAGATACCGCATCTAAAAAAGAATTTAACAGTCTTAAATCAAAAGTAGACAAACACGTTTCTAGAGTGGTATCATAGACAAAAGCGATACAAGATAGCTTCCAACTATCGAGCTGATCAGGGTAACAAACTGATTCGGGTGGCCCGTAATAGCCATAAAATTGAGTACAGCTTCAGGTGGCACCTCAAAGGCCGGAGCACAAAACAAATTGTGCGTATGGCAAAAACATATTTAGTAAGACACGGAGAATCGGTTGCAAACACAAAAGGGATATATCAAGGCCAAACCTTTAATACCCCGTTATCAGATATGGGAAAATTGCAGGCAAAAGCTCTTGCCAAATATTTTGGCGGGGTTGAAATCAGAAAGATACTTGCAAGCCCGCTTCTTAGAACAAAGCAAACAGCCCAAGAGGTCGCAGATCTAAAAAATATAGAGGTTATAGACACCTTGGATGTTATCGAAACAAATCATAGCGAATGGGAAGGGGTAAATAAAAAGATCATTGAAGAAAAATGGCCGGATGTTTATAAGACTTGGATGGAGACGCCGGCTGATGCCAAATTTCCAAAAGGAGAAACTTTTTTGGAAACTCAGGAAAGAATTATTAACTGGTGGGAAGGTATGACAAAAAATGAAGAAAATACTCTGGTTGTAACTCACGACAATATCATTAGAATTCTGGTCGCCCACGCTCTCGGCCTACTATTAAACAACATCTGGAAATTTGAGCTAAACCCTGCCGCCGTTACCGTTATCGAAACCAATGGAAACAATCAGCGCTTAATTGCCCTCGATGAAAAGAAGCATTTGCAAAACCTGTTGGTAGACCTAAAAAAACACGCATTTTAAATACTGTATAATTAAAAAATATGTTAGATATAAATTTCATCCGGGACAACAAAGACAAAGTAATCAAAGCCACAAAGGACAAGGGCTTTGATGAGGGCGTTATCGAAAGACTCCTTACGGTGGATGCCGAAAGACGCAAAATTCTCCAGGAAGTGGAGAGCATACGCGCCGAGCGCAATAAATTGACAAAAGATGATATCGAAAAAGGACGTGAACTTAAAACAAAACTTAAAAACGCTGAGGAAAATCAAAAGCAAATTGAGTCAGATTTTAACGAACTTATGTACAAAGTTCCGAACCTTGCAGCGGACGATGTTAAAGTCGGAACGCCGGAGGAGAATGAAATTGTAAAAACAGTGGGAGAGATCCCCAAATTTGATTTTCCGGTACGTGATCATTTGAATATAGGAAAACTAACAGACAGCATTGACTTTGAAAGAGGAGCCAAAGTTGCTCAATCGGGTTTTTATTATTTTAAAAATGATTTGGCCCGTCTTGAACTCGCTTTAGCGCAATACGCTTTTGAAAAATTGGCAATAAAAGGTTTTACTCCGGTCATTACTCCCAATGTTGCCAGAGAAAGAAATATAGTTGGTTGCGGATTCCAGGCAAGAAGCGACAAGGAACGTCAAATTTATCATATTGAAGATGAAGACTTGGATTTAATTGCAACCGCAGAAATTACATTAGTAGGTATGCATACAGACGAGACTTTTGAGGAAAAGGATTTGCCTAAAAAATATGTTGGTTATTCAAGTTGTTATAGAAAAGAAATCGGAAGTTATGGAAAAGATGTCCGCGGAATCCTTAGGGTCCATGAATTTAAAAAGGTCGAGATGGTAGTTTTTTGCAAACCGGAGGATTCGGACAAAATTCATGAAGAACTTTTGGCGATTGAAGAAGGGGTTTATCAAGAACTGGGAATCCCGTATCAAGTAGTTAAAATGGTAACGGGTGACTTGGGCAATGCCGCAAGCAAAAAGTATGATTTGGAAGCCTGGATGCCATCTCAAGACAAGTATAGGGAGATCACCTCAACCAGCAATACCACAGATTTCCAAGCAAGAAGATTAAATATCAAGTTTAAAAGAGAAGGTAAAAATGAATTTGTTCATACATTAAATGGAACAATAACAACCACCAGCCGAACAATTATTGCAATTCTGGAAAACTTTCAACAAAAAGACGGAAGTGTGTTAGTCCCCAAAGTTCTTCAAAAATGGATGGGGAAGGAAAAGATCGAATTGAAAATTTAGCCTCTCTGATATGGTTTTAGGATATCAATGATTTATAATTAAGGAATGATATGAAAAACAGAAAATATGATTCGGTTGTTTTTGATGTTGACAGTACTCTGGTTACTTTCGAGGGCCTTGATTTCTTGGCCAAATTAAAGGGGAAAGAGAAAGAATTATCAAAAATAACAAAATCTGCAATGAATGGGGACATGAGCATGAGGGAATCTATGGAAAGAAAAATGAGAGCTATTTCACCTGACTTTGAGGATATTGTCAAAATGGGAAATGAATACATAAAAAACATAACCCCTGGCGCTTTGGAAACCATTAAAATTCTTAAAACAAATGGCATTCAAACCTGGATACTTACAGGAAACTTTCAACCTGCTGTCGGGATGCTGGCCAATTTTTTGGGAATAAAATCTACTAATGTCATTACAAACAATATTTTTTTTGATGAAAATAAAAAATATTTAAGTTTCGATCGGGAAAACCCTCTTTCTAATAATGGCGGCAAGGCAATAAAAATCAACGAATTTAAAAATAAAATGGGTAAAACCGTATTGATTGGCGACGGTAGCACCGACTTAGAAGCTAAAGAAAGCGTAAATTTATTCATAGGCTTTGGAGGTGTTATTTTTAGACCCAAAATTAAAGCAGCTTCCAAAATATATATTACTGAACCAAACCTGATGACTATAATCCCTTATATTCTTGACAACTATCAATCTGAAGATATATCATTGTATTAGTCGAATCTCCTACGTTTGTATGTGGTTACCAACCGCAAAGTAGGACGCAACTTAGGCGAAATTAAGAAGAATTAAGTCACCATGAAGTTGGATGGAACCTTCCTTTGAAAGCAAAGGGATCCAACAGAAATAGGTGATTTTTTGTTTTTACATATGAAAATAACGCGAAGCAAGAAAAATACAGAAATCGAGAAAGATAAGCTTTATTTGGAGCATTTGAGGCATTCGTGCTCTCATTTAATGGCGGCTGCCATTCTGGAATTTTGGCCCCAAGCTAAACGCGCGCTTGGCCCTGCAATTGAAGATGGCTTTTATTACGACATAGACTTTGGTAATGCTAAAATAACAGAAGAGCACTTTCCCAAAATCGAGCAAAAAATGCGCGAGCTTGCAAAGGATTGGAAAGGATTTAAAAAACAAATTGTTACTAAATCGCAAGCTGTAAAAACATTCAAAGAAAACGAATATAAAGTTGAGTTAATTAATGAGTTTTCCAAGAAGGGGCAGAGTCTTACTCTCTATAAATCTGGTGATTTTTCTGATCTTTGCCGAGGAGGGCATGTAGTCCACCCAAATCAAGAGATTGCACATTTCAAATTATTGTCCATCGCCGGCGCCTATTGGAGAGGCAATGAGAAGAATAAAATGCTTACGCGCATTTATGCCACGTGTTTTCCGACAAAAGAAAAGCTGGAAAAATATCTTTTTCAACAAGATGAAGCTAAAAAGAGAGATCACAGAAAATTAGGCAAGGAAATGGGTTTGTTTACAATTAATGATCAGGTTGGACAAGGTCTTACCATTTGGTTACCAAATGGTTCAACCATAAGACGCGAGATAGAAAACTTCATGGTCGCCGAACAAGAAAAGCTTGGTTACAAGCACGTTTATAGTCCCCACATTGGCCAAAAATCGCTTTGGGAAAAAAGCGGACACTGGGCCCTTTATAGAGAAAAAATGTATTCACCAATGGATGTTGATGGAACGGAGTATCTTGTTAAACCAATGACATGCCCAATGCACATTCAAACATATCAATTTAAATCAAGATCTTACAGGGAGCTACCGCTAAAAATTGCCGAAATAGCATCTGTTTACAGATACGAAAAATCAGGAGAACTGAATGGACTTCTGAGAGTTCGGGCATTTACTCAGGATGATGCGCATATTTTTTGCACACCTGAACAGGCAGTTGATGAATTCATTTCGGTCTTTAAATTAATTCAGAAAATATATATGACTTTTGGGTTTACTGATTACAAAGTTCGTCTTGGAGTTAGATCAAAGAAAGAAAAATACCTTGGAAACGATTCTCTATGGAAAGGGGCTGAAAAGAAGGCAGTTGAGGCATTAAAGAAAGTTGGATCTGACTACTTTGTATCTGAGGGCGATGCCGCCTTTTATGGTCCCAAGGCTGATTTTCTAATTAAGGATGCATTAGGACGTGAATGGCAATGTGGTACCGTTCAAGTTGATTTCATGTTACCCGAACGATTCGGCCTCAAATATATTGACCAAGATGGTAAAGAGAAAACACCTGTTATGGTTCATAGGGCACCACTGGGTTCAATCGAAAGATTCTTGGCGATTCTTATTGAAAATTATGCCGGTAATTTTCCAACTTGGCTAACACCAGTTCAGGTAAAAATTTTGCCAATTTCTGAAAAACATCTTGGTTATGCAAGGACAGTCCTTGCTAGGCTCAAAGAAAGCGGAATTCGCGTTGAACTTGACGACAGAAACGAGAGATTGCAGGCAAAAATCCGCGATTCCCAAATGGAGAAAGTTGCCTATATGTTAATTGTGGGAGACAAAGAAATGGAAAACGATTTAGTTGCACCAAGAAGTAGAACCGGTAAAAATTTTGGTACTCAGAAATTGGATAAATTTGTCAGAAATATTTTAGATGAGATTAAAAACAAAAAATCTGAAGTGTAACAACCCCCAAGGTTCTTCAAAAATGGATGGGAAAGGAAAAGATTGAAATTAAGTAAGTTTGACAGAAACTGAAGTCGGCCGTAAACTACATCATAATCAAAATATATGGCAACTTTTGGAGCGGAAATTGAGAAACCTATATCAGATATAGCTTCTGGTTTACCTCGTGGAATTTCTCAAAAATCATTTACAAGAATTTCAGCAAGTTATAAGAATGGAGAACTGGACTACAGCGACATCCAACCCGAAACGGCAATTGCAGTAAACGCACCAGAGATTGGGCACATAGGTCTAGATAATGGTTTTAATCTCCAAGAAACTTCTACACGTGTTACCAGGAACTTGGGAGAACTTGAGGCCATCTTAAAAACCGATTTAAAGACCTTACAAAATGTTTTAGCTGAAGAAGGAGCGACTGTTATAAATCTTTCGATTCATCCCTTGGGAAAAACTGATTCAGCTACTCATAAAGTTTTTGTTGCGCCAAAAGGTGTTTATAAATATATTGCTCTGAGAGGTTGGGATCACGCTGCAGGAATTGACGCTAAAGCACAGAATAGTCCATCAACTGGTGTCGAGCCACAAAACGCAGCAAAAGCTCTCACCGCAGTAATTGGCGCCTCCGCAGCAATGATAGGACTTTTTGCAAACAGCCCATTCGAGGAAGGTCAAGTAAGCCCATTTAAGGAGACTAGATTAAAAATGTGGGATAGGTTTATGAAAAATTCTACATCGGAAGGTGATAGGTTAACTGCTAAATTTCCCGAAAAACCATTCTTTACACTAAAAGATTATTTTACTTGGATGTTTGGTCCCGGAACTAATATGCATTTTGTAATAGCTTCGGGTGGAAACTACAAAACATTCGGGGATGCAGCAATTATAATTAACGACAATCCATCTGTTTTGAGTTATTTATCAATGGGAAAAGCAGAAGGGAAATTCTTAAATTCAGGCCAAAAAATTACTATTATACCAGACCTAAAACATATGGAGGCGCTTCAATTTGCACAATTTACCAGTGCAAGAATTAGATGGCATTTTGATTCATTAAAGGTGAATAAACAGGAATTCCTTAATGCATATAAGAATGATTCTCTTGAGGAATTGTTTACAAACGGCTCGGTTTCTGACATTTACATTGAAGGTAGAGACCCGGGAGCAAATTTTCCTGATACACATCTAAACTCACTTGGTAATGAATTATCCTGGTCAACTATTATGGCGCCAAGCGCAATTCAATCAGGAATAATTAACAATTTAGACGAGGCGCTTCAATATCTCAGAACTTTTAAGTGGCAACATCTTAATCTTTTGAGAGAAGCCGCAATTAAGGACGGGTTGCACGGTGAGGTGGGTGGTGTAAAGGTTTTTGAGTTCACAAAAAAAGTTCTTGAAATTTCAGCAAAGGGACTTCCTGTAGGGCAACAAAAATTACTAGCGTATCCTGTCCATGTCTTACAAACAAAACAAAACGGAGCGGATAGAGCGCTTGTAGATTATTCCAAAGGAAAATCAATTAAGGATATTGTAAAATCAAGAAATGTCTCCGTCTAGCAAACCTATCGTCATTAAAAAAATAGAAGTAAGACTTTTACGATTGCCTTTAATTACGACCTTCACAACGGGATTTGGAACAATCAATTACAAAGAAACAGTTGTGGTCAGGCTTGAAGATTCCGACGGAGTAGTTGGTTGGGGTGAAGGGGCTGCTTTATCTTTTCCGAATTACTCCCCCGAAACTGCCATTACAACATATTTAGGACTTAAAGAATATTTATTACCATCGATTGTCGGAAAGCGTATTTCTGGTCCTGAAGGTCTCGATAATTTATATTCACAAGTAAAAGGTTACCATTTTGCCAAAACAGCAATTGACTGTGCGATGTGGATGATTTGTTCAATCAAGTCCCAACAATCATTGAAACAGCTTCTTGGAGGAAAAAGTGAGAGTGTCGCTATTGGCGAAAGTATCGGAATTAAAAATTCCATCGATGAAACTTTGGAAGAAATTTCATTAAGACTGGACCAGGGATATCAAAGAATAAAAATTAAAATTAAACCTGGCTGGGATGTCGAGCTCGTTAGAAAAGTTAGAGCAAAATTTAGTGACATTCCCTTGATGGTGGATGCCAACTCTTCTTATTCATTAAATGATGTTCCCATATTTAAAAAACTTGATAAATTTAACTTAATGATGATTGAACAACCGTTAGGTGATACCGATATTGTTGACCACTCGTTTTTGCAAAAAGAAATTACAACCCCTATTTGCCTTGATGAAAGCATTCTGTCAGTGGAGGATGCCAGGAAGGCTATAAAAATAGGGGCATGTAAAATAATAAATATTAAGCCCGGACGTGTTGGCGGGATTTCAGAATCTAAAAAAATCCACGATTTTTGCCAAGATAATAATATCGGCGTATGGTGCGGTGGACTATTAGAAACTGGGATCGGTCGCGCCTTTAATATCGCACTTTCTTCCCTTCCGGGTTTTAAATATCCTGCAGACATGTCTCCGAGTTCGTTTTTTTATAAAGAAGACTTAATCGATCCAACATACGAAGTGGATAAAAACGGATATATTGCAATACCAACAGCTACAGGTCTTGGCTACAATCTTGAAATGAAACGTATTAATAAATATACAAAACAAAAATACAATACAAGGGCATATTGACATTAAAATTTATTTTTGTTAGTCTCCTCTAAACAATGAATGCTGAAAATAAAAAGAGTGAGGGTTATGTAGCCACTGGTTTGCCAGTTGAATATAGAGGAGAATATGGGCAAATTATAGACTTAGGTCTTGCAGCAAATCCCAGTGGCGCAGCATTCGATGCTAAGAAATTAGCCGATCTAACTTCTACAAAACAAATCGCAGAATATGATGAAGATGTCCACCATTCGGACATTAAAGACCTGTTAATCGAAGGAATTGGTCTTAAAAATATAGGAAACGAATCCGTCATTTTTCATCCAAACGGCAGTTACGGAGCGGGTGATGAGGTTATAAGGGCTTTATCAAACCATTCTCACCAACAAGGAAAAACGTTAACGGTTTATGTTCCAACTTATTCTTTTCCGAATGTTGAACAATATGCCGCGCGTAATAATGCCAGGTATGTACCGGTAATTTCCGATAAGTCGTTTTTGCAAAGCGATTCTCTTAATGCCGTTCTAGACATGAAAAGTAATCAGTTATCGGGAAATGTTGTTTATGTTGACTATCCAAATAACCCCTCAGGCGTTGCGAACAAAGATCTTTTACGAAAAGTTGTAAACCATGTAAGTTTCCACGGAGGAATACCTTTTGTTGATTTGGCGTTTGGTGAAGTTTTAGGCGATGAATTTAAAGACGGTATTCAATATACGATAGATCGTGGAGGTGTGTGCGTGGGTTCATTAACCAAAACACAGGGCCTGGCTGCTCTACGTGCAGGTTATATTCTTATGAACCCGGGATTGTCTAAAAACCTATATAGTAAAGGCGAAAAACTTGTATTTGGTCTTCCAGCCCATGTTAAAAATGCCTACACATTGTTGTTCACGGGTTCTGAAGGAAAAACTCTCGCTAGGGCACAAGCTCTTAAGGCGATTAATTATAATCACCAGACAAATAGCAAACTTTATGAAGCTTTAACAAATTTAGGTCTAAAAATAGCGCCTACTATTTACGAAACCCCCGTGCAAATCGTGGCAAATGCCAACGACGACCTCTTCACCAGGCTTGCATGTGTAGGAATTAAAAGCGAAAGTTTGAACGAGTATTCTAATACTTTGGGCAAAGAGGCCTCAAAAGGATATGGAAACCAAGCTGTTAGAATATTGACCCCAAGAGTGGGAATGCTTGAAGAAACAATTAAAAGATTTCGTGTTGCAATGCAATTAACAGACAACCATATTCAATCAAAGGCCAAGAAATAAACACCATGGAGAGAAAATATTTTAAAGAAAAATTAACTGAACTTGTAGCCATCCCGACTATCAGAGAAAAAGAGATGCTAAAAGAAAGTTCCGAAGCTTTAGATCTCATAGAAAGTTGGGCCGACTCCGCATTGTCAAAAAGGCGTATTAAAAATGGAAAAACTGAAATTTTACTTTTAGGAAACGGAAATTTACTAAACCCAGATATCGGTTATTTAGCACACGTGGATGTAGTCGATGCCGACAAAGAAATGTTTAAAATGACCGAGACTGATGGAAAATTTTATGGACGAGGAGTAAGCGATATGAAATTTTCGATACCTATTGGAATTGAAATACTAAACAAATTAGCCAAAGATAAAGGCGCTCCAGTTATGACTCTCGCCATAACAACAGACGAGGAAGTCGGAGGCGGGGATGGAGGAAATTATTTAGCAAATGAAATTAAATTTATTCCTGAAGTTCTTATAGTACCGGACGGAGGAGATGATTTTGTTTTTGTTAATAAATCTAAAGGTAAGGCAACTCACGCCTCAACTCCTTGGCTTGGAAAAAATGCATTAACGCCATTAATCAAAATAGCAAGTGGGCTGGGCGCGATATATGATCAGAATTCTGCATCACCCAATTGGGAAACCACGATGAATTTGGGAGTACTCCAAGGTGGCAAATCGACCAATCAGGTTTGTGACGAAGCTACTCTCAAATTGGATTTTAGATTTCCCGAGACCAGAAGTGCTAACGAAATATTGGAAGAGGTAAGAAAAGCTTCTGAAAAAATTGATCCCAATCTTTCCATTAAACTTGGTGCCCAAGGTGACCCAATATATACAGACATAAAAAATCTTGAAGTGACAAGATTTTTAAAAATAGCTAGAGATGTTCTCGGCAGAAATATAAAAATTGAAGGAGAAAACGGAGCATCTGACGCTAGATACTGGGCCAAGTATAATATTCCTATAATAATGAAGCCGAATGGAGGAGGTATACATAGTGACAAAGAGTGGATCGATGTTGAATCTTGTCTAACGTATTATGAAATATTATCAAAGTATGTAAACGAATTCACTAGTATAATTTGACAAGAGATAATCTAATGTTAGAATACCAATTAGTATGAATCCTAAAGATTTCGCATTCAAATTTTTCTTTATTGAAAAGGAGCTTAAATAAAGCGCCACAGGGCACTTTTTTTTATTTATAAAATGGAAAGATTTTTACCTGCAAACAAAGATAAAGAACAAGCTCGAGTTTTGCAATATTTTATTGACCCTCAAAATCCCAACATGCAGTATAAACAATTTGCGAGAAACTTGACGTCAATGTTTTTGGGAGCAAACCCTTCAGCTGAACAACAAAAAATCGCCAGACAACTCATGGGGATTTTTGATGAAGTAAAAGACGCAAGACAATTTAATGAAACATATATCGGACACATGCTGTCTGAGGCATCAATTCCTGGAATGTGGGGTTATATGCTTGCTACAAGACTTGGGAGCAATACCGTAGCCCGTGAAGTTTCTGAATTGGAATCAAGACTGGAACCGGAAGCTATTCGAGGATTGATGAAAATGGTTGGCTATGACCAAAACGAAGCAAGTGGAACTTTTACTTCGGGAGGCTCAATTGCAGTTTTTACTGCAATTGATGTTGCAGTCAAAAGAATAAAAAGACAATTCGACGAGGCGGAAAAACAAATAGACAAACCATTGGTAATTTTATACAACAAATTTGCCCATTATAGTTTTCATAAAGCTGTAGATGCCTTGGGCGGGCCAGCTAGAATGATCGAAAAAATGGAGGTAGAATCTCCCGGTTTCAGAATGAATCCTCGCGATCTTGAAAAAAAGATCGAACAGAGTTTGAAAGAAGGCAAGATCGTCGCAGCCGTGTTTGCTATTGCCGGGGAAACAGAAACCGGAATCGTCGATGATCTAACCCAAATATCAAAGATATCAAAAAAACATGGCATTTTTACTATTGCCGACGGAGCTTACGGAGCACCATACAGATTGTCTCGCAAAAGTTCACTTTTCAAATCCTTAAACGAATATGATGCAATCACTATCGATGGCCACAAGGCACTTTACACACCCTATTCAAATGGGGCAGTACTTTTTAAAGATAAACACAACCACGTTCTTCTAAATCTGGGGGTCAAAGCGCCATACGTTAAGTTTGAAGAAAAAGAAGAGGCAATTTTAAGAAATTTATCTTATAAAAATCTCGGGTTTAGTCTTGGAGAAAAAAGATTCGAAGGATCAGGTGGAGCTGGGTCAATCCTTTCAACTGTAGCAGTATTGAGAACTCTAGGGCTTGAAGGGCTGACCACCGTCTACGACATCACGCTAGATAGAATCGAATATTTGAATGACAGATTGAATCGTTCTAAAATACTAATGCCCATACATGAACCAGATGTAAATTTGCAGTGCTTTAGAATTAGACCAGATGTTGAACACTTGTTCGGTGTAAACGATAACAGTCGAAGATCAGATATTGTTGAAAAAAGTAGAATCGATGATGTAGATAAAGGGTTGAGAGGCAAAGGCGGGTTTTTCTTCTCTTCAACAGATTTTGATCTTCCCAATTATTATGGAAAAATTGAGCAAACTGCGGTTTGGAGAGCTTGTCTTATGAATCCAAGAACTTCTAACAAAATATTGGACCAGGCCGTAGCCGAACTTGAAAGTTCAGTTCTTAAAAGATTAGGGTCAAAATAGTTGACAACGTCTTTAAAAAAAACTAAGCTATACGTAATGACTTTGATTTCTAACAGATTTTTCTTTTTTACCTTCCTTTCAACGGGAGGTAATCTTATGTAGCTAAAAAACAAAGCAAATAAGGGACCTCCCCAAAAGGGAGGTTTTTTGTTGGTTAGAAAGGAGACAAAAACATGCGCGAAACAGAAATACAAAATACAACTGCATCTAAAGTTGTAACAACTGTAGATGCCGTCATCCACGATGCAATTAAAACCAGTCCTCCTATTGATAAAAAAAGAGGAGATCTTATTCGCGGAGAAACATATTATTTAACCGGAGGCGACCCAGATAAAAGAAATCAAATATAGTTTGCCGGAACGATAATTGGCAAAACTCTCACATCACTATTGCTAGTTTTTCCCGGTCTATAGGCCACCAATGGTAAACCATTAAAAGACCTACCTACATACAAATAATTTTCACCAGGACCAATTGTTGTGGTGGATGCGTTATCGTAGCTTCCGGCTCTTCTAAAAAAACTCATATTTGTTTTTGAGGTGTAACCACAATCAAGGTCTAAGTAATCCAACGCCGTCCCAATAATTGCTTTTACACCAGGAATGATCTGAGAAAGTGACTGGCTGTATTTCTTCGTCATTTCCTGTTGCCCCTGAAGCGTCAAACCACCCGAACCGGGAAGAAATAAATCATCAACATTAATAGCGACCTCTGACGCTTTACATCGCTCATTTTCAATTTCAAGTCCATTGTGCCAATTAGACCAAAAACCTACACCATTCATTTTCAATGATGCAACTGATTCGCCTCTGAGCTCGAAAATTTGAAAACCTCGCTTTTCTAATTCAATTCGTTGTTCGGAAGAAAACCTTGTAATTGCAAATACCTCCCGGCCTGATAAAATATCCTTCATGTTGATACTATAACATGGCATGTCAATCTGGGAAAACAATATAGTCATGGAACGTCACAGTGAGGGAAAAAGGATTATCACAAGATTAAACAGCAACCAAAATCTTATCGAGATTGGTGAACCTGGCAACTGTCGAATATGGACAACTTTGGCATTTAAAATAGTCCGATCAGCGTTTCCAAACACACAACTCGAAGCCAGAGAAGTGGATATTTCCGAATACCTACAACACACTTTTTTAAAAATCACACCTATCAATGAAGAGCCTCTTTTGTGTGATGGACTGGGGCAGAAAAACATCCTCCTTTTTTTTGATTACGAATCCGAAGCTCCAAAACATCTTCAAAATAGTCGCATGGATATACTTAACAGTTATTTAAAATTTGACAACTCCAAATTCCGTGATAATATACATTTGTTAACATCGTAAAAGCTGTGAAGCAGTGAAGTAGTTAAGTTGAGTGGTAAATAGAGACGAGGCGGTTGGTGCAAGACCTCGCAAGCTCAAATTAATGAATTACCCTGCAGAGCCGGTTCGACAAAATCGAGCCCGGGAGTGCCCGTAAACGCACTAGAGTCTGTTGGAAATCAAAGGACTTGAATAATGAGGGTTATCTCATAATTTCTAGTCCCGCGGAGCCTAAAGGCGAAGTGGGATTTTTTGTTGAGATAACTAAAGAAGGGTGGTAACGCCTTTAAAGGGCCCCTTCAGTTTCTGAGATTTTGTCTCGGGAATTGGAGGGGCTTTTTTGTTTTCCCAAAAGGGGGTGATAAACATGAATAAAGAAATATTACGCGAACAATTGATAAATCTTGAGACGCGAAATGCCGGAATGAAAATTCTTAACCCGGGAGACTTAACGTCCGAAAAAACTGCAGACAATGTCATTAAGTTATTAAAAGCGATGTATGTTGAACATGGTATTACCAAAGATAAGAAAAAACTAGTAAAGGATATTGAAGTCGGAAACGTTTTAAGTTGGTTTGCCCAAAAAGACGAAAATTTTGTCGCAACAGCTTCTCTTGTAAAACAAGACGATGGCGCTTGGGAGCTCGGTAGAGCAGTATCGCTTGATCGCGGCAATGGACTAGGCAAAAGGGTAATTCTTGAAGCCTTAAAATTTCATCTAAAAAATCATTCTAATGAGGCGTTAATTGCTGAAGTTCGCGCCGCAGACGAATTCAAGCAAGTTCCGTCCGGACTTGCAACTCAAAAGATATTTTTTGGTACTATCAACTCGATTTTGCCAATTACACCCTTTGCAATTGCTCCGTTATTTGCGCACGGGGATCCACTAAGAAATGAGCAATTTATTCTTTCGGCAAGTGATATAAAGCCGGGAAAAACTATCAGTGAAAAAATTTCTGACTCTATTAACAATAGGTCAACCAAGGGAACTATTCCAAGGTTACAGGTGATACAAACTGCTCCTTTTCGTCTGGCGATTCCTAATGATAACGGAAAAAAAGCTAGTCAAGTAGCATCAGAGTCCGTTGATTTTAAAGGTTGCTCACTATTTCCGGTAGAAGTTACAGACCGAAACATGCCGTTAATTGGTATGTTGTCTTCGAGATCTGACATGGTTTTGTGTGGAGTTGACCGTCTATTGGGTAATGAAGGGAAACCGGTAGTATTAATCGCCACATTAGGTTTCCACGGCAATATTTTGACTGGTCAGTCATCAGAGTTGGCGCCCACTGAAGTTTCTGAAGTGCTTCCGACTGAAATGCGGAAAGACACACAAGCAATTGCTGATAAATTTTCGCATATACGCGAAGCGCAACTAAACGAGTTTAGAGATGGACTGCACCCTTATTTCCGTACAGACATAATTAAGTTATCACTTTAAACTATCGGTTAAACTGTAGCCAGAAAGGAGGTGAAAAATTATGTCAGGTACTAAACGAAAATTTACCAGAGAATTTAAACTTCAGGTTGTCACTGAAATTGAATCAGGGACTAAGACCAGAGCTCAAATTACTCGTGAATATGAATTATCAGAGGGACTAGTTACTAAGTGGGTTGCGGTCTATCGAGCTAATCCTCAAACTGCCTTTACAGGTAGACTGGTAGCCAGTGAGGAGGAAAGACTAAAAATTAAAATTAAAGAGCTTGAGTGGGCATTGGGTAGAAAGACAATGGAGGTGGAAACCCTGAAATTTACACTGGAAGGATTAAATGTTAAAAAAGGGGGCTTTATGAAGTAGCAGAAACATTTTGTCAAAAAGGACAATCTATTACAGATTTGTGTAGAACCCTACATGTCTCAAGGAGCGGGTATTATGAATATCTGAAAAACAAAAATCTTAAAAATATGGATGAAGAATTAGTTAAAAACCAAATTGAACAAATTGCCCTGGAATATCCAAGATATGGATACAGAAGGATTACTGAGGAACTTAAAAGAAGAGATTTTATAGTTAATCACAAAAGGGTCCTAAAACTGATGCAAGAAGAAGATTTACTTTGCAAACACAAAAAGAAGTTTATGGTTACAACTGATTCTAACCATCCACTTCCAATTTACCCAAACTTAATTAAAGGAATGATTGTGACTAGGATTAACCAAATCTGGGTGGCAGACATTACTTATATCCCCCTGACCACTGGCAAATTTGTATTTTTAGCAGTAGTACTGGATCTTTATTCAAGAAAAGTAGTTGGTTGGCATTTAGGAAGTGACTTATCATCCATTTTAGTTTGTCATGCCCTGCAGATGGCAATACTCAGCCGAAAACCACCTGCAGGGCTAACTCATCATTCAGACCGTGGAGTTCAATATGCCAGTTATGAGTATACAAATATTTTAAAACTAAATAATATTCAAATTTCTATGAGTAGAAAGGGTAATCCATATGACAATGCAGTTTGTGAAAGTTTTAACAAAACATTCAAATGGGATGAGGTTAGGCTAAATAAATACAACAATTATTTTGAAGCTAAAGAAGCCATTGCAAACTATATTGAGCAGATTTACAATGCAAAAAGGTTACATTCAAGCCTAAACTACAGGCCACCGAATGAATTTGAAGAGAGTTTAATTAACAGTCAATTGTCTGTACGTTATTAGGGGTTCACTCCAAGAAAATGGCACAGAGGTTTTGGGAAATTGAGATGAATTGGTCAAAACAAGATGAGAGGTGGAAAGGCTAATACTTTGCATCTCTTATGGCACAAGGGATGCGTAGCCTGTCGGTAAGTGATAGAATCGGAATGGTAAAGATATATAAACTTATGAAAAAAGAAGAATTTATTAGTCAGATTGCAAAACTTGTTTCCTTTGAAACTGTTACCGGTAACGTAGCAGAAAACTCAGAGGCCTTGAGTTATGTGGAATCCTTAATAAGCAAGGACGCGGAAGTAAAAAGAATCAAGAATAAAGACGCCGAAATTTTAATTGCCGGTAATTCCAACATAATGACGCCGGATGTTGGATATATGGTGCACATGGACGTAGTTGCTGGCAAACCTGAACAATTTAAGGTCTCCATAAAAGCAGATAAAATATTCGGTCGGGGTACCAGCGACATGAAGTTTTCTATTCCAATCGGAATCTCTCTTTTGAATCAGCTTATTGCCACTAAATCAAAAATTACTTTTTCTTTAGCTATTACAACAGATGAAGAAATTGGAGGATTTGCAGGTGGAGCGTTTCTTGCAGAAAAACTTAAATTCAGACCGAAAGTTTTAATCGTTCCGGATGGCGGAGATAATTTAACATTTGTAAACAAAGCCAAAGGAGTTTGCCAATTGGTTATTACCGCTAAAGGCTCCCCAGCCCACGCCAGCAGGCCATGGGTGGGTAGAAACGCCCTGGACATGCTTTCTACACTTTCTGTGGAGCTTTTGAAAATTTACGGCAAAAACAATATCAAAGAAAATTGGAATACGACCATGAATACGGGCCAAATTCAGGGTGGAATTTCTATCAACCAGGTCTGCCCAGTTGCAGTAATGAAAGTTGATTTCAGATATCCCGAAACTGACAGCATAGAAAAGATTACGAAAACTGTTTCCGGTATTGCCGCCAAAATCAGCAATAACATAACCATAGAAAAGGCCTCAACCGGTTTGCCCACTTTTACAAATACCGATTTGTTTGTTGTCAAGGATTTCCTAAAGACAATGGAAAAAGCATACGGCAAAAAGATCGTAGTTACACACACATACGGAGCTTCCGATGCCCGCCATTTTGCCAAATTTAATGTTCCTGTTTTAATGATGAAACCTATGGGTGGCGAGATCCACTCAGAAACAGAATGGGTAAGTATTTCTTCTTCATTGAAATTTTACGATGGACTGTTAGAATTCATATATGGACAAAATTGAGGAAGTATTAACACGTGGTGTTGCAGAAATATTGCCGACCAAAGAAGGTTTGGCAAAACTGATGTCAGAAAAGAAAATAACGCTATATCAAGGATTCGATCCGACAGGCGCTCAACTTCACATTGGCCACGCAGTCGGCTTTAGGAAACTCGCGCAATTTCAGGCGCTTGGACACAAGGTAATCTTCCTCATTGGAGATTTTACCGGAATGATAGGGGACCCTTCCGGAAAATCGACTGAAAGAAAAGTTTTAACTAGGGAAGAGGTTTTGGAAAATGCTAAAACTTATAAAGAGCAGGCAGGTAGAATATTAAAATTCGATGGGGAAAATCCTGTCGAAATTAAATATAACAGTGAATGGCTGGGGAAAATGAGTGCAATTGAATTCTTACAACTTTCTCACAATTTGACATACACCCAAGTTGTTGAACGGGATATGTTCCAGGAACGTCTTAAAAAGAGACAGGATGTTTACATGAATGAATTTCTTTATCCTTTTATGCAAGCTTATGATTCGGTTGCGATGAATGTGGATTTGGAAATCGGTGGACAAGACCAGAAGTTTAACATGTTGATGGGCAGAAAATTAATGCGAAATATCTTACATAAAGAAAAATATGTAATGACACTTCCACTTCTGACAGACTCAAAAGGAAATAAAATTGGTAAGACTGAGGGTAATGTAATTGGTTTAACAGATTCTGCAAAAGAATTTTATGCAAAAATAATGTCGCTTTCGGACAACTCGATTGTAAACTGTTTTACAATCTTAACCGACAAATCTATTGGGGAAATAAAACAAATAGAGAAAGATATTGCGAAAGGCAAGAATCCTTTTGAATTTAAAAAACAATTAGCTTTTGATTTAACCAAGTGGTTAAATTCTGAAAAAGACGCTAAAGAAGCTCAGGCAAATTTTGAAAAGACTTTTCAGGAGAGGGCGCCAGAATTTAACATTAAAGTTAATGCGGGAGAGTCTCTAATCAAAACCATCATTCCTTTTACCAACAGACAAAGCGTAAGCGCCGCTAAGGAGTTGATTAAACAGGGAGCGGTGGACATTAACGGACAAAAAGTTACTGATGGATCAACTACGCTTAAAACCGGTGATGAAATAAAGGTCGGAGGCCGGACCTTTCTCAAGGTAAAGTAAGGTATGAGTAAAAGTTGGCCAAAGAACGTTTTTATTGCGCAAGCGTCTCATATGATAGAATAGTAGGAATATCATATATCGATATATGATATTAAATAATAAATGATATCTAAAAAGGGCAAAAAAATATTTGTAGTAATAGTTATAATTTCTTCCTTGGCACTTCTGGCCGGAGCAGTGTTACCTTATATTCTATACGCAAGATAGATTCCAGATACATCAGAATAATTCGGAAGAATTCGGATATATCTGATATATCAGACCTGTCTGACTTCTCCGATGATATAATCTGAGTAATGAATCTTGATTCACCGATTTCCAACCTTCCCAAAGTCGGACCGATATTCGAAAAGAAATTTGAAAGATTGGGTATTAATACCATTGAGGATCTTTTTTACCATGTTCCTTCGCGCTATCTGGACTATTCATTAATAACAACTATTAACAAACTTCGCGCGGATGAAACCGTTACCATTCACGCCAAAATTGCTTCCATCGCTAATATTTTTTCTAAAAGAGGAGTGAGAATGCAGATTGGGTCGGTTGAGGATGAAACGGGAAAATTAATGGTCGTTTGGTTTAACCAACCATTCTTATTAAAAATGCTTTACCCGGGACGCCTTGTTTCCTTGTCGGGAAAGGTTGGATTTTTCAATAGAAAATTGTGTTTAAGTTCACCCGATTACGAAATATTGGATGAAGAAGGAGACCAAACTTTCCACACAGGCCGTTTTGTTCCTGTTTATCCCGAAACTTCTGGTCTTTCTTCCAAATGGCTTCGAACCAAAATCCGCGATGCGTTTGCCACCACAGAAATCGAAGAATATTTGCCGAAGGATGTGTTGACAGGGGGGGCCCTTGTCAGTCTGAAGGATGCGATACAAAAAGTGCATTTCCCTAAAAATCTAGAGGAAGCTGAGGAGGGGAGAAAAAGATTGGCCTTTAACGAAGTCCTAAATCTCCAACTAAAAAGCTTAATCAGAAAATCAAACTGGAAAGAAAATCGCGTCATCAATAGATTAGAAATTAACAGTTCAGTAGTTCAACAGTTTATCAGTTCATTACCTTTCAAATTAACCGAATCCCAATCTAAAGCCATGGATGAAATTCTTAAAGATTTGGGTGGAGAAATTCCCATGAATCGTTTGTTGGAAGGGGATGTGGGAAGCGGAAAAACAGTTGTCGCGGCAGTCGGGGCATTTGTGGCATTTTTAAACGGTTACCAAACATTAATAATGGCTCCCACTCAAATTTTAGCATCCCAGCATTACGAGACCCTTAATCGTCTATTTTCCAAATTCAAGCTTCGTCTCTCACTTCTAACTTCCGCAGTCAAACTTCACGATCTTGGACGAACGGATGTCTTTGTCGGTACTCATTCGTTAATTCATAGTAAAGTTGACTTTAGTAAAGTAGCTTTTGTAGTGATTGACGAACAACACAGATTCGGCGTCGAGCAAAGAAGACATCTGGTTAAAAAAACCGGAACTCCGCATGTTTTAACAATGACCGCAACCCCCATTCCAAGAACCGTAGCCCTTACCACTTACGGTGACTTGGATTTGTCAGTCTTGACCGAAATGCCGGAAGGACGCCAAAAAGTTACAACCTGGGTTGTTCCAGAAATCAAAAGAGATGGAGCATACGAGTGGATGAAAAAACAAATAATAAATAACAAATCTCAAATCTTTATTGTTTGCCCTTTGATTGAAGACTCAGACACCGAAACTCTTGCAGACGTAAAATCAGTCACCTCCGAATTCTTAAATCTTAAATCTGTATTCATAAATCAAAAACTCGGCCTATTGCATGGCCGCCTCAAGTCCAAGGAAAAAGATGAGATTTTGGACAAATTCAGATCGGGTACGATCGATATTTTGGTCGCGACCCCTGTTGTTGAAGTTGGAATAGATATCCCCAACGCCACTATAATGGTAATTGAGGCTGCCGAGCGTTTTGGCCTTGCCGGGCTTCATCAGCTTCGCGGCCGAGTTGGGAGGGGATCGAAACGATCATATTGTCTAATCTTTTCAAATTACCACTCCGGGGCAGCCTACACACGATTGCGCGCGATGGAAAAGAGTTATTCCGGCTTTGAGTTGGCTGAACTGGATTTAAAGCTAAGAGGCCCCGGAGAAATCTTCGGAACTGCCCAATCAGGTTTCCCGGAGCTTAAGATCGCCTCTTGGAACAACTTTGAGTTAATTAAGGCAACCAAAGAAGTTGCGGAGGACATCATCAAAAACCCCAAAAAATACACATTGGTTAAAACCAAATTCGAATATACTAAAAAATACGGCTGGCGTCTTTCCTACTTGAATGACGTCACTCATGTTTAATTGAAAATTATAAATTGATAATTGTAAATTTCGTAATTTTAACATAAGCAGAGCTTGCCATGAGCAGAGCCTCATGGTAAAATTACGGTTATATGGTACCTTTACCAAAACGAAAACACACAAGAAGTAGAACCGGAATTAGACGCGGAGGACAGCCCAAAATGGTTCTTTCAAATCTGACAAAGTGTACCAGTTGTGGAAAATTGAAGGAAAATCACAGAACTTGTCCGTATTGTGGCTTCTGGCGATAATTCGATGAAAACATCAACTGACCCCAGGCACATTAGAAGAAGGGAAGCCGTCAAGTCCCTTTTTGCCGAAACTTTTGCCAAACAACCGGGGAACGGCGAGTTGGTAATCAAGATTCTTAGCCAAAAAAAGAAAATCGATAAACTAATTGAGGACGCGGCCCCGCAATGGCCCATCGATAAACTTAACAAGATTGATTTGGCAATTTTGAGGCTTGCCGTCTACGAACTTGAGAATGACGATACTCCGCCTAAAGTCGTAATCGACGAAGCGGTGGAACTTGCCAAAGAGTACGGCGCCGAATCTTCCTCTTCATTTATCAACGGTGTATTGGGTACAATATACAAGGACGAGACTGATGCCGCAGCTACGAAAAAATAACAATGGATACAGATCTAAATAATATCTCAGTAAAAATTAAAAGAGAGTTGTCTGATTTTCTGGGAATTGACATGGAAGACGTTGACGATGAAACATCTTTAAAAGAGGACCTTCACATGGACCCGGCAAGCATAACAGACTACATAGAAATATTGTCAAAGGCCGGTTTTGACACGGACAGGCTTGATTTAACAGAAATCGAAACCTTCGGAGATCTTCTTGAGGCATTATCCTCTCACACCTAAGTATGGATAAAATAAAATCCTTAAAAGCAAAATTCAAAAACCAGAATCTCTTCGACTCGGCTCTCACCCACAGGTCCTGGGTTAATGAACATAAAGGAGTACGTACAAATAACGAAAGACTTGAGTTTCTGGGAGATGCTGTTTTGGAATTTATTGTTTCCAAAGAACTTTTTGCTAAATTCCCCGATAAAGAAGAAGGATATCTTACTGCGCTACGGGCGAATATAGTCAACACCATTTCGCTCTCAGAAGTAGCAAAAAAGCTTGATTTAGGACCACTGATTTTTTTAAGTAAAGGCGAGGAGGATGGCGGCGGAAGGCAAAACACATCCCTTCTGGCAGATACGGTTGAAGCAATAATCGGAGCCATGTTTATTGACCGCGGGATCGAGGCTTCCGAAAAGTTTATTGAAGAAAATCTACTGAAAGATGTTGAGGTCCGCGCCAAGGAACCTCTTAAAGACAGCAAGTCCCAGCTTCAGGAACACGTTCAGTCGCTTGGTTTTTCCGCGCCAAAATATCAGGTAGTAGAAGAGTCCGGTCCGGATCACAATAAAAAATTTATTATCGAGGTTGTTGTAAACGGAAAACCCTGGGGCAGGGGAGAAGGAAAAAGTAAAAGTACCGCCGAACAGGATGCGGCTAGACAGGCTCTGGCAAAAAAGGTACAATAGCTTCATGATAAGCAAAGCTTGTCACAAAATTATTTTATGATTGCAATAAGATTATCAAGATTCGGCCGCAAAAAAGCTCCCTTTTATAGGGTTGTGGCTGTTGATTCAAGAAAAAAGGCAACCGGGATGGTTTTAAAAACCCTAGGAACATGGAACCCTGCAAAAAAAGAATTTAAAATTAATAAAGATGAATTAAAAGTCTGGGTAGAAAAAGGTGCGCAAGTTAGCGCTACCGTCAAAAAATTAATTAGTACCAAATAAATATGCGTGATTTACTGGATTTTATACTTAAAGGAGTGCTCGGGGAAGAAAAATTTGATGTCGACGAAGCAGAGATCGAAGGCCGAATTGCTTATTCCATTAAAACCGATCCCAAAAACATCGGCCTTATTATCGGAAAAGGCGGGCATATGATTAAGTCTCTTAGAAACATCCTCAAAGTCCGCGCCACGCTCGAAAAGAAAGCGGTCTCTTTGGATATTTCTGAGTAAATTAAGGACTAAAAGGATCAGTTCTGCCTGTTCCAGTAGACGGAGGAACAATAACAAAAACAGGCTTCCTAAGACTTCCCATATCGGTAATCAACTGTTTTTCGGCTTCGGTAAGGTTTGTAATCTCTGTAGTTAACAAAGGCAATTTGGTGGGAAGAGGGGACCAAAAAGACTTCACGGAAATAGCGGCTCTTTCTACTCCTCCGTTTTCGCTAAGTTTTATTTTATCAACAACAATAACCGGAGCAATATTCCCCGTAGCTTTTATGAATGCTATCATTTGGTCCCGCGGCGCAATAATATCAAAACTGATATCGGTTCTAAGAAGCCCTGTTTTATCAGCAATTTCGGGACCGCTTTTTATTCCTGAGACCAAAACTGAATTTTCCAAAGCCAGTAATTTAATTTGCGAGACTACTGCCAGCGACGGGTTGGATTCGGGAAGCACAACAAGTGCGGCGTTGGCCGATTCTCCCACAGAAGCCGAAACGGTTCTCAGAATGTCTGTTTTTTGAGTTAAAATCGTCCGGTCTTTTTGCGCCTTGGCAAGACCAGCTCTTACTTCCGATATTTTTGATAATCCGAATTTACCAACAATAATAAAAAGTATTATAACGGCAAGAAGAGGAAATACCGCTACTGTTATCTGTTTTGTTCCCGTCGATAAATTCTTAAACATTATTACAATATATGAAAGGTGGCAAGATATCCACTTGCCGGATTGTATCCAAAGGTCGTAAGCGTAACAAATTTAAAAACTTCGGAATCTGAAATATTTTTAAGAAAAGCGGACAAATCGCTGTTGCTTCTAAAAACTACGGATAAATCAAGTTTTTGCGGATCGATGCTAAGTTCGCTTAAATTTGAATTCGGACCGATGTTTATCAAAAACGGCTCGATCCTGGAGAATATTTTAATCGAACTTACAACACCCCGGGCCATTCCGATCTTTGCAAGACGGTCTTTAAGAAGAACCACTGCCTGTTCTGTCTTTTCCTGAGAAACAATTAGGGATTTAATTTCGTCCACTTCAGAAGAAATACTCTGTAATTGAATCGAACTAAAAGCAAAAAAGGCTGCCAGTCCAAGAGCAAAAATTATAAATCCGGAAAGCAAAATTACATTCAACATCCGCACCAACTTAAGTGTTTTTCCCAAAGTACTGCTTATTGTATGCTCCGGAGGCAATAAATTAAGTGTGACAGTCATATTTGTTAACTATTCCCCGCGCATAGCCAAACCAACCGCCACCGAATAAAGTGATGCGTAGGGTGCCAGGCGTTTGGCAGTATCCGGGTCAACAGCGGTTTTGATAAAAGGATTGCCGACCAACACTTCCAGTCCCAAAAGAGAGCTTAGGGCAGAAACGATCTCGCGCATACCGCTTGTTCCACCCGAAATAATTATAGCTTTCGGAGAATCTCCCTTTTCCTCCGTCTGATAATAATTAATGGCTTTTTTGATCTCGTCTACAACCATTCTTAATACAGGGTCAAGGGCACCTTTAATTTTCCCTTCCAACTCTTTTGAAGAAAGTCCGTAAGTTTTTTTGTACTCTTCAGCCTGCGGGGCAGATATGCCAAGGCCCTGGGAAACAGCCCTCGTAAAAGCTTCTCCGGCAATTGGAATAGACCTGGAAAAACTAAGAAGACCATTTTTGACGATTGCGATATCGGTACTGGTTGCCCCAAAATCGGTAATTAAAACCGTCTTGTCAACCGGCGCAAGCGCTCGGGTTAAAGCAATCAGTTCCGTTTCAACTGCAACCGGAGTCAACCCCGCAGCCTCCACTACTTTGGTATACCTTTCAACTACAACCTTTGGCGCCGCCACCAGTAAAACCAAAACTTCCGGGGGACTGGTTTTTTCGTTCCGCTCAAGAATAGAGTGCTGAATAACTGCTTCAGCAACAGGAATCGGAATATATTGCTCAGATTCCCATTTAATAGCAGAGGCAATTTCGGAATCGGTTAACATAGGAAACCTGATTGTTCTTGTAAATACTTGGGATTCGGGAACGGAGATAACCACATCTTTTGATGATACGCCGGCCTCATTATGAAGATGTTTAACAACAGAGCCTAAGTCGGCATATTCTTTATCATCAACCAATTTATCCACACTATTGCCAGAATAACCGACAATTCCGGAAGCGGAAAGAGCAAATCCATTCCCCTCTTTTTGAAGTTCTACTATTTTAATTGTTTTACTTCCAATATCAAGTCCGGTCATGTGAGCAGTTATATAATTATACTAGATACTTTTTTATTTTGTAATCCCGGTTGAGCTATAAATTGCAAAGTCAAAAATAGGCGGCGGTTCCGGCCAACCCTGAAAAACGCTCAAACGTCTGTTTGATTGCCCCGCAGTACCGGTTGAATCAATCTGAGATCCTTGAGAGGGAAGTACGGTATTTCCGGGAAAATTTACGTCAAAACCAATTTTGTGGGCAACATCGGTGTTATAAAAAATTCTAAGACGCGCAAACTGTAAACCGTTTTGCTCATTGTAAGATCCGGCAGGAATACCCAATGTCGATAAATCAATTTCTCTTCCAAATTCATAAATCTCGCCTCCGATTGCGCAGGTTCCCGCATCGGGGAGGGAAAAATTATTGGCGGGATTGCGCGCGGCAAAAGGGTCAAAAGCGGCTCTTGCAATTTTTATCGTGGCTAAATCCCCCGGGGTTGTTTCGTAAAAAACTGACAATTCAATAGCCGGTGTTGTGGCGTCGGATGCAGCTGTGCCCGGGTTTCCCCAACAAACCTTAATGGTCTGGCCGGTAAAACAAGGGCTGCCTATGCTACAAATTAAAGCGTCGTTATTTGCAGAATCATGCGCTACAAACCAGATAGTTGCGCTCCCCCCGGACGTGAGAGATAGGGGATAAACAAAATTATTTGATCCCTGGGCAACATCTGAAACGTCTGATGAATAAGTGGCAGAGCCTATGGAAACATTCGTTCCTCCCGCACCGATTACCAACGCCTTCTCAATTCCCGCCTCAGCGGCAGAAAAAGCGCGGATCGCCTCTTCGCTTCCCGATGAAACGGCAATGCCGGTTATACTTCGGGAAAGAATAAAAAGCACCAGGGTAAGTACCACCGCAAGGAAAAGGAGTACCAATACCAATGCCTGTCCGCTATCTGCTTTGTACTTTATACTTTGGACTTTCATCTAATTTAGTTTAACAGCGTTTGAATGGTGGGTCAACGAAAACATGATATAATTTTATTGATGAAGCTGTTCAAGATCATAACAATCGGGGCAATCATACTTCTTATAACTATTCTGGCCGGCTTGTCTTTCCAATATTACAAACAGAGTAAACTTCTTCAGGAATCCTCAAATAACCTTAATGGGCCCAAAAAAATAGAGTTAAACCTTAAGGGGATAGTAAAAAAAGGCAAAGATATCGATCCTCAAAAATCGTATTGCCCGAACGGCATTTATATTGTTACTACTGACAAAACCTATCAACTAAGAACCCCGGATGATTTAAATGAAAAGGCCTCAACTGCATACGCAATGTACCGCGACGCAGAAGTTGCCCTGACTGCCAAATTTCAGGATATATCGCCAAACTGCGGCAGTGTTAAAAACTGCGGCTGTGACGAATTTGTGCTGGTTGAAAAAATTGAGAAAACAAAGGATACTCCGAGCAGCTTTAACTCATATAACGGAAGGATTGTCTGTCTACCGTTGGTAGAAGGAAATGTAAATTCTGCCAACTGCGCGCTTGGCCTGGCCACAGATGACGGCAAGTATTACATTTTGGAGGACGTGCCGGACAGCCTTATCGTCGAGGGAAACGATGTCAAAATCACCGGAGAGCTTGTCAAGGAAAAAACCGCTACAAAATATCGGATCGATGGTGTAATAAACGTAGTGGAAGTTAAATAAAGTTCAAACTTGACAGATCTGAATTAATATACTATTATAGGACTATGGCTACAGAAGATGACGCAAAAATAACAAGGCGAGATTTTTTGAAGTTTGCTAGTTTAGCTTTTGGTGGGCTTGCTTTTGCTCCTCTTTTACGTACAAAGGAGAGTGTTTCCAACTCAAACTTTGAACCGTACACTTCGATGCTCGGTACAAACGGTCTGACGATGGTTCTTGATAAAAATACGAAAACTCTGAGCTTGTTCGAAGGCCAACCGGACAAAATGGAGATCAACGGCATTCAACTTATCCAAGTTACAGGTCAGCCTAAAGCGCTCGTGGAAAATTTTCCACTTATTCTTTCACCTGAACAACCTACAAAAAGAGCGGGTGTCAGGAAATTTTCGTATCAAATCGAAGATGTTCTCATCTATTCATCTCTTCTCGCAAATGGGACACTTGGCACTAAAAAGTACGAAGAAGAAAAAGCTAAAAAACAAATATTGATTGATGCCAATCCCAATAAATTTACGTCTCTTGACACAAATGGAAACATAGTTAGCGGTCTGTATGGAAAAGTGACAATTGAAATAGGAAGAAATTGGGACGATTCCCCCAGATACGGAAGTGTTAAAGTTGTATCGAATGATAATACAATATCACGGTTTTTTAGAATGTACCCCGCTTCCCCCCAAATAACTCAACCTGATGAAAAATTTGCCGAATCAACTGGCAAGGGAACCTATCTTATTAGAGCAATTCCTACGGCGCGCACCACCCCCGAAGCCCCGGAACCTTCCGTCCCCGATTTGGGCGACCCAAGATATGGACAAGCAATTAAAGCGCTTGGGCCAGACCGCGTTCAAATTACAGAAGACCAAGTCCTTGTGGACTGGGAAGGCACCGGCAATTTTGTACCGGCTTTCTGGAAAGATAAAAATGGAAATTGGAAAAAGCGTTTTCTTTTAAGAGCCGATGGCGCCGAGAACATCACAGCCCAAGGCCTTCGCTATTCAAAGCTGGACAACAAACAAAATTCAACCCACGTAGGAATTGTTTTCTCACACCAGAATATAGGCTTTGTAGATGCCATTCTAAACGGGAACTTATGGGAAATAGACAATCCAAACGGCAAAGAAGGCAAAGTTATAGTCTCGGAGGCTCTTACGCAAAGGGGTGGTGTTGAAGAGCTCATCGCCGTAACAATCGCCTATGATATAGGAGACGGTATTGACGTTTCCGTGCCGGGTGGTAAAAAAATAGGCAACGTTTTTGACTATTCACTAAAATTCAAGCAGGGGAACCAACGTTATTTTCAGTTTCGGATAAAAGAAGATTCCTCTTACGAAAAATATCCTGTATACATATACAATAAACCTGATATTCCGGCCAACAAAGAATTCGTGGAGGGTGGCCGGGCTCCAGACATACTTTTCACAACAGGTACAGGAAAATTATAACCAAATTGCCATAAAAGACTGGCGAACTTCTCATCAAAGTAGTAGTATTTAAGTGTGAATAAATTCGCCTTAACGACACTACTCATTCTTTCCTTTGCCTTCCTTTTTTCTAAAGTAGCAATAGCAGAAAGCGGTTGCGGGGGAACCGAATTTTGCCAAGACACAAAAATCGTCAACGAAATCGAATGTAACTATCAAGTAGAATCCCAGAGCTGCAAAAGAGATCTTACCGGGCAGTCAACGACAATCAACTGCACGGCGACACAGGATGATTGCTATTCGTATGAAACAGGAACGGCCTGCCGATATTCTCAGAATCTTGAGGAGTGCGAACCCACCGGTAGAAAAAAAGTCAGTTGTTGCTCGGGGGCGGGCGGGGGGAATTATGAATGCAATGGGGAAACAGAATTGATCAGAGATTGTCTTCCCAGAAGCTCGTGCAATGATGACAGAAGAGGGGCAAGGTGTGGCGAGGGAAATCAATTTTGGTGCTTTTCGCTTCAATGCATGGATTGCGCTGCAACGGATCCAAGTGTCCCGGAGGTTTCATTTAACGAAACAGGGAATTCGGCCACTATTTCGTGGAATGCCGGCACGGGCGGGGTAAGCCAAAGCCTCTATGTTGGAAGCGACCAAACCATGGTCAACAACAATTGCACCGGCGCAGGCACTCCTTGTGTTTACTCAAGCGCAAATGCAACTTCGCCTACGGAAGTTCCGGGACTAACTCCGGGGACTTTCTATTATGCAAAAGTGGTAAATTATAAAGACGCCGCCTGCAGCGCGGAATCGTCTCAAAAGTTTATCTCCTGCAATAACATTACCCCTCTTTCAATGACCCTCAAACCCAATGAAGCAAAAGTTCTGACGGCTACCCTAACTGGTTCGTCCGAAACTCCCACGGTTAATTTTTCTGTTAATAACGGAGTTGTTTCGGTTTCACCGCTCTCCGATAACGATGGGACTGACGGATATAAAACCACTGTTACGGCGGGACCCGGGTCGGGACAATCGGTAGTCACATCGGGTGTGGCAATCGGGGCCATAACTTACTGCTCCGCAGACACGGCGGTTGACATTATTCCACCCGGCGCGTGGTGGCAGGTGGGGGATGGGGATGTGTCTGCCGGCGGGGATTTAACAAGCGATGTGCCAAATGGAAACTATTTTGATCTTAGTGGTAGCGGAGGATACCCTGGAATTCCAATATACTCAGGCGTCACGAACTTAACCGCTTCTAATGTATCCCCACCCGGGTTTGGATGGCTGGCTCAAAGCGGGGGAACCGACGGTAAAATTTACGATTATCAATTTTTCGCAAACCAGATTCCGGCTGATACCGTAATTACAACTGTCCCCAATGGCAATGTCGACGGCAGTTTTTTTGAAAGCGGGGGAACACTTTCCTACGGCTACTATTGGTACAAATATACAGGGAACGGAACAAATCTTTCAGTTGATACGCCCATAGATCTTACTGGTACAGACCGGAAGATTATTCTTTTAGTTGAAGGGGCGGGACTAACAATAAAAGGAGACATTGTTTTGACCGACGGACGGGAATTTTTTGGCGCATTTGTAAACGGGGCAATTGATGTTGACCCACTTGTTACATCACTTGAAGGAATTTATCTGGCCGATTCCACTTTTGGAACAGGAATAGGCATCGACCAACTGCATGTCCGCGGATCGATAGCTTCATACGGAGGGGTTGCTCTACAAAGAGATTTGAATAACGATACCAATCCTTCAGAATTTTTTGAATACGCCCCGGACCAAATTCTTATGTTCCCCACAAAGCTCGGCGCAAGAAAAATTAGTTGGAAAGAAGTCGCGCCTTAGCCGGAATCTAACCTTCGCTAAAAGTTTAGTCAACAAAGAAAGCGTTCCTATATCCCTTATTTTTGACTTAATTTACAAACTAGGATACTATACATCCTCAGATGGTTAACTCAAGAACTGGCACATATGATTCTCTAGAAGAACTTGCTAGACAAGTTATATCTTTAACTGGTGAAGATCCAAACAGAGAAGGATTGAAAGAAACACCAAAAAGGGTAGCAAAGACTTATAAAGAGCTATTGAGTGGGTATGAAATGGACCCAAGCCATGAAATTACAATGTTTGACAGTAATGGTTTCAATGAATTGGTTAGTGTAACCGAGATTGACTTCTACAGCTTATGCGAACACCACATGCTTCCATTTTTTGGTAAAGTACATATAGGTTATGTACCAGACAAGAAGATTTTGGGTTTATCCAAATTTTCTAGAATTGTAGATATATATTCAAGAAGGCTTCAGACTCAAGAGAATCTAACAAAACAAATATTTGATTTGTTAGAAAATAAACTTTCTCCAAAGGGATTGATCGTTTCTATTGAAGCAAGACATTTATGTGTACGGATGAGGGGTGTAAAAGAAAAGGGAAGTTCAACAAAAACTACAATTAAAAACGGTATATTATTAAAAAGACGTGATTTTGCCGATCAATTCTTCATAGATTCTCATTTAAAAGTTATTTCTTGATATTATCAATTGTAGTTAAATTGTTCTTTTAATATAAGTGCCCCCATCAAAAGGTATAATTTTGCCTGTTGAATAAAAATTATTTTCGGAAAGAATAAAATCTATCAAATTAATCAACCCCTCACATGGGTTTTTTACAGAGACCAAACTCCTTGAATAATACCCTGTTTTATTGGTAGCACTTTCTCTAGTTTTGGTTGGTCCCAATCCAATGCCTATTACAGATGTTGTTTGAGCTAGTTCAACAGCAAGCAATCTAATGTAGACTTCTAAAAGTGCTTTTGAGAAGGAATAATAAAAATGATTCTTTTTTGGTTGAACTAATCCTTCATCTGTGAGGCAAATAATTTTAGAATTAGCTCTAAATTTTAGATTAAAAATCAAATCTAAATAACTTATAAAGTTTATATTGACAGTGGAAATGAATTTCATTTTATTCCATTTTGATTCGACGCTATAAACACTGGCAAAGAATAATAATCCGTCATATTTATTACCTCTTGTTTTATTAATAAAATTCTCAATCGACGCCTCATCGGCTAAATTTAATTGATAATATTTAATTTTAGACAAATGAGGATTGATTTTTATGTTTTTGTGTATTGTAATATCCATCTGATATTTTAGATAGTATTTTTTAACAAAAGTCTGAGCGATTTTTGACTTACCTCCAATTAGTAAAATTCTCTTTTTCATTTATCTAATAAACTTTTTGCTTTTCGCACAATACCCAGTTCATCAATTTGATAATATCTTTCAAGATCGACAATACTCCCAGTTGTTCCAAAATCAAATCCGTGACCTGCGATAACACTGGGTCTTATTGATGTAAATTCCATAACAGCCATACTCACAACCGATTGCAAAACTTTGTGAAAACCGTTATAGACAGTCAATACTGGCGTATCATTTTCTAATAAATTTAAAAAATCTTTTCCAAGTTCACCTGGGCTGATAACATTAACTACTCTAGTTGGTATATTATATTTGGATTCTAAAATTTCGGCTGCTTTAACAGAATTATGTGTTGTAAAACCACTACTAACAATTACCAACCCAGGTTTTTTGCCGGGATCGTGCGTAATATAATGTCGAATATTTTTTAAGTCATCGATCTGGCGGTATAAAGGAGAAATATTTTTTCTGTGGAGTCTCGCATAAACAACTCCTGGATTATTTGTAAACGCCCAATTTAAAACATTAAACAAATCTTGCACATCGGCTGGTTCTTTTATGTTTAGTCCTGGCATATTTATCAGTGCTCCCGGTTGCCCACTTGTTTGGTGTGTCTTACCGTTCCTTTCTTGTGTTAAACCACTGTGTTCACCAACAATTATCATTTTACTTCCACCCTGGGCAACAGCGTTTAATTGATCCATTGCTCTGTATATAAAAGCATCTCCAAAATTAATGAAAATACGAGCAAGTGGATCAGAAATTGAAATCCCATGTGCCATCGCAACGGCATGCTGTTCCCTGATGCCTGTATCAATAAATTTAGTAAATCGCTCAAAATTAGCCATTTCTACTAAATCTTTTCTAATAAAGTCTGGAGTAATTACGTACATTTTTATCCGGTTGTCGGCCTCGATGATACTTCTCAATTCTTTAAAGTAAAATCCTTGGGAGTTATCAAGATTGGTTTCATCATCGGGATTGACTGCAATATTAACATTTGGAAATTCGACTTTTGATTCTAACGATTGATCTAGCTTTTCAGGTCTAGTGACTAATCCATTAGCTAACAATTTTGCTTGCTGAACCTCGTCATTACGACTTTTTATTTCTTTTGCAGATAATTCTAATGCCTGACGCGCTAAATCTTTAGGAGTAACACTTAGGGTGTGATATCCACAAAAGTTTTCTTCTGCACCAGAAATGCCCCGACCTTTAATTGTATGTGCAATTACAAATGTTGGTTTTTGAATGTCTTCAAATTTTGAATACACCTCCATTATCTCTTCAACATTATGCCCGTCTGAAATTTCTAAAACATTCCAGCCATATCCCTCCCATATCCGTCTAACATCAGATCCGCTGTCAGATTCATTAGTCGGGCGAGATAATTGTTTGTCATTTTTATCAAGAATACAAATTAGGTTATCTAAACCCAAATTTGCGGCGTGTCTGGCAGCCTCACTTATATTGCCTTCTTGTTCCTCACCGTCTCCTAAAAAAACGAATGTCTTGTGATTTGACCCTTTCTCTTTTGCGACAATTGCATCTCCAACTCCGTAGGATAAAATCATACCAAGTGAACCCGACGGGGTTATGTCAACACCTGGGGTCGTATGCATATCTTCGTGACCTTGCAGCCTCGAGCCGAATTGCCTGTAAGTTTTTAGTTCATCTTCAGAAAACAAACCCATTAAACTAAATATTTTATATCTAACAGGTCCTTTATGACCAAGTATTAGAACCCTGTCTCTATTTTTATCTTGCGGATTAGCTGGATCAAATTTTAATACTCCTCCAAAATACAAACAGGTTAGTAACTCAATACATGAGGAATTTCCACCTAAATGTCCACTATTTGCATTGATAATCGTTTCGAATACTGATTTTCTAATTTCTAGTGCGAGATTATTCAAAATATCTTTATCGTATTGCTTCACTGGTGGTGATAGTCTTTCCATAAAATATAAATCTAATTAATGTCCCTCCAAAATTGTCTTATAGAAAAATCTCTTAAAATTCCTTTCGGATTTTCTGTGTCAATTCTTCTAGCATAGACTATCGGTATAGAAAAATTTAGATCTTTGATTGTAGTCTTTTCATAATAACCTTTTTTGTAGGCCGTATACTGATAACTTTCGTGATCTCGATCAATACCTATTCCTACAATGCCTTTTTCTGCTGATTCATAACCCCAAAAATAATAAAAAGCAGTTTCATACAACGCTTTGCCAAACTGGGTCATTTGTTGTGAATCAACAAACCATTTGAAGATATCACCAATTGCAAATTCACCATCTTTGTCTTTTACTCCTTGTAGATTTGTATCCAAATATTTTTGAAGTTCTTTTTTTTCTCTTCCCGAATTTTCATAAAATGGCATTAATCTTCCTATTTCTGGCATTGCTATTTGACTGACAATCTTTGATAATTGATCATTTTCATTAGGTATACTTCGTAACAGGCCCCAACGTGGCCCATATCTATTTTCAAGAAACTCTTCTACCTGAGAAGTAAAACTATCTAATGACAGTAGATTTATGTCAACAGCTTCTGTTGAGGTATTTTTCATTAAAATTTTCATTTCTGCTTCATGCAAATCAAGCGTTTTTACCAATTCTGCGAGTCTTCCAGTTTTTAAATAATGTATAAAAATTTCAGGAAACATATTCGAAGAGGCTCTTTTGGTTGCAGTTTGCTGATACCAATCGATCGTTAATTTATCTACACCAGCATTTACTAATAATCCTACTTCCAAATTCAAAGCCCTTACTATTTTTATTTTGTGAATATGATCTCTGAGAGAGAGTTCTCTAATTTTATGTGATTCGCGATGTGCGCATAAAAATGACTGTATACGAATGGAGGGTTCTTTATAAATCTTTGTAATAAAAGAGACCCCATCATCGATAAAATTAGAATCAGCCACAAAATTTTTATTCAAATGAAAATTAAACCCACTCAAAAGATAAGGTAAGAATCCCAATACAAACTGCTTGTCTATATTTTTTTTAATAATTTTGGGCAACCTCTCAATAATTTGTCTACCTTTTTTGACCTCTTCTCTATTGGGAATTTGATCAGAAATGACATATATCATAGTTGCCACAGCCCGTTCCCAACGCGAAGGTTTTTTGATACCTAATGGATCGAAATCGAGAGAGCCAATATTCTGCAGTAAACCATTCGATTCAAACAAAGCTGGTTCTTCTGATTTTTTAAGTTTTGAGAGATCGTCAACCTCAACTTCATCACCTGACAATGAGGAAAGTTTTTGATTTGCTGAGATATCGTAGTAATTAACTCTTTCCATACTTTTAACGTCGAATATACCGCATTACTGCGATTAGAGGATTATATCACTAAATGCAAATTTAAGCCCAAATTGATTATTGAGTAACAAAGTTACTCGGCTGAAGCGATCCTAGTAGAAATTTATTTAGCGGTGTTTATTACAAAAGTTTTTATTCTGTCAAGCTCCTTATAAAAATGATCGTTACCTGGCCATTCAACTAAATTGTAATTAATCACACCCTCAGCTTTAAGAAAAATTTTTAATTCTTTGGCTGACGTAATTGGATCATTTGTATGTTGGATTATTGTCAATGGTACTTTAAGATTTTTAAACCATTTATTAATATCAAAATTATGTTTGTAAGCCCAATGTACTGGAACACCTACAAAAAAACATTTTATAGGTAATATTTTTTCATCAAATATCGCCTTCGTGGCTACCAAACTGCCGACAGATTTAGCAAATATTATATATTTGGCTTTTAAATTTATATTCTTAATCAATTTATCGACTTCCTTGTTGAGGTTAATTAATTCCGTACCAGATTTCCAATGATCGTAATACTGGATTTGAGTTGATTTAAAGTATGGCTTAAGGATCAATTCAATTTCTTCTATCCAATCTTTATTGTCTACACCATTTCCACCCAAAAGTATTAAATTCATATGATTGCTTATAATTTAGCTTTCCAGCATATTCTCTCACACTTGAAAATCCTTTTTATAGTTATATCCCGCTAAAGGTTTTCCATTCTTGATTACAACCAATCTCAACCTGACATTTAATTTATGCTCATTCATGTGGGAACCTCATTATAACACCAAACCTGGCAAGGGTTTACATTGAAGTGTATAATCCCTATTTAATATGGAGATCCTCCATCCTTCATTTTCTCCCGAATTGGCGGCGCCCACCCGTCTGGAAGATTTAGTAGCCAAGGAACCATTTCTTCAAAAAGCCTGGGATGTCGCCGAAACTGCTCATGCAGGCCAAACCAGGAAAGACGGGAAAACTCCGTATTTCACTCATTGTATAGGTGTAGCCAGAATCATGTACGAAGAGTGGGGGATTACCGATCCGGAAAAACTTTCCGTTGGCCTTCTTCACGATACGATTGAGGATACCGATTTAACTCTCGATAACATCCGAACAGTTTTCGGTGAAGAAGTGGCCTTCGGTGTTGAAAGTGTTACCCAATTCAGCCCCGAAAATGAAGCAAAATTAATTAAAGCTGAGGCTGATTTTGAAAGCGCCAAAAAAGTTTTTGCAAAAACTTTGATTGACCCGATCGTTGCGATCTACAAACTTGCCGACAGACTTTACAACATGAGAGATATGGCTGCAATAACACCACAAAAACGCACGGAGAACGGAATTACGTCCCTGAACTATTTTGCCCCTCTTGCAGAATCTCTTGGAATGTGGGTTGTTAAAAGGGAGTTGGAAAATTTATCACTCCAATATACAGATTCAAAAAAATTTGAAATTTATTCAGGTTTGATGGAAAAGGACCCACGCACAAACGAGCATTTTATCGCCTACATGACATCATTTTTAACCGAAAAATTAAAAGATGAAGGTACCGAATGTAAAGTATCCTATCGAAAAAACAGTCTTGTAAAAATAATGGACAAGGCAAAAAACAATTTATTTAAAGATATTGACGATGTTATCAGTTTCCGTGTAACTGTTAGTTCAAAGGATGAAAGGAGCATTAGAAACGAATGCATGAAAGCGCTTGGTGTTATTTGGGAAGAGTTTGGGGGTACTGAGGATCAAAAAAGATTTGACAATTTTTATTTTGTACCCAGAGACAATGGCTATAGCGCTTTTCAGGTAACTTTAAATCTGCCCGAAGGGGCAATAAAAATCGCTATAACGTCAAAGGAAAAGGAAGATTACAACAATTGGGGTGTTCTAAGTTCACTTAAGAAGGGTAAAACGGACCTAAAAAAGTATGCTCTTAAGCTGGTCTTTACGCCAATGGGGGAGGTTAAATTCTTTCCTCCAAGCGCCAATGGATTCGATTATGCCTATCACATTGACGAAAAACTAGGCGCGCAAGCGATGGAAATGTTAGTCAACGGGCAACGGCAAGATCTTGCAACAATTATTCCAAACGGAGCGGTTGTAAAAATCCTGGGAGGAGAGGAAAGAATTGCGCCGGACGCCGGAGTGGTCCACCATGTATTACCCAAAACAAAACAAAAAATCGATCGGCAGTTTTTGGAGCTTGAAATGACTGAACAACAAAAAAGTGGGCGCGAAATTGTTACAAAAATAATTTCCCAAAGAGGACTCTTAAATTTGTACGATATCTTGAGATTAAAGGAATACTCCAGAATAATTATGGATATTCTGGACCAGCTCGGAAGTAAGGGTTCTTTAACCAGACTTTATCAATCGATTGGCTCAGGAGTGGTCAGTGAGAAAGATTTAATCTCAGAACTGGATAGAAACGGAATAACTAAAGAGGCTATGGGTTTTACTTCAGTTCTTATTGAAGGGCCGGATGGACCCGGGCGGCTGAACTTCTTCACCTCAACGGTCGAAAAACTCGGGGGGAACATTCGCAGGAACTATGGTGAAAGCGCTAAACAAATTTTTACTCAACACTTCGTTATTGAAAATTTAAATGAGGGGGCCGAGAAAAAGTTGGGGGAATTGCTTAAAAAAGATCCAAGAATAGCCAAGGTAATCGTTGTTTAAATTAAAAATTAATAACTTCTCAGAAGAATTTGTGAATTCGATGATAATGTTGTGTCTTGAATACCGCCTCCAATAACACTCCGCATTTCAAGAAAAACATTGACTGATGGTGGATTCGCCGAAGCGCCTTTTTGACAGATAAAACTGCATGATGTGACTATTACATCATCTGACGTAAGCCTACCCGAACCCGAAGCCACATGAGCGTCGGCGCCGCCAATATTCACGCATGAAAAAGAAGTAGCATCTCCTTGTTGGTCGGTATAATTTAAAATGTGAGAATCCGGATTAGTGACACAGTCGGGAATCGAATTCGCATTTCTAATCTGGCGTTCTATAACGCTCATCGCATAATTAAGATTTTCACCCACTTTGACTTGACTCTCGCTTTTCCTACCTCCCCGCAAAGATAGGGCAATTGATCCGGTAACAATAATTCCCAAAAAAGCAAAAATCGCCACAACAATCAATATTTCTAAAAGACTCATCCCGCGAATCAGTTCCTGTTTGGACTTAGTTGTAAATTGTAAATTGTAAATTGTAAATTTTTTCATCACCTCTGTCTCCAATCGGAAAAGTTTGTTGTACTTCTAACTTCATGTATTCCCTGAGAATCTTGCCATGTGACGACAATGTCTGCTTCAATTAGGGTTTTTGTGTTAACAGTCGTTATATTAAAATTGACCTGCCTTTTGAATAAAGTGTCGGAAATTTCATCACCACCGATACAGGCCCTCTGTAAATTCCACGAAAGTTCGACAAGACACCAAACTCCTGATTGAGCTTTAATGATAAACCCATCCATATCGCTGTCTCTCTGACCTCTAAGCCATTCTGTCGCTTGTTGAGCATAAATGGCCGCCTGATTGCTATTTTTAGAATAAGTCGAATTTCTTATAGAACTTGCAACCAGCGAAACAATTCCGGTAATAATAAGGGCGGAAATGGCCAGCGCAATAACTATCTCAAACATTGATTGCCCTAAATTTTTTTCTTTACTGATCATTTTACTTGATTTCGCCCGATGAACTAACGATTACGTCCAATGTATTATTTATTCCAACTTGGCTAATGGTAACTACTGCTGTCGCTCCGCTCACGAGATTTGTACCATGACCCAATACTTTGAACTCAATCGGGTTCGGAGAAGGCGTTGAAAGTATAATTCCGTCCGGCATGTTGACAGTTTTAACCGTAACCGGCCCTCCGCTACAATTGGCGGCGACAAGATACTGCGATGAACTACTTACAGTGAATGTGAAGCCGCTCAAATTATTTGGCGGGTCGCATTTTGCGTCTATTGGTTTTTGTCCGGACAGAGCCTGCTCCTGCGCCAGTCTCAAGTCTCCCACAACAAGTTTCCCAACCCCGCCAACTGCCTGACGCCTCGAAAAATCTCTAAAACTGGTAAATCCAAAGCCAAAAAGCATTCCAATAATCGTTAAGCCCACCAGAATTTCAATCAGGGTATATGCCGAAGTATTTTGTATATTGTATTTAGTATATTGGGCAGACATTTGATTGGGCTATATACAATATACTACATACTACATACCCGAGCCTAGGGGTTTGTTACTTTATAGTTGCAGGTAGACGTCCCACACGAGGAGCTTTCTTCACAAGTAACTGTGGTTCCTCCTTGCTCCAGAGCGGCGCATAATTCGTAAGCTGTTCCGTCTGCCGAATAATATTTATAATCGTTGTTAGGAGAGATTGGATCAACGGGGACACTGGAAAGATAAATATTTGAATCTAAACAAGAAGTAGTAGAAGTTCCATCGCCTTTGAGTACAGAACCCAAAGACAACGGATATTTATTGCAATCAGCTTTATATATTTCAACGGCGCTTCTTATCTGTTCCAAATCCGCCTTTCTTCTTGAATCGCGGGCAGATTGCCTGGCGCCCTGAAGACCAAAAACAGAAAGTCCGATCAGGATTCCGATTATGGAAATCGTTACCAATAGCTCAATCAGCGTGAAGCCCGAATTTGTAATTTGAAATTTGCTTGCACTCGCTTGACGTGTGTAATTTGAAATTTTCATTATAGTGGGCATACTCCTCCCACGGGCAAACTCCAACTTGCTACCGTAATCGTTCCAACTTTTCCACCTGAACAAATAATCCAGTAATTATCCGAGCTCTCCAACTTGTCCCATAAAACATATTGAATTCCCAAAGCTGTCCCGTCTGATACGGTACCATCCGATTGATATTTGTATACATAGAAACCGCTCGTATCGGTTTTGCTTGGATCCGAAGGACAACCGGTCATGGATAAATCTGAACACAGTGTGGTTGCGGCGCCTATCCCTGATGCGTCGGGGCGGGAAGGGTAGAAAGTATTATTTTTATTTGCATAACTTTCGAGCGAACTTTGAAATTGTTTTAAATCCGATTTTCTTTGAGTATCGCGGCCTTGGCGTTGGGCGGTAGTAAAAGAAGCTAAAGATAAGGCAGCTAAAATCCCGATTATTGAAATCACCACTAGAAGCTCAATCAGTGTGAAGCCCAAATTCTTCGTTCTTCGTTCTTCGTTCATCGTTTTTATAGTCATTGTTCTATTTGAAACATCCATTTTGTTGTTGGACACCAAGCATCGTACGGCGCGGCTGCGGCCGAAACCCCTTGAGTATCACTGGCATTCTCCAAACACGCAGAAAGAATATAACTATTACCATCTGTGCCAACTTCATATTTATGTGTTTGACTTGTAAGCGGGTCTCCCGGTAATTTGCTCATATAAGTAACCCCGCTGTCCGTCCATGAAGATCCCCAAAGACTGTCAAAATAGCCATCCACAGGATAGGTGTTTTTATCATTGTAATAAAGTCTTAAGGCGGTTGCGATGCTTCTAATATCGGATTTTCTTGCAGCATCCCGCGCCCTGCTTCTTGCCGAATTAAGATTTGCGCTAACCAAGGTAGCCAATATACCGATAATAGAAATAACCACAAGAAGTTCAATTAAGGTAAAGCCCCGGGCAAGTTTGTACATAATTAAGTATATAATTTATTCGGACGGTTTAGTATTACTACTGGTTATGGCAAAATTGCAATACTTAGTGCCTCCTCCACATAGATAACCCGTCGGAGGAATAATCAAATCCGGATCCTGAGTGTTTTCAAGGTATGCAAAAAGCTGAAACTTTTGACCGTTCGGCGCGTCTGCTATACGATAATAATAATTTTGACCTGATACGGGATCTTTGGGCATTACCTTGAAATAAATTGTTTTTCCGTCCCCAAATTCCCCGGTTCCCCAAGCGCACGTAGTAGAAGTATTATACGGACAAGCCAAGATCGCCCCTCCTGAATCATCAGGATATTTCCCGTAATCAGAATAAAAAAGCTCAAGGGCGCTTGATATCTGTTTTAAATCACTCTTCCTTTGGGCATCTCTTCCTCTCGCTTGAGAATTTCTAAAAGAAACTAGAGCAATTGTAACTAAAACACCTAAAATCGCCATTACCACAAGAAGCTCAACCAGAGTAAATCCAATTTCATAAATCTTGAATCTTGATGGAATATAATTACTTTTCATTATTATTTCTTAAGAAAACGTTCCTGTTCGCACTGCTCTAAACTTTTGTTCGTTGTACAACCAAAACCCCGACCCATATTGCAAATTTTGACTCCGCACATAATGTTTCTTGATAAAATTTTGGGGTCGTATTCCGGTTCTGTCTCCACCTCAAAAGAAGCAAAAACCTGATAAGTGCTACCATCAGAAAAATAGGTATATGTTACCCCTTTATCTAAATCGGGGTCTCGCGGCATTATTTTTAGATATACTTTTGAGCTTCCCGGAGTCAAATCCACCAAAGAATCTTTTCCCCACCGACAAGGTATAAGATTAACCGTTAATTTACCATCTTTGCCTATCTGGACATTGTCTCCCTCTTTTTTACATCCAAGAATCATTCCGTCTTGCGATGGCGGAAAGGCACCAAAATCATCCCGATACGAAGCCAAAACATTAGAAAGCGCTCCCATATCATCTCTACGTACCTGATCCCTGGATCTTTTGATACTCGAAACAAAATTGGGAACTGATATGGCTATCAAAACCACAAAGATAATAATGACTGATAAAGTTTCTTCTTTAGTAAAAAGTTTCATTATTTCCAACTCATACACTCGCTAACCGGTAATCCGCATTGTCCATAACAACTCGAGTTCTGATAATTGGGATCGCATTCGGGTCCAGGGCGGGCCGGGTCCCAAAGAATAGACACACAAACATCATTTCTACATCCATAAAAACTTGAGGGAACTCCGCCTCCTCCCGGTGGAGGAGTTTCCCCCGTTGGTAGAGGAGTGCTCTCCGGCGACGGACCTATACCCACCGTAGCTGTTGGAGCGTTTGCAGAAGAAGAGTAATAATCGAAGGCAAAATTTGGACCCACCCAGCCGACTACCGAAGAATCCAAATGATTTTCAAACTTAGCATAAATTCTATACCAGTTCGGGCAAACACTATCAGTGTATTCATAAAAGTATGAAGCGTTGGTTAGTGGATCGCATGGAATCCTGTCAAGATAGGGTACAAGCCCTGTTCCGGGGTTACAGGTAACCAGTTGAGAAAGAGGATAGCAATTATGGTCTTTTTCGTACTCCTCAAGAGCAACTTGGATTCTTTGAATATCGGCCTTTCTTTTTGCGTCCTTACCTTTAAAAATTTGTCCACGAAAATAAGCAAGCGCAACTAGGGCCAAAGCCGCAATAATAAAAACAACAATGACAAGTTCTATCAAAGTCATACCCCGCAAATTTCTTTTCATTTTAAAATCCTAAAAAGGATAAAAGTTTACTACCAAGTACAAAAGTTAATAAAAGTCCCGTTATTAAAAACGGTCCGAATGCTACCCGATCCTTAAGTGCGGCACGCCCAAGCAAAATCAGTATGATTCCGGCTACTCCTCCTGTCAAGAAAGACAGAAAAAGCCATATCGGGGAAAATTTGAGTCCAATAATAATTCCGCCCATAACTGCAAACTTAACATCCCCAAGTCCCATTCCGCGGCCTTTTGTAAATAAGTTAATTAAAAGCAAAAAAGACGCGCTGGCAAATCCGGCGAGAAGGTCGGAGTATAGTGAATGAGTAGTAGATAGTAGAGAAAAAAATAATAAATAAAAAACCATTCCGGAAAAAGTTAAGTAATCTGGAATGATCTGATGCTCCAAATCAATTATAAAAATAAGAATTAAAATAGAAAATACAACAAGATATGTAAAAAGGGGGATATATTCAAAGGAGAATTTTTGCCAGATTAGTAAAAAACCTAAGGCAGTTGTAATTTCAATCAGGGGATAACGCCAGGAAATATGTTTTGTACAATTTCTACATCTACCTCTCAAAAACAAAAAGGACAAAACCGGCACATTGTCATACCAGGCAATTTTGTGTTTACACTTGGGACAATAACTTCTGCCTGATACTATCGATATTCCTTTCGGAAAACGAAACGAAAAAGCGGTAAAAAAAGAACCAAAAACTAAACCTAATGCAATAAAAAGAATTTCTAAAAACATCGGGAGTTAATCCGGAATACAGACGTAGCAGAGATCTGTTACCCAATTTGTATCACTTCCCGTTGTGCAGGCGCCATTGACGGCCACCGTTCCGTTCGCTTGAAATGAAAGACTGTGTACTTTGCTAGGAGTTGAGGTTGCCGCCTTGTCGCGCTCTGACTTGGAAATGGGGATAAAACAGGCATAAACACTGGCGGATGAGGTCCCGGCCTTTCCTATCATGATTTGCTTGTCAGCTGTAGCGCCGCTGACCCAATCACGGCTCAAAAATTCAGTTTTAAGTTCGTCATTGGTAATCAAAATACCAGATGTGGAACAGTCGCTTCCGCAGAGCCCAACAGCTTCACTCGAAGCCGAGAGAAACGCAAATTCTACATCCGAAGATGTTGTACAGCCAGCCGCAGCACATCCTTCCCAAGGAAACTTACTGTGAGATGCATAATATCTTTCAACCGCTGAAATAAGTTGCCCGCCGTCTGCCTTAAACCTTGCGTCCCTTGCACGATTGCTTTGTTCAATGGGATTAATAGCAGCAATGACAATAAGAGCGATAGCGCCAAGAAGCCCTATAACTATGAGGAGCTCAACTAACGTAAAACCTTTGGACAGATACTTTTTCATCTACAAATAAGTATTCTATGTTTGAATATGCTTGTCAAGTGGCTTCTTTAAAACAACTTCAATTTTAACCCTGCCAACCTAATTTTTCTGATTATTTCGTGTTTAAACCACTTTTCCTGAAACTCAACCTGTTTTTCAATCTCGCTATCTGACAGGGTGCGACCCTGTCCAACGACAACCAATTTATCATCGTCGTCATCAGTACGCTGAATAACGGCACCACAGACTCCTTTGAATTTTTCTAAGGGCTTATTCTCGCCAAGTATAAACGCATCTAACTCATCACCGTCACCTGAGGCTGTATTTGGAATATATCCGTAATTGACCGGATAGATGTAATTATATTCCGGGTGTTTACTACCCAAGGGCCGATCAACCACAACTTTCATCTCTTTTCCCAAAAAATCTTTCGCGTTTGTCAGTTGATCGATTTTACCATTTGTAGTCCAAATGGCCAAGCCCTGCTTATCGTGTCAGATGGTATAATTCTTATTATGTATACCGAATTTGAGGCGACATTTACAAACATTGATAAAGACGACATAAGGAATCGTCTTAAAAATGCGGGGGCAAAACTGATCCGTCCTGAATTTATGCAAAAACGTGTGGTTTTTAATCTGCCACAAGGACACGAAATCCCCGGCGGATGGTTAAGAGTCCGCGATGAAGGGGATAAAATCACAATGAGCTTAAAAATAGTAAACGGAGACAAAATTGAAGATCAAAAAGAAACACAGTTAACGGTTAACAGTTTTGACGAAGCAGCAACAATTTTGGAAACAATAGGTTGCGACAAAAAAGCGTACCAGGAAAGCAAGCGCGAACTTTGGGAATTGGACGGAGCAGAAATCACCATCGATGAGTGGCCATTTCTAGAACCATTTGTGGAAATTGAAGGAAAGTCCGAAGAAGAAGTTAAAAATGTTTCGGAAAAGCTTAATTTTGATTATAGCAAGGCAAAGTTTTGCGCGGTGGACGTTTTATATAGTGAAAAATATGGAATAAGCCAAGACAAAATAAACAATCACACCCCCGAAATCTTATTTAACGGTCAAAATCCGTTTATAAATTAGAAGCTACTAGTCAAATTATAAATTGGTAAGATAACAGCAATAACTAGAAATCCCACTCCAAGTCCCAACATTACCATTACCAACGGTTCAATTGCGGCTGTTAACCCTTTTACCTTTTCGTCGCTTTCCAGTTCAAAAATATGACTGATTTTGGTTAAAACCTCATCCATTTTTCCGGTCTCCTCACCAACCGCAATCATCTGGGAAAGCAAAAAGGGGAAGGCCTCGGGGTGTCTGGCAAAAGAAAATGCAATCGGAAACCCTTTCTCTACTTGTCTGGAAGCGTCTTTTAAAGCATCTGATATCACGCTGTTTCCCACAACCTCGCTCGTTATGTTTAAAGCTTCCAAAATTGGAACTCCCGCCCCAACCATTAAGGATAGTGTTCTTGTAAGCTCGGTCAAAATTATTTGTTTTTGAAGGTATCCAAAAACAGGGATTTTAAAAATAAGTTCATCAACTTTTCTTTTTCCAGTTTTTGTGCTTTTATAAAGTTTGAATAAATAGAAACCAAGGCCCGCTATTGCCAAAACGATAAACCAATAACTAACAAAGAAATTCGAAATTCCGATTAAAATTCTTGTAGGCAAGGGAAGTGTGGCATTGAACTCAGAATAAAGCGAGGTCAATCGTGGAATAACGAATATCATCATTATAAAAGCAACTATCACCATGCCGGTTCCAATAATTGCGGGGTAAATTAAGGCGCCTTTAACCTTGCCGTTAAATTCCTGCTGCTTTTCCAAAGTATCAGCCAACCGAAGAAGTACCGCGTCCATTACCCCTCCAACTTCGCCCGATTTAACCAGAGCCAAATAAGTTCTTGAAAAAATTTTTGGATGTTTATTCATTGCGCCGGAAAGAGATTCTCCTGCTTCAACGTCCGCCAAAATTTGCGCAACAACTTTTTGCATAGCGCCATTACTTTGAGATCTAAGTATTAGAAGAGCTTCTGTTATAGGAAGCCCTGCACTTATCATTGTTGAAAGCTGACGGGTAAAAGTTGAAACGTCACCTGTGGTAATTCGCTCCTTAATTCTTTTTATAATGGAAAAGGGCGAATCCATTTTTGCGGAAATTGAAATAACATAAAGCCCTTTGCCGCGAACTAGTTTTGCGGCATGACTCATGTCTGCCCCTTCAACTTCGCCGGCTACCAGCCTGCCTTGTTTGTCTTTTGCTTTATAATTAAACCTCTTCATATATATATAAATAGCTTAATTACAAGCTTAGTCCACACAGAGTCTTCGAGGTGTCTTCTTGGCTTATAATTAAATCTCTTCATGCAGAAGTTTTTCTAGACACTACGCACTAAACGCGACAATTCTTCGGGCCTAAGGGACCAGCTTTGGGCAACTTCCATAGATACTATTCCACGCCTTACCAAATCCGCCAGAGAGCGTTCAAGCGTGCTCATTCCGGCCTCCTGCGAAGTTTCCAAAATACTCTCAATCTGATGGGTCTTGCCTTCACGAATAGAAGTCTTTATGGCGGTGGTTCCCAGCATTATTTCGTAAGTTACAACGCGTCCTTTGGTTGTTGAGGGGATCAGCCTTTGGGAAAATACCGCCTCAATAACATTCGATAGCTGAAGTTTAACCTGTCCCTGCTGTTCCTCCGGAAATACATCTACTATTCTGTCAATTGTTTGAGCGGCGCTATTTGTATGAAGTGTTGCAAAAACCAAATGCCCCGTCTCGGCAACAGTTAATGCCGCCGCGATTGTTTCATAATCGCGCATTTCCCCAACGAGTACTACATCGGGATCCTCTCTTAATGCCGATCTGAGAGCTGTCTCCCAGGAATGAGTATCACTCTGCATTTCGCGCTGAGAGATGATCGATTTGATAGGTTTAAAAATAAACTCAATTGGATCCTCAATTGTTACAATATGAGAAGCGCGGGTTTCGTTAATTTCATCTATCATTGCTGCAAGAGTAGTTGATTTTCCGTGACCTGTTGGCCCGGTGACAAGAACCAGTCCTTGCCTTAAGGTTGTAAATGAATGAAGAATTTTGGGTAACCCCAGAGCGTCTATCTTTGGAATCGTTAAAGGTATTTGTCTAAAAGAAACAGCCGTCGTGTTTTTCTGGGTGTACGCATTAGCTCTAAATCTGGCTTTATCAGAAAACGGCAACGAAAAATCAATTTCTTTGTTTACAGTTAATCTCTCTATCTGCTCACTCGTAAGAACTTGTTTAAGAAGTCCGCCAATCGAATCCGGCGTAGAAATATCTGTACCCGGCGCAGCCAAAAGCTCGCCATCTATCCTTAAAGTAGGAGGAACTCCTGAAACCAAATGCAAATCGCTGGCTTTTAGATCAACTACTTGTTGTAATAATTGTTTAATATCCATAACTTTTAACTAAAAACTAATAATTAATATGTAATAACTTCATTCATCAGTTTTAAATTATTAATTCTAAATTATTAATTCGTGGCGCTATTCCTGAGCGACACGCAGTATCTCTTCTACTGTAGTGATTCCTTCGGCAACCTTCAAGTACCCATCCTGTTTAAGCGATATCATGCCACCCTCCCTGGCTGCGCGATCAATATCTCCGGCAGAAGCTCTTTCCAAAATAAGTTTACCGATTTTTTCAGTTATAGTAATCGTCTCAAAAATTCCCATCCTTCCCAAATAGCCCGAGTTTCCGCAATCCGGATCCCCTTTACCTCTATAAAGTTTAACCTCACCCTGAGACTGCCAAAGACTGCCTAATTCTTTTTTCATTTCACCAACAATTTTAGGGTCTGGGGTATAGCTCTCTTTACAATCGTCATGAATTTTTCTAACAACTCTTTGGGCAACAAGGCAAGTAATGGAGGAGGCCAATAAATACGGTTCCGCACCCATGTCCAGTAGTCTTGGCAAAGCGCCCGAAGCGTCGTTTGTGTGAAGTGTAGAAAATACCAAATGCCCCGTCAAAGATGCCTGAATAGCAAGATCTGCGGTTTCACTGTCGCGGATTTCTCCCACAAGAATGATATTGGGATCTTGTCTAAGGAAAGATTTTAAACCATCTGCGAATGTTAGTCCCACGGCAGAATTAATTTGCACTTGATTTACCCCCGGTATTTTATATTCGATTGGATCTTCCAATGTCACAATATTTACTTTTGGGGTATTAAGTCGCGATAGCACAGAATATAAGGTCGTGGTCTTTCCGGAACCTGTCGGACCGCAGATTAGTATTATTCCGTGCGGACGCAGAATTGCGTCCTGAAGATCTTTAAGGCTTTTTCCCCGAAGTCCCAATTCCTGAAGAGTTGGAACTCCTCCGGACTTTTTTAATAACCTCATAACTATTTTCTCCCCCCAGGTTGTGGGCAAACTGGAAATACGAAGATCTACTTCTTCCTCACTGCCTTTAAAATTAAACCTGCCGTCCTGAGGAATTCTTTTTTCATCAATCTTCATTCCGCCTAAAATCTTTATCCTACTTATTAATGAGTCGTGCAGTTCCTGAGGAATAGTAAGCTTCTCCTGCAAAATTCCGTCAATTCTATAACGCACGCGGGTTGACTTCTCTTCAGGCTCAATGTGAACATCGCTAGCTCTTGATTTAATGGCAAAATCGAGTATTTGGGAAACAATCTCGGCTATTTTTTCTTCCCTTATAAAACCGCCCCGTGATGATTCAATTGCTTTTACACCTTCTTTTTCTTCCGGAGTAACCTCCTTCATTGCAGCCGTAACCTGTTTCGTGAGAGAGGTTGTGTAGCGGGTTTGAATAAAATCATCCACCTTCATGGGCTCCGCCGCATATGTTTTAACGTGTAACCCCGTCTTTTGTTCAATAAATTCTATGGCCGCCAAGTCCAGCGGGTCAGCCATGGCCAAACCCAAAATTTTATCTTTCTTATCGTAATTAACAGGGAAAACCCTAAATCTTTCCGCAACCTCCGAGGGAAGAACCGCTAAAGCGTTGGGGTCGATTGGGGCGATGTTTAAATCAACGTACGGAATATTATAAAGTTGAGCCTTGGCCTGAACAAGCTTATCTTCAGGAACCATCGAAGCTTCTTTGATAATATCTTCCTGGGTTTTTCCGCTTTGAATTTCGGTAAACTTTACCTGTTCGGCCCGCCGGGCGTCAAGTGCCCCAAGTGTCACTAAAATATCGGCAAGAGTTCCGGTGGAGTTTAAACTATTGGTACCGTTTACAGGTTGAGCAGTGGGCATATTTATAGCTAAAAACTTAGAGCTAAAATCTAAGAGCTCTAAATACATTATTACCTAAAGCGCCGTTAGTATCAAGATCCCACTTGATTAGTTGTTAGTTATTAGATATTAGTTAGTAATATGCATGCATACCTTCTGATAAATCAAGACTTAAATGTCAAAAGTCAAATCGAGGATTTGGCGAAAAAATTGAATGCAAAGATGTTGAGCTTTCCGATTGTTAAAGTAGAGGACACCAGAAATTTGAATGATCTGATCAGATTAAGTTTTAATGAACCAACTTTGATAATTTGCGAACGGATCAACGAAGCGGGAGATGAAGCTTTAAATGCATTTCTTAAAAATTTGGAAGAACCGCAAGAGAATATTTATTTTGCCCTGACTGCGCCGTCTGTAAGAAAGGTTTTGCCAACCATCGTCTCACGATGTGAGATTGTAAAAATTCGAAGCACGAATATCGAAATCCGAAACAATGATGAAATTGAAAAATTCCTAAATGGGAACGTTGGGGAAAAACTTAATTACATCGATAAAATCAAGGATAGAAATAAAGCCATAGAATTAGTCGAGAATTCGGTCATTTTCCTTCATGGAACACTACATGAAAATGCTGTAAAATGTAAAGTTCAGGCAAATAACATTGAGGTTGCCATAAAAACTCTTACTGGACTAAAAGCAAACGGCAATGTAAATTTACAACTGACTAACATGCTAATTAATATCTCGAATCTAAAAACTAATAGCCATAACTAAAAACTAATTAACTTTTCAGAAGATTTTTAGTTCAAAAATATAGATTTTAGATATTAATTTTTAGTTATTAACTATGACAGACGACTATACAGCAGAACAAATTCAAGTACTTGAAGGACTTGAACCGGTACGAAAGCGCCCCGGAATGTATATTGGCTCGACCGATACGCGTGGGCTTCATGAGTGTTTGAGAGAAATTGTGGACAACTCAGTTGACGAAAGTTTTGCCGGAGTTGCAAATACAGTTTGGGTAAGTTTGAATAAGGATGGAAGCGCGACTGTCAGGGATAACGGGCGCGGAATTCCTGTTGAAAAACAAAAAAAGACCGGGGTTTCAGCACTTGAGTTAACTATGACCAAACTTCACGCGGGTGGTAAGTTTGGCGGCGGGGCATACAAAGTTTCCGGAGGGCTTCATGGAGTAGGGGCATCCGTTGTTAACGCTCTTTCCAGTTACTTTAGGGTGGTAGTTTTAAGAGACAGTAAAGCATACTACCAAGAATATAAACGTGGTATTGCGCTTAAACCGGTTGGCGAAGCTTCACGAAAACAATTGGATGAGTGGGGAATTAAGCTCGACGGAGCAGGAACAATTACAAACTTTATTCCTGATAAAGAAATTTTCGGAGACGTCGTTCTTGAAAATACTAAAGTCAAAAATCTTCTAAGGGACAGGGCATATCTAATCGCAGGACTAACGTTCCATTTTGAGGATTTGAACGATGGAGACGAGGCAACATTTTATTTTGAGGGCGGAATTAAATCTTTAGTAGCTCACACCAATCGGGGGCGAGACGTTCTAAATGACGTAATCTATTTCAGCAAAAACGACGGAGCAATGACCGCTGAAGTCGCTCTTCAATATTCCGATTCATTTAACGAAAATGTTAAAGGTTTTGTAAATGGAATTTATACAACAGACGGCGGTACCCATGTAACCGGATTTCGAATTGCCCTGACACGCGCCATTTCCGATTATTACAAAAAAATTCAAAATGGAGGTAAAGACGAAGCGGCGCTAACCGGAGATGATATGAAGGAAGGCTTGACCGCCATAGTTTATATAAAAATGCCTTCAGAGTCGTTGCAATTTGAAAGTCAAACTAAAGCCAAGCTTAATAATCCCGAAGTCCAGGGGTTTGTTTCAACGGCAGTCAAGGAAGGCTTGGATCAGTATTTTGAGGAACACCCGGCTGAAGCCAGAAAAGTTGTAGAAAAAATAACGCTTGCAGCCCGCGCCAGGCTTGCAGCCCGCGCAGCAAAAGATGCTGTTTTGCGAAAGGGCGCGCTGGAAGGGGCAACTCTTCCGGGAAAGCTTGCCGATTGTCAATCTTCCGACGCCTCCGTATCCGAACTATATATAGTAGAAGGCGACTCCGCTGGGGGAAGCGCCAAGCAAGGGCGAGACAGGCGTCATCAGGCGATTCTCCCTTTAGGTGGCAAGATCCTAAACACCGAGCGCGCTCATTTGGATAAAATCGTTAAGTTTGAAGAAATAAAGGATTTGATTATTGCTCTTGGTGGCGGAATCGGAGAAACCCTAAATTACGACAAAATGCGCTACCACCGCGTAATTATTATGACGGATGCCGACGTCGACGGCGCGCATATTTCAACCTTGCTTTTGACTTTCTTCTACAGGCACATGCCGGAAATAATTACCAGGGGATACCTTTATATGGCTCTTCCTCCATTATTCAGAGTTCAAATCGGCAAAGATGTAAATTACGCCTACACAGAAGAAGAAAGGGACATGATAACCGCAAAAAGCCCGGGGATAAAGGCAATCATTCAACGGTACAAAGGACTTGGAGAAATGAATCCTACTCAGCTTTGGGAAACAACAATGAATCCTGAAACCAGAACCTTGAAACAAGTCACCGTGGAGTCGATGGAAGCGGCTGGAAACATGTTTGAAATGCTGATGGGCGAAGAAGTTCCACCAAGAAAGAAATATATCCAAACTCATGCCAAGTTGGCGACCCTCGATGTTTAGTCGCTAACGGAGTCCGTCGGCCAATTTTGGCATGAGGCGTGAACGGATAGTTCTGAAAAGCCGTATGCGAAAATCAGACGGGCCAAGTTGGCAACATTGGATGTCTAAATTTTAATTTTTGGTATACTTCAATTATGAAAACTGCGGTTGTAATTGGTGCAAATGGAGGAATTGGCAAGGAACTATCCAACACACTTAAAAATGATGGGTATAATATTATTTCTGTGGCACGATCTTCTGATATCTCGTGCGATTTAACTGATTACAATCAGATTGAACAGGCAATTGGTGAAATAAAAAAACTAACAAATAAAGTCGATCTTCTGGTTAATGCAGCGGGTGTCGCAACTTATAAAAATTTAAGCGATGTCACCAATGAAAACATCCAAGAAGCTTTTATGGTTAATGTAATAGCGCCTTCAATTTTTATCAGAGAACTTAGCACTCTCATGACCCACAAAGATGCGTTGATTTTAACTATTGGTTCAGGTATGGGAACAATTCCATCAAAAGGGCGAAGTATTTATTGTTCCACCAAATTTGCTATTCGAGGACTATCTCTAAGTCTTAGTGAAGAATATCAAGATAAATATCCCAAGTTTTGTTTGATTACATTAGGAAGCACTTTAACCAGTTTCGGCCCAATGACAGTTGAGGAAAAGAAAAAAGAGTTTAAAAAGGGGAAAGCATACTTCCCTGTTGAATGGGTTGTTAACAAATTAATGGAAATCATAAAAGGCAAAAGCAGGAGTGACGAGATAACTCTTTTCCCTGGTGAATTTGGCTTCGGCACTTGGGTAAAACCATAGAATTTAAGATTACGAACAATTTGTCTTTCACTATCATAATATATATTATGTAAGTATGACACTCATTTCCAAACATCCATTAAGAGGTGATACGCTACAACGAACTTTTGAACTTTTTACACAAACAATTCTAAACATCAAAGACAAAGAAACTACTAAAAACTTCATCGACGGATTCTTCACCCCCACAGAAAAAATCATATTTGCTAAACGAATTGCCATTTACGTAATGCTTGCTAAAGGCAATAATTATATAGATATTATAAGTCTACTTAAAGTTAGTCCGCCCACAATCGCGCGTGCAAGTAGCCACCTAAAATATTCACACGAATTAGATAGCGTCATTAAAAAAATTCTAATTAAAGACTCTGCAAAAGAGGCTATTGAAGAACTCGCGAGTGTCTTTGATATTCCAGGAAAAGGTAGGAGTTTGTCATCAGTAGGAAAAAGCAGATTTGAGAGATCGAAAAGAATTGCCAAACTTAAAAGCGAATTCTAGTTCTACTTACATAATATATATTATGTAAGTATTTACAACTAAATTAAATTGACAAAGTAATTAGGTTCCGTTGGGTTGTTTTATCACGGCGAAACGAAGGAAGGATTGGATCATCAAAGGTACATTTTGAGTCAATCGTTATATCTTCATTTTTAACTCCAAGCGAAACCAATTGCTGTCTTGCAACTTCACTCAAATCCAAGAATGTACGACCACTGTTCAAGGTGACACCTTTGACGTATGACGAGAATTTGGAAGCAACGTCTTCTTTAACTTCGTAGTGTTCCGGACAGATGTGTGGTCCGATAATGATTTTCAATTTTCCAGTTTCCATTTTCCATTGATTTTCCATTTTCTGAATTGTTTTGACGATGATTTCGTTCTCAAGTCCCCTCCACCCGGCATGAATAAGACCGATTCCTCGACCTTTTTCGTCAACTACAAAAATCGGTAAACAATCAGCAACACGAACGCCAAGAGTGACGCCGGGATCACTTGTTATCATCGCATCGCAGTTGGGGATAGTTGTCCCAATATCTTTTTTACCAACCATAACGACATTATTTCCATGAATCTGTTGCATCAAAATAACATCTTTCATTTTCATATCATCCTATTGTAAATCGTAAATCGTAAATTGTATAATTGTCAGAATATGGATTTTAAAGCATTCATCGAAATTCCACTCAACTCAAATATTAAATATGAGGTGGATGAAGAAACGGGAGAGCTTACAGTAGACAGATTCCTGCACACCGCAATGAGCTACCCCTTCAACTACGGTTATGTTAAGGGCACCAAAGGAAAAGACGACGATCCACTTGATGTTTGTATCTTTTCCTCCCTTCCCGTTACCCCCGGAGTAGTTATGAAATGCCATGCTATCGGACTTTTGGAGATGGAAGACGAAGGCGGAATAGATACCAAAATTTTTGCCGTTCCCGATAAAAAAATAGATCCAATATTCGGAGTTTGGACAAATATTAAAGATGTGCCGGAAATAATTTTATTAAGAACCAAACACTTCTTTGACCATATGAAAGAGCTTGAACCGGGTAAATGGGTTAAAACAGGAGAATTCAAAGATGCTCCTGAAGCTGAAAAAGAAATCGATGCTTCCAAAAATAAATAGCAGTTCTATGAAGAAAATTTTATTGACTTTGTCAGTTTTTGTTTTGCTTCTCGTCGTTTTTTCCTCTCCCGTTTCTGCAAATCATTCGTGGGGTGGATATCATTGGGCAAGAACTGCAAACCCTTTTACCTTGAAACTGGGAGACAATCTTTCTCCAAATTGGAAGCCATTTTTGGCAACGGCGTCTGCTGATTGGTCTACATCTACCATACTTGATACAACAATTGTCACAGGGCAAGGCGGCAAAAACTGTAAGGCGACTAACGGGAGGGTTGAGGTTTGCAACAGAAAATACGGAAACAACGGTTGGCTGGGAATTGCCCAAATATGGATTACCGGCGGAGTACATATAACTCAAGGGGTAACCAAAATGAATGATACCTATTTCGGTAAGCCTGCGTACAATACACCAGCCTGGAAACAAATGGTTATGTGTCAAGAAGTGGGACACACATTGGGCCTTGATCATCAGGATGAGATTTTTGACAACTCCAATCTTGGAACCTGTATGGATTACACAAGCGATCCAAGCACAAACCAGCATCCCAATCAGCATGATTATGATGAGTTGGATACTATATATAGTCACCTGGACAGTTTCACCACGATTGGCCAGGCTTCCGGACAGGTTACCAGACAGCTTGGACAACTCGCAGCAAACCAAGATCTTAACAATCCCGGAGAGTGGGGTAGATCAATACGGGATAATGGCAAGGTTGCCATATTTGAACGCGATCTTGGCTTGGGAAATAAAGTCTTCACATTTGTCATTTGGGCCAAATAATTTATTTCGCTCCTTCATTTTGCGATGATATACTAAATAAATGCTTAAAATCATCTCCTGGTTATTAATTATTTTAGGGCTCGCTCTACTGATTTTTATTTTTGGTCCCGTTATTAAAGAAGAAACCAAATATAAACTTGGGCAAATTGCTAATGTTAAATATGTAATTGGTACTGAACAGTTGGATACTTTTGAAAAACCGCTCACTCCTCCAAACACAGATTTCTCTGTAATTATCCCCAAAATTGGCGCCGTAGCCCCTGTTGTCGATAATGTGGACGCTACAGACCCAAAACAATACCTTTCAGCTCTCAAAAAAGGTGTTGCCCATGCGACAGGAACTGGAATCCCAGATGAAATCGGAAATGTATACCTTTTTGCCCACTCAACGGATGCTTTCTGGAATGTTAGTTCATATAATGCCGTATTTTATCTAATAGGGAAACTTAAACCGGGAGATGAGATAGTTATTTATTACCAAAACAGGTTAATAACATACCAAGTTTATGACAAGAAAGTAGTTAGTGCCGACTCGTCCCAATATTTGGGCACACTAACACCCGACGAAAAGACATTAACACTCCAAACATGTTATCCGCCTGGAACAACTTTTGAAAGACTTATAGTACTGGCAAAGCAGACGAGCCCTTGACATTGTGGTAACTGATAGTATAATCACGACATAAAGATAAATATTGATGTGAAAAAAACCTTATTTCAAAAAACAGCCTCATTCATTGCCACCATTGCGGTTTTAATTAATTCGTTTGGAGCCCCCCTGACAGTTATAGCTCAGGAAATTACCCCAAGTCCCACACCTGCTGAAACGAGTTCACCGACACCTGAGGCTACTGCTTCGACTGAGCTCACCGCTTCGCCTACTGCTCAGTCCGATGCAACACCCGCCGAAACTGCAAGTCCGACACCTGAAATTACCCCAACCCCGACTGATACAGTTACACCAGCCCCAACTGATACTCCCATTGCAACACAAGCACCGGAAAGTAACCCTACGGTTCAAGGTCCTCCGGCTTCCGATCAACCAACTTCAAGCCCAACAGCAACCCCGATAGTGACACCTGCTCAGCCTGAAGTAGAGGGAAGTTTAACAACAGAGATAGTAGAAACAAATTTGTTCTCAGAAACACTTCAGGAAAATAGCTGGTTTAACCTTGTCACAGATAAACTTGATTATGCGCCCACTGAGGCCGCAGTAATTACCGGAACCGGTTTCGCGGCAGGGAAAACTTACAATCTAACGGTAAGTTCGGTAGACGAACCGGCAACCACAACCACGGTTGAAGTAATCGCGGATCTAAACGGTTCATTTGCTTACGTTTACCAACTCGACGGCAACTACCGACCAAATTATTCGGTTGAAGTTAAAAGTGATGGAGTGATTGTTGCCTCAACGACCTTTACCGACTCGCCGGTTTCCGGCACCCTTCTAGACTCTGACGGAGCAAACGATGAACCGGGACAAAAAGATTTAACCAAACTTTTTTTTGATTATACGAATATCCCCACCTCAATAAATATCGGGTGGGACTGGGACGACTCTGGTTTCTCTGGAGCAAACACGGGTGATGCCTGTGCATTATTTGACACAGACACTGATGGTTATGCCAATTATGCTCTTTGTGTTACTGTTGACAATGACCCGGCAACTTTTCAGACAACCAGTCTTTACTCCTGTAACGATACCCGTTCTGACAGATGTCCAAGCGAGGCGCCAATTTCCCTGTTCACTTCTACTTGCGGTGCCAATGTTCAGGCAACTGACCCCTTCCCCGGACCTCCAGCAGCTCAACAGGGCGATGATTATCCAAACGACTCTGTAGCCAGCTGCACCGCTCAATTATCCGAAGTGGGAGGAGCTTCGTCAAAACTACTTGATGTTTGTTCTTTTCCATCGTCAATTTCCCATTCTGACCCTTCGGACTGTATAGTTGCCTCGACAGCTTCTCAAACAGGATTTTTGGAGGTTAAAAAAGTATTAGACCCCACAAGCGATACCGGGAAATTTGATTTGCAAATTGACGGAACTACTTACGCTTTTGACGCAACTCATAACGGTACAACCGGAGAAAAAATTGTGGATGCTGACAGCCACACTGTCAGTGAAACCGCCGGAACAGGTACGACATTAAGCAATTACACTTCGTCAGTTGTTTGTAGAGATACCAATGGCACCGGGAGCGTAGTCTCAACTACGGGAAGTGCCCCTTCTTGGACAGTTGGCGTTGGAAACGGAGACGATATTGTCTGCACTATCACAAACACTCTCCGGCAAGCACATCTTATCGTTGTAAAACATGTAATTAACGATAATGGAGGCACTGCGGTCGCCGGCAATTTTACTTTAGATTCAGGAGGAACCAACGACACCCCGGATAATTTTGCCGGAGTTGAATCACCCGGAACCGACGTCACACTTGATGCAGGTTCATATAACGTGACCGAGTCCGGCCCAGGTGGATACTCTGCAAACTATTCAGCAGATTGTTCCGGATCGATTTCGGCCGGACAAACAAAAACCTGTACAGTAACAAACGATGACCAAGCTGCAACCTTACATGTTATTAAAGTAGTAACAAACGATAACGGTGGAACAAAAACATTTACTGATTTTTCATTCCAAGTAAATGGGGGTGGAGCAACCGCCTTTGAAGCAGATGGACAAAACGATCTTACCGTAAACGCAGGAACATATAGTGTGACAGAACCTGGAGTTGCAGGTTATTCTACAACTTACGATAACTGTTCAAACCTCGTTATTTCAAATGGGGGAAGTGCCACCTGTACTATTACCAACGATGATATTCAACCCAAACTCACACTTACAAAAATTGTAACAAACGACAATGGGGGGAATGCGGTAGTTAACGATTTTCCGCTATTTGTAGGAGCAACCGGAGTTACAAGTGGTGTTCAAAACGGATTTGATGTCGGTAGTTATACCGCTTCTGAAACAAATCTTACAGGTTACACTGCAGGTTCATGGGGAGGGGACTGTGCAACTGATGGTTCAATTACGCTCGCTGCAGGAGATGTAAAGGCTTGCAGCATTACCAACAACGACCAAGCTGCACACATTGTCTTGATTAAAAATGTCACAAATGACAATGGAGGTTCAGCAGGCGCAAACGATTTTGGGTTGACTGTTGGTAGTTCTTCTGTCACTTCGAGTAGTACAACTGATGTAAATTCTAACGTATCAACTACGTTAAACGAGACAGGTCTGGCCGGATATGATTTTGTTTCAATTACAGGAGACGCAAAATGTCCGGCTGTCTTGGGTGGAACGGTAACACTTAATGAAGGGGAAACCGTAACGTGTACCATAACGAATGATGATATTGCCCCAACACTTAAGCTTACAAAAAGCGTCACCAACGACAATGGTGGAACAGCAGTAGCCGGGAGTTGGACACTTGGAGCGGATGGTGATAGCGGATTCCAAGATTTGGGTGATTCAACAACTTTCCATACAGTAAAAGCGGGTGTGAGTTACGCGCTTTCCGAGTCCGGATTAGCAGGGTATGCTCAAGACGGAAATTGGTCGTGTGATGGTGGTGATCAGAACGGGAGCAACATAGCTCTCGGGTTAGCGCAAGACATAATTTGTACGGTTACAAACAATGACATCGCCCCATCGCTTACATTAATCAAAGCTTTGGTGACCAACAATGGTGGAAACGACACGGAGTCAGACTGGACTTTGACTGCTTCCGGTCCAACCGGCTTCAGCGGAGTTGGGTCATCTATCAGTAATGGTGCGTCTTTTTATACCGGAACTTACGACCTTTCCGAGTCGGGTCCCGGAGGATACATAGCCAGTAACTGGGTTTGTACAGGCGGAACACAAAACGACGGCAATACCATAACTTTAAGTTTGGGGCAGTCCGCTACTTGTACCATTACCAACGATGATGTTCCTGCCAGTATTACACTCACTAAAGTGGTCCAAAACAATTTTGGTGGAACAGCCGGAGTAGACGATTTCGGTCTATCGATAGGCGGAACGTCAGTCTCTTCCGGTCAAACATTAAGTGTCAATTCCAATAGTTCTTATACCCTTAATGAAGCGGGATTGTCTGGGTATTCATTCGTTTCCCTAACAGGCGACGATCTTTGTCCGGACGTACTTGGCGGAACGGTTACTCTTGATGAAGGGGGAACTATCTCTTGTATAATCACAAACAGTGACGTTCAACCACAGCTGACAGTCATAAAACATGTAATAAATGATAATGGCGGAAGTTCTTTAGCCGGAGCCTTTACAATAAATGTAACAGGCACAAGTGTTTCAACCACCTCCTTCGGCGGATCAGAATCCGGAACGACAGTAACTTTAAATGCCGGTTCATATACTGTCGACGAAGATCTGTTTGCGGGGTACTCAAAAACCCTTGGCGCAGACTGTTTTGGAACAATTGCGGTCGGCGAACACAAAACCTGTACTATTACCAACAACGATATTGCTCCAACACTTACATACGTTAAATCAGTAACTAATAATTATGGTGGAACTCTTGGTGCAACTGATTTTCCATTATTCATAAATGGAAGTCAGGTCATAACTGGCACTCCAAATACTTTATTAGCCAATTACTTATACACTCTTACAGAAACTCAGCAAACTGGATATACCGGCGGTTATTTTACAGGTGATTGCTCAGCCGATGGATCAATTGTTCTTTCAGTTGGGGACAATAAAACGTGTTATATAAGTAATACCGACGTTCAACCAAAACTCACAATTACCAAGGTTGTAATTAATGATGATGGTGGTACAAAAGAGATTACCGATTTTCCTCTTTTTGTAAACTCAACTAGTGTAAAAAGCGGTGTACAAAATGGATTCAACGCTGATAGCTACACTGTTAGTGAGACAGGTATCTCAGGATATACATCCACAATCTCAGGGGACTGTACAGCAAACGGGTCAGTAACATTGGCTGTCGGGGATGTGAAATCTTGCGTCATTACCAACGACGATATTGCTCCTAGATTAACATTGGTAAAAACAGTGGTAAACGACAATGGCGGTGACAAGGTTGTTTCAGATTTTATACTTAAAATAAACGACACATCTGTTATAAGCGGTGAAGAAAACATACTTTCTGCTGGAACTTATACAGCAAGTGAGATTGAACTGCCCGGGTATGCTGCAACTGTTTGGGGCGGGGACTGCAACAGAGACGGAAGCATTACTTTAAACCCCGGAGACAATAAGTCCTGCACAATCACAAACGATGATCAACCGGCAACACTACGTGTAGTAAAAGTTATTGATCCTGGAAATACAGGAGCAACTGAAAGTTTCGGTGATTTCTGGTTCGAGGTAAACGGGGGTGGAACATCCGCCTTTGAAGCAGACGGACAAAACGACCTGACCGTTGATGCGGGAACTTACAATGTTACAGAGAAGGGAGTTACCGGTTATTCAACTTCTTACGACAACTGTTCAGACGTTGCTATTCCGAACGGAGGAGAGGCAACTTGTACTGTTACAAATACGGCGATTGCGCCAACACTGACTGTTATCAAAATCGTCGAGAACGGAAATACAGGAGCGACTTTCAGCTCTTCCGATTTTCAAATGAAAGTTGACGACGCAAACGTTCCTCAAAACTCTGCACAAGATGAAACCATCGGCTCTCATACAGTAAGCGAATTGGGCCCTTCCGGATACACTTCGGTGTTTAGTGGAGATTGCAACACTGACGGAAATGTGACACTTGCCCTCGCCGATGACAAAACTTGCACTATTACCAACACTGCTATTGACCCAACGCTAACTTTGATCAAAACGGTTGTAAACGATAACGGTGGACAAAAAGAAGTATCAGATTTTCCTCTTTTCATAGATGACAACGGTGTAACGAGTGGTGAATCCCGTGTTCAAACAGTCGGTACGCACACAGCAACTGAGACCTCTGACGCAGGGTACACGGCTTCAGTTTGGGGTGGGGACTGTGCAGAGAACGGAACCATTACTCTTTCACTGGGCGACGATAAAATCTGTACAATTACCAACGATGATAATCCGGGAACCCTTATAGTCAAAAAAGTAATCGACGGTGGAGAAGCCAGTTTTCAAGATTTCTCATTCCAAATCAACGGGGGCGAACCAGTCGGTTTTGACTCGGAGGACGGTCAGAATGAGGAAACCGTAGACGCAGGGACTTATTCCGTTACAGAACCAAAGGTTGAAAATTATGTCACTTCCTACGACAACTGTACCAGAATTCAGATTGCAAACGGGGAGAGTGCAACTTGTACCATAACCAATATTTGGCAAAATCCTCAAATTTCAATCATTAAAGAGAACAACGCCGGCGGTGGGGTTGGCGCAGGGTCAACCGTAATCTACACCATAAAGGTATCAAACAACGGTAATGTAAATTTTGATAACGTACTTGTAACCGACTTCTTACCCGGAGGATTTACGTATGTAGTCGGATCAACGACAGGGGCAACATTTATCAACGTCCTTGGTTCAAAATTGACTTGGAATATTGACAACCTGGCACCGGAAGAAACTGCCACCATCACATATCAGGTTACGACAAATTCCGCTCTAACCGACGGTGATTATAAAAACTTTGCAACCTGCCAAGCTACTTACAATGAAGAAGAAACAATAAGCTGCGACCAGGTAAATTCAACTGTAAAAATCGGCCACGGAATTAGTTACGGCGGAAATTTGCAGGGTCAGGTCTTGGGAGCATCCACAGAACTTCCCGCAACAGGGAGCCCGACATTACTTTTGATCCTATCTTTAGGGTTACTCGGAACCGGATTATACTTAAAAGGTTACGACAAAAAACGAAATGTTAAAAATTAAATCAATCACCGGCTTATTTATTTGCTCATTCGCTTATTTACTTATTTGCTTATTCGGTGTGAGGCCGGCCTACGCCTCAGTTCTTTCAATCCAAACTCTGCCTTCCTATATAAACACCAACAACTTCAAACTTTCCTGTACTAGTGATGGGGGAACGTTCCAATTTGAGGTTAGTGTGCACGGCGGAGCATTTACGACTTTTGGACCGGTAATCAACACAAGTACGGAGCCTTGCATAGTTCAAGTCGATTCATCTATTGTAAACAGCCAGACCGACTATACATTCAGGATTGGTGGATTCACAACCTCAACTATTTATGACACAAACGGTCCCGCCGCACCATCAGGATACTACAAAGAGGGTTTGAGTAATGGCTTCAAAATTCACTGGACCAACCCAAGCGACAGTGATTTTTCTAAAGTAAAAATCTACCGCGGTGAAACTGCTGACTTTTCTGCCGACAGTTCACATGAGATTACAACCCAACCCGGTGGAGCGGGGAGCCTAATGACTTACGACGATATATTCGCAGTGGATTCTTCCAAAACTTATTTTTACGATCTAAGAGCAATTGACTATGCGGGAAATTCCTCTGATCTTGTGGGTGATGGATCTTCCACAAGCTCAACAACAGTTACTACAGCCAGTCCTAAGGCCGGAACAGACAAAGTGACACAATTGCCCAAGGGAAACGGCGGTAGTGTCTTAGGAACCGAGACAAATGGCACTCCAACTCCTTCCGCCAGTCCCACTGAGATAGGAGGGCCAGTTAGCACCAATCCCGGAATCATGAAATGGATTCTGACACACAAAAAGATATCTTTAGGGGTTGCTTTCGGACTTATAATAATAAGCTACCTGCTCTTCAGAAGGAAAAAATCTTAACCTATAATTTTGCCTCTTGACAAGCAGAGAAAGTACCGCTATTATCCCATCATAGTTTTATATTATGACTAAGTTTAACTCAGGCAAAGCATCTATTTTAGCTCTCACTTCCGCTTTTGCGGTCGCGGCTTTTTTTCTCGGAAAATCTTTTACTTTGATTCTAGCCTCTCCTGCCGGTGACGTTCCAAAAGCCTACTGTCATGCAGCTGGACTGACAGGAACCACCCACTTCAATTATCACTACAATAAAGCTTGGACGGCCCACTTTTATGACAACGGAAGTCCTAAAGCAGGACACGAAGACGACTTTTACACATTAATCGGCGATAGAGATTGTGACGGTCAAGTTGACTCAACACCAACCCCTACCCCAACAGATTGTGACGGAGATTGCCCAACTGCAACCCCCGAACCAACCGATGACGTCTGTCCAAATATCGAGGGTGTTCAAGACTCTGTCCCTGAAGGATATTTTGTAAATAATGATGATAACTGTGTCGAAGGGGAAGAACCAACTCCCGAGCCTACACCAACACCAAATCCTGACGTTTGTGCAAATATCGACGGTGTTCAAACCGGTGTACCTAGCGGGTTACACATGGATGCCGGAAACGTCAACTGTGTTTCGTTCTCTGATTCAAATCCTCCCGAAGTTCCATATACACCTCAGGGTCAAGTCCTTGGAGCCTCTACAATGGCAGGGACAGGGTCATTTGCTGAAAACTTATATATGGGTATAATGGGTGTAGGTGCAATTCTCACTCTTAAAGGCGCAAAGAACTTCAAAAAAGCTTTCAAAAAAGCTTAAGATCTTCCGTGGTCCGCTTTTTTTAACCTTTCTAGGATTGTCCATATTTACCTTTGGAATTTACAACTATTATAAAGTCCGAATACTTTCGTTTGACTCTGTTCCTCCGGAAGCTAATAAATCTATTGAAAATGTTGACTCTCCTGTAGAAATAATTATTCCCTCAATCAAGATTGACCTCAAAGTCGAGCCGGGACAGATTAAAGACGGTGTCTGGCAAATCTCAGGGTCTTCAGCTACCTTTCTTACAACCTCAGCCGCCCCGAGGACGGAAGGCAATATGGTGATCTATGGTCACAACAAAAAAGTTATTTTTGGCAATCTGCCTTATTTAAGCCTGGGACAAAGAATTGTCATCAAGACAAAAAGTGGAAAAATCTATAATTATGTGGTCGATCAAAAATACTTTGTTGGCCCCGATAGGGTAGACTTGGTTTCTCCGTCCGATAAAGAGGAGCTTACTATATATACCTGCTACGGACTTTTTGATGGTCAGCGCGCAGTAATCAAAGCCAGGCCACTCAAGGACAGTCCTTGAAAACTTCATTTTGTGCCTACTCAAGGACAGTCCTTGCAATTACTCTAAGATAAGGTCTCCCAGAAATATTGCACTATCCTTCTTGTAATCTTCAACAAAACTTTTATACGAATTCACTTTTTTAAATTCCGGTAAAACTTTATTGTTAAAGAACGAGAGAACTGTTTCCGGCTTAATCCAAGGTGTTTGTCTCTTTCCTAAATATTCAGGGTAAGAGGAATAAGCGCTTAGCAAATCGTCTGTATACTCTCTTGGATTTAGATGGATGTATCTACTTAAATGTAGTAGGTATTCTTCGCTTGCAACCAATACTGCCTTATATCGACCTTGAAATAGCGATCCAACACGATCATATTTTTTATTGAAATACATTGAGTATCTAGTCATAAGAGATCTCATTAGTCCTTGAATCGAGTCGAAATCCTTTTGTTTAATCAAAAGGTGAAAATGGTTGGGCATTAGACAATAAGCAATTAGGTCAATTTTTTCAAAATAACTTTTTACAGGCCTTCTTATGCTCTGCAAGGACAGTCCTTGCATAATATATTTCGTTCTCAGATCTTGTTCCTCAAGCGGGGAAAAAGCCTCTTTTATATAACGTAAAAAAACTTTGTAATCCTGACTATCTTCAAAAATTATCCTTTTTTCAACCCCGCGGTTATAAATATGATAAAAGCCTTTTTCGACATAAATTTTCAAGGAATTTCTGGAAGGCATAATTTAAATGTAATACTCAAGGACAGTCCTTGCAAGTATCTCCCCATTGCTTCACGAATAACCTTGAGGTAAAATAATTTAAAGCTAAATAGCCTCGATTTTTTGTTTGGAACAAAAAATAAATTCGAGTTAATAAATCCGAAATACGAAACAATATTTAAATTCTAAATTTCAAATAGAAAAGTTTCGAATTTCGTGCTTCGGATTTCGTATTTAAATGTATGGATATCGGTAAAATTCAACAAACAGAGATAACTACAGAGCTTTCCAAGTCATATTTGGATTACGCAATGAGCGTTATAGTGGCCCGAGCCTTACCCGACGTACGGGACGGACTTAAACCAGTTCACAGGAGAATTTTATACGCAATGCATTTGATGGGGCTTCATTTTGTAGGCAGCTCCACAACAAAATCCGCCAAAGTCGTCGGAGAAGTTTTGGGTAAATATCATCCGCACGGAGACATGGCTGTTTACGATGCCATGGTCCGCTTGGCTCAAATCTTTTCAATGCGCTATCCGTTGGTCCATGGACAGGGAAACTTTGGGTCTGTTGACGGCGACCCGCCCGCGGCCATGAGGTATACCGAAGTTAAACTTGCAAAAATCGCAGACATGATGCTTGCAGATATGGAGAAAGAAACAGTAGACTTCACGGACAATTTTGACGCAACGCTTAAAGAACCGGTTTTTCTTCCCGCAGTTTTACCAAATTTACTTCTTATGGGTAGCGAAGGTATTGCAGTCGGAATGGCTACAAAAATTCCTCCACATAATTTAACTGAATTGGTTGATGGCATAACCGCTATGATCAAAAAAGGCAAAGTTATAACTGAACAAAAGGCGCAGGAAGAGCAAACCGATTTTGTTATTAAAAAGATCAATCTGGTAGCTTCAGGTGAGTCTAAAGCCTTAACTGAGGCCGAAGTTAACCCAACAGCAGTTTCTTTTGAAAGCGAAATAGATATTGATGAACTAACGGATATTATTCCCGGCCCGGACTTTCCTACAGGGGGAGCAATTTATGACGCCAACGGACTTAAAGAACTTTACGCGACAGGCCGTGGCAAAATAGTTGTCCGTGGTATTGCTGAAATTGTAGAGGGTGCAAAAGGCAAACAACAAATTATAATCAGCGAACTTCCGTACCAGGTAAATAAGAGTGAACTTGTAGCCAAAATCGCCGAACTTGTAAAAGATAAAAAAGTGGTAGGAATTAGCGACCTTCGGGACGAAAGTGACAAAGACGGAATGAGAGTCGCGATTGATCTTAAACGCGACGCAAAACCCAAGTCGGTTTTGAATAATATTTTCAAACACACCAGGCTTCAAAGCAGCTTCCCGGCAAATTTTGTTGCCCTGGTAGATGGCACCCCACACACATTAAATCTTAAAACAATTCTTGTTGAGTACGTTAAGCATAGACAAAGAGTTGTTATAAGACGCACAATCTTTGAGTTAACAGAAGCCAAAAAACGAGCTCATATTTTAGAAGGGCTTAAAATCGCGCTCGATAATTTGGATGCCGTAATCAAAACCATCAGAGAGAGTAAAACTCAGGAGGATGCCAAGAAAAACTTAATTGAAAGATTTAAGTTGTCCGAAATTCAAGCAACTGCAATTCTTGATATGCAGCTTAGAAGATTGGCAGCACTTGAACGAGAAAAAATTGAAAAAGAATACGCAGAAATCAAGAAATTGATTGATCAGCTTATTGCGATTTTGAAAGATCCTAAACAGGTTTTGAATATCATTGTTAAGGAATTAGGGGAGTTAAAAGAAAAATACGGTGACAAAAGAAGAACTAAAATTTATAAAAACCCGCTCGGGGAAATCAGCGAAGAAGATTTGGTGGCCAAGGAGGAAACATTAATCACCGTTACAAAAACAGGATACGTTAAACGCCTTTCTGCAACAAGTTACCGCGCACAACGCAGGGGAGGAAAGGGTGTAATCGGGATGGCAACTAAAGAAGAGGACGAGATTGAACACATCTTATCCGCTACAACTCATGATACAATTCTTTTCTTTACCAATAAAGGCCGTGTTTTCGGGCTAAAAGCATGGGAAATTCCGGAAAGCAGCAGGCAGGCAAAGGGCCAGGCCCTTGTCAATTTGTTGAATCTTGAACAAGGCGAAGAAATAAAATCCATTCTTCCGCTTTCGAAAGAACTCGGCATTAAGAATTTGGTAATGGCTACTAAAAACGGACTTATTAAAAAGACAGGTATCGACGAATTTGAAAATTTGAGATCATCGGGTCTTATTGCAATCAAGCTTAGAGACAATGACATGCTTATTTCTGTTCACCCGACAACTGGCGACGATCACATTATTCTTCTTACCCGAAATGCCAAGTCAATTAGATTTCCTGAGACAAATGCACGTCCAATGGGGCGCGCCACAACGGGAGTCACCGGCATAAAAATGGACACAGGGGATGAACTGATTGGAATGGAAGTATTTCCTGCAAAAGAAAATATCCCAACCGACAAAAGGAAAAAGTTCTACCGCGATATTTTAACCATTGCCGAACACGGACTTGGAAAACGCACCCCAATTCATCTTTTCCCGGTACAAAAAAGGTCGGGTAAGGGAGTTAAAGCAGCTGTAGTTTCAGCAAAAATCGGGAATTTGAAAACCGCCGCGATGGTTACCGAAAAATATGATCAGGTGATTATTACCAGCAAAATGGGTCAGGTCATTAAACTACCTTTGAAAAATATTCCTCAACTTGGCAGGGCCACTCAAGGAGTCATCTTGATGAGATTTGCTGACAAAGGAGATAGTGTCGCCGCCGCGGCCGTTTTGGAAAAAGGGGTAGACGAAGAAGATGAAGAAAATATCGAAAAGTAGTATATTTATATGATGGAAGAAAAGAAAAACATTCCGCAACAAAACAACTCTTTGGTTTCAGTAATTATCTTTTTCGTTCTCCTTTTTGTATTTGCCAAATGGGGACCGGCAGTTAATTTTAGCTCGACTGTTCAATCTAAAGGCGATCCGTTCATCGTCAGCGGGGAAGGGAAAGTCTTTGTAACTCCTGACGTTGCCAAAATTACTTTTGGTATTCAGGAAAACGGAAGCTCACTTAAACAGGTTCAAAATAGCGTAAATACAAAATCCAAATCTCTAACCGATACAATCAAAAAGCTTGGCATTGCTCAAGATGACATCAAAACCATTTCATATAACGTTTATCCGCAATATGACTACACAAATTCAAGCCAAAGGATAACTGGATACCAAGTCTCTACCAACTACCAGGTGACCGTAAAAGACTTTGACAAAGTAAATGACCTGATAGTTCTGGCAACTGAGGCCGGTGCCAACATTGTCGGAGAAGTTAGTTTTGAGTTAAACGACTCTACTAAATTAGAAAAAACAAACGAGGCCCGCGCAAAAGCCGTAGCAGACGCTAAAACCAAGGCAGAGGGATTGGCCCGTGCCGCAGGAATTTCTTTGGTAAAAATTATAAATATCTCCGAAAATCAAAATCAGAATATCAGACCATTTGCATTTGCCGAAAAGGCTGTAAGTCTGGACGCAGGAACACCTGCCACTCCACCCGATATTCAACCGGGGCAAACCGAGATCCAAGTAAATATCTCCCTGTCCTACGAAATCAGGTAACCTCCCAATATAACGCTCTTTAACTTGAAAGGAGAGTAAAGTGAAAAAGCTTGTTTTTGTGTTTTTGCTGTTTTTGATCGGTTGCAGACAAATTGACGTCAAAGCTGTTCCAACTGTAACGCCGACCTCGTTCACGTCACCGACAAAAACTTCTGTACCCACACTAACGCCAACATCGATCCCAACATCAGTTCCTCCTTCGACACCATCACTAACCCCGGCAGTTGTTACCTATGTAGTTCAACCGGGAGACACTCTGTGGGAAATTGCGTATCGTTTTGGAGTAACGGTTGAATCTCTCGCGCTCACAAATAATATTTCTGATCCAAACCTTATATATCCAGGCCAAGTCCTGATTATAAAAGGTGACAAAGCCGGAGTAGAACCAACCGCGCCCATACCCGACCTATTAAAAGGAAAGGAAATTATAGTTGTAATTCATACACAACGAACCTATGCTTTTGAAGATGGAATACTACATAAAACATTTATTGTATCAACCGGTGTTGCCGAACATCCGACCGTAATCGGTAAATTCAGAATTCAAGTTAAATTGGATTTTGATGATATGACAGACAACAAAACTTACTATCTGCCAAATGTCCCGTGGGTTATGTATTTCGGCAATGACGATGTTTCCTGGCATGAAGGATATTCGCTCCACGGAACTTACTGGCACCATAATTTTGGAGTACCGATGAGTCATGGATGCGTTAATTTGAGTATCCCCGATGCGGAATGGCTATATAACTGGTCGGGCCCATTGCCAACAGGAGGTGAAACCGACTCGACAAAAGCCAATCCCGGAACTATTGTCCTGATAATTCCGTAAGGAAGTGAAAAGGGAATCTTAATGATTTGAAAAGAATCAGAAGATTCCCTTGTTTTTATATAAAAATAGTACTTGATTTTTATATCCCTTTGAGTAAAATTGTTCCTATATCAAGAGGCGGCCAGGGACTAGCCCGATGACCCGCCAACAACCCCGAATCGATCCTCGCAAACGGCTATAGCCCTGAGCGAGCGAAACGAGTCGAAGGGTGCTAAAGCTAGACCGATATGAAAAATATTTTCTTAGATACTTTCAAAAACTATACAGTTGAATCCGTAACCAGCGGACACCCCGATAAGATCTGTGATCAAGTTTCCGATGCAATTTTAGATGAATGCCTTCGTCAAGATCCCAAAAGTAGAGTAGCTATAGAAAGTTTTGGCGCACACGGACTGTTTGTAATAGGGGGTGAGGTCACGACCAATGCCAAGTTTGACGCTACAAAAATAGCCGCCAGAGTTTATAAAGAAATAGGACACCTCGATAAACTTAAATTTGTTACAAATATAATTAAACAATCACCTGATATCGCCATGGGGGTTGATACCGGCGGAGCGGGGGATCAGGGCATTATGTACGGCTTTGCAACGGACGAAACTCCGGAATACCTTCCGCGAGCGGTTGCATTAGTTCACAAACTTACAAAGGGATTGGAAGATCTACGGAGATCTAAAAAAATCAAATGGCTTCTTCCAGACGGCAAGGCCCAAGTAACAATAGAAAACGGAAAGGTAAAAACCGTTTTGGTTTCAGCCCAACATAAAAAGGGCGTTAAACTTGAACAGGTGCGTAAAGAAATTTCCGAAAAATTAATTAAAAAATTGGTCCCCGGTATCAAGAATGAAAATATTTTGGTAAACCCAACCGGAAGATTTGAAGTCGGAGGGTTTATTGCCGACACAGGGCTAACCGGCAGAAAAATTATGGTCGATTCGTACGGCGGACTTATCCCACATGGTGGCGGGGCTTTTTCCGGAAAAGATCCGACTAAGGTAGACAGAAGCGGTGCATACATGTGTAGATTCGTTGCTAAAAATTTAGTTGCTAAAGGAAAGGGTAAAAGTGTACTGGTATCAGTCGCCTACGCAATTGGTAAAGCGGAACCATTGATGATCGACGCTAAAAACGAAAAAGGTAAAGATCTTACTGGTTACGTCAAAAAACATTTTGATTTTAGGCCGTTGGCAATTATTGAAAAATTAAAACTCAGAAACCCCATTTATTCCCAAACCGCCGCCTATGGCCACTTCGGCAAAAAAGGTCTCCCTTGGGAAGAGATAGAAAAGTGACAAAAGCCACGGACTTGCTTTAGCAAAGATTGGAAGAACACCTTAAAACTTGGCGGCAAACTTCAGAGGAATTCAAATCAAAAATGTCTACAGAAAAATTTGACAACACGCCCGAAATAGGAATAAAGTGAACGTATGACCAAAGGGTTTGTACAAAATTTAGAAGAGTTAACGGTTCAAAATACCAACTTCAGAAGAGTAATTTATACCGCAAAACATTCCCAACTGGTTTTGATGTGCCTTAAACCTGGCGAGGAAATCGGAATGGAAACTCACTCGGATAATGACCAATTTTTGAGGATCGAAAGTGGCGAAGGAAAGGCCATAATTGGCGGGAATGAACAAGTTTTTTCCAGTGGATTTTGCGTTGTCGTTCCCGCCGGCTCTCAACATAATATAATTAACACCTCAACCACTAATGAGCTTAAACTTTACACCGTTTATTCTCCGGCCCATCACAAAGACGGAACGGTCCATGAAACAAAGGATATTGCGATGTCTTCAAAAGAAGAGTTTGACGGAGTCACTTCAGAGTAGAAGGTAAAAAATTAATTTCCAAACTCTTTATTCAATGGGGCAAGACACTTTGTTCCTGTTTATTTCTTATCTTGACCCATAAAGCCTCAAGGGCCTCACCTGTAAGTGCCTGCCCTTCTACAGATCCGCCACATTTAGGACATGTGATCGAATCATCAACCACCTTACCTTGGTAGCCACAACTCAAACACTCAATGTCATGCGTAGCCCTGCTCATACCCACGATATTATAACAAAAACTATAAGTTGTCAAAAACATCATTTTCAATTTGCTGCAACTTAAGTTAGAATAAACTAATAATATTATGGGGATCGATCCTGAGGCGCTTGGAGACTGGTCTGAACCAACAAGACCTTTTGTTAGCATGCACAAGGAATTCGTCAAGAAAAAACACAAAAACGAACAACCGCGACATCCAGAAAACAGGCAAGAGCGAGCGGAAAGAGTCGTGACAGAATTCATGAACTCGATGTTAAAAAAGGTCGACCCCCAAAACGAGGAGAATATAAACGCCCAACAAAAACTATATATTGACTTCGTTATAAACGGCATAAGAGAACGACAAACTGAAGAAGATCCAGTTTTTTTTACTAACGACAATTTGTTAATTTCAGGCAACGACCCCGAAGATCGGCAAGCTACTGTAAAACACCTTCCAACATTAACCCGATTCTCCTGTAGTTCCATGCCAGATGGGCACGGCAACGTCGTTGAAGCTAAAAATATGTTACACGACTATTTGGCCCGACACATAAAGGATTGGAGTGGGACATCAGAAAGCTTCCGGGGAAAATTTGGTATCCCTACTCACTTTAATGATCTAGATCATTAAAGTATCTGCAGCAAAATTAGCTTTAAATTTCATTCTTGAGGCGATTGATTGTTTTATTTCTCTCCAAAACTTTTTTGTGATATTCGCTTAATGGCAAACCTTTGATTGGAACATCAAACATGCTTTGGATTTCTTCCCAAATTATTCTGGCAGAATCCCGCTTTAAAACATTTTCAACCACTTCATTCATTCCCTTTTCCCCATATTTAATATGCAAATTCATTTTAGCGATAGTTGCGGTTGTAACGCGCAAAATCCGCTTTATTTCCTCATAACTGTTTCCTTTTGCCAAAAGAACTGCTACCGCAAAACGTTTTGCCAGCATTATTTTTTCAGTGGGGGATAGAAAGTCGCTTAAAAAGATATCGAGTTTATTTTTATTTTTGATACTTACCAAAGATTCACTAAAAAGGTCAAAAATTCTACTCCAAATCTCCGGCCTTAACTTAAATCTAGAAACCATCGTCACGTAAATAGTATATTGATCTAGATCATTAAAGTAAATGAGCTTAAAAAATCGTGATTATTTATTAGGACATCAGCGGATGGTATCCGACAAAACTTCTGATGAAGAATTTGTTTGATGAAGTTAGTTCTCCCCCTCAATACCCATTTTATTTTCCTCCTCTCCCGTGGAATTGTTCGTGAATATCTCTTAATTGTTTATTGGTTACATGTGTATAAATTTGAGTAGTGGAGATATTTTTATGCCCCAACATCTCTTGTACCGAACGGATGTCCGCTCCGGCATTTAGTAAATCCGTAGCGAAGGAATGTCTCATAACATGAGGTGTAACTTCCATTGGCATTTTCATTTTATGCGAATACTTTTTTATCATCCGCTGGACCGATCGGGGAGTGAGTCTCATTTTTTCGTCCGGCGTGGTTGGGTCAGATTTACCTTTATGGTGAATAAAGAGCGGCTTAAAGTGATCGCGCCTTTCGTTTAAATATTTTATTAACCAGTCAACTGCGCGGCTTGAAAGAAATACAACTCGGGCTTTTCCCCCTTTTCCGACTATTCCAAATTCCTTTGTATCCAAATTAACTTTATCACGGTCCAGTTTAGTCAACTCCGACACACGAAGCCCTGTAGAAAATAAAACCTCAAGTATCGCTTTATCTCGCTTGCCCTGAATAGAATCCTGGGAAGGCGCATTTAGCATCCTGTCAACCTGTTCGCCGCTTAAAAATTTTACCTGCCGTTCTTCCACCCTGGGTAAATCAATTTTGTCCGGAGCCATGGCCTGAAAATCATTTCTAATAAGCCATTTTAGGAAACTCCTAAGCGCAATCACATGATAGCTCTGAGTGCGTCGCCCCATAAGATGTCCATTTTCCCCGGGCAAAGTAGTTAAAAAAACTCTAAAACTTCTTACGATATCCTGATTAATATCAATTATGTTTTCCCGGATTCCTTGGGATTCCATCCATAAAATAAGTCTGGATAAATAATGTCTGTAATTCCGAAGGGTTAGGGGAGAGGCACCGCGCTCAACTTGAAGATATTCAAGAAAGTCATATACCTTTGCAGCTATTTCACTCTGATTGATTGGGTCAGGACCGGGCATGTCTAATTTAGTCTACACTGAGCGCAGTCGAAGTGCAATAACATTGTGCGACACAGTGTCATTGCGAGTTGTAGCATTGTCATTGCGAGCGAAGCGTGGCAATCCTATCGGTTAGAGATTACTTCAGATGCCTCGCAATGACAACTACAGCAAAGTCGCATATAAATCCTGGTAACTAGGATTGCTTAAAACTATTAGTTCAATTTTCTTTTGTCTCGATCCAGCTTTTATTTGTTTTTCCCGTTTGATGGCTTCGTTGGCATCTTCAAAAATTTCATAATAAACAAGTTTGTTTACGTTGTATTTATATGTAAATCCTTGATGTAATTTATTTTTATGTTCGTAAACTCTCCTTACTAAATTATTAGTAACTCCCGTATAAATTACAGAATTACTTCTATTTACCATCAAGTAGACATAGAAAAATTTTGTGAACATTTTAATTAATCATAAGATTGCTTCGTCAAACTCGCAATGACAGACCTCACCAAACCTGCCCGTAATGCTTCCGCCCACAGCTACGCAGTTGCTGGCGGATGCAGGCGGGTCGATTTTGAAACTTGCTGGAATTCATGACCTCGTGTAATCAATTCTAACGCGTTATTTTTCAAAAGACGACTATATGATCATCCCGAAATATCGGGATAATTAACAATTTACAATTAATAATTAATAATTGAGATTTTATATTAATAAAGGGGGGAGAGGTAATGGAGGGAGAACTCAAACCATTCGGTCTTTATTCGGAAGAAGTATTTTATAGAAAAAATAAAAAGAGAGTATTTATTAATATCAAAAGTTAAAAGGAAAAAGATAAAAGGTAAAAGTTTATAAGAAAACATAAGAAGTACTACACTACATCACCAAAATTATTTTACGTCGCAAAAGTATTATTGTGCGACATTATATAATCCATATATACACAGACTTACACGAGATGAGGTTTAGCAGTGGGCTCAAATACAAAACATATAAAGGGCACATATTCCCTCATAAAGAAGTCGCCAATCTTTCGATCTACTATTTAGTTATCCACATCACTGAGGAAAGATAACAGGTTGGTATAATGCTGAGCGTAATTAATATATCAATCTATATCATCCCTCACTGAAGACACGTTGTATTTTCTTCGGGTTCAAAGATTCGTCGCATTTCGTGAAAATAACCTATAATTTTCGTGAAAACAATCCACTGCCTGAAGTAGTTATACCCTATAATTATAGGGTGCTCAATTCCCCTCCTCCCCTCTCTCGTCCTCGTCCCTAATTTTTAATTCTAATTTCTTAATTATTAATTAATTTGTTATCCTCCCCAATGGGTGGCAATAAACATCGCAATTAAGACCAGTGTACCCACCACCAGGTGTTCCCTAACAATTGTCGAAAAAAGTCGGTCCTCAAGTTGTGCCTGACCCAGTCCCAGAAGCATGTAGAAACTGACTGTTAAAAAAAGTGATCCGACCATGACGGTTACTGGCCAGAAATATAAAGCGCCTCCTATTTCCGCTGTAACCAGTGAACCAATTAAAGAAAGAGTTAAAATATCTTTCGAGAATTTTTTTTCTAAAACCACTGACCAAAAACCCTGAAAGTAAAGGGGAAGAGAAATAAGAAATATTAGCGGAATCAAATAATAAATTTCCGCTTTGAGTGAAAGTACTGCGTCAAAAACAAAAAAGGAAGTAACTAAGGTAAGAACAAATCCCACTCCCCTCGCCGCTCTCAAAAGAGCGATTGTCCGGATCGCCGCCACCGAATAAATATTCATTGTAAGGCTTAAAACATACATCCCAACTGCATAAAATATAACTATCGGGATCCTTGTAAATATACTGGCCGGAAGAAGAAACCAGAATATTCCAACACCCAACGTAAAAACCGTGGGGAGAACTAGAGTCAAAAGGGTCATATCCAACCCAATGCTTCCCCACAAAGACCAACCAAAAAGAATGGTTGTAGTCAGTCCCAAAACACCAATAGCCCAAAATCTGTTTACATCCGTCAAGAATTGGATACCGACAAAACCAAGCGATAATAAAAGTGAAGCGATTACAAAACGGCGGCGTTTAGACATGGTTCATTGCTTCATCCGGGATTTCTACATTTGAAAAAACTTTTTGGACATCTTCAAGTTCATCCAAAGCATCCAAGAATTTAATGACTTTGGAGGCGTCGGCTGGGTCGGTAATAACTTGTAAATTCTTCGGTTTCATTTGAAGCTCGACTTGAATAATTTCAAAACCCTTTGCCGCCAAATCCTTGTGAACTTCTCCAAGTTTTTCGGGAGCGGTATAAACCTCAATCCCGTCTTCTGTTTCAGCCACATCCTCTACCCCGCCCTCAATCAGAGAAAGCATTTCGCCTTCAGGGTCATCGGTTTTTTTAACAAGCAAAAAACCCTTGTTTTCAAAGTTAAATGATACCGCTCCGGGTCCGGCCAGGTTTCCTCCGTTCTTGTCAAAAATATTTTTCATCTCTTGGGCTGTTCTATTTTTATTATCACTGGCAACGTTGACCATTACAGAAATTCCGGCAGGTCCAAAACCTTCATACATAATTTCTTCCAAACTGGCAGCGTCTGTGGTGGCCTTCGCAATCGCGCGGTCAATGTTTTCCCTCGGCATACTTACCGCTCTAGCCTTATCTATTTCAAATCTTAACTTGAAGTTCATATCGGGGTCTGCTCCGTTTTTGGCGGCTATCATAATTGCGCGGGCCATTTTACTAAAAACGTTCCCCTTAGCCGCATCGTTTATAGCCTTCTGTCTTTTAATGGTGGCGAAATGACTATGACCGCTCATATCAATCGATATTATACCAAATATTAAATCAAAGTACTTGACAGAACGATAGCTCTCTTTATACTCAATTACAACAGTGGAAAATACTCCCGCCCAGAAAGCAATCGACTTGGCCTTAAACGGACAATGGGACCAAGCGGTCAAGATTAATCTCCAAATACTCAAGGAGTATCCCCAGGATGTTGACGCCTTAAACAGACTTGCCAGGGCTTATTCGGAACTCGGTAAACTTCGAGAAGCCAGAAGCGCCGCACTTAAAGTCGTCACCATCGACCCTTTAAATCCAATCGCAGTTAAATGTCTGGAGAAGTGGAAATTTGTAAAAAGTCTCGAAAAAAATCATTTTCAAATAATCAGTGTTGATTCTTTTTTGGAAGAACCCGGAAAAACAAAACTTGTAACTTTGGTAAACACAGGGGACGAAAAAACTTTTGCAACATCCGACCCCGGGGAAGAAGTAAAACTTTCTGTCAATGGTCACAGGGTCGCTATATTAAACCGAGATGGTAAATACTTGGGTCGTCTGCCCGATGATATTTCTGCACGGCTTAAAAATTTAATTAAAGATGGTTACAAATATCAGGTCCTTATAAAGTCGGTAGAACCCAAAGAAGTAACGGTGTTTATGAGGGAAACAGAAAAAGGAAACAAGAAGAATGGATTGGTTTCATTTCCAACCGAAAAAATCGAATATGTAAGTTTTACTCCACCGGAACTGGTACACAAATCCGAGCCTCTTGAAATGGGTGAAGATTTAGAAGAAACGGAAGGAATTTAAGCGCTCCATAAAATTTAAAGTATGAACAATAATCTGTTGTATCCAGTTTGGCTGAGTTGGAACAACCTCGGTTGGGGCAGTTTGAACTATTTGACTTGGACTTGGACTTGGTGTTGGTAAACCTGATATGTTTTCCCCCAGGACTTTCCATCCAATGAATGAGCCAGTTTTAAGTTTTTGTAAGTTCCTGTGTAGCTCAAACTGACAATTGATGGTTTTGTTTGTAAATCTGAAGTTATTTTAACAGGATTATAACCTGCTGGAGCATATGCTTTGTACCAGATTTCCTGTACAGTTCCTAAAGGTCTTACCATGTCTAGATCCTGAAGCTGCATTCGTTTGGTATGCACCAACCAACAAATCGGGCCTATACTCAAGAAATGCGAGTTTGCATTAGCAAACGAGAATTTCGAGTATATAATCTCTTGCGAGAAGTAACAAGTTCGAGTAAGAGGAGTATACCATCGTTGGTAACATCATACAAAAACGTAGTTCTCCAAAAATTATCATTTGATGCCTGACCATTCAAAATAATATCCGCCGCAGTAATTGAATAGGAACTGTCAAAAGCGCTTTTTCCAAAAAAACAATATACTCGACCCTGGTTTGTGGCTACAGTGTCATTACTATGTGCCCCGGCACAAAAATCATCTTTACCGTCACTATTAATATCTGCACGAGAAAAAGAAACCGATCTTCCAAGAGCATCCGCGGTAGTTTCCGGATTAAAAACAGTAGTTTGTACAAATGTGCCAGTTCCTATACCCTCAAATAAAAATAGTTTTCCAGACGTCGAGGTATACATACTTGATGAAATAAAATCAACATTGCCGTCACCATTAAAATCACCAGAATAGATAGCCCAATAAGGAAAACTGCCGCTAGTACTTGTTTCAGTTGTGGTAAGCACATAATTTGGATTAGCAAAATCAAAAGTGTTACTAGTATTTAAAAAGGTGTATCTCTTGGAGCTGGTTGCATAAGCGTTTGTCGCAGCGGCAACAATAATATCTTTCTTTCCATCATTGTTGACATCAAATACTTTTATGGACATTCCAAATAATTTTCTGTCTGTAGAGTTTCCTAAAGCCGAAAGGTCGGCTTGGGAAGTTGTTTTGGTTCCTGAAAGTGAAGCACTCCCGTAATACACGTAGATTTTACCGGTGCTGGCTGCTGCTTCAGAATTCTTTCCATCACCGATTACAATGTCATCAAAGCCATCTTCGTTTAAATCCCCAACTGAAAGGGCGTTCCCAAAATCGCCACCTGCAAAAAGAGCGGAAGATGTTGTGTTTCCTGTGATAGTAAGGTCGGGAGCAGAGCTAAAACCGAAGCCATTTCCAAAATATACAAATATCTCGCCTTTACCGGAACAGCACTGAGGATTGCCGATTACCATATCCTGTTTTCCATCTCCGTTAATATCGCCGGACTGAGGGTTGAAACCAAACCACGTCCCATTTGTTAACGTTCCCTCTGTCGTCATACCAGGCGCGACAAAAGCCTGAGCTACTTTAGTTGAGGAAAACAAACAGACGAAGAAAATAAAAAGGGAAGGAAGAACTACTCGAGGAAAACTTTTTGCATACATATCACAATCTAATATATCATTATCTGAAGCTCCCAATAATCATGCGTTTAGTGTAAAGACATATAGACATATTCACTCAAGGACAGTCCTTGAGTGTTAAATGTCGGTTTAGAAGGTTTTAGAAAACTCAGAACCCAATCTTATTTCTAAATCAAAATCTGTATTTTCACTTACAATCTTGCATCCGAATAAGTTCACTACTTTTTTAACCAATCCTTTATCTTTTCCTGCTATCTCACAACCAAAATCACGCACCCCTTGGCTTTTATCAATCGATACAACTTTACCCCCCATTACTTCAAATATCCTCCCCACTTCCTGAGAAACATTGGGCCGCCCCGTTGAATCAACAATATAAACTTTAATATTTTTTCCGACCAGGGCAGGTTTGATGAAATCATTGTCGGTAAAGTAAACTGTAATTCGACCGGAAGTCTCCCCAGGGATTATATAACCCGTCTTTCCGTCGGTTAAGACCCGTTTGACAACAAACTGGCTTTTGGCCAAATCAATTTCTGTCTTATCCATATTTTTAACTTTAAACGAAAAAAGGGCGATCGACACCCTGTCCCCAAAGGGGATGTTCGTCATTCCGGGCAAAAATACGAATTTGAAGAGATTGGGTAAATTTTTATCCGTCCAGAGAAAAACCGGAAGAGAAAAATTTTTGGCAATGGTTTTAACCAAAATTTGCCCGCCTAATTTTTCATTAATACCAAGTTGCCAGACATTTTTAATTCTCATTGTGCCATAATTCATGGCAACAGTAACCTCTGTATCCCCCGGGATCACCAACGTAGTCATTTCATCCACCGTCGGGTCAAGTACAGTGACGCCAACATTACCGTTGTCATCGGGAAAGACGAAAGCAAATTTATTGTCACCATCCCAATAACGAGCATTTAGTTTGATAAATAAAAATGCCAAAGAAAGGCCGGCAATTATCAGTCCGGGCAGAATTATCTTTTTTATCCACGAATAAGGCTTAGTTGTTCTGTTCTTCCTTTTTAAATATGCGATTTTTCGGGCAGACTTCATGATTATTTTGAATGGGACACTCTTAAACTTTTTACTGCTTCGGAGATTTCATCTTTGTTTTTACCTTTGCTTACAAGCACGCTTCTGACTATTTCAACTGCAGCCTCAAACTCCGGTTGAACAATTTTGTCTACTCTAAGAGTTCGCAGCTTCTCCCAATCCCTATCTTCGTGAGCTCTGGAAATGATCTTTACATTCGGGGCAACAGTCTGTACATAAGTAATTAGTGTCTCCTGAGCAATTCTATCAGGGATTGCTAAAATAACCGCCCTAGCTTGTCTGATTCCCACTGCTTCCAAAACCTCTGGCTCAGTTGGGTCCCCATACAAAACGGATATTCCGCCTTCGGTCAGTTCATTAACAACATTCTGATTATATTCAACCACCACAAACGGTATGTCAAAAGTTGAAAGTGCTTTTCCTACCCACTTTCCTACCCGACCATAACCGCAAATTATTATATGATCTGAAAATCCGTTTTTTAAATCCTCTTCCCGCTTTTCACTCGAAGAAAAAAGTTTTCCCAGCGGGGGCCATTTAAGCGTAACTCCCCTGGTCCATCTCCAAAATGGTACTACTTTATCGAAAATGAGCGGCGCTATTATAAGTGTAAACAAAGTTACAGAGATTCCTAATGAAGTATCGCTTGCACTTATTAATCTAAGTCCCAAAGCAGTTGAAAAAATTACAAAAGCAAATTCTCCCACCTGGGCTAGTCCAAAACTATTGGCAATTCCCGTCCTACCTTTATAGCCAAATAAAACGCTTATCAAAAATACCACCGCTACTTTAACAATAACGACCATTAACGCCACCGCAATTATCAAAGGAAGTTTTGCTATTACCACTGAGGGTGTCACCAAAAATCCCATCGTAACAAAAAATAATGCAACAAACAAATCTCTTAGGGGTCGTGTTTCTGCGAAAATGGCATGATGTTCCTGAGATTCGGATATAACAATTCCTGCAAGGAATGCTCCAAGAGCAGGAGAAATTCCAAAAAAAGAGGTGCCGGCAGCTGTCCCGAAAGCAATGCCAACCGATGTCAAAAGTAGCAATTCTCTGGAATTGGCCTCAGCTACAAAATGTATTATGTATGGCACAACAAGTTTTCCCAATACAATCGCGGCAGATATTACAAGAGTTGCCTTTACCAAAGATAAAATAACCAAACCCGCCACTCCCTCTCCGGCATGACCCAAAATCGGTAAAATTACCATAATAGGAATTACAGCCAAATCCTGAACCAGAAGCCAGGCAACCGTCACCCCGCCGTGAATGGTTCCAGTTTCCCCGCGATCGCTTAATATCTTGACGCAAACCGCAGTTGAAGAAAGTGAAAAACCGACAGACAAGATTAACGACATTGTAGGGTTCATGCCAAAACCGACAAGAAATAGATAACTAATAACAGTTACTAAAACAATTTGAATCAACGCCCCAAAAACCGCTACCTTAAAAAATTTTGACAATCTATCAAAAGAAAGCTCAACACCTACTGAAAACAAAAGAAGAATAATTCCGATTTCTGCTAAAGATGACGCTGATTTTAGGTTTTCCGGTAAGACAGATCCCACCACAATTCCCATAACAATATAGCCGACAAGAGATGGGAGTTTTAAAAATTTTGCCAGGACACCTCCGGCAACAGCGGCGAGAACAATTAAGAAGAGTCCCAGAACTATTTCCATATATATCCAGTGTACCTTGATACTAAATCACTTGTAAACAGGTTTGTGAAATTAATGCTCTAAAGTTTTTAGCGCAGTTTTGAGATCCGAAGGAATTTCTGATTTAAATTCTACCTCTTTTCCGGTTTCCGCGTGAACAAACTTAATACCCGACGCGTGTAAAAATAGTCTTGGGCACCATCGCCGATCGTTTCTGGCGGTCTTTCTGCCGGCGTAAAATTCGTCGGCGACTATTGCGTGACCAATATGCTTTGCATGAATACGAATTTGGTGAGTCCGTCCCGTTTTGGGATGAAATTCAACTAAACTATACCCACCCCGATCCCCCGGATAAAATTTAATCAATTTATATTCACTCACAGATTCTCTTCCACCAGGCATAACACCAAATCTGTCCCGCCTCCAAGGCAATCTCCCAACCGTAGCTTCAATTCGACCTTTTTTATCAACGGGGCCATGAAGTAGTGCAGTATAGGTTTTCTGTACCTCCCTGCTTTTAAATTCCGCCTGAAGTTTCTCAAATACATCTTTTGTTTTTGCAACAATCAGAAGTCCACTCGTCTCCTTGTCAAGTCTGTGTACAATTCCGTTCCTAAATTGTAAATTGTTAATTGAAAATTGAAAATTGCGACGCAACCAGCTTTGAAGTGTTAATTGGTCCTTCGTGGTTGTTGCGTCGTTTGTTATCCAACCCGAAGGTTTTTCCACAACAAACAACGAATCGTCCTGAAAAATAATTTTTGGTTCTTCCATATAAGTATTTTACCACTAAAAAACCGCCTTTCGGCGGGGCCCGATATACTATATACAATATACTAAATACTATTTCTCCCTCTTCCTCGCATCCTTAGCGCAAAGTGTAGCTTCGGGGAAAGCAATAAGACGTGCGGTATCTATCATTTGACCACATTCTTCACAGATTCCATATTTACCTATCCTAACTCTGGTAAGCGCTTTTCTTATTTGCACCATTCCGCGGTTTAACTCGGTCTTAATTGCAGAAGTTCTGGCATGACCGAATTGTTCATCCGCTTCAATATCAGGAGCTGCATTATCGTTAATTCTGGATAAATTTTTAAACGGATCTTCCTTACTTATTTCTTTCTTGGTTTTTTCCATCGTTTTTAACCTTCCTTGTAAAAACTGAGCAATAGGAGTTAGTACACTAGCCGGAAACTTTGGCACTGAATTTTTCTTTTTCATTGTTATTGTCTGCCTAAATTATATAATACCAAAAAACAAATGAATGCGATGCTGCCCGAAATTATGGCTTCATAGCTTTGGCTCACAAAGGATAGCACAGAGATTCCCATTATAGCAACAAGCGATCTTAGTAAAAATATTAGAGCTATTGTAGTTATACCGGAAAACCCAATCTTACCCGATGTATACCAACCAAAATTTTTGTAATGAACGTCCAAATAATAGAAAACGAATATTAGAATCAGTACAGCTAAAAATCCAAAGAAAGAACTTAAAGACGATGCGCTGACCGAATCTGCCAAAAAGAATAAAGATAACCAAGGCATGAGCCCTACGACAGCAGCCTCCAGAGTTTCAAAAAATCTAACCTTTAACCGCATTGTTGCAATCAAAACACCAATAAGAATACTTGTGGTTTCAATAAAAAATAACCAACCACTCAAGAATTTACTCCCCAACATAGAAAAGAGCGTAAGAACAGCAAGAATCAAAAAGGCTGCCTTAAAAATTATTTCACTTGAATAGTCTTCTTTTAGACGTTTCCAGAAAATAAAAAGGAAAGTGATAACACCGATAAATATAATGACCAGGTTGACTAGCACGGGTTAATTATATAACATATTTTCACAATGCTCGAAACGCCGCATGTAGCAGTCGGAATTGCCATAGCCACCAAATTTCCAAACCCGTGGATTGCCATTCCCCTTGCTTTTGCCAGTCACTTTTTACTTGATAAAGTACCCCACTGGAATCCTCATCTTTACACCGAAACCCAAAAAAATGGTCGGCCATCAAAAAATAGCACCACGATTGCGATTGTTGATATTGCCACTGCTCTAGCCATCGGATCCATATTTGCTTACAAGTCTCTTCCCGATATCCAAATGGCTGTTTTGATTCTTGCCTGTTCACTTGCCTCAGTTTTATCCGATGTTATTAAATATCCATATTACTATTTTCATTTGAGGCAAGAGTGGCTAGTAAAATGGGTAAACTTTGAAAGATCTATTCAGGTAGATACAAAAAGCGTATTTTGGGGAATTGTTACCCAAGGACTAGTTATCGCGGCTTCAATGTGGTGGATACTTTAAATTAAATCAGATTTGTACAACCTTGAAGACTTTCTTTTCCAATTTTTCAATCCTATCTGTGTGATTTTTTGAATGAGCGGATAAAATCGTTTGCTCCTCATCAAATTTCTTAAACCCTTTAGCTAGGCCGTCTATGTGATTCATAACTTTGTCATATCTCTTTTCATTTCTTTTGTCGATTTCCTCAGCCTGTTTTTCTATTCTCTTAACATCCATTTTCACAAAGTCTAAGGAAACCTCCAGCTTATCGAATCTGGAGTCCACACCTTTCAGTTTAGAGTCGATTTTGTCAAATCTGGAATCAAATTTTTTAGATAAATCTTTAATTAGCTTGATTGCTGTATCATCTGCCATGGTTCAATTTAGCCCGTGATAAATGGCCTGTCAAATGGTAAAATAACGCTTAGGCCGGGGTGGCGGAATGGTATAGCGTCCCGTTAGATAAATGGCCGGGTGGCGGAATGGTAGACGCGCAGGTCTCAAAAACCTGTAGAGCCTTAAACTCTGTGAGGGTTCGAGTCCCTCCCTGGCCACAAAACATCTAACGGGATTGGGCTTTAAACCCCGTGAGAGTTCGACTCTCTCCTTGGCCGCCATCTTCTAGTGAACACTACTTCACTAGACACGACCTAAAATATAATTAAAATGAAACCATGAAAGCTAAATTTGAAATACACCCTATTCAGGCACACATTCTCCGTTTTTTGACATTCCATCCTGAAGCGCATTTTGCCGAAATGAATGAACTAAAGATTTCTACAGACCAATATACATTTCATGTAAATTCACTCCTTGATGCAAACCTAATTGAAAAAATCAAAAAGGGCCTTTATACACTTACTTTTAAGGGGAAAGAGTTTGCAAACCGTTTTGACACAGAAAAAGTCGTCATTGAAAAACAAGCCAAAATATCAGTAATTATTGGTGGTGTTAAGAATGAAAAAGGTAAAAAACTTTTTCTAATTCAGGAAAGACTGAAACAGCCTTATTTTGGCTACCACGGATTTGTGTCAGGAAAGATCCCGGAAGGTTCAACACCAATTGAAACTGCGATACGTGAACTAGACGAGGAAACAAGACTTACCGCAAAGAGATTTAAACTTGTAGGACTAAGGCATAAAATGGATTACTCAAAAGAGGGAATCCTTTTGGAAGACAAGTACTTTTTTATCATTAAAGCCACCCAACTGTCAGGTAAATTTAAAAACAAATTTGAAGGTGGAAGTAATAAATGGATGACCAGGGAGGAGATATCTAGACTAGAAAAACTTTTTGATGGTGTTGGCGAAACCATTGATTATTTAACAGGAAAGGCTTTTGGCTACACAGAGCGCAAATTTATTGTTTCCGGCTTCTAAATACTGTGCTCAATCTGTGTCAATACCATCAATATCAATTTTTCCATCCTTAAAATCCATCAATAACTGAGCTGCAGTTTCCGCCTGATATAAATTGGGGAGTTCGATTAAAATCGTCCCTTTTCCTTTTATTCTGCGAGATACTTTTATCGATGTACAACCTTCAAGAACATCCTTAAATCTCCGGCTGCTTAGAATATTAAATTCCTCAGACGAGCGAGACTCGAGACCTTCCTCTGTAATTTTATAGCTACGATAGCTATCATGTTCTTTTTCATCTAAAGACATAATTCCTCACCTACTTTCTATTGAAGGATTATATGTAAGATAGCCATCGTTTCAAGTGAAGCCGACTTCAGCAACATTAGAACCGAGTTGTAGACGCGCAGGTCTCAAAAACCTGTAGAGCCTTAAACTCTGTGAGGGTCCGACTCCCTCCCTCGGCACAAGTGCCTAGGTCTTCGTGTGCTTCGTCTCCCGTCCGAAAAACTTAATCCTATCTCCCCTGAAGTGAAGCGGGATACTCCTTAAGGGACCGTTTCTGTGCTTTGCAATATCAAGCATTATATTTTCCGTATTATCGTCATCCTCACGCCAAAGGAACATGACAACGTCCGCGTCCTGTTCGATCGATCCCGATTCCCGAAGATCCGAAAGTTGGGGTTTTTTACCACCTCTTGTTTCAACGGCGCGGGAAAGCTGAGATAGTACCAAAACAGGAATTTTGAGTTCCCTTGCCAGATTTTTCATTCCCTGGGAGATCTCCGAAACTTCCTGAACCCTGTTTTCCAGGTTGCGGGAGCGGGCCAACTGCAAATAGTCGACTACAAGAAAATCAAGCCCATTCTCCACCTGAAGTCTTCTTGCCTTTGTTCTCATTTCCAAAACCGATAGTGCCGGAGTGTCATCAATAAATAGTGGTGCCTCAGCAAGCTCCCCCATAGCGTTACTTAATTTTGTAAAATCATCCTCCGACAACTTCCCAGTTTTAAGTCTCCAGGCATCAATATCCGCTTGTCCCACAAGCAAACGGTCCACAAGCTCCTCCTTGCTCATTTCAAGCGAGAAAAATCCAACCGGACGCTTTAGATTAACCGCGATATATTGGGCCACATTCATCGCAAGCGATGTCTTTCCAACTCCGGGGCGGGCCGCCAAAATAAGAAGGTTGCTTTTTTGCATTCCTGCCAGAGCGTCATCCAGGTCTTTGAATCCCGTTGGCACCCCTCTCATCCCCTCACCTTGCTTATGAAGTTCGTCGAGTCTATCAAAACTCTCAGCCAAAGTTTCTCTGACCGAGGTGAACCTTTTGCTCAACGATTTTTGGCTCAGCGAAAAAATTTCGCTTTCGGCAGCGTCGAGTACTTCGGAGGCGCCCCGTCCCTCATCCATTGAAATATCAACTAAACGGCTTGCCGCGGACATCAAAGCCCTTTTAGTAGCAGTATCTTTCACTATTCTGCCATAATGTTCCACATGCGCGGCGGTCGGAACTTTATTTGCTAAATCCGCCAAAAAAGATGAACTTTCGCTTGTTTTAAAAGTTTTTCTTTTTTTAAGTCTATCTGTTACAGTTAAAACATCTATTGGGGTCCGATCTTCGTAAAGATCAAGGCAGGCCTTGTAAACTTCCTGCAATCTCTCATCATAAAAATCTTCGGGATGCAAAAATTCGGCAACAGCAATAACGGCATCGCGATCTATAAGCATTGCGCCCAAAACACTTTCTTCTGCTTCTTGTGAATGAGGAGGAACCCTGAGAGTTGATTTTATATCTGTCATATATAAGTACTATGTACAATTACTATGGCAGAATGTAAAGAAGCTCTGTAAATTTCTAATTATTCTAATCTCTAATTTACCTAAACAATTGGAACTTGGAAATTATTTAGAAATTAGTGCAATTAGTATAATTAGATCAATTTATTACTGTTTTTTCTCCAAAACAATAATTTTGGTATTCTGATCATCCAAAATATCTTCCTTTTTAATTGTAAACTTTGGAGAATTCTCTGTGGGAAGTCCTGACTCCTTCAAGAAATCTTCTACTGACAAAGGTTTAGCAAAAGAGGATGGATTCAAACCGCCGGTCTGATAATGCATAGGTATCACAAAAAAGGGTTCAATTTTGTTGACAATTTCACTCGCTTCCTTTGGACCTATCGTAAATTCTCCTCCTACCGGAATCATGAGTACATCAACGTCCCCCATTTCGTTTATTAGATCTTCACTAAGCGCGTGTCCCAAATCTCCCAAATGAACCAACCGAAGCCTCTCTGCTTCGTAAATATAAACTGTATTCTTTCCCCTGTCCTCTCCGTTTTTTGCGTCATGGAAACTCGGGTATCCAACGATTGATACGCCTTGTATTTCATACTCTCCCGGTCCTGCAACAACTTTCTTTGCCCCGGTGACTAAATTGGCCGCATTGTGATCCCCATGATCGTGTGAAATTGTAACTATATCACCCTCAGTTCCCAGGTATTTAAGTCCAACCATTTTGGGATCAAACGGATCTGTTATTACAGTTGCTGTTTTTGTTTTGATTCGAAAAGATGAATGGCCCAAATAAGTAATGTCCATATACGCACTCTAACAAATTGACAAAATTTTGGCAATACCGTATATTGACGGCTGTGCGACGCGAATTAATTTGGGCGGCAGGAATAGGAATTACATTTGGGCTAATCATCGCCTTCGGTGTTTGGCGTATAAATTCTTCAATTAAACCAAAAGAGTTAAACGAAATTCAAACTCCCCAGCCTAAAACTAATTCCGAATTTAAAATTACCCTGAATAAACCTGAACAAAACGATGTTGTTACCGAAGACCTTGTTACTGTATCGGGAATTACAAAACCGCTCACATGGATTACGTTTTCCGGCGAAAATGATGACTATATAATTGAGTCCGGTACCGACGGCGTTCTTGTTCAAGATGTTAAATTAGTCCCCGGGGTTAACCAAATAAAAATAACCGCATTCGATCCCGAAGGAAATCAAAGCATTGAAAAAGTCGTAATTGTCTATTCCTCCTCTTTTCAAGTTAATTCAGCTTCCCCTACCTCTGCCCAAGATTCTTCAGACTCGTCAGATATTAGACTTCGAGTACAAGAAAAAGTTCGAGAGGCTCTAAATAAACCAAAGGCGTATTTGGGCACGGTAACCGATATTGCCGATTCCACAATTCAAATAAAGACCTCTGAAAGTCAGATAAAACAGATTTCAACAGACACTATCGCTACCACGGTTGTTAAAACCGGTACGATTAATAAAACTGTAAAACTAGAAGATATTGCAATCGGGGACTTTATTGTGGCGATGGGTTATATAAACAGCAATTCGGTATTATCTGCACAAAGAATTCTGATTGCCTCTCCTGTTACAGAACCAAAGATTGAAGCCAAATTGGCTAAAGTTATAGATTTATCCAAGAAGACAATAACTGCCCAAACCCTTAATGAGGGTCAAAACGTGACAATTACTCCAGGCGCAAAAACTGATATGCAAACATTCATCCTAGGCAAACTTGCAAGTGTAAAAATTACGGGCATTGTTCAGGGTGATTTAATAATCTACATAACCGATTCAAGCACGGATACACCTGTTATCCGCTCTGTTTTTGTGATTCAACAACCTCAAAACTAGTTGACAGGGTGCGACCCTGTCAATCTTATCTTATAATACTTGACAATGGGTATAAAGTGTGATATTATTCCCCAGTTGGATTTAATCTGACACTTGCACTTTAATCAGAAAAACGATTCGCAAAGCACTTGCGGGCCGTAACTTGCCAACCATTTATTGGTTGGCAGCTTTCGGTCCGTGAGACGTCGAGCGTGGCTTCAATGAAGCTCGTGGTATATGTACCACGTTAAATAAAATCCGGCTTGAAATGCCCCATCTGACAGTCTTCGGCTTACCCCGAAGATCTCTCAAGTTACCTCAAGAACGAGGTAGGCAATTTTCAATCCCGGACATGCATGTCAATGTCATCCATCTTTGTTGGCAAAGATTGTGCATCCGACGCATTAGCGGACCGAATTTGTAATAATTTCCAGGGGAAAGGACTGGATTCCTTTTTCAGGTACGTAGTGGTCATTGCGATCACAACTTCTTGAATAACGAATCCTATTTGTACCCCTTTTTTAGAACCCGGTTCTGGATACAGGACAACAAATTTTATTTTCATTTGTTGTTTTCCAGACCGGGTTCTTTCACTTTTAAAGCCTTAACTATTCTGACTAACAAGTAATTATGTTAAACTCAAATAGTATGAATAAATTACAAACTCTCAAAGGATTCAGGGACTTTTTACCAAAAGATGCCCTGAAACGAACGTGGGTTAAAAACAAAATGATTTCTGTTGCCGAGAGGTGGGGTTACGAACCGATAGAAACTCCGACACTTGAACCCTATTCCCTATTCAAAGGTAAAATTGGCGAGGATGAAAAGTTATTTTATAAATTTACCGACAACGGCGACCGCGAAGTCATGCTTAGGTACGACCAAACAGTCCCCACCTGTAGGTTTGTGGCCGCGAATCAAAACTCTTTGACATTCCCCTTCCGTCGGTGTCAATGTCAATCAGTTTTTAGGGCAGAAAATACTCAAAAAGGCAGATACCGTGAGTTTACACAATTTGATTTGGACATCTTCGGAGTTGCCACGACATCGGCCGACGCCGAGGTTATAGCTGAAAATTTGGATACATATTTGGCAATCGGGTTTAAAAAACCTGTCGTCATCTTTAACAACCGTGACCTCATGAAAGATATCCCCTACAGTGCGATCGTGGCAATAGATAAGCTTAAAAAAATCGGAGAACAAGGTGTAATAAACAACATGGTCCAAAAAGGTATAAATAAATCGCAAGCCAGTGATTATCTGAAATTTGTCATGGATATGAAACCGGACGCAACTGTAAAAACAATAATTTCCTATCTTGAAAAATCGGGGTTCGGGCGGGAGTATTACCGTTTTGAACCAACACTTGCCAGGTCATTCTCCTACTCTCAAGGGCCTATTTGGGAAATAATAATAGAAGATTATGAGACCGGTTCGGTTGGAGGCGGCGAACGTTATGACGGAATGATGAAACGCTTAACCGGTTTGGACATTCCGGCAACAGGCATTGCCTTTGGTTTTGACAGAACAGTGGAAGCGGCAGACCAATTAAATTTAATTCCTGAAGAACTTACAAAAACCAAAGCTCTGGTTACCATTTTTGCACCGGATTTACTCGAAAATTCAATAAAAGTAGCCTGCGATTTAAGGGAAAATAAAATCAATACGGAACTCTACCCAAATGAAAATGCAAAACTTGATAAACAACTTAAATATGCAGATAAAAAAGGAATTCCTTATGTGCTTATAATCGGGCCAGAAGAAGTTAAAGAAAGCAAAGTTGTCCTTAAAAATCTTAAAACCAAGGAGCAAACAAAAACAACTATCGAAAATGTAATTTCCTTAGTTAAATGATAAAACTTCAATACTATATAGTATTGAAGTTTTTGAGCTTGAGATAATGGAAAAACACAGACTTAAGGCTTATATTTTACTATTAATCACAGCAGTTATTTGGGGAATTGCGGGTTTGGTGATAAAGGCAACATTGGATAAAATTCCTGCCGACCTTTTTATTCTTTACCGGTTTGCAGTTTCGACAATTGTTTCCGTAATCTTTTTCGCCATTCAAGGAATAAAACTTCCCAAAGACAAAATTTCTTTATTCCAATTATTTCTATATTGTCTACTTAACTCGTCTGTTTCGTTGGGGCTTCTTTTCTGGGGAACCTCGAAGACATCCCTCCTCGACATGAGCCTAATCTCACTATTTGGACCATTGCTTTTAACAGCAGCGGGATACATTTTTTTGAAAGATAAAATCACCAAACAAGAGAAAATCGGAACTACGATTGCTTTCATTGGGGCTCTATTAATTGGTATAAGTCCTCTTATCGGTTCATCCGGCACCGAGGGTGAGCTTTTTGGGAACATTCTTATCTTTCTGTCGCTTGTCTCAGGCGCGATTTGCGGAATACTAGCCAAGAAATTAATGAGGAACGGCGTTTCTCCCAACCTCCTGGCCAACCTGTCTTTTGTGGTCGGATTCATTACGATCCTGCCGTTTGTAATAATCAAAAGCGGGGCGGCCTACAGCTTATCGCTTCTGGGTAATTCCGACATAAACATTTGGTCTGGAATTGTATTCATGGCGGTAGTTTCCGGGAATTTAGCTTACATTTTAAATAACATGGGGCAAAAAACAATTGAACTCTCAGAGGCCGCCCCTTTCGCCTATCTTTACCCTATTTTTTCGGCAATTTTAGCAACAATCTTTCTTGGAGATAGATTCACCTTACCTATTATCCTGGGAGCGGTTGTTACATTTGCCGGAGTCATTCTTGCCGAAACAAAGAAAAGACGATATAATTAGGCCTCATGAAAGCAAAAATTCATCCTACTTGGTTTAATGACGCCAAAATAACTTGCGCTTGCGGAAACGTGTTCACAACGGGGGCAACTTTCCCTGAGCTTCGCGTTGACGTTTGTTATAATTGTCATCCCTTCTACACAGGTACAATGAAATTACTTGATACTGCAGGTCGGGTTGATGCTTTTAAGGCTAAAATGGCCGGTGCCAAAAGTAAACTAATATCTAAGAGCGAAAAACGAAGAGCCAAGAAAGACAGAAAACTTCAGGAAGAAAGCGCACGGCCTACCTCTCTCAGTGAACTTCGAAAATAGGCCTGAATTTAAATATATGAACGATCAAAATGCCTATCTTGAAATCCGTGGTGCCACGGGCGGAGATGAAGCCAAACTCTGGGGAGCCGATCTTCTTCGCATGTATATCCGTTTTGCCCAAAAAAAAGGTTGGAAAGTGCAACAAATCGCTGAACTAACCATAAAAATCAGCGGTCCCGGCGTCTTTGACAGCCTCAAAAACGAGTCCGGTGTACACAGGGTTCAGCGTGTGCCAGTTACCGAAAAAAGGGGCAGAATTCATACTTCAACCGCTACAGTCGTAGTCCTACCCGAAATAAAGGAAACCGACGTCCAGATTAATCCAAACGATCTGGAATGGTCCTTCACAACCGGCGGTGGACACGGTGGCCAGAACGTAAATAAGGTTGCCACCGCCGTCAGACTTGTCCACAAACCCACAGGTACCGTCGTAGAAGCCCGTGAGGAAAGATTCCAAGAGCAAAACCGGCAAATAGCGCTTTCACTCCTTCGGTCTAGGCTTTGGGAACGTCAGGAAGCCGAAAAAATGCGTACTGTTTCAGGCTATCGAAGCGTAATCGGACGCGGGATGAGGTCAGAAAAAATCCGCACTTACAATTTCCCTCAGGATAGGCTTACGGACCATAGAATAGGCAAAAACTGGGGAAAACTTGAAAATATAGTTGACGGAGACCTGGACAAGATTGTTGAGTTAACAAAAGACGTTCAGTAAAAATTATTGAATTACTTCCGCTTGACTTTTTGCCTCTTTTCTGGTAAACTATAGGCTTGGAATAAATCTTTTCATCATCTAATCTCGAGAGGAGAAAAAATGAATAAGAATTCGTTCGCGTTGCTCTTTGCAATATCAATTTTAGTCGTTGGCATTTTCAATATTTATAGGGCCGGTCCATCGTCATGCTCGGAATGGGCCTCTAAACTCCTCAGTGGAGTTAAGCATTGCGAGACCACTGTTTTGAATATTACGCCAGATGACGTAGTTGGGCTTTATGAATGGAGGGTTGGGTCGATCCGGTTGAGCGATTCCCATATCGACAATGTGTTCGGTATAACTTTCTACGATCAAAATGGGTCATCTATATCACCCGACGACATGCAACAGAATGTTACGTATTATTTTAATAAAACGTTACCTTCTTCGTCGTTCCATCTATGGCCGAACGATGACTATGACCCGTCGTCCTCAGGGACCACCTTGGTAATTCTTGCCAAACCCTGAACGACTAACCGCTTGCGGAACAATGATGTTTCTACATCACTCCGCAAGCGTTTTTTTTGACAAAATGGGGCGTATGATGATATAAACCACTTATGGCCGAAAGAATTGTCGTGAGTCCCAGAGAGATAAAATTTGGCGGTGAGGGAAAGGCGGAGAACATCAATCGCGGTTTTGCGATTGCCACACTCAGGAATCCCAGACCCGAATATAACTTTTCAAGAGGTGAAAGGATACTGGCCAACTGTTTTGACGACAACCAAAAGGTTCCGGTTGTGGTGGTGGCGAATGAAATAAAACAACTTAAAGACTTTTCTGTCCCCCAGCTTGCCCTGGATGGATTTTTCTCCGTTCCCCACGTTGTAAACGGAATGAAAATGTATCCCGGTTATGAAAAAATAAATAAAAAATCGATAGTTCAAGCCATTACTTTCGTTAAAGAAGACGCCTTTAATAAATTACATAAAGATCTGCAAAAAGATATTTTGGCGCATTATGATGTTTTTGACGGATTGGTAAAAATGCCGGAACTCAGGCTCCTGTTCTTCCCAACCATGTGTTTCTGGCTTACCGAAAATGGCGCAAATATAGAAGACTGGGTAGATTTTCTGGAAGTAAATCATCTTATTTCAGGTGAAGAAAAAAAGAAAATGGAAAGTTATACGCGTATGGGAAGCAATATGTTTAAACTTCTAAAGGGCCGGTCCCGCATGTTGCAAGAGGTTTCCACAAAACCCGAGGATGGGTTATTCAGACCTTTAATTTTGGGTGCTTTTGATTAATTAATCAAAAAGATCTATAGCTCCCTGAAGAATTACATCTTCTTTGTCGGTATCTTTTGGCGTAATTACAATATCCGGTGTAAGTCCGATTCCATGCACCCAATTCCCCGAAGGGGTCAACCATTTGGCGGTGGTTACATGTAATCCGCTCCCGTTTGCCGCATCAATAGGTTCCTGAACGGTACCCTTCCCAAAACTCTTCTCCCCTACTAGTTTGAAATGGCGGACATCACGAAGCGCGCCGGAAAATATTTCACTGGCAGAGGCGCTTCCCCCATTAATCAAAACTGCAGCCTCATAATTTTGAAGTCTTTCAAGTCTGTCGGATCGATATTCAATCTTTCTTCCGTCTCCTCTTTCCTCAATAACGACCGTTGTCCCTACGGGAACAAAATCACTGGCCACGTCAACCGCAGATTGCAAATAACCACCAGGGTTATTTCTAAGATCTATAATTATTCCTTTTATTTTTCCGTTTTGCAGGATCTGATCAACAATTTTATCCCACTCATCGGTCGTTTGGGAATCAAATTTACTAAGTTTAACATGAGCGATACTTTTATCCTCTCCTACAAGATTAAGGGTAACAGACGGAACATTAAGCTTTGCTCGAGTAAGTTCGATTACAATAGGAGTCTTGTCCCCATCACGAATTAGAGTTAATGTAACTTTTGTCCCTGCCGGTCCTCTTATATCCTGAACGGCCTCGGGAAGAGTTATTGCGCTGGTTGAAACATCGATTTTTTTAGATACGTCGGTAATACGTACTATAAAATCTCCCGCCTTGACCCCGGCGCGTTCGGCCGGAGAATCTGGCAAGGGGCTTACTACCGCCAATCTATTTTCTTTATAACCGATCTCAATACCAACACCTTCAAAAGAACCGCTCAAGTCCTCGTTGACTACTTTGTTTTCTTTTGGAGGCAAAAACATTGTATAAGGGTCTCCAACCGCCGCAACCATTCCGCTAATTGCGCCATAAACCATTTCTGAAGGCCTAAGTTTGCTTTTATCATAATATTTCGCGCTCAACGTATCCCAAACCTGCCAAAAAAGGGAAAAGTCTACATTCTTATCAGGAGGGGTTTGTCTGTCTATTTTTACCTGAAGTGATTTTGAAACTTCGGCCGTAAATCCCCTTACCCCGAGTTGATAGCCAAAGGTAAAGACAATAAGAAGTACGAAAATCCCGAGAACCGATTTTCTAACTTTTGAAAAACTAAGTTTGAAAGCCATATGGAGATGATATCGGCTTTGAGCCGTTAACTCAAGAACTAAATTCTGGGAGTGTATGGCAGAAGTGCCAAATGTCTGGCGCGTTTAATGGAAAGGGCAACACGCCTTTGATGTTTTGCACAAAGCCCGGTTCTATCTTTTCCCAAAAGTTTAGCACGGTCGCTTATATATTTGGTCAAGATTCCAATATCTTTATAGTCGGGCTCTGTTTTATTTTTGTCAAAGGGACAATTACGTGCAACAGGCGCTTCTTTCAATATCCTTCTTTTTTTATTGTCTTTTTTCTTTGCCATAAAAATAGTTATTAGATTTTAGTTATTAGTTCTTAGTTAAAATGGTATATCCTCCTCACCGACTTCCTCCTTGTCCGCCGTAGCCTCGACGGAGGCGGATGCCTTTTTGTCTTTTTTAGCCGGCTTCTCTACTGACTCGACAGGTGCTTCTTGTGATTCAATCTTTGGCTCAGGAACTTCAATTTCCCCTCCACCAACTTCATCGGATTTCTTATCCAAAATCAGCATATCGCTTATAACTACTTCTGTTCTTTGTTTTTGGGTTCCGTCAGTACCTTGCCAGCTACGTGTGGCAAGACGTCCCTCTACGTAAACTTTTCGGCCCTTTTTCAAAAGATTCGCGCAGATTTCGGCCAACTTGTTCCAAGCGACTACGTTGTGGAATTCAACATCCTCCTTTTTTTCACCACTGTCGGTATTCCAGCTTCTATTGGTTGCAACCCCAAAAGTACAAACCGCAGTTCCTTGCGGCGTATAACGCATTTCGGGATCGCGAGTCATATTCCCGATCAACATTACTCTATTTAGTGATTTTGCCACTTCGTCTCGCCGTAGCTCCTTAAGCGGAGGCGGATCCTTCCTTTCTAATTAAAAGATAGCGTATCACATCAACGTCCGTTCTTAGTTTATCATCAAGCGCTTTGGCCCCGGTTGGGTCAAGCTCTATCTCAAAAAATAGGTATAAACCGGTTTCGCTTTTGCCGATTTTGTAGGCCAATTCTTTAACTCCCCACTCTTTGGACTCTTTGATAGCGCCTTTAAAAATCTGAAGGGTTTTTTCAAAAGCCTCGACAACCTTCTTTTTCTTGGCCGCCCCGGCCTTGCCGTCCAAAACTACAGTCAGTTCATATTTGTTCATACAATTGGAATTATATCAGCTTCCGATTTTGAACTCAACCACATCTCCGTCGTGCATTATATAGTCCCGGCCCTCGCTCCTGACTTTGCCTTCCTCACGACAAACCTTCCACCCGCCTACGCCCGGCTTCGGCGAGGCAGGCCCTCCAATAAAGTCACTAAAATCACAAACATCAGCTTTAATAAATTTTTTAATAAAATCCGTATGAATTACACCGGCGGCTTCTTGGGCACTGATCCCAACCGGAATGGTCCAAGCCCTAACTTCCTTCTCCCCTGCCGTTAAAAATGTAATTAGGCCGAGGGTTTTAAAAGCTTTCTGGATTAACCTCTCCAATCCCGATTTTTTAATTCCAAGATCCTCCATGTATATTTTTTGGTCATCGTTAGAAAGTTCCGCAAGCTCGCTTTCGGTTTTGGCGCAAATTGCCACAACTTGATCGGGATTTAACTTGAGCTTTTCGGCAAAAGAAATTTCCAGATCATGCGCGTTTGCTAAATCTTTCTCATCCACATTCATAACGACAAGGACGGGCTTGATTGTCAAAAGTCCTAGTTCTTTGGCTATTTTCCTCTCCTCCTCTGATACATCGTTATATAACGATGTATCACTGGATAAAATTGTTTTTAATCTCTGAACTGCTTGCCAGCGATCTTTTAATTCTTTATCCGGGGTATTGCCTGGGTCTTTTTGTTTTTCTAAAGTTTGAAGATCGGCCAGCGCAAGTTCAGTATTTAAGACCTCAAAGTCGCTTACGGGATCTTTTACTCCCTGTTTTACAATATCAGGGTCGGTAAATGCGCGAAGAACAAAACAAATCGCATTGGTTTCCCTAATATGGCTTAAAAATTTGTTTCCTAATCCCTCACCTTTGCTAGCCCCGGCGATGAGACCAGCTATATCTACGAATTCGACAGTTGCTGGAACAATGGGGATACTCGATACTCGATACTCGATACTGGGTGGTTTTTTGTCCCCGCTTAGTATCTTAGTATCTCTATATCCTAGTATCTCCGACTCGACAACTTTTCTAAGTTGTTCGAGGCGGCCGTCCGGAACCGGTACAATCCCTATGTTTGGTTCAATCGTTGCGAACGGAAAGTTCGCCACGTACGCCTGCTGCTTTTTAAGCAAAGCGTTAAAAAGTGTGGACTTCCCAACGTTTGATAACCCTACAATTGCCACACTAAGACTCATTTTTTAGCCTCCCTTTCTTGACTTCTTGGGTAAATAGACATATAATATCCTCAAATTGGCGTTAGCCACGACCTTCTCGCTTCGGCGGGAAGGGCAAAACAAAGAATTTCGAAACTTCCTCTAAGACTCTGAAAAAGTCACCCTCATCCATTTCTGATAATTTATTCCAAATTCGTTTTGAACTAAACACACGGATTTGTGAAATCATAACAGAAACAGTTTTACCTTGCACTGATACCGGAACATAATATTTATTATCCTTAAGCTTTGTGCTCATGGGGATTCCCAAAAACAATTCACGATTGAATTTTTTGATAATTAGAACGGGTCTAACAAAGTTTTCATTTTTACCATCCTCTTCAAAACCAACATTTACACCAACAGAAACCCACCAAATATCACGTTCTTTAAAAAGAGGTGGTGTTTTGATTTTGTAATGAGACTGCTTTTTCTTTTCAATCCATCCATCAAAATCTTTTGGGAAATTTACATCCATATAAAGCAATTATAATACTTTGAAGGAAAATATTTACCTTGAAGTAGAAATTTATCCCTCAAAGTTTCAGCGAAGTGGGATCAAACTGTCCTTCGGCATGCTCAGGATAAATTGGGACAGTGAAAAGACTGTCCCAATAGAAAGCGACGTGGCTAGATTTTAACATACTCTTTCCCCGATTTTTACTCGTCAGAAAAGAAGTGTATAATTCCCGCCATGAAACAAGAAATACTATTTGCGGAAGCCAAAAACCTGAAAGCTGAATTCACCTTTTCAAAACTGGATGCAGAGGAAAAAGAAATAGTTGACTCACTTGTCACATGGTCCAATCCGGAAAGGTTTTCGGGTCAAATCAAACAACTTCACGGCAGAAGCGTTGTTATCAAAAGTCCGACAAGACACGTTTCTGATCCCATCGACTTTTTCATGGAAAAATATGACGGAATCCAAATTTTCGGATTTGGAGGCGCAAGGACAATGATCCGTGAAGGTGTCGCAGAAGTACCAAGCAAAATTGAAATTACACAACTTAACGAATCCGACCATTCAAAAGAGCTTGCACAGATTCAGGAAAATTTTTAAGAACTCTTCACCAGACATTCGATTTAGCTTATATGGATGGACATTTGGGAAATATGAGTCTTCTTAGAACTGAGAAAAAAGCCGGAATTTATGCAACCGATTTGGGAAGCGTCAAAGATATAAAAAGCCACCCGTTTGCAGAAAAATTCAGAGGAATTGATATATACACTTATATAGCAACATCACGTCGGCTTATGGCAAGCTATGCTAGTTATTTGGAAGCAAGGCATGGACAAGATAATGCAATAAAAGATTTCCAGAATTTACTTACATTTATAAGTATTTCCGGCCTTGCTTCCGGATATTTTGAAACAGAAATAACAGATGGTGAAAGTATGTCTCCAACAGAAGTTGTTAAGAAAGGGAAAAAATTTGGAAACGATCTGGTAAAAATTTTCTCTCCGAATATCAGTCCTCAGGTCTCACTGGACATGTTCGAGATATACCTTAAGGAAATTATTTAGAAGTAATTATACCGCAATTGTCTTTTGTTCCAGTTTGGAGACTCTTTTTTCCAATTTATCGAATTCTTCAACCGTCGGCGCATCATCCTCCAAATTTGCAACCTGTAAACCGATTTTATCTATTCGCTTGGTTAACCTTTTTTCAACACCATCAATTTTTTGTCTAACTCTCCAAACTTACCTTCAAGTCCATCGATTCTACCTGACAATTTTTTGTCTAAACCATCAATTTTTTGCAATAATTCACTTTTCATGACACTTTGGCCATTAATTATTATTCGTAGCATTTTCTTTGTATCGTCCATTGGAATTAATATACTATCAAAAAACAGCCGATTTCAATATCCTTTATATACAATCTTTATTCTTCCCCCATTAAATGTTGCGTCGGCACCGTTTAACGACTTAATTTGCACCCGATAAATGTTTTGGCCTCTCCAAAAATAAAGTCTCCCGGATGCAACCCTAACACCGATTGTATCATTGCTTTCGAGTTCGCTTCCGTTAACGGCAATTTTATTTGTCGCATCATAAAGTCGAACAAACACTTTGCTTCCGGAACTGGATGTGTTAATTGACGCATCCCAATCAACATAGGCATCTTTACCGTATTCAGTCTCTAAATTAATCGGGGTATCGGTCCCACCAATGTCTGCCCAATCAGTATTTTTTGTAGTAAACGTACCGTTTAAATTCAGATAAGCTGTCCTTTTTGTAAAAGGAGTAGTTGAAACAACCCTAACCGGTATCGGCGTTGATGTCTGTGTAGAAGCCGGAGTCTGCGATTTTAAAACTGACTCAATAACTTGAGTGACATAGTCTTTTATGTCATTTAAATTTACCTGCTGTACAGCTGTTTTTGCACCGTCTTGAGTAACAATTTTACTGTCTTTGACTTTTTTGACTTCACCAAAGAGAAAGAGAAAACCAACTGCCAACGCTACTATGCAAATTGAGAAAAATATATGAATGAGCGTGTCCGAAGATGTTTTTTTGTAATTCACCAGACCCATACTAAAATCTTAACCTTTTTTATTCAGACTTTGCAAATACTAGCATCTTGATGCTAGGACGAAGCAATCAGTGAATATACCTACCCGAAGGAATATCTTACGGTTCAACGCATAGAAACCTACTCACAAATTCAATTTCGCTGGTTAGTGTTGCCGAAAGGTTATGCTAGTGTAATTTCAAAAATACTTTTAATCTTTGGGCTTGCGACCTTGTAAAAAATATTTTTACCCTGGCGTCTTGAATTAACTAGCCCAGTGAGTCTTAATATTTTTAGATGTTGGGAGGTGTTTGACTTTCTGACCTTCAGAATTTTTGATAGCTCATTTACCGTAACCTCGGAATTCATAGTCATACTTAAAATTTCGAGTCTTTTGGAGTTTGCGATAGCTTTGAATAGTTCAGCCATCTGTTCGTAAGCTTTTGGAGTGAATGAAAGTTTGTTTAATACCATATCTAATATGCTAATATGTTGCATATTTGTAACATGTAATTTCAGGGTTGTCAAGTTCCAACTGCTGGCACTTGACAATGTTTGGTATCTGCGATGTAATGAAACTAAGTTACTGATTTGTAACTATATATAAATGAAGAAAATACTTATAGTTGAGGACGAACCGTCGTTTCTTAACCTACTCCACAAAGAGTTGACATCAAAAGGATATACGGTAGTTGACGCCAAGGATGGGAAAGAAGGATACGATACAGCAATGCTGGTTAAACCCGACCTTATTCTTCTGGACATTCTTATGCCCGGAGTCGACGGCCTAACTATGCTCGAGCTTCTTCGAAAAAACAGAGACGGAAGGGATAAGGTCATTATCCTTACCAACCTAGAATTGGATAATAACGTTATGAAACGGGCGCTGGATGCCAAACCGTTATATTATTTTGTTAAAAGCGACATCTCTCTTTCCGCCTTGATTCAAAAAATTGACGAGGAGCTTATGGAACAAGAAGTAAAAGAACTGGTTGAAGAAGACAATGAACACAGGGGGATAATTTAATACACCACATGAATGTTATTATCTGGATTACAATCGGAATTGTGGGCGGGTGGCTAATCGCCACGTTTGTAAAACACTCTACAAGCAATCTAATTGACCTAATCTTTGGACTTGTTGGTAGTCTGGTTGGCGCTTTTATTGCCAATTTGTTTATTGGGACTCCGTCAACAAGTGTTTACACTTTTATATCAGCCGCAATCGGAGCAGTTGTTTTTATTTTCTTGGGAAGACTGCACGGGATTTTTAAGTAAGTTTGCACAGACTTAATATTCTTTAATGAAGTTTATGTCCATAATTAAGAGCTTTTACTCCATCTTTTGCTTCATTAATTTCTCTAAATGAAAGGAATAGAAAAATGCCGAGAAGTAAAAATGTGTTAACAGGCGCCAACCAAAAAGGATATTCGTTGCCAAAAGCCTCAAGAACCATTATTCCCCCAAGAAAACCTATTGAATACATCGCCCCGTTTTTGAGATATGCAAACTTGGTAATTAAATCAATTCCACGAACCGTAAACTCCCGAACAACGTATGCGCCCAAACCATTTCCTAAAATAATTAAAGGGACTGAAAGTGTAAACGCAAATGCACCGATTACTCCATCAATCGAAAAACTTGCATCCAATATCTCTAAGAAAAGAATTTTGCTCAAAGCGCCCATATGAGAAGTCATTAGCTTCTCTTCTTCTTTTGCGGCATTCTTTTTAAATCCGTCTGTAATAAAAAATGCTGTCGCCCCGATTGATGCGGAAAGAGCCAAAATCGGATGAAGATTTACAGAGAAATAAATAATCGCAGTTACGAAAACTGACGAGAGTGCATAAAACCAGATCGATGCTTTATGAATAAACCCCTCAACCAAAAACGCGTATTTTTTTTCTTCGGTAAAAAGCCATGACAAAAAAACCAGAAAAAGATAAACTCCCCCACCAAGAAGTAAAATCGGTTTTGAAGCTTCCATTGATTTTTCCACTACTCCATCTTGCGCAAAAGAAGAACCAACGACCTGAATTAAAGTAAATTCAGGATTTGCAATCCAAACAATTAAAAATGGCAGTATCCCGCGTATTATAACTACCGCGAATATCAGTCCCCAAAACAAGAAGAATTTTTTATATTTTTCCGGGACCGTGGAGAGAACGTGTGCATTAACTATTGCATTATCAATGGAAGAAACAGTCTCAAAAAGAGCAAGTCCGAAAATTACGATTATTGTATGCAAAACCATAAAACTATTATACAATGAAATACATGAAGTTCGTCTTCGTGTCTGGTGGAGTTTTATCGGGCCTTGGAAAAGGGATTACTGCTTCAGCCCTTGCTCTTCTTCTCAAATCGCGCGGAATAAAAGTAACGCTAATGAAATGTGATATGTATTTAAATATCGACGCAGGCACCATGAACCCCATGGAACACGGTGAAGTTTTTGTAACACACGACGGCCTGGAAACCGATCAAGACTTGGGACATTACGAACGTTTTACGGGACTTACCCTTAACAAATCAAATTATCTAACCAACGGACAAATTTACAAAGTTGTTTTAGACAAGGAGCGGGCTCTGGGATATGGAGGAATTTGTGTACAACCATATCACCACATTCCTCCCGAAATTATAAAAAGATGGAAAGAGGCTGGTGAAAAAAATAAAGCAGATGTTGTAATCGTTGAATTCGGCGGAACTGTTGGAGAATATGAAGGCCTCCTTTTTTATGAAGCATACCGGAGACTAAAGATGGAAAATCCGTCAGGTGTTTGTTTAATTCATGTTGGTTACTTACCCGCACCGAATCACATTGGTGAACTTAAAAGCAAGCCCATGCAACAATCTATTATCAACCTTAATTCTCTTGGCGTTCAACCAGACTTTATTGTTGGTCGAGCGGAAAATAACATTGACCTTAAAAGAAAAGAGAAAATTGCCTTTATCGCGGGACTTCCAATAGAAAACATTATTAGCAACCCCAACTTATCATCTGTTTATCTACTTCCGGACAAACTTGAAAAAGAAAAATTGGCAGAAAAAGTAATTAAAAAACTACGTCTTGGAACCGGTAAATTAAATTTGAGCAAATGGCATGCCTTGATCAAAAAGATAGAAAAGGCCAATAAGGAAACCAATATCGCCATCGTTGGTAAGTATCAAAAAACCGGCGATTATATTCTGGAAGATACATATGTCAGCGTTATCGAAGCCCTAAAACACGCAGGATTTGAACTAGGAATTAAGCCAAAAATCACATGGATAGATTCCGAAGATTTTGATTATAAGGAATTAAAAAATTTTGATGGGATTATTGTTCCTCAGGGTTGGGGCAAGCGCGGTGTTGAAGGGAAAATTAAAGCGGTTAAATTCGCCCGAGTTAATAAAATTCCGTATTTGGGGCTTTGTTTTGGAATGCAAATGGCAGTTATAGAATTTGCAAGGACAGTCCTTGCAATGAAGGACGCAAATACAACTGAGGCAGATCCAAAAACAAATTGCCCGGTGATTCATGTAATGAACAATCAAAAAGAGTATCTGCTAAATAAACAATACGGTGGAACAATACGTCTTGGGGCCTGGCCGTGCAAATTAACCGGAGGGACAATTTTAGAAAAAGCCTACAAAAAATACGGAATGGACAAAGACGCCCCTTGGTTTGTGTCAAATACAAAGCACGAAGCACGAAGCACGAAGACGGACATCGTTGTCTACGAAAGACATCGTCATAGATATGAGTTTAATAATAAATTCAAAGAAGAGTTTGAAAAAAATGGTTTTATAATATCGGGGACTTCACCGGATGGAACATTGGTAGAAGCGATTGAGTTAGAAAACCATCCATTCTTTGTCGGTACGCAGTTTCATCCTGAATATATTAGTCGTCCGCTCTCCCCCCACCCAATATTTTTAGCGTTTGTTAAAGCATGTAAAAAATAAATTGTGGATACTAAAAGAATATTCCGAACCACAAGAAATGCCTGAAAAATCGCCAATCCTTTGACCAAGAGTTTGGTCACGAACTGCTAAGTCCGCGAAGAAATAACTGTTTCTAAAGCCGGAGCAATATCAATGATTTCGAATTTCTTGGGCAAATGGGACGGTGGCTTTACCGAGTTAGAAGTTATTACTTTTTTAATCAATTTACTTTTCTCCAACTTTTTCCAACCACCTCCGCTGTAGTCCATGTGTACTGAAGCGACATAAATATTTTTTGCTCCGTTTTCTTTAAGAGTCGCTGTCGCCGTGATAGTTGTACCTCCGGATTGAACCATATCGTCCACCAACACGACATTTTTATCCTTGACATCGCCCAGAACTTCCAAAATTTTAACACTTGTGGGAGATATTCGATTTTTTCTAATCCTCACGATTTTTTTCTGTCCTAGATATTTGGCAAATTCCATCGCTCTATTTACTCCCCCCTCGTCGGGGGAAACGATTGAAAGATTTTTTAAATATTTGAATCTTTCTGCCAACTCTTTTATTAAACTTATATGCCGTAGTGGTACTTTGAAAAATTTTACGATTCTTTTACTATGAAGGTCTACGGCAATTATTTTGAGTTTCATTCCCCCTATAGATTCAATCAAATTCACCAAAACTCTGGAACTCACGGATTGTCCCGGTACTTTCTCCATATCGCTTTTACTATAGCCAAGATATGGAATCACAACAGTAATACTTTTTGCTCCGTGATGAAAAACGGTATCGATTGATAGCAAGAGCTCAACTAAATTCTCCGCCGGTGGCTCAGTGGAACCGATAACAACTACGTTCTTATTTTTAACATCTTCATTTAACACAACTGATACTTCTCTGTCCGGAAACCTCCCTATAATCAGGTCTCCGTTATCAAGTCCTAAATGTTTAGCGTTACTCGTTGCCAAAATTATATTTTTCACGACTAAAATTATATATCAAATTATGAAGCTGTGTTTTTCGGCATTGATTTAATATAAATTTTTAGCGAAAATTGGACATGACAAAATACAAGGAATACTTTAACCGAATGGTTGAAGAAAATAAGGAGGCCTTTGATAAATTTACGCAAAAACACTTTGAATATTCTACGGATGAGGATAAATTTCAGACAGAATTCAATAAAGCAGGGGAAGAAATATTAAAGATTATTCACGAATGGGAAGACAGACTTTGTAAAACTTCAGAGAAAGCCGGTTTTAGCACCTACACAGGTAATCTTGCAGAAAAGTTTCAGGAAGAAGTGCGCGGCCATTTTCCCCTGATTGATCACGTAGGAATCATCGTTAAGCCCGCATTTTCCCTTAAAAAAATAGTACCCAGATGAATCCGGAGCTATAAAGCTAGTAGTATTGAAGCAATTATCACCAATATCCCCACTCCGCCCGCAACAACTGTCGGCCAATCCGTACCCGTAACAGGAATTGGCCTGGGTGTTGAACTGGTTCCCGCTGAGGAGCCACTTGCAGTCCCTGTCGCGGTTGGTGTCGCAGTGGCAGTGGCGGTTGCTGTGGGAGTAGCCGTTGCTGTGGGAGTAGCTGTCGCGGTTGGTGTCGCAGTGGCAGTGGCGGTTGCTGTGGGAGTAGCCGTTGCTGTGGGAGTAGAAAGACATGTAATCGAAAAATTATCAAATTTTGCAGTAGTTGCTGGAAGTGGGTTGCCAGTTACCGGCATAGCAGCAAGACTGATAATCAAATCATCAGTTAGCGTGGTTGTAAAAACAATTAATTCTGTGAAAGTTGACGAGTTGGATAGTTTGTATGAAGTTGTAATTTTACCAGACTTTCTTTCGACCTTAAAGCTGACACTGTCAGTTCCATTAATTACCACAGATTTGTTTTGGTTGCCTGGAACAAAATTAACAGCCACATTATGCGCTTCTTGTTTAATATTTCTTCCAACTGTAACTATTTTTGAACCATCTGGACTCACCAAAATAAGTGTTCCAGTAACCGCTCCTGTCCCCGTCTTAGTAAGAGCAGGCGCATCAAAAGTAATCACAAAATCTCCTGTTAAATATTTGGTACTGGTTATTTTAGATCCAGTTTGTTGCCCAGAAGTTACATCGAGAACCAACTGACCAGAAGACACTTTTGCATCCCCGACCTTACTCCATTTAGCAGAATCAATTGTGCTATCAAAACTATCAGAAAAGTTGTCTGAACAAGTCATACTTCCAGTTGGCCCCGGAGTTGGGGTCGCGGCAGCGCACTCAGTCATATCTTTGGTCCAAGCTCCGTTAAGTGACGGGCAGCAATATTGACTCCCTCCACATGATCCTATCCTACCGACTCGGTTACAAAGCTGTTCGTCCGGAGATCCATCGGCCTGGGCAGGGGTACAATTTCTTAAATGCGAAGGCGCCCCCGTGACAGGACACTGCTCGGCAGTAGGACAAGTTGTAGTCTGGGCCTTCTCTTGAATATTCTGTCTTTGACGCACAAGAAGTACTCCAGCAACAACACTAAGGATTAAAAAAACAACAATTAAAAAAGTCACTATGATCCCCTTTTTTCCAAAACTCTTCTTCTTTGTTGAGGTTACTATTTCAAACGGAGAGGTTGTTTGCTTGTTAAGATTTTGGTCAGGCATATCTACAAATCATAATACAATGTATACCAATAGCTAGTCAATCGCGTTTTTACTATTCGATCGGAGAATCGTTGACACCAAATCCCGCGTCTTCAATCTGCTTTCTGATTTCGTCAGCCTCCTCAAACTTTTTCTCTTTTCTTAGTCTCTCCCTTTCAGTCATTAGAATTTTGATATTGTTTGGAATTTCGGATTTAGAATTTCGGATTTGGCCTAAATTTAGGCCTAATACTTCATCAAAACTAATTGCAAGATCGTATTTATCCTCCGATGGAATGTTACTTTTTAGCACCTCCCACAAAACAGCCAATGCCTGAGAAACATTGATGTCATCCGAAAGAGCCATTACAAAATCGTTTCTAAAAGATTCAATTTTTGTTTCCTTGTCCTGAGAAAGAACCGTACGATTTGTTTGGGATTTAAGATTAGATATCTGAGACCTGAGATTATCAAGCGCATTCTGTGCCGATTTCAGAGATTTCCAAGAAAAGTTAATGCCTTTTTTGTAATGAGATGTCAATATAAGATATCTCATGGCCAGTGAATCAAACTCTTTCGCTACAAGTTCCTGAGCAGTAACAAAATTTCCAAGACTTTTACTCATTTTTTCTCCACCCTTACCCATCAACCAACCATTATGGAGCCAATAATTTGCTGTTTGTTTGCCGAATGCCGCAAACCCCTGAGCAATCTCGTTAGTATGGTGAACCGCGATGTGTTCAATTCCACCGGTATGGATATCAAAATTATTACCTAAATATTTTGTGGACATTGCAGTACACTCTATATGCCAACCGGGATAACCTTCGCCCCAAGGACTCGGCCATTTCATAATGTGTTTTGGATTAATTACCCAAAGAAAAAAGTCCCAGGGAAGTTTTTTATCGGGGTCGACCTCTACGTCATTTCTGGTTTTAGTTTTTTCTAAATTTAGATTCCCAAATTTTGCATAATCAGGAAATTTAGACGTGTCGTAAATTAAACCTTTTTTAGTAGTATAGGAGAATCCATTTTTTTCTATTGCCTGGTTTAGTTTTATTTGTTCCGAAATATTTTCAGTGGCCCGGCATAAAACATCCGGTGGACTTATTCCCAAAAGTTTCATACTGTCTTTAAATTGATTTATATATTTATCGGCAATTTCCCAAACAGTTAATCCTTCTCGTTTTGCGCCTTTTTCCATTTTATCTTCACCAAAATCTTCGTCCGATGTCATATGTCCCACATCTGTAACGTTCATTACCCATTTAACATCATTTCCAGCAAAACGAAGGAATCGGACCAATATGTCCCATTGAACGTATGCATACATATGTCCTATATGCTGGTTCCAATATACAGTTGGACCACAGGAATAAATGCCTACCACACCGGGAACATTGGGTATAAACTTTTCTTTTTTGCGGGTTAGAGAATTTGTAAGGAAAATATCAGCCACGAGCTAATTGTAAATTGTAAATTGTAAATTGTAAATTAGCCAGAAGGAGGAACTGGTTTTTCTACTCTTGTTTGCTGTTTTTCTGCCTCCTGTTTTTGTCCCCCCTGTTTTCTTCCCTTTTTGGCAGTACCAAACAACGAGCCACCACCTTGCGACTCAGCAAACTCATGTTGTTTCTTTTGGAATGCCACCGCTTCCATTTGGGCTTTGAGTACTTGTTTTTGTTCCATTGAAAGCTCCGAATAATCCTCCAGTGGAATTATTTCTCCATCAGTAATTCTGGCTTGAAGATCTTTAAAAATATCCTGTTTGTGAATATCCCCAAGCTCACGTTCCAAGGCTTCTATTAACCTGCTGCTTTTCATTTTATCTTGAATTTCCTGCTGGTGATGAATAAGTTTTGTTTGTTCTTCTTGGGTTTGGGGTTGTGATTGAAATTCTCCGGAAGATCGTTTTTCCTCTCCGGTTACCTGAGAACTTGCGGTTTTTAGAACCTCCAGTGGCTCCCGAGCCATTTGCTTGGCAATCTGTTGGGCCAGATTTTTTGCAGATTTAGTTGTGTCTTGGGCAAGTCCTGTTTTCATATATCTCTAGTTTTTAAGGGCAAATTCCGCCTTTAATCCCAGTCTACTATATAGTTTTGTTAACTCCACCACATCGTTAGGGTTTAGAGTCATTAAGTAATCAAAAAATCCTACACCAAATTTACCGTCTATCACCTTTTTCGCCTCATCTTCAGCTTTCTGGTCGCCAATCCTAGCTAACATCAAGTTGTCATATAGGCCATGTTTTTTTGTGCCCGTTTTCTCAATTAGCATTCTTAAAGGTAAACCGGCGGCATTGAGATATGACATAGGTGAATCTGCTTGACCGATAAATCGCTCCTTATACAGAAAATTATAATACGTAATTGACGAAAGCGCTTCTTCCAGAAATCTGCCCCTAACTTTTACATCAGGATTATCATAATCAAAACTATTTTGGAAAGCACGAACAAATCTCTTTTCTCCATTAAATTCAATAAAATGCCTGCCAGTACTATGGAATAACTCCTCAAACAACCTGTCTAAGTCATCTAATACGAATTTCTGGTCATTTTTCAAGATTGCAAAAGCAATATTTGTATTAGCCCTGTATAACCCTTTCGGTTCGTATTCTGGGTCCAACTCACCAATCCGAACACCCGCTCTAAAAAATCTATCCGCATCTGCTTCAGATACTATATAAAGTTCACAGCCTTTATAATCTACGCCTAACGGCACATTTTGCTCAAGAAAATCTTGAGCTTGTTTTTTAATTATTTCCACTCCTGGCATGGCTTCGTCGAAGGCCTCATAAAACGCTTTTGTCCTGTCAATCAAAAAAACTTCGTGCTCATCTTTTTTCACCGGATCTTCAACAAAATCAGGATAGCTCTCGGGCCTGGGAAGTAAAACTTGAATGGCATCTAAGTCTTCTGGCTTTAGTTTTTTTTCAAATGATTTTACTGAATCGTAGCCAACAAATTTACTAACTTTCCCCATAATTTGCTTTACCAATCTTCCGGCCAGCCAATCAAGCGTTTCTTTCTCGCCAAGGTCCCCGCCATCCATGTCAAACTCACTCCCCCCAGGTGCCATACTTTTTACTTTTTCTACAAACTCAAGTGGATTATCCTTATCATGCATCGCAGCGTAATAAGGTGAATCTACCTGGTCAGCCAGTTCAAGCATTCTTTTTAGAAGATTATCCTTCTTTTCGATGTTTTCAATCTTTAAAAGTTTTCTTGCCAAAACAAGCCAGTAAATTCCCACATCCATTTTTAAGGACCCCCTGGGAATTACAAGGGTGTCAACTTTCCCAGAAATTAAGGACATATACATCCTAGAAAGCGCCCTCGGCGTGGGAAACCTAGTTTCACGCACGTAGAAAAAATCCACAGGCCCTGCACCCTCAAGTAAATAATTTGCCCCAATATTTATTACATGTGTTCCGAAAATGTTTCTTACAGGGTCCGCTGAAACTTGGGACGATTCCTGAAGGTAGCTGGCAAGCGCGTTTAAAGAAATTACTAAACCGTCTTTGGTAAAAAGAACTTCGTTCAAGGTTTGGTCTCTATCCCCCAGATAAAGTGTATAACCTGTCGGGCCTGTTGAGTTAATTCTTTCGACGTCTTTCGGATCAACTCCGTATTTATCTTTTAAAACATTCAGCTCAAATTCATGGTCTATTTTGCCAAAAGTTACAAGATCTAAGTCAGATAGGGGGAGTTCGGCATCTGCTGACAGATTAAAAAGTATCTTTGCGACAACCCTTGCAAGTCCGCCCTTAATTGCCACTTCGCCATTTACATTTCTTTCTGGCAATGGGTATTCAAAAGTTCCCATTTTGGAATGTATAGTTAATTTTTTGTCACTTAAAAAGATTGTGGTAGAACCTGATTGAGCTCCCTGGAACTCTGTTATTGGAATTAATATACCTTCATGGTTTGCTTCTTTTTGAGGCCCAACTAAAATATCTGATTGAAAATGCATAATATTCAAAACAAAGTCATAGTTAATCAAACTTTCGACTGCTAATTCCGACCTGTCAGCCGTAGCCAAACGATATTCTAGATATTCTATAAGCGGACTTATATACTTCTGGCAAAAAATCTTCTTAGGATCATTTGCTTCGTCTCCTTCGATAGCGTAGACACCGTTTCGAACTGCAACCAATCCTTTCAACATGGTTTTTGGATAATCTGCTACAGATTCGACTCCATGTAGACCAGCCAGAAACTTCTCTGTTAAAGCAGTTTCGTAATAGGTTTTAATTTTTTCTCGCTCACTTTCGCTTAACCCTTTAAAAACTGTTTCATCTAACTGATTCGGAACCTTTGGCTTTTTATCTAGTTCTGACAATGCATAACTTAAATCAGTCTTTTCAGCAATGGATGCAATTCCCCGAACGGCATCTACTTTGTTTTCAAAAGTTAGATAACGATCACCGCCTTCTTCATTTTTTTCAAATCCGTAAACGGCATATGGGCCAAAAAATCTAGCAATCTCAAGCTTTACACCTTTTCGTTCCATCGAGGCTACAACATCTTCAGACAACGGGCCGTCGCTTATTAAACAAGGCTCGTAAACCAAATGGGAAAGTTTTTGTAAAACCTGTGGAGTTAATTCTAAAGGTGGCAATAGCTCCTCCCCAGTATCAATATTTAATGACTCGCTATCTACTAAGCTAAAAAGTCTTGGATCTGGTTCTTGCACTAAAACAAGTAACGGCTTCGTTAATCCATGAAGTTCTTCTTGAGATATTTGTTGTTCAGTAAATTGTTCCCCCATATTTGTGGATACGTGACAGGGTCCGACCCTGTCAATGCTATAGTTCGCGGCGGCCTTCTAAGGCTTGGGTCAGAGTTGTCTCATCAGCATATTCTAAATCTGCTCCCGTTGGAATCCCCATCCCCAGGCGCGTAATTTTTAATTTTAAATTATTAATTTTTAATTGCTTGCCGAGGTACATGGCGGTAGCATTCCCTTCCATTGTGGGGTTTGTAGCAATAATTAGTTCAGATACTGGATACTCGATACTAGATACTCGCTTCAGTAAATCGTCAATATATAGTTCATCCGGGCCTATATTTTCCAATGGATTAATCGCCCCATGAAGAACATGATAAACACCTTTAAAATGAGTTCTTTCGAACGCAAGAATATCTAGGGGTTGCTCTACTACCATCACTAACGATTTGTCCCGCATCGGGTCTGTGCAAATCGGACAAGGGTCGTCCTCACTAATATTTTTGCAAATTGAACAAAGTTTTGTGTTTTTCTTCAAATTTAGGATTGAATCGGCAAACTCATCGAGTTGGACTTGAGGAACATGCAAAAGATAATAAGTAAGGCGCTGAGCGCTTTTTGGCCCGATACCAGGAAGCTTGCTAAAAGATTCAATTAGAGCGGTAATGGGACGAGCTATTTTCATAACATCATCGTGTCGTTCTAGACCTTGTCATTCTGGAGTCCCGCCCTGCGGGACGATAGAATCTTATTAGTATAGAATCTAACTATGATATCAAAAAGTTACTATATATACATCCTCACTAATAAATATAACAAAGTCTTATATATTGGTGTCACAAACGACCTGATTAGAAGAGTTTATGAGCACAAAAAACATTTTATTGAAGGCTTCACTCAAAAATATCATGTCGACAAATTGGTTTATTACGAGATGTTTGACGATCCTCTAACAGCAATTAAAAGAGAAAAAACTCTAAAAAATTTGTTAAGGAGAAAAAAGGAAGAACTAATAAACAAAATGAATCCTATGTGGAAAGACTTATATGAAGAAATCTTGAGTTGATAAGATCCTATCGGCCTTCGGGCCTCCAGGATGACAATTGGCCTCCAGGATGACATCCTCAGGATGACTATTTTCCCAATCCCCCCAGAAGCCCTCCCAAACCCCCGCCCATTTCCATCATTTTCTTAGCAGATTCTTTTTGCACCCTCTTCATTGCTTCGTTTATCAAATCAACCAACTCCTGCAAATCTTCACCATCTTTTTTGATATAGCGGATTTTCTGATCCCCTGTAACGGAAACGGTCCAGCCCTTTTTTTCCAAAGTTTCAATTATTTTTTCAAGTTCCTTCTGAAGTTCTGCGGCCTTTTTCCGCATTTCGTTGAGTTGTCCCAGTTGTTTAAATTTGTCAAACATATTAATTCCCAAATATCTCTTCTGCAACCTTGATTATATCCTTATCCTTTCCTTCAGTCAAAATTGGTTCAATTTTTGTCTCTTCAATTATTTTTTTAGCCGGAGGCTCAACCAATGTACAAACGACTCTCGTGGGCGACTGTAAAACTCTGGCAACTATATTCTCTAAAACCTGTCTGTGCTGTGTATCTTCCAAGCGTTCTTTATGAAATTTGTAATAAACTCCCAAGGTCAGAGTTTTACCATCATAAGCCACTGGGCGAGCAGCCCGAAGTAACGCTTCGATTGAGGCATTTATTGGTTTTATTGAAGACAAAATAGTATTCCAAATCTCTCCTTCAACCTCCATATTTTCGACAGCCGCCTCAACTGTTTCTACAACTTCCTCGACAGAAGTCTTGTCTCCCATGTCCCCACTCTTAGTTATCAGTTCTTCGTTCTTAGTTTCACCTCCACACCATTTTATTACGGCGATCTCGAGTGGTAATTCTTCGATAGGCGAGTCGGGTACTTGTCGGTTGGCCTCAATCAGGAGTTCTGCCAAAACTATCAGTTCGCGATTTTCTGAAATATCCAAGATAATATTTTTGTGTATTTCAATTAGAGCCTGCTTAAGTATTCCTTCGGCACCCGCACCTGCCTCAACTGCGTTCTTAATGTAATTAAGGGCATTATGCAGATTTTTCTTGTATAGAAAACCGACAAACTCATCTACCCCCTGCGCTTTGCCTTTTTCCAAAAAATTATTACCTTCAACACTAACCTGCTCTAAAAGCTTTACCGCGTCCCTAAACGATCCGTTGGCGGCGCCGGCGATATCTTCCAAAGTTTTTGGATCAAAATCGAGTTTTTCCCCTTTAATCACACGTGTTAAAGATTGCCGGATTTCTTCAGAGCTTGCTTTCCTGAACCTGATAAATGTTGTCCTCGACCGGATTGTATCAATAAGTTTTTCCGGATTTGTTGTTGCTAAAATAAAAACTACGTGTTCCGGGGGTTCCTCAATGGTTTTGAGAAGTGCATTACTGGCCTCAGTTGTTAACATGTGAGCCTCATCAATAATATATACTTTTTTATTCGCTTTTACCGGGGAGAGTTTGACGACGTCTCTTAGTGTTCTTACATCATCAATTCCACGGTGAGAAGCGGCATCCATTTCAATTACATCCAAATTATTACCTTTTGTTACGGAAACACATTGTTCACACTTATCACAAGGTTCATAGCTTTTCACTTTTAGCTTTTCACTTTTAGCTATCTCCTCACAGTTTATTATCTTTGCCATTATTCTCGCCGCGGAAGTTTTGCCTGTCCCTTTTGGCCCGGCGAATAAGAAAGCATGAGGAATTTTGCCCGAACTTACGATCTTTTTTAATGACTCACGAACCTCAGGCAAGTCAAGTTCATCTAAATTATTTGAACGGTATTTTAGATAGAGAGTCATAAAACTAATTAAAAACTAATAACTTAGATCTAAAAATCATAACTTAAATCTTAAAACTTTTGTTTTTTGTCTTTAGATAGGGTTATTAGTTATTAACTTTTAGATATTAATTAATCATCTTCGTGGTGTATACCAAGAAGATGATTTGCTCCGTGTTCAGCCAGTTCGTAAACCCTTTCGTCGATTAAAATATTTTCTTCTTTTGCTTCCTTAAGCGCTTCGGGATAACAAATAATTACCTCCCCAAGATGTATAGTTGCATCCGGGGGGTATACGAACCCTTTTACTTCAGTTGGAGTAAAGGAAAGAACATTGTGAAGTTTCCGATCTTTAAGATATTTTTTGCCAATCTCCGACATTTTGGCCTCTCCCACAATGGCTACCGAAATTTCAGCGTCAGAAACTATACCATTTTTAGCCAAAAAATCGGCTAGTTTTTTCTTAATAACCGTTGCCTTAACGGGATAATTTGACTGTTTCGTAACGAAGACTCGAATCATGATAATTTGTTTTTGACCAGTTCTGCAATTTTTCCTCCTTCAACACTTGGGGCCTTGGCCTTGACCGCCCCGATTACTTTTCCAAGGTCAGAAATTGTTTTAGCCCCCAACTGACTTATTGAATCACTGATTAGCTGATTTAGCTCCTCCTCCCCCATCTCCGGAGGTAGAAATTCCTGAAGTATGGTTAGTTCCAATTTTTCCGATTCAACCAAATCGGACCTCCCCGCCTTTTCATATGCGTCGATGGAATCTTTTCTTTGTTTGGCCTGTTTACGAATTACGTTTAATTCTTCATTATCCGTTAAATCATGTTGTTTCGCGATTTTTTCATAGTTAAAAGAGCTAGAAAGCAGTTTAAGAGTCGAAAGCCGCACCGTATCGTGCGCCTTCATCGCGTCTGCTATTAATTTAGTAATATTTTCAGTCAGCATTTTGTTATTTTGTAGCGGATTTTATTTTATCTGCAATTTCCGACATTTCCTCAGGTTTAAAACTTTTACGTCTCGAGGTGTTGATAAACGCCTCTTTTTCATAAATAGGAACTACCCAAATGTGAGCATGACGGACATCCATTCCGTGAGTCAAAAATTCCACCATCGGAGCCCCCAACGCCTTCATCGCACCCATCGCCACATTCCTGGCAACCTCCCAATACCCCCCAAAATTGGGAACATCCCATGTCCATCGAAAATGCTCCTTCGGAATCACTTGGATGTGTCCTTTATTAAGGGGTGAAATATCTAAAAAGGCCACAAAATCGGCATCTTCGTACACTTTGTACGAAGGAATCTCCCCATTAACAATTTTACAAAAAACACAGTCAGAATTCATAGCCGAACCAGTATATCCATTTTCACGGAGTACAACAAGAGATCAAACTATCCCGATTACTTCAATACTATATAGTATTGAAGTATTTGAGCACAAATCTGAATTAGTTATTCTTGAAGCCTTCGGGCCACTTCCTCAAAACTTAAAAGTTCAGATTTATCAGATGTTCTTTCCTTGTGTTCAATTTTATCACCAGTCTTGTCCGAAACCACAAGTCTAACCGGAATTCCAATTAAATCGATATCTCCAAATTTTTCCCCAGCAGAGACATCTCTATCATCCCACAACACATCAAATCCCATCTGTTTTAATTTATCATAAATTTTTTCAGCTTTTCCTTCTCCGCTATCGCTTTTTAACTCAACCAGATGAACATCGTATGGCGCAATTTGTTTACTCCAAATAATCCCTTTATCATCATGCGAAACTTCCACCCATGTTCCCATTACACGAGTCGGGCCAATTCCGTAGCTTCCAAACCAGATTGGCTTCTTGCCACCGTCACGGTCTGTAAAGTACGCCCTCATTCTTTCCGAATAAAAAGTTCCAAGAGGAAAAATATTTCCGACTTCAATAGACTTTGCGCTTTTGTATTCCGCTTTATCCCCCTCCATCACTTCTTCATTAACGGCCTCTTCGTCCCCTTCTTTCCAATAAATTGTATCCTCACCAACGTCACTTAGAACCTGAAATTCGTGGGTAAATTTATCTGTAAATACCCCACCCGACGCTTTGGCAATTTTAAAATTGAAGCCCAAGCGGGTAAAAATCTTAGAATAAGCTACTTTAACTTTTTCGTAATATTCCATTAAATCCACTTCATTTGCATGAGCGGAGTACAAATCTTTCATCATGAATTCCCTACCCCTTAAAATTCCGCTTTTGGCGCGTAGCTCGTTTCTAAACTTAGTTGAGAAGTGGTAAATAGAAACAGGAAGATCTTTATAGCTACTTATGGTTTTCCTCAAAAGATCCATAACTATTTCTTCGTGAGTAAAAGAGAGGGCGTATTCTTTGTCTCTTGAATCTTTAAGCTTATACATTATTTCGTCTGCCTTATCCCACCTTCCTGTTTCGTTCCAAATAGTTTTTGGGTGAAGTAGCGGCATGAGCATCTCCTGCCCCCCGACAGCATTAATTTCTTCCCTGATTATTTGGTTAATTTTTTGCACAACCTTAAAACCCATCGGAAGAAGTGTCCAACTACCCGCCATAAGTTGATCCATAAACCCTGCACGAACCAGGAGTTTATGATTAATGCTTTCCGCGTCCTTTGGCGCTTCTTTTTTAGTTTTTGGGAAAAGTTGAGATTGCCTCACAGGAGTTATTTTACTATATATTACTTAACAATGCTTTTCAGGAATCCGTCTATACTTCCTGCTATCACCAGCCTCCGAATATCTCCTACCGTGATTAAAAGAATAAGTGCTAAAAGAATTATCATTCCGATTGTATGAACTATTGCCTCCACCTTAGGGATAATTTTTTTACCGATGATCGTTTCTATCACGATAAACAGCAGACGCCCGCCATCCAACGCCGGAAAAGGAAGAATGTTTAAAATGGCCAAATTTACGGACAAAACTCCGACAAAATTAATTAACGTTATGATTCCATTTTTTGCAGCCTCGGTTGTCACTGCAAATATCCCTACCGGCCCGCTAACGTCCGTCGGGACGTCTCCTTGCCATAAGCCATAAGCCATATGCCATAAACCAGACAGTATTGTTCGTCCCCAGAAAAACGCGTCTTTAAATCCGTAATAAATTCCGTAAAAAGGTCTCTGCCAAACAGGTGGAAAATAAATTTCAGTTGAGGTGATGGTTACACCTAAAGGCCCCTCTCCGGCAGGCGGACTAACCCTTGGGGTTACGGTAATCTTACCTTTTTCGGTCTCAATAATAACTTTTTGCCCTTTTTTGGCATCAACATTTTTTATAAAGCTATTAACATCGGTTACATCTTTTCCGTCAACTTTATTGATAACATCCCCCACAACCAGACCGGACGAAATCGCCGGAGAATTTGCGGAAATATCTACTACTTTTATTTGATGGGTGTCTTTTGGAATTCCGGTAAATGAGTAAACTATAGCAAAAGCAACAACGGCCAAAGCGAAATTCATGATGACTCCGGCAACAACAACGGAAGTTCTCACACTTTTGCTTTTATTAAGAAAGGCGCGTTTGGGATCGGTAATTCCACCTTCCTCTTGTTCGCCATGAAGGCGGACAAATCCACCGAAAGGAAGAGCGTTTACAGAATAAATTGTTTCCCCTATTTTTTTGCCAAATAAACGGGGGGGGAGTCCAAAACCAAATTCCTCGACCCAAATTCCGGCACGCCTGGCCATTACAAAATGGCCAAGTTCATGAACTAAGATTAGGACTGAGAGGACAAGGAGAAAAATTAATATCGAAACAAGCATGAATAAAAGTATATCGTATATTGAATATCGTATGAAGGGTTAAAAACGTTGGATCGCGCTTCGACCTGCCTGAAGTGGATTTTGTGTAAACTAAGGATAAAAATCAGATTTTTTAGCACCTCTAGGGTAAGAGGATGTGTCAAATCTGACCTTGTTGACTACAAAATCCCTATTTAAAACCTTACCATTGAATGTCAATTTGCCCAATATACTTTTTGCTATAGCATCTGTGGTTCCAGCGTAAATATATGCCCCACCCTCGCCACCAAAACGAATACCGTTAGGTTTATCCGAGTTTTTTGTCTGGAAAAGTTCAGCACCATCAAATATTCTGCAAAAATCTTCAAGAGTGAGGGAAGCACTTTTTACTTCGTTAGGTGTTCCGCTACTTTCAGATATTCCCACTGAGTCAACTAATCCTCGTTGGATGCCAAATGCCCATTCAAAAACCTTTCCCGATTTGGCAATCCGCACAAACCTGACGGCCTCTCTAACCACAGCCGGAGAACTTTTTTCCAACTCGTCCTCGTTAATTTTTAGTCCACAACCCTCACTCTTTTTCTCTTTTTTCTCCTGCTTGGGTCTTTGCCTGTGTTCAACTGCAAAACTTTGACCCCTAAAGACCTCTGTTCCAATTTTTAGATGCTTAAGAACATCCATAACTGCCTCACGATCATCGGCAGATTTAGGTCGAGCTATTTGTAAATTAATTCCTGCTTTTCGTAAAACATAATTAAAATCGTCAACATTCACAGAAAGCTGTGTTGGTCTTTTTGCTTGCTCCTTCCTTCTACCCAATTGATAAGAATACTTTTGAGTAAAATCTTCTGACATTGCTTTTAACGGCCTTGGGGGTTCTGCAATTTTATCACTAACAAAAACTATTCTGTCATCTTCGGGTCTACTGGCAATGATATAACCCACTCCGGCGTTGGGGTCATCCCAAACACGCCTCAGTTCCAAATAATGGTCACTAATTGGATTGCCCTCATCAACAAATGGTTGCCTATCGGTGCGCGAGGCTGGTTGACGGGAAAGCATAGAGGGGGTTCTTACTTCGGCTGTTTTTTTATTTGCCCACCAACGTCCACCACTTACATTACTTAATTTTGAAAAATCTAATGTATAATTCCCATCACTGTCGGGTCCTACTCCATCGACCTCAGCATTCCCATTTTTTTCTTCTAAATCTTGCCCATCCAACCATTTTGAAAACTCCGCTTTAAGCTCTTCTTCGTCTACATCTTCATACGGAATTAAACCCACAGGTTTTCCTCTTTCATCTAAAGGGAGTGAATAACCATTTGCGGGAACAAACTCGTTAACATAACGAGCGCGAAGCTCCGGGTCTACTTCACCTGGCCGGTCAAAAAGCATGTCTACTGCATCGGTCTTGCCCATGTCACCAATATATTTCTTCTTATCGGGGTTTCCGTGCGGCCAAGCATTACTACCCTTCTCGTACATTTCTTCCAATTCTTCTGGTTCTTTTACCGTATCTATACTACCTTTCACACCACTTTCCAGCAACACATCGTAAGCACTACCTGAAGGATACGGATGAAACGGTCTGTCTGCCATAACTTAAATATAGTCTACTTGGAAACTATTAATCAAGAGGTTAATTTATATTTGGAGCAACTCAGCTTTTTTCTTTTCCCCCATCTCCTCTATTTTTGCAATAAAGGAATCTGTTATTTCCTGAAGTTTCTTTTCACTGCCAAACTTTTCATCCTCTGTAATTTCCTTTTCCTCAAATTTCTTTTTAATTTCGTGCATTTCGTCGGCGCGGACTTGCCTGATCATTACCTTGCCGTTTTCTAATTTAACGGAAAGGAGTTTTACATATTTTTCCCGGTCTTCAGTTGTTAAGGGCTGTATGACTATTCGAAGAATTTCCCCGTCGATAGAAGGATTCATACCTATGTTTGCCTCTAATATTCCCTTACGGATATCCCCGATTATGGACTTATCCCAAGGGTTAATTACAATAGAAGTTGGGTCGGGTGAGGTAATACTGGCCACCTCCATTACTCTAAGGCGTTGTGTTCCACCGTATGCAGGAACAATAATATTTTCTACAAGGGATGGTGTTGCGCGGCCAGTACGGACACCGGCAATATCCGAGGCAATAGAGTCCACCGATCCTTGCATCTTGTCTCTTATTGAAGATTCATCCATTTAATAAATTCCCAATTATTCTAATTGATCTAATTATTTTAATCAAATCCCAATTAGAAATTAGGTTAATTAGAGCAATTTATCGGCCAAGCTCTATCCGATAGACACGGCCGATTTTGATATTTTCTCCGGTCTTGGCAATAACTTCTTTAACAAGATCCGAAATTTTCTTTGACGGGTCTTTTATAAAATCCTGTTTTTCTAAATCGGCTTCCCCCATTGAAGCGGCCTGCATGGCGATTTCGCGGCCCAGGTTTTCAAAAAGCTCGTTTTTGGCAACAAAATCAGTCTCACAAAGAAGTTCGACTACTCCGACGACTTTTCCTGTGTGGTGGGTGTAAACAAAAATCTTTCCTTGTGAAGTGGCTCTTCCTTCTCTTTTTTCTGCTTTGGCCAATCCTTCTTTCTTGAGAATTACCAAAGCTTCCTTCTCATTACCTTTTACATCCTCCAAAACTTCGCGGATACGAATAAAAGCAACCCCTGTTTCTTCACGAAGTTTTTTGATAAGTTCTATGTTGATTTTAGACATCTTGGTAATTAATAACTGAGAATTAATATCTAATAACTCGAATTAAAAACTTAAAGCAATCTCGGTTTTTAGATTTAAGATATGGTTATTAGTTATTGGTTATTAGTTTTTAATTTGGACTTACCCTCTAAAATTGCCTCCTTCACCAAACCAAGTACATATTCCAGCGCTTTGCTTGCATCATCATTCATAGGAATTGGGTAATCAATTGCATCCGGATCGGAGTTGCTATCGACTATACCAACGACGGTCACATGCCCCGCGTTTGCTTCCCTTACCGCCGATGCTTCTCTTTTTGTGTCAATAACAAAGAGCACGTCCGGAACTTTTTCCAGAGTTTCGACTCCCCCAAAAAATCTTTCAAGTCTGGTTATTTCGCGGTCAATTAAAAGCCTCTCTTTTTTTGTAAATTTAGCGTAACCACCCGAGGCCATATTTTCCCTCATCTCTTCCATTTTTTTAAGTGACTTTTTGATTTGACCAAAATTCGAAACTGTTCCACCCAACCATCTTTCGTTAACATATGGCACCCCGATTTCTTCCGCAACTTCCTTTACCTTTTCCTTGATTTGTTTTTTTGTTCCCAAAAGAAGTATTGTTTTGCCTTCTTTGGCAGATTTTGTTAGAAATTCCAAAGCTTCTTCGATAAGGGGTTTGGTTTTGGTTAAATCGAAAATATGAACTCCGTTTTCCGAGCCATAGATATACTCCTCCATTTTGGGGTTCCAACGTTTGGTTTGATGCCCAAAATGGGCACCTGCATCCAATAAATCTTCGAGTGAAACTTTAAGTTTATTCATAATGTCATTCTGGAGCGCTTTGCGCGATATGCTAAGCATTCGCTGCGCGATAGAATCCCAGACATTCCGTTTCCTTTGTCCGCCGCAGATCGGAAGTAATCCAGGAAACCTGACCTGCGTGTGAGACTGTAGTATAAGACAACTAACCGAGCTTGACAAGAGCAAGCTTGTTTATCTTGATATTCTCCAACGCGCTTTTGGCTGCGGCGCGGGCAAGATGAATTGCGACTCTCCCGTCGCTTACGGCATTTTTATTGCCCACCTTGGAAACTCTATAACCAAGCTCTTCAAGTTCATGGGAAAGCTTCCTAACTTCCATCGGAACCTCGATTGCATATTTTAGCGTCTTTTTTATGTTTTCTTTTCTACTTGTACCTGTAATACTTGTATCACTTTTTGCTTTATAAGCTTCCATAACCTTTTGGTATGCTTTTGCGTCGTCTTCTGCAAGAACCGATAGGCGTTTTTTGATTTCTCCCGTGTCCTTGGCAATCTTTAAAAGGATTTTTTCTTTATCTTCATAACCCTTCTTGCCGATAGTGAGATTTACCACCATTTCGATTAAGGATGCCGCAAAGCTTGCCGCAAGTGCCGCAACAACTCCGCCACCGGGAGTCGGATTCTTGCTACTCAATTCTCTTTGAAATTCTTCGATTGTTTGTTTGTTTAACATATTTAGCTTCGAATACTACAATACTATATAGTATTGTAGTGCTATTCATATAACTTTTTTTCAAGAATTTGATCTGATTTAAAGTTATCGGCTTGAAATGTTGATTTAATCGCCGCAACAAGCGATTCCAGCGGAATCATACCATAAATTTCCGAGCTTTTAATTTTAATTCCCAATTTATTTGCTTCCGTTTCAATTGCACGATATACCTTATCAAAATTCGTAACCTCAAAATCCACCAAATTCATTGAAACCTGAGCAAATCCGTCTACCTCAAAACCCAAAGCTTTTACAGCTTTAAAACCGCCATCTTTTTCTCTAATTTTTTTGGCAATGTCTTTTGCGATTTGAGCATCGGGTGTATCGAGATTCACATTATATGCCACCAAATACTTTCTGGCCCCAATCACCATGGCGCCAGCTGTAGGATGGACTTTATCAGGACCGTAGTCCGGAGTTTTCATTTTTACTCTTAGACTCTCCAGCTCCCCCGCTCTAACATCAGCCAAATTTTTATTTTCCGGTTTTGTTGCAGCTTCCTCGTACAAAAAGACCGGGATCCCAAGTTCTTCACCAACTTTTTTGCCCAATTTATTGGACAATTCCACACATTCTTCCATGGATACTCCCGAAACAGGGACAAAAGGAACAACATCTGTTGCCCCAATTCTGGGGTGCTCACCAACGTGTTTATTCATGTCAATTAGTTTTGTAGCGGTTTTAATTGATTCAAAAACAGAATTCATTACTGCTTCCGGCTCTCCGACTATTGTAAATAGCATGCGATTGTGTGAGGCATTAAATTCAAGTTCAAAAACTTTAACTGATTTGATAGATTTGGCTGATTCGAAAATGGCATCAATAATTTTTTTGTCTTTCCCCTCGCTGAAGTTTGGAACGCATTCTACAATTTTTTGCATTTCAAGGATATTATAACATTAACGTCTCTCGTGCCCCCCGCGATTCCCTTCGGGAGATTTGAATGCTTTTTCCCTGACCTCATTCCATACAAGGTTGTGAATTTCTTCGGGAGTCTTAAGTTTGCCCTCTTTTGTACAATCTATTCCAACTATATTAGGAAAAAAATTTGGAATATCTTGATATATTCCGGCAACTTCTAACTGGTATGCAACATCGGCCTCATGAATATCTTTTTTACCACCATCTAGGTATGCCCTAGCCTTTTTCAGTTCTATAAGTTGGGCACTTATTTCTGCGGGTATGTGCAAAACGATATTTAGGTCTTCTTTTGGAATTCCGTAAACTACATATTCCAACTCCTGTAAAAATTGTATAAATTTTGGACGCTCCTCAACTGGGAGTTTTGCTGACTGGTGAGCCACATTTGATAAAAAATATCTGTTCGACACCACATTCACTCCACCCAATAACATTTCATTAATTTTTGAACTGGCCTGCCATCTGTCACCGGCATAAGTTAATGAAGCGAGGTATGGATTTACTTCCTTAAGACCCCCAAATTCACCTTTTAAAAACCGGCCAACCAAATTTCCAAAAAAACTTGTCTCATATTGGGGGAGGTCAAAAAACTCAACAGGAATTCTCTGTTCTTGAAAACGCGACATTAACAGCTTGGCCTGTGTCTCTTTTCCTGTTCCATCAGGACCCTCAATGACAACAAAGCTTCCTTTCTTCATGATTTATTTTTACCCGGTCGCCCTGGAACTTCGTGATGCTGACGACACCTGGCTTCATAGTCACTTTCTGCCCCAACTAGAATTAACGGATCGTCATAATTTGCAGGAATTCTTTTTCCGTCTATTATCTTGATTCTTTGCGTAAATGAAGCCTCCCTATGACAAACGTTGCAAAAAGCATGCATCGAATGCACGTCCTCCGCCTCCTGTTTAAGAACTGCCATTGGTCCAAAAGGTTCACCTCTAAAATCTTTATCAAGTCCTGCAACAATCACTCTTTTTCCACGCAGAACAAGTTCACGACAGATGTCGGTAAGCCCCATATCAAAAAAATTTCCTTCGTCGATACCTACAATGTCATGTTCAGGTGAAACCAGGTCCAGGATTTCAGATGAATTGTGTACTGTCACAGCAGGATATTGCGCCCCATCATCGGAATTAATTGTATTTTTTTCCCGCCTGTCATCGACCGCCGGAGTAAAAGCTATCACCTTTAAACCCGCATGAGGGGCTCGCCTTAGTTCCGTAATTAATTGGCTGCTCTTTCCGCTAAACATCGGTCCGCAAAATATTTCGAGTCCGGGATGCAAATGTTCTTTTTCTGTGATTCTTTCTTTCATATTATTTTTTAACTATTCCAAGTTTTGTAAGTTTTTCCATTAACTCTTCTCTTTCTCTTTTATTAGTAAGGCCGACAGCCTTTGAGGCCTGATTTACCTGATCTTCAGTAAAAACCAGTCCCGGTATAACTTCCCCAAGCCATTTTTCAGCACCGGGATTAACGGTTCGTTTTGTTGGTTCGGGTTCCCGATTTTGAAATTCAGCGCTCATGTTATCTTTATCTGAAAGCTTTTTATCAGTTGACGAAGAGGGGTGTCAATACACAAATTGTGTCTCTTTATTTTTGCGCAATTTCTTGATATTAATATTGTATGAAAGAGCTTCTGTGTATAACAGGACTTACTGGTTCCGGTAAAAGTGTCGCTTCAGACTTTTTTGTAGACAAAGGTTACCAATATGTTAGGTTTGGTCAAATAGTTTTGGATGAAATCAAAAGAAGAAACTTGGAGCCAATTGAAGCAAATGAGCGGCCCATCCGTGAAGAGTTCAGACAAAAATACGGAATGGCCGCAATGGCAATATTGAATCTTCCAAGGTTTAAAAAACTATTAGAAATTGGGGATGTTTTGGGTGATGGGCTTTATAGTTTTGAAGAATACAAAGTCTTAAAAAAAGAATTCGGAAAACAATTTATTACTGTCGCAGTTTATGCCCCGCCTGAGTTGAGATACGAAAGGCTGACGAAACGGAAATTAGTAAGCTCAGATACGGCGCTTAGAGATCGTCCCGCAACCAAAGAAGCCGCCGAGTCCAGAGATTACGCAGAACTTGAAAATTTAAACAAAGGCGCGACTATCGCCATGGCCGACTACACCATTTTGAATACAAAAGATTTAGATTTTTTTAAAAAACAATTGGAAGAAATTTTTAACGAAATTCAATCCTAAATATGGTGATGTTCTACTGTTCTAGAACAATAGAACAGACAAGCCAAGTGAAACACAAAATTTCTAAAGACATGAGTGATACATCTATATATAACGATATATCATAGAGTTGCCTCCATATCTTTATATTTCTTCCTTTTTCGGACTCCTCCAAGAGGCATATTTACAATCCGGATAGCGGGAACAGCCAAAAAACCTTCTACCCTTTCCCGTCTTTTTTACAATCACTTCACCCTTTTTACACTCCGGGCAAATTACTCCCACTTTTTCCAAATATTTTTCGGTGTGTTTACATTCAGGGAAAAGCGAACAGGAAATGAACTTTCCAAATCTTCCGGTCCTTACTACCAACTCACCTGTTCTGGTTTTGTCGCCATCTGTCCTAGCTTGATCGCAGTCGGGGCAAGGTCGGCCCAGTTTTTCCGTTTCAATTTTTACCCTTTCGCTATTTTTCTCAACATCTTTTAACTTCTTTGCAAATGGTTCGTAAAATTCTTTAATTGGGGACTCCCACTTTATTTTGCCATTTGCTACATCGTCCAAATCATTCTCCATTTTCGCAGTAAATTGATAGTCAAAAGTTTCCGGAAAATTTCCGATCAAAAAATCGTTAACAGCGATACCTATGGATGTGGGGGTAAATTGCTTGCTTTGGTTTTTTTCAATATAGTTTCTAACCTGAACGGTTGAAATTGTGGGGGCATACGTTGAAGGTCTTCCAATCCCCAACTTTTCCAAGGTTTTGATTAATGACGCCTCGTTATACCTTGCCGGAGGTTGCGTAAATTTCTGATCTCCCCAAGTTTTAATTAGATCAAGTTTTTCATCCTTTTCAACATCGGGTAAAACATTCACCTCGGGAGAGTCAAAGACCACTCCCGAGGTGTCTTTCATTTGTTTAACCGGAATCACTTTACGCCAACCGTCGAAATTCATTATTTGACCGCTGGATCTAAGCGTATAGATGTTAGCATTTAGCGTACAGGTAGCTAAAATTTCAAGAACAGTCTCGTCAAAAATTGAGGCACTCATCTGACATGCAACAAATCTCGCCCAGATTAATTCATATAGTTTTTGTTCTTCTTCGAAGAATTTGTCATTTGTTATTTGCTTGTCCCCAGAGGGGGATAATTTGTTATTTACAGACGTCGGCCTGATGGCTTCATGCGCTTCTTGAGCTACTTTAGAGGTGGTCTTAAAAAATCTGGGAGAGGCCGGCAAATATTTATCGCCATATTCTTTTTGAATAAATATCCTGGCAGAATCCACCGCGGTTTTGGCTAAGTTCAACGAATCGGTTCTGTGGTATGTAATATAACCCTCTTCATATAACTTCTGAGCGACTGACATTGTTTTTTTGGATGACCATCCAAAAACTCTCGACCCCGCTTGAGATAACGTTGATGTTGTAAAAGGAGGGTAAGGACTTTTTGTAACCTGACGTTTTTTTACGTCCGCAACCTTGTATTCCGATTTTTCCAGTTCAGCAGTGATCAGTTCAGCAGTTTTCATATCTTTAGCCTCATTTTTTACCAACTGAACAGTGAACGCTGGCGAACTGTTAAACTGTTTAACTGTTGCAAATATTTCCCAATACTCCTCTGCTTTAAACTTTCCAATCTCCCGTTCTTTTTCGACAACCAAACGAACCACAACCGATTGGACCCGACCGGCAGACAAACCAACTCTCACCTTTTTCCAAAGAAGTGGAGAAAGCTTATAACCCACAAGCCGATCGAGAACACGTCGAGCTGTTTGAGCATCAACAAGATTGGTATCAATATCGTGTGGATTTTTAAGAGCTTCATCAACAGCACCTTTAGTAATTTCATGAAAAGAAACTCGCTTTATGCTATATGCTTTATGGGGTACGGTCAGGATTTCACTCACATGGGATGCGATTGCTTCACCTTCGCGGTCAGGATCGGATGCAATAAAGATTTGCTTTGCGCTTTTGGCTTTATGTTGTATGGCTTTGATTGTATCTTTTCTTTTTTCTACGTCCACAAATTCAGGTGCAAAATCATGTTCAATGTCTACCCCAAGTGTGCTTTTGGGCAAGTCCTTAATGTGACCCATGGTCGCCTCCACGTCATATTCGCCCCCGAGAAATTTGGAGAGTGTACGAGCTTTTGTCGGACTTTCTACGATAATTAATTGCATATGCTTTTGCTTGCCCCGTTAGAAGCGATAGCTTTCTAATGGGGTTGGTGACTCGACAATAATTAAATCCATATCGTTAAAATTTAGGCCTTTTTAAAAACCCCCTGGCCTAAATTTCTAACCATTCCTTTCATTTCCATAATGGTAAGTCTAGCAGACACTTCACTTGTAGCGCCACCTGATATTCTAACAAGCTCGTCAAGATGCAGGGGCTCTGTCATCAATATTTTTAAAATTTTCTCTTCATACACATCTCCCGGCATAACTTTTTTGACTGCTTCTTTATCTACCTTAAATTGCAAATGAAGTTCGTCCAAAATGTCCTTTGTGGAAGTTGCCAACTTACTACCGTTCTGAATTAAATAGTTTGGAGCCTCTGAAGTCGGTGAAGTTATTGGGCCCGGCACCGCAAAAACAGTGCGCCCCTGATCTGCCGCAGCCTTAACGGTATAAAACGTCCCACTTTTCATTCTTCCCTCAACAACGATAACCGCTTTAGATAAACCAGAAATTAGTCTATCTCTCACCGGAAAATCGTAAGGATGAGGCTCATAACCCAAAGGGTTTTCGGAAACGACAGCGCCTCCGTCCTTTGAAATAAACTCAAGAGCAAGTTTTTTATTTGTATAGGGAGAGATGATGTCCAACCCCGACGCAAGTGCTGATATGGTCCGTCCGCCAACAGAAAGCGCCGCTCTTTGAGCTTCCGCGTCCACCCCAAGCGCCAAACCGGAAACGATGGTAACACCAAAACTTGCGAGTTCCCCAGCAAACTTTTTGGCTACCTCGCGACCGTAAGAAGTCATCATGCGCGATCCCACTATGGCAACTGCGTTTGAATCTGTATTTTTAAAATTACCCCGAATATACAAAACGAATGGCGCGTCAGACAAACCTTTAAGATTTTCCGGATAATCGTCGTCAAAAATCGTTACAACTTTTATTGAAAGTTTTTCTAGTTTTGAAAGATAATCTTGAATATTGAAAGAATCCCTATGCTTGATAAATTTTTCAGCAGTTTCTTGTTTGACACCAACTTCTGTTAATTCTGACAATTTGAGATCCCAAATCTTTTTGGCAGATTTGAAGTAAGAAAGAAGAAGTTTTGTCCTCGCCGGACCAAACATTGTAAAGGTGTTTAGAGCAGTTAAATATTCTTTTTCGGTCATTGGGTAGTTGAAACTCCGGCAAAATAATAATCAAAAATTTTTCTTGCAACGGGACCTGCAACTTGCGACCCTTGTCCGCCTTTTTCAAATAATATCGTCGCGACAATCTGAGGTTTGTCGATAGGAGAAAATACCGTAAACCATGCATGAGGGTTCCCGTCTGCAGAAACTTCAGCTGTTCCTGTTTTACAAGCAACTGTTTGACCAGAATGTTTGGCAGAAAAATCAAAAAAAGTATATGCAGTTCCACCCTCGCTACACACTCCTTTCATTCCCTCTTTAACCAAATTTATATTTTGTTGATTAATCCTGTAGTTTTTACACCTAGCGGGTGTGGAAGCTATAAGATGTGGGACGCAAGATAATCCATCATTCGCAATTCCAGTTATAAAGGTATTAATTTCTATTGGGGTTAAGGCAACATATCCCTGACCTATACTCATGTGATACGTGTCTCCCAAATACCACTGTTCTTTTATTGTGTCTTTTTTCCAATCTGTTGAAGGAATCAGACCACTGGTTTCACCCGGTAGATCGATCCCTGTAATTTTATCAAGTCCAAAGGTTTTTGCCCATTTTGTAATATTGTTTGGACCAACCATTTCCCCAACCTTGTAAAAAAATGTGTCAGTTGAACGCGCAATTGCGCGCGTCAGGTCTATTTCTCCTTCTGTACGGCCATATTCCACCAGATACCAATTTCTGTAAGTAAATCCATTGACAGTAATTGAACCAGTATCGTTATAACGAAAATTTTTATCGATAACATTTTCCTGTAAGGCTGCGATTGCTGTGACGGGTTTAAAAACACTTCCCGGATGGAATGTCCCGCTTACCACTCTATTAAAAAGAGGGAGATTTTGATCATTCAACGAAGCAGCAATATTATCCGGATCAAAAGACGGCGAAGAATAAAAAGCTAATATTGCGCCTTCTACGTCGGTTACAATAGCGGCCCCTTTTTGGTTATCCATGTCGTTTGCTACTTCGGTCTGTAAACCAAAATCAATTGTTGTTTTAATATCTTGCCCGGGGATCGGATTACGTTTCCCAAGTGATCTAATTTTAACTCCTTGGGTATTTACTTCGATAAGTTCTTCGCCGGGCATGCCCAATAACAGACATTGATATTCTTCTTCCAACCCCGTTCTCCCAACTAACGTACCCGAAAGTGTTTGGCCTTTTTCAGAACATTTTGGATCAATTCTACCAACTTCAGTGTCTCCTGCCTGGGTTAAATAGCCGATCGCATGTGCTCCTTTGCCACCGAGTGAATAATATCTTTTATAATCAGTGATTATTTCATCGGGAGACGCATCTGTTAGATCGTCCGTAATTTCAAAGCTTCCATTTTTGTTAAATTTAACCCTTTTTTTTGTCTCGAAATTCCCCGCCAAAATCTCACCACCACGCGCGATTATTTTCCCGCGAGGGGCAGGAATCGGAATATGGCGGACTCTATTTTCCTCGGAAAGTTTTCGGTAGTAATCACCTTTGATTATCTGAACCTCAATAAGTTTTGCAAAAAGAACTAAAAAAACGACAATTAAAAGTCCTCTCAAAAACCACGAAAGCCAAGACTGTTGATTGTTTGAAGAGAAAGAATTCATCGAATTATTCTAACATTAAAAAGAAGTATGTCTAACTCACTATATTGATATGTACCAATATAGTGTCGGCAACAAATCTGACTTAGAATTGTACCATTGTTACATAACAATGGTACAAAACGTCAATTTATTATTAAAGACCTTTTGTTATCCTTATCTTCTTCAAAAGCCCGTTGTCTTCAAGGCACGCGCCACAACCCCGTACTACGCAAGTTAATGGGTCTTCAGCTATCCAAACAGGCATTTTAGTTGCCTCAGAAATTACTTTATCAATTCCCCCAATGAGTGAACCACCACCTGCAAGTGTTATTCCTTTTTCCATAATATCGCTGGTAAGTTCCGGCGGAGTCTCCTCCAGAGTGTCGACTATATTCGCAACAATTTCCTGGATAATGGTTGAAAGAGCTTCCTGAATTTCACCGCTCGTTAATTTGATTGATTTTGGCAACCCTGTTTCCAAATCCCTCCCCCGAACAACTGTAAATTTACCAGCAGGTTGATCCTTTGAAGTAAAGCCTGCAATTTCTATTTTTACTTTTTCGGCTGTGGGTTGTCCCAAAAGAAGTGAGTATTTAAGTCTGACATAATTTATTATAGCCTCATCCATTTCATCTCCGGCAACACGGACACTTCTCCCGAGAACTATTCCGCCCAATGAAATTATCGCAATTTCGCTTGTTCCTCCTCCTATATCAACTATAAAATTGCCCTCGGGGCCTTCTATTGGCAACTTTGCTCCAATTGCCGCAGCTATCGGCTCTTCGATTAAATACGCTTCACGGGCGCCGGCATCGAGTGCCGCGTCCGCCACGGCACGCCTTTCCACATCCGTTACGCCCGAAGGAATTCCGATAACAACTCTTGGACGCGGAATTTTTGGCATTATGGTTCCTGATTCGTGAACTTTCTGAATGTAGTGCTTAAGCATCGCCGCCGTTGCATCAAAATCGGCAATTACCCCGTCCCGAAGCGGCCTGATTGTTTCAATTGTTGCGGGCGCTCTTCCATACATCCTTTTTGCGCTTGTTCCGATTGCCAAAATTTCTTTGGTTTTTTTGTGACGCGCAACAGCCGAAGGTTCTCGTATTACAATACCTTTACCGCGGACGTAAACTAGAGTATTGGCCGTCCCCAAATCGATACCAATGTCATGCGAGAAAAGTCCCAAAAAGCAGTCTATCGGATTTACAAATCTAACAAAATTTCGCATCGCAACGCAGTATAACCAGTCATGCAAAATAATCAAATATCCAAATCTCAAATTACAAATAAATGATAAAATGCATAAATGATTAAATTACAAAAAATTATTTTCATTCTTTTTGCAATTCTTTTTTTCTTCGTTCCTTTAGTTTTGTGGCCGTATACATCTGAAGTTTTTGAATTTAACAAAATAGTCTTGGTATACATATTTACGGTTTTGATAGTTGCCGCATGGTTTGCAAGGACTGTCCTTGCACAAAAGATAATATTTCGTCGCACAATATTAGATATACCACTTTTGGCATTTTTAGCTTCGCAATTTAGCTCAACCATTCTTTCGATAGACCCATCAACTTCTTGGTTGGGATATTATTCCAGGTTTAACGGCGGACTGCTTTCTACTATTTCCTATTCCCTACTTTATTGGGCCTTCGTTTCCAACTTAGACCGAAAACACGCCCTATATACTATATATTATATACTTGCCTCCGCCTCGCTTGCTTCTGTTTACGGCGTATTAGAGCACTTCGGCATCGATAAAGCCCTCTGGGTTCAGGATGTTGCTTCCCGTGTATTTTCTACTCTTGGACAGCCGAATTGGCTGGCGGCGTTCCTCGTCGCGCTCCTGCCTATTACATGGGCTTTGGCGCTCACAAGATTCCAGATTCCACAACGAAGTTGGTTACGTAATTCCAGATTCTTGATACATTTCTTGCTTTCGATCCTATTTTTTTGGACATTAATATTTACCAAATCAAGATCGGGGCTTTTAGGATTTGGTGTAGCATTTCCGATTTTTTGGATGGGATATTTTTGGCTAAACCGAAAAAGTTTCTTGAAATGTCTTTCCCCTTTTGCCATTATTAGTTCTTCACTATTAATTATTAGTTTAATTTCCGGTACTCAATATACTCCCAACCTATATAACTTCTTAATTAAAACCAATAAAGGCTTGCCGGCCGAAACCCTGGTGAAGGCTGGGCCGGCTCTTGAAGTCGGTGGAACCGAGTCCGGTACTATCCGGAAAATCGTATGGCGCGGGGCTATCGAAATATGGAAACAGTACCCGATTTTTGGAACAGGCGTCGAAACTTTTGCTTTTTCTTACTACCAATTTAGGCCCGTCGAACACAATTTAGTCTCCGAATGGGATTTTATTTACAACAAAGCACACAATGAGTACCTTAATCTCGCAGCCAATACAGGTAGTTTTGGATTAATTGCCTATTTAGTTCTTGTTAGTTTCTCGATATATCAAATGATTAAGAATTTACAATTTACAATTTACAATTTACAAACAAATTCTAAGTTTGAAAATTTCAAAAATGAAAATTTATTGAAAATTGGTAATTGGAAATTGGTAATTCTCGGCCTCTTGGCCGGTTATACAAGTCTTCTCGTAACCAATTTTTTTGGTTTTTCGGTCGTTCCAACCCAACTCCAGTTATTTTTATTTCCGGCGATAGCGATTATTTTAGCTAAAAGTGAAGAGGTAAAAGTGAAAAGTGAAACGATAAATACCAATCAAAAAGTTCTAATTCTTATAACGCTCTTAGTTCTTAGTTATTCGCTTTTCGTTATCGGCAAATATTGGTATTCCGATACTCTTTATGCCAAAGGTAAGGGATATAACAGCATTCAACGACCGGATGCCGCCATCAACTATTTAGTCCGGGCTACTAATATGAAACCCAACCAACCACTATTTCACAGTGAGTTGGCAAACTCATACGCGGCCATGGCGCTTGCTCTTTATAACCAGAAAGACATAAATGGATCTAAAAAGTATGTCGATTTGGCAATTAGCGAATCAGACAAATCTGTTACCCTTTCTGCCTCTATGCTGAATTTAAAAAGATCGCGTTTTGGAGTATTCGTAGTGCTTTCAACTATAAATCCGAACCATCTTCTTATTGCCCAAGAAACTTTAATTGATGCTATAACATTTGCTCCAACCGATGCAAAACTTTATTACAATTTAGGTCTGACCTACGCAAGAACCGGCCAACCGGACCGCGCAATTGAAATTCTAATTAAAACAATCGGTTTAAAAGCCAATTACAGAGACGCAAGGCTTGCATATGCATATCTCTTAATTGACAAGAACAAGAACACTGAGGCAAAAGAACAACTCGGATATATTCTTAAATCTATCGACCCCAACGATTCACTTGCCAAACAGGCGCTTGAGAGCATCAAATAACTTGAAATATCAGATTAATCCGATTCTCTGGTATAATTCGTAAATGATCAGAAAGATAATTCAATCGGGTAACCCGATTTTAAGACGAAAATCCAAAAACATTGCCAAGGTGGACAAAAAGGTTCAGGAGATAATCAGGGATCTGAAGGATACATTAAAGACCCAAAAAGAACCGGAAGGTGTGGGCCTGGCAGCTCCCCAAATCGGCAAGAATCTGAATATCTTCATTGCTAGCTACAAAAATTTTCAACGAGTGGTAATAAACCCTGAAATTTTGAAAATTTCAGGAGCTAAAAGTGAAAAGCTAAAAGTGAAAAGTAAGAAGGAAATACTCGAAGGCTGCTTGTCACTTCCTTATTACTACGGACCTCTAAAACGAGCGGATAAAATCACCGTTAAATATCTAAACGAAAAAGGAGAAGAAATTACGGAAGATTTAGAAGGTTTTGATGCTCAAATAATTCTTCACGAAATTGATCACCTTGAGGGAAAATTGTTCATCGACAGACTTTTTGAAGAAAAGAAACCCTTGTATAAAGTTGATGGAGATGAATGGGAAGAGGTGGAGCTTTCGTAGGAAAGCGACATCCTGAGGCGGCAGCCGAAGGATCCTGTCAATATTAAATAAGATTCTATCGTCCCGCGTTGCGGGACTCCAGAATGACAAGATAACATTATGAAAATAGTATTTTTTGGCACACCGGATTATGTTCTTCCTGTTCTTACCACCCTTCACAAGAAGTTTGTATCTGGACCGGGAAAGTCCCCAATTGTTGCTGTGGTTACCCAAAGTCCCAAACCAACCGGCAGAAAACAATATCTAACGTATTCTCCGGTAGACAAATGGGCTCATGAACGCAAAGTTTTTACACATTATTCGGCCGAGGAACTAATTGATGCCAATCTTGATACGGAGGTCGGGATTCTGGCCTCCTACGGACAGATTATTTCTAAAGAGGTAATAGATTTATTTCCCAAAGGAATACTTGTAATCCATCCGTCTCTTTTGCCAGCATATAGAGGCGCTTCCCCCATTCAGGCGGCAATTACAAACGGTGACACTCAAACTGGTGTCACGATATTTAAGATGGATGAAAAGATTGACCACGGCCCAATCGTCTCTCAGTTTAAGGAAAATATTCACCTGAATGATACATTTGAGACTCTCCGGATACGACTTTTTGAAAGGTCTGCAGAAGTTTTAGCAGAACTTATCGAACCTTATTTAAAGGGTAAAATTAGTTTAAAAACACAAGATGAAGGCGGTGCCACCTACACCAAAATCGTCAAGAGAGAAGATGGATTTGTTGATCTTAAAAAAGACAGTCCCGAGAAAATCGAACGATTGTCCCGTGCAATGTATCCCTGGCCCGGCATTTGGACCTATTTGCCTAACGAAAAGCGCCTCAAAATCCTTAAATGCCACCTCGAAGATGGTAAGTTGATTCTTGATGAAGTCCAGTTGGAAGGCAAAAATCCTGTGAGTTGGAAGCAGTTCACAGAGGCATACCCAGAGCCGTAGTGTGTTTTGGGGCCAATTTGCCGACATTTTTAAATTTACTAATACAGTCGGTACATAACTTCATTTGTGTCTTTTTACCATTGACCATAACAGCAATCTTTTGAAGATTGGGCGCAAAGGTGCGGAGTGTGACCTGGGCTCGTTTCTTCCAACGTTTACCTGCAACACCTCGGTGATGAGTGCTGGTTCTGCCTGAAACTGTTCCTTTTCTGCAATTGTCGCAAATGTAAGCCATTGAGAAATAGATTATACTATACATTGAGGCTTAAATTCAATGGAGTTACTATTAATTATTTTAGGAATAGCCGGACTTGCCTATACCATAATCATTCATGAGGTCGCCCACGGCTGGGTGGCCAATCGTCTGGGCGACCCTACCGCAAGATTAACGGGCAGGCTAACCCTTAACCCTATTCCGCATATTGATCCTTTGGGAACTATAATTGTCCCACTCCTTATGTATTTTTCCCCTGCGCATTTCGTTTTTGGTTGGGCAAAACCGGTCCCCATTGACCCATATAACCTCAAGAATCCAAAAAAAGATACTCTCCTAATTGCCTTGGCTGGGCCACTCTCCAATATAATTCTAGCTGTAATTTTAGCCATCATTTTTTGGCTCATACCAATGCCACAAATCTTCGCGGATTTGGTCAAAACCATGGTCGGACTTAACGTAGGCTTGGCTGTTTTTAATTTGATCCCGGTCTCCCCACTCGATGGAGAAAAGATACTCGTCGGACTTTTACCTGACAAAGAAGCCAGAGAATTTGAATATTTTATGAACAAATTTGGATTCATTCTTCTTGCATTCTTAATATTCCCGATTTTTGGAGGCGTATCTCTAATATCCCCAATTCTATACCCAATAATTAACTTTATATTGAATCTTCTAATACCGGGTTTCCCACGGTATTAACTTTTTCACATTGACTTACATGGTACAATTATATTGACCCTGTTAAAGAAGGATGCGGTCGGAATTTCCTGATCAAGTATATTCTAAAATGGGAGGACGGAGTCCGTTAAGTAATGCGCAAGCTAGCTTGATGGCAGTTCACCCACCTGGTTTTTCCAGGAATATCGCCGTACTTTTGATAGCAGGGTCACTTTTTTGCCTGAGAACAAAAACAGGGGTCAATCTTTTTCAAAACAAGGCACTTCGGCATTGTACAAGAGCGAAGTGCCAAAGAGGATATTATGCCTGTGTAAGTTTATTTAGGCTTTGGTTGCAGGAATCTCTGTCGGTGTACTGGGGAGGGAAGTTAGCTGTACTTGTTTTAATTGTACCTGCCTTTGCCTAGCTAATTCGGCGGTCCTGTAATCTAGAACTTTTTCCATATCTTGTTTGTTTTGACCTTTCGGTTTTTTAATGGCCGTCTTGGACAGATCCGAAAGGGTTTGAGTACACCGAGGCGGCCATTTAAGATCTAAAAAGAAAATTTTTGTGTTTTTGGGTACAAAGGAATTCTCGCCGACACTTTGCGGAGGCGCAGGCTTTAGGCCGAGCCGGCCTGCCCTGCCGATCTGACTTCCATTTCAGTGCCAAGAGCAGGATTCGAACCTACGTAGCCCTTCCGGGCGCCTGATTTACAGTCAAGTGCGTTTGACCACTCCGCCATCTTGGCATCTAATTCAAAAGGTCAGTAGCAATTATATCAATATCTAAAAGGATTTGCCTTAACAATCTGGTATCGTAATATCTTACATGGACAAGTCCGTACGGCATTTTCCCCACTTTTTCGGTTTTAAAATCTCTACGTACATATGGCTTAGAAAATTGTTTTTGAGGAATATTCAATTTCTCCGACCAGTATTCAATTAATTTGCCACTATTCTGATTGGAAAAACAGTAAATATATACTCTCAATCGCTTTTCATTCACAAAGTAAATTTTTCTAAGCATTCTAGTAAATATTAAGAGCATTTTCTCGTTACTGTTAGCAAAATCGACAGCCGCTTTGTTTGCTTTTGACCCTTCGGCCCAGTATAGCGACAGCCCACTAATAAATAATTTTTGTAAGTTTATATCTAACTTATCTATTCTCTTAAAAGACAGAGGGCTTCTCTCAAATTGAATTTTAATAGTTTCTGACGGTTTTCTTCTTTTGATTTTATTTCGCCTCATAAAACTAATAACTCTCCAAACAGAAATATTATATTTCTGGGCAATTTCATTGGCACTCAAGCCGAACTTATTGTAAAGCTTCAATACATCAATCTTGTCAAGCATACCAGATCTATGGTATTCTCCACTTGCCATACTGTCAACTATTCAAATTTGATATAATTCACACTACATGCAGGGATAAACAAGTTTCGTCTAACGACGTAAACAAAGTTTGTCCCAGCATTGCATGCCGGGATAGCTCAACGGTGGAGCAACGCTTTTGTAAAGCGAAGGTTGAAGGTTCAAATCCTTTTCCCGGCTCTTGGCAAACTTTCATTCCACCCACTCCGGCTGGGCAAAGTTTTGCATATAAACCGACTTCCATAACCACGTACACATTTTTTGGTATAATTGAGTCCGCGCCTGGGTAGCTCAGTGGTAGAGCACCAACTTGGTAAGTTGGGGGTCGTGAGTTCAATCCTCACCTCAGGCTCAAAATGAAGTCTCAAAAACTTACTTTTCCTCAATGGATCTCAAAACAACATATTTGAGATCTCCTTCGTCGTCGTTCACCCTAACATAATCAACTCCGTGTATAACCGATTTCGCTCCCCATTCGTCCTTACCCCTCGGAGTTAGATTACCATTTTGAAAAGTATGTTCAATTTGCATCAAAAGCTCTTTTGATTCTCCCGGTTTCCAAAGTGCTATATCAGCGTCAATTTCACCCTTCAAAAAAACCTGCTTCAAACTCTCGGCTATATTTTCAACCCTAGAACTATCTTTAACCGAGCCAACACCGCCGCTGGGCAATGTCACAGCTAAGGCCTCCGGGACTCTTAACCCCTCCTCCACAAAGACTTCATCTTTAACGGACACTTTTTTAAGCCATTCCGGGGTTGCCGTGTCAGACATATATTTATTGTATAACATGAACATTGCGGTATTGCAAATTTAAGTATAAAATAGGCACATGGCAAAAAAGGGGGCGCGAGAACTTGTGAGCATGATTTGTTCCGTCTGTAAAAATCAAAATTACATTACAAACAGGAATAAGGTAAATATGGATGTTAAAGGCAAAGGCAAGCTCCAAATCAAGAAATATTGTAAATTTTGCCGCAAATCTCAACTTCACAAAGAAAGCTCCAAACTAAAGTAAGATTTTTTCTCCCAACTTCCGAGCCTCATTTTCAAAAAACCTAATCATCTTCTGCCTATCAAGTTTGATTTTCATTCTGGGAAAATCTTCCAATTCATTCACCTTGAGTAAGTTCTTGACCAACTCAACCTCAGAAATCTTAATATCAAACTTTATTCTGTGAAGATCCAACGCGCGTTTGAGCCTCCATTTTTTACGCTTCGCGATTTCATACAAATCAATAAAATCGCGCGCTTTTTTACGAAGTAAAATTGTTTCAACCTTATTTGCATAAATATCTTTTATTGAATCTATTTTGACTCCTCTGAAATAACTTGGTTTCCCGAGCTGTGGAAATGAATAATAGACAAAATCGATTATCAGCTCTTCTCCGTTATTCCACTTAAGCTTAAACCCGTTCACATTAGTTTTTAATCTTTCGATTGTTGTATAACCCAATTCCTTTTTGGAGCTAAAGATGAAGTTTGCAACATCGACAAAGGTGAATTCTTCCGTGGAAAAAAAATCCAAATCTTCGGAATATCGGTGATTTAAATAATAACCAGCAAGAGCGGTTCCACCGGTTAAATAGAAATTGCTAAATTTTTTGTTTTGACCAACCAATCCAAGTAGTTGCTTCTGTCTGGTTGTAAACCAGGTTCTTTTTTCCATTTTCTTCCCCATACCAGGAATTCTATCGCCTTTTTGGTATCAATATCCAGGTCTTCCGAAATCTTACCCCAATTTTTGATAATCTCTGCCCTTTTTACCCTTTCCCCACCGTAAGTTAAAGCCTGCTTTATCCTCCAAAGTTTGTATTCTTTAGGATTGTTTTTCCTAAATAATTTTTCGTCCGTGTTCCAATTTACGATCATATGCCATGATATAATATCACCTAGAAGATAGATAGGCTCGTGATGAAATGGTATCATAGCGGTCTCCAAAACCGCTCTTTCAGGTTCGAATCCTGACGGGCCTGCCAACAAAGTTCGACTGTGTCCTTCTGAAGCTTTAGCGGAAGAGGATTCTATCCACCCCTGCAAGATAGCCTGCTTACTCTTTAATCCCCAATAACTCATTAACCTGAATATTTACTCCCCGGTGGTCTTTTATACTTACCCTGTAGCCATATTGAGTTTTGGTTCTCTCGAATAATTCGGGTCGAGTGAGATAAATTGGGACAATCATGTCTTGGATACACATTTTCCCGTCTCGTTTTTCTGACTCAGGTAAGACTCCGGGCAGATTTCTTCCAACACTGCGGGATATTGCAGAAAGTCTTTGAAGTTGTCTGTTCCGTGTTTCTAGCCCCTCAGAGACAAACTTGGCAAGTGGGTCAGTCGATTTCTCCAAAACCTGGACCATTTCCCTTGTAACTCCATGCTCCAACACCCCACCCCAATCATAAAGTAAGGTTTGCCCTGAATCTCGTAGATAATCTAAGGCAGCTCGGTCTTGTTTTGTATTAAAACTCATTCCTTGCCCTTCTACATCCTCCGCCGGAGCGGTGATTACTATTTCGGATATTTTCTCAGCTAACCCTTTTTCTTTTGCCAACCTGACAACTTCAGCAAAGTCTGTAAAAGCACCCAATCCAACAAGTGTGATTGGTTCGGGAGAATTAGAAAGCAATTCGACAACTCTCTGTACGGCCTCCAGGTTTGGTTTTCTCGCCTCAACCGCACCTTGAGCTATCGGTGGAATACCCTCGCCCCAAGCATCCCTTACCCTTGATAGCGAGTTATAACTCGTCCGACCATCCCCGTTATTTGTAAAAATTGACATTATAAATAATGGGTTTAGTTTTTGGTCTTTCGTGGCTGTTCGGATCATAAACAAGGCTAACCCATCATCTCTTTCCTGCGGAGCTTCTTTAATTCCACCAAAATATGCACCCGAAGTTATATCTGTGGAGATAATTAACCTTTTTCTTATTTCACGCTTAACTTCCGGGGTAATCTGTGATTCCTCAATCGGAATTTCACCAACCTCACCCATAACTACATTCTAACACCAACCCCGGAAATCCAAACTTGAAGAAGTTCCCTACATCGTTCATTAGCCCCTGCATAATAGGTACTGAATAGTACTTGACAAGACCTTTTTTAGGTACTAATATAGTACCATGTCTAACACACAAGCAACACAGGTTAAGATAACTCTCCCAGACGAATTATATCTGCATCTTAGAAGTAGGGCTGAAAGGTTTGGTCTAAATTTGGCAGCTTACATTAGGAACCTTATTATTAACGATGTTAAGGGTGTTGATATTCCTGTTTTTAAAATGAGCGAAGAGAGAGAAAAAATAGCTTTAAAAGCGTTGAAAGATTATAAGAGCGGAAAAACCAAGGTGGTAGACAATCTAGATAACTATCTTGCCAACCTGTAAGGAAATGAATATCAGGACTACAACCTATTTTGACAAAAATCTCTCAAAGAAAATAAGAAAAAACCCTCAACTTAAAGCAAAAGTTAAAAAACAAATTGAACTATTAAGGGAAAATTTTCGTCATCCTTCCCTCAGACTTCACAAACTAACCGGAAAAAGAGCGCAGGAATATTCCTTCTGGATAGAAGGAAACTTAAGAATTACTTTTGTGATTATTGGTAATGCAATTCTGTTTACAGATATTATTACCCACGACGAATATTGATTTATTAGGCTTTTGTCATCCCCAACTTTTTGGGCCAGGAGTCGCCCTTCGGAGTAATTACAAACATCATTCTTTTGTCAGTCACGGTACGGGGTTTGGAAGTTCCCCCAACTTTAATCTCGTTTGAATCCCACCAGCGCCTTTGAAAATCCTTGATTCTAAATCTTCTATCCACCCCTGCGAACTTATGGAACGGGTCTGCAATCCGAATATAGCCCCGTTCTTTATCTACCCGAGTAATAACGCCGTAATGCCCATCGTCTTCGTCGGCGTCTTCATAAAATACCCCTTGCCACTCCACACCCACAGGAAACCTGTATTTATTTACAATTGCGTCCAAATCGCTGATTTTAGAATTTGCCTTTTTCCAGAAAGAAAAACCCCCTTTGCCGGCTATTTTGGCGCCGCGCGCCAAATCTTTTATGCTCATTCCCCATTTCCTGATTTTCTTCTGCGCGCGGAGTGAGACTACAATCCTCTTCTGAAAAGTTTTAACACCCAAGAAAGAAAACAACATAGTGATCACCGCCGGCCCACAGCTATAAATATCAACCTGACGTAATCTTGACATGCCGGGAAACGCAACCCCGCGGATTCTGTCTTCTAAGGCTAAAAGACGTCTAATGACCTCCCGAATTGTCTTATTTGTATTGATTTCCATTTGGCCCAATTGTACGGCCATTAAACAAATTTGTCTACTGAAGATTCTTGGCGTATTTGGAAAGAAGACTCCCCAAAGTTTCCGAAAATTCCACGCCATTCATAGCCATTACTTCCGTCATTGGAAGACCCATATCTGGTCCGAATGCTGTATTGGGGTTACTATCAGTAAAATATGGAATGTGAGTGTTCTCGTCTACTCTAATATCAAACTTTGCATAATCTTTGTGTTGAAGACCTCCAAAGGCCCGTACAGCAAGTTTTTTAATTTCATACTTAAGACTTTCTTCTACAGGAACGTATTTATACGCTCTGGCATCTGAATACGATTCAAAACTTGTAAAAAAATGTTTGCCGTCAGGTCTTTTCCTGAATATTTTTTGCGCCATATAAACGTGACGTTTGATATTGTCTTCAAAAACCACCACTGTTATTTCCGGACCGTCAATAAACTTTTCTACAATGACAGGAACTTTATATAGTGTAATCATGTTGTTAACCCTGAGTTTGGCGGCTCTGTCTGTTTCCTTTACTGCCGTGTCATTTATACCAACACTGCCACCACCCTCGTTCAATTTAACTATCAGAGGCAAACCCAAATCTTCATCTATGTTTGTTCCGACACGCCTTATAAATTGAAACGGAGGTGTTGGAACATCGTAGGCCATGAGAAGTCTTTTTGTTAGATTGCGGTTGTTGCCAATAATAAGGCCTTCCATTCCCGCCCCGGTATATGGAATATTGGCAAGCTCAAGAGCCGCTGGGACCGACGGCTGAAGCTGATCCCGACCTTTTAAGGTGTCAACAAGATTAATGACCAAGTCCGGTCTATCTACCAACAAATTCGTATAAAAATATTGATCTCCGGGAAGGGTGCGTGTGGGAATTCCAAGCTTACGTACCTCCTCCGATACCTCTATCGCCCTCGCCTCCACTTCAATTTCCGCTTCGTAAGCGTCTTTTGTGGCAAAATTTTCCCGTTCAACAGAAGAATATGCAACCACAACCAGCCGAAATTTTTTGAGAGCTTCTTTGTCTATAGACAAACGGATATTTTCCCTGGACGGAGATTTTTTTATTTCAACTTCTTCCTCAACTTTGGCAGTGGGCATATACATATAGTAAAAGGTAAAAAGTAAAAGGTAAAGATGTATAATTTTAGTATGAAGAAAAAGGTCTTGGTCGGCGGGTGTTTTGATATCCTCCACTATGGACATATTCATTTCCTTAAAAACGCCAGGGCGCTTGGCGATTACCTGGTAATTGCGCTGGAATCAGATAAAAATATAAAAAGGATAAAGGGATCTTTCCGCCCTATTCATGATCAGGATAAAAGGCGCGAAATTCTTGAATCTTTAAATTTTGTAGATGAAGTAATAATTTTAAAAGACGAAATGCAGGATAGCGACTATTTTGAGTTGGTTGACAGGGTGCGACCCTGTACAATCGCCGTAACTTCGGGAGATTCCATGATTGAAAAGAAAAAAGCTCATGCGGCAAAGGTCGGGGCCAAAGTCATTGAAATCCCCAAAATTGAGTCTGCCTCAACTTCCAAGATTACCAAACTGCTGGAACTGGAAACGTCATAGGGGAAAAGACTAATTGAAAAACTAATAGTCTTTTCCCCTTTTTGTCACAAACCCACTATTGAGACGCAGAAATTGTTACTTTCGAAGATTTTTCCTGGCTCGAAATCTGTTTTTTCATATACTGTGCGCCCGTCAGGGTCCATTTTCCCGATTGGAAAATGTATGTATTGCCTTTTTGGTCGTAGCAAAAGTCTCCCACTTTATGCAGGGGAACACTGTTTGCAAATATTGTAGGCAAAACATATACCCCTGGCGTGCTCTCAACAAGAATCTTTATGCCGAGAGATGCAAACCCAAACTCCAATACTTCAACCTCATCTTCCTCCCAAAAAAATCTGTCGCTGTATGGGCTATTTCCGCCGGACATTTCGGCCCACCCTTTAGACGAGCGTACGTAATAATTTCCATCCTTGTCGATAACTGTATCAGAATCAACTCCCGTTACCTCCAAAATTCTTCCATCATGAAAAATTTGTTTTCTTGTTGGTTTTGAAAAAAATGGAGTGCCCGGAACCCATCTTTCTCTCTTTTTTCTTTTTCTGCCCATTTGGGCTCCTTTCTGGTAATGTACGATTTGTGACTTGGGTATTTTAGCACAAAATACCTCCAGCTATTGACAAAATTCCTGTTGACCCTATAATAAAGCCGAATACACACGAATGTTGTGTAAATCTTGTACATTAATTAAGGAGTAACATGGGTGAATCCACTCAAACAGCACCAACGACAGTGACTGTAAAAGGCTCAAAAAAGTCCAGGCAAAGGCCATTGTTGACCCCGGATGAATTGGAAGCAATCAGGCTGAACGACATCGAATGTAACAGTCGTCGAAAAGGCCATGCCGGGAAAACATGCCCAAATTGCGAAGCATTCAATTTGGCTGACCAGTATAAATGTCATACCTGTGGCTATGTTTTCGCCTGCCAGTGAATAAGTTCTTTTTTAAAGGAGAGCAGAAAACAACCAAATCACAAAAATTTGATTGCATACTCTACTCTCCGCACCACCCCTATCCCCAATTTTTGGAAATAAACAGACAAAATAGTCCTCTTTTATGCAAAATTTTGAAAATTGGAATTTTGTGTATATAATAATGGCCTGTATCTGGCACGTTCGAAAATAAAAAAATTTTTCGGAGGTTCACCTTGAAAGAGATTAAATGCATCTGCAAACCGGAAGGCTCGGGATTAAACAAGAAATGCAAACACTGCCATCCAACGAGCAGATTACTCGCCAAACGTGAAGAGAAATGGTCCGCCAGAAAAGCCGGACATGACAAACATCGGTTGGCCGAAGATGTGCGGCGCGCAGCCAAAGGATATAAATTGGGAGAAATTCTCGCTGGTCACGGACCTGTCCAAGTCCCAGATCAAGAGGAAGAGGATTATGTCCCCCTCGCGTAATATGTACAAGCAAGCCAAACCAATCTACCCAAAAGGTCCTTCTAAACCCAAAAAGTCGGCCAATAAACATAAAAGCCAAGGGGCAAGAAAGATCACAAGGGACGGGAAAAAGTAGTTTTAGTTGAACAAAAATACCGAAAGGTGGAATGAAAATTTTTCAGCCCACCTTTCGGTACGTCTTTTAAGTTCTTCTTATTCGCTATTCGCTATTTTAGCCTAGCTATATGCGCATCAACCATCATTCGCACTAATTCTTTAAAAGTTGTCGTCGGCGTCCAACCTAAAATCTTCTTGGCCTTTGCCGGGTTGGCCACCAAAGGACCTGTCTCGGTCGGGCGTACAAACCGCTTGTCAATCTCAACATATTCTTCCCAATTCAACCCAACGTACTCAAATGCCACTTCGCATAGCTCCCGAATCGAATGAGTTTCCCCCGTCCCGATTACAAAATCGTCCGGCGTAGATTGTTGCATAATCAACCACATTGCTTCAACAAAATCCCCTGTAAAACCCCAATCCCGTTTTGCTTCCAAATTCCCCAAGGCAACTTTTCCGTCTTTGACGATCGACTCCCCTTCTTCGTTCAAGTGGTCCGAGTTTTTGATTCCCAGCTTCGCCGCTGCGGCTGCGTAAGTTACTTTTTGTGTCACAAAATTCAAGTGCCTCCTGGGAGATTCATGATTAAATAGTATTCCACAGGTGGCAAACATGTCGTAACTTTTCCTGTAAATTTTAGTCATCGCATGGGCATAGAGTTTGGCCGCTGCATAGGGGTTTGCGGGATTAAAGGGAGTTTCTTCGCTTTGGGGGATTTCCTTTACCCAACCATACATTTCGGAAGAGCTTGCTTGGTAAAACTTGGCTTTGGGAACCACGTCCCAGACTGCGTCAAGCACTCTGTGAGCCCCAATTGCCGTAATTTCAGCAGTGTGTATTGGTTGTTTAAAACTTTCGGCAGGATGGCTTTGGGCCGCTAAATTATAGACTTCATCCGGCTGGACCTTTTGTATAGCTTCACGGAGTGATACCGGGTCAAGTAAATCTGCCTGAATCAGGCGTAATTGGTCCTGAATATGGCCGATATTGTCATAAGCCATATTGCTGGTCTTCCTTACGATTCCTGCAACTTCGTACCCCTTGCCAAGAAGAAGTTCAGCTAAATATGAACCATCCTGACCGGTAATTCCTGTGATGAATGCTTTCTTCTTTGCCATTCTTCATATATTAATGATAATTATCAATAAAATCCAGTGGACAATACTCAAAGGTTGAAACATTGAGTAGATTAGAAAAGACAAAAACGCGATTTTCTTGTTTATCTCAAGCCTAATGAACGCCTGATATAAAAATCCCAAAAATAAAATGAGACCAAGAATCCCCGTCCACATGGCAACATCCAAAAATAAATTATGAGCGCGATCGACCGTTAAATCCGATAAAGGAAAGCCACTCTTAATAAAGGCATTGTCAAAAACAACTTCTCCACTCTCTGCCCCATAACCCAAAAGTGGCCTTTGTAATATTTGGCCAATTCCAAGTTTCCAAATAATCTGTCTGTTCTCAAAAGGAGAAATTCCTTTTCCTACTGTAAAAATATACAAAGACAAAACCGCAACCGGAATTAAAATTATCAAGAAAGATTTTTTGATTCTCGCTAAAAGTGGAACTACCGCGAGAATTCCCGATCTTGATTGAGCGAAAAAAATCGCAAGAACGGGGATCAACAATAATAATTTGGGAAAGGACTCAAAGACAAAATATGAACCAATTGCTAAATATCCCGCCACTGCATTTGCCTCACCAATTGTTCCCAGAGGATGACCCAGATATAATTTATTTCCCAAAAACTGAAAGAGTACAATCGCGCTTTCGATTAGAATTACCGCACTAACACTTTTGACCAAAAGTTTTTTGCGGTTACTACCCAAGATTCCAACAGTTTTACCGATAAGCCAAAGGGCAAGAAAAAAAATTACCCCTTGGTGTCTGTAACTTCCTCCCAAAAACGATTCCGCCGGATGGGCCCCGAAAAAACTGGAAATCGCTAAAATCAAAAGCCACACAAGAAAAAGGTAATCGGTTCTGGAAAAAACAAAATATTTTTTGTATCTCAATGCGCGCAATACCCAAAAAAGAATGAGCGGTATGCTTCCTATTAAAAAGTAGAAAATTTTAGGACCTTCGTATCCGCCTTTCCAAACGACCAGAGGGAGAAGTGATACCCACAAAACAAAGAGGTATAAAATCATTAAATTTAATTATACCCAAAATAGCTATTGATATTAAATAATTACATGACTAATATTAATTGATGGATTTTAAAACCAGATTTGATTCTCTGCCGGTACCCACCAAAAGGCTCCTTGGAATAGGTGTTGTTTTGGCCCTCGCAGTTGCTCTTCCCCTTTTTGTTTGGTCCATTATTACTCAAAGATTTCTAATCAATAAACGCGCCGCGTCCGGAGAGCCGGGTGTTTGTATCGCGCAAAATAAAATCATTATAGTTACCCCATCCTCAAACTCCAACGGAACCTGTCATGATATCCAAATGGCGATTAATGCGGTAACGGGAGAAGGATACACTGTTCAAATTGAGCCGGGAATTTATAACATTGCTTCTACTATTAATGTAAGTGGAAAAACAACTATAAACATCACGGGTAATCCGCAGGCAGGTTCCGGCGCAACCGTCATAAACTCAACTCCGGGTGGCGGTTGGGGTATTTTAGTAGAAAACTCGTCGGGAACGATTCAGTACCTGACAATGCAAGGAGGAAGTTCAAACGGAATGCTGAGTATTAAAAATAGCAACAATTTTTCGGTGGGATATGCAAACCTTAATTCTCAGACCTCTCATACCATGGACATTCAGGGTTCAAACACAATTAGTGTTTTTAATACAGAAATAACAAGCTCGGCCGGCGCGCTCGAAATCGGTGGATCAGCAAATATAAATATTTCGAATAATAAAATTCACAATTCCAATAATGCCATTGCAATCAACAATTCATCCGGTGTTAGACTACTCGGTAATCTTATATACGGGAATCGTGAATCAGGCCTTGTTATTAACACCTATACGAATAATGTTAGGGATTTTAAGGCCATGCATAATACTTTCGTAAACAACGCTTTGGGCGGCAACACTATTCCAACCATATCTTTATTGGGAACATCCGGCCGCAATCTTGAATTCAGCAATAATATAGTTTTGGGAGGCTTGGGGGCAGGGATTGGCTCCAAAAATCGTTTGCTTTTTAACACTTTTACTCTCAACGATATTTTTGGAAATACTCCAAATTACGAGAGATATCCAAATCAAACCGGCAGGAGCGGGAACATTTCAAAAGACCCGCTTTTGAATAGCAACAACTTTATTTACTGCCCCTCACCCGCATCTCCCGTAGTTTATGGAAATATCGCAAACGGCAAATACATGGGCTATATCGGGCCCTGCGGAACATCAACCCCGCCACCGACTCCGACTCCATCTCCTACCCCAACCGGATATCCGAGTCCGACACCGACTACGACGCCGACTGCTGTGCCGTCAGGAACGCCGGGAACAACTCCTCCCCCAACCGTAAGGCCTTTTCAAATTCTATTTAAGTTTGATGGTGTAACAGACGGCTCGGCGGCAACCTCGGGTGCCACCGTCCGGTTTAGAGGAGGTCCAAATGGTTCCATTGACTTGATAACACCCACAATTCCAACGACTTATATTGGCAGCGGAATCTATCAACTATATTTTGCAACGAATTTGCCTGACGATACCAACTACTCGGTTTCATTAAAAGGAGAAAAACACCTTGCAATTAGATTTTGCTACCCAAGCGAACAAACTACTTATTGTTCAGATAGTCAAGGACACATTGGTGTTTACAACGCTTCCGGTCCTGAGAATTTGGACTTTACAGGAATTCCTCTTCCTGCAGGCGACACATACCCGCAAGACGGAGTTGTCAATTCTACCGACTACGACAGAGTAAGAAGTTTATTTAGCAAACCGGATTCCGAATTAACAACTACTGACAAACTTGTAGGCGATCTTAATTACGATGGGTTCATCGATATCCGAGACTCATTCCTGATTAGGAAAACATTAGGAACCAGATACGATGAAAGCTAAATTTTTTCTAAAGACTTTATTTGCTACCTGCCTTTTTTTTGTGGTAAGCGGATTTATGGGATCTGTGTCAGCAGCCCCCAGAATCTATTTCGAACCAGCCACTTACACCTCCTCTAAAAATACTGACTTCCAAATAAATTTAAAAATTGATGTCGAAAGTAAATCTACAACCGGCGCAAAAGTCACTCTTAATTTTCCATCCGATATCATAACTCTTAAGGATCCTGTCAGCGGAGGATATTTTAGCGATTTTTTGTTTTCACGAAGTGAGGGAAAAATTGTTATCAACGCTCAACCGGCTTTGGGCGACAGCAAAACTGGAAGTGGAATCTTAGCGGTTTTGACTTTGAGCTCCAACAAGGACACAGGAACCGGCGCAGTTATCATGGCTTGTTCGGGTAACGGAAATGATAGCTTTATACTTGACGCAACTGGCGCAAACATTTTGGACTGCGGGTCTATTAATCAATTAAATCTTACGTACTCTTCAAGTGGCTCAAACGAGGGATCTGGCCCAACGAACGCGTGCGGAGGAACTTGTGGTAGTGTCTATAATTGCAACTCGGGACTATTCTGTTATCAAGGTTATTGTAGAAATCCGGACTGTAAAACCGATCTTACTTGTGGTTGTAAGGCCAGTCCGACACCGTCACCTACTGCGAAACCCAAAACTCCTGCCCCCACATTAAAGGCTTCGTCTACTCCCACTGTCGTCACATTGACAGAGTTTACTCCACTGCCCTCATCATCCGCTTCTGCTATACCGGCTTCGGTAAACTCAAAGCCCGGAGTCAATTTACAAAGCCTGGCGCTTTGGGCCGGGTTGGGAATTTTGGGGTTTGCTGTAATGTTTGCTGTAATCGGAATGATCAAAAGCAGAAACAAACCGCCAAAAATCACCCCTCCAACAGGATCAACAACTGAATCGCCTGTCCCTTCGGCGTATAATGTTCCGTCCGAGCCACCGCCCACACCTCCGGTTGAGTCTCCTCCCGCCACTTTCTAAAATTTCGGTTTTTGTGTTAAAATGGTAACTTAGAAAGATAGGTGATTTTATCAGACTATAAAAATGTTCATACTAAAAAAGAATAAAGGCGAAAGCGACGACAAATTAATTGCCCGCTTTCGCAAAAAAACTATTGTAGAAGGTGTAATGCAGGAATATCGCGATCGCGAACACTATAAAAAACCTTCTGAAAAAAGAAAAGAGGCCAAATACAGAATTGCCCACTCTATTGAACTGGAAAAGAAACGCCACTTCTAAAATAACTAAGAGCTAAAAAGTAAGAACTAATAGCTTTTCACTTTTCGCTCTTCACTTTTAGTTTGTTGAGCCAAGTGGCGACGAAGGCTTTCCTGTGCAATTTAGTCGCTCCATATTTTTTGATGGCATTTTGGTGTTCTTTTGTCCCATACCCTTTGTTTTTACCCCATTTGTAAACTCTAAATTTTGGATTTTTGGAGATTTTTACCATTAGTTTATCCCGATAGACTTTGGCGACAATTGAGGCTGCTGCGATTGAAATCGATTTCGTATCCCCTTTAATAATGGCCTTTTGGTTTTTTCTTCTTAGACTCCTTACGTAAGGTATGAAGAAGGCGTCAATGAGTAGATACTCGATACTGGATACTTTGATACTCACACTTTTGATCGCTTTACGGAAAGCTATTTCTGAGGCTTTTTTTATCCCAAACCGATTTATTTGTGCCACACTTGCCTGTCCGATTCCAATCGCAAGTGCATTTTGCCGTATCCATTTATCTGCAACTTTCCTCTGTCTTGGAGTAAGTTGTTTTGAGTCGTTGATAATTATTTTGCGATTACCTTTCAAGACCGTGTCTTTAAAGGTGGTTATAGTATTTCTGTCAAAGACAACACATCCTGCCACAATTGCGCCGGCAAAACAGCCTCTACCTACCTCATCCATACCGGCAACAACCTTAAAACCTTTATTCCACAGCTTCTTTTCAAAGGAGAAATCCGGAAGTGTCATTTATTTATCTTTTGCTTATATTTTTCGGGGTATGCGTCAAAAAGCCTATCGGACAAGACGCCAATCATTCTATTCTTCTCTACGGGAAGAATGGTTCCTAAAGCAACAGCCGTCCTCACATTAGGAAAACTATTCACAATCATAGTTGCCAAGGTTTTATGTCCTCGACCTGCAAGATAATACTGAAAAACTGAATCCTTCAAACTCATTGTTTGTTTTTCCTCTATTGGCTGCCAAAAATCACCATCGGCCACACCAAAAACATCTTCGGGAAGAAATTCTTTTATCCCAACCAAAACAGATTCCCATGACCCCTCTTTAGGCCGATAGCCCTTTGCCTTCTCTCTTTGGAATCTTGTATTCCTTGTCCTTTCTTTGTCCATCGCCTTGATTATACCACCTGTAATCTGCTACAATTTAGCTTCGATGAAACAAATTTTCAGCTTCTTTTCTGAGGTCAAAATCGAGCTTTCCAAGGTAACCTGGCCCAGACGCGACGAGGTTATAAAGCTCACCTTGATAGTATTCGCCGTCTCGGCTATAATTGGAGCCTACGTCGGAGGTTTAGACTATTTGTTCACAAAACTTCTAGCGTTAATTGTCACAAAATAATATATGCCTAACGATCAAAAGCCAGAGGATATAACTCAGATTGCCGAACGTGGAACCGGAAAAAAGAAAATTCCGGGACATATGATTATTGCGGTAACTGAAGATCCCAAGGCCAAATGGTATGTGGTTCACACGTCCTCGGGACATGAGGTACGCGTTATGGAAACCTTGCGCCAAAGGGTTGAGACTATGAATTTGGTGGGTAGAATCTTTGAAATGCTTGTCCCCACCCAAGACAGAGTCATCATTCGCGGAGGTAAAAAGGCCACCATAAAGGAAAAGATTTTCCCGGGATACCTTCTGGTTAAGATGATTTTGGACGACCCAACTTGGTTAGCCGTTCGCACTACAGCAGGAATCACGGGATTTGTGGGCGCAGGCAATAATCCCACACCTCTATCAGAAATCGAAGTTGCCAACATTCAAAAGTTCGTAAGCTCCCCAGCCCCCAGATTCAAAACAAAGTTTACAGTTGGAGAGGCAGTTAAAATTACCGACGGGCCTTTCAGCGACTTTCTTGGGACAATTCACGAAATGGATGACGAAAAAGGAAAAGTTAAAGTATTGGTAAGCATTTTCGGACGAGAAACCCCGGTTGAGCTGGACTTTCTACAGATCCAGAAGGTATAATATAAATACCACGGTTTTTCTGTGGGAGACGTAGGTCGAAACTTCTTTATAGTTTCTTCCTTGCGTTTAGAACAAAACTTGTGGTGAGCGAGTTTTACGAGTCGAATCCATGGCCAGAAAAGTAAAAACAATCGTTAAGATCAATTTAAAGGCGGCTGAGGCAACCCCAGCCCCTCCTGTGGGAACAGCGTTGGGACAACACGGCGTTGCCATTATGGAGTTTGTTAAACAGTATAATGATAAGACTAAAGATCTTAAAGGTCAGGTTGCTCCGGCTGTAATCACGATCTACGACGACAGAAGCTTCACTTTTACTATCAAAAGAGCACCTGTTGCCGATATGATCAAAAAAACCTTGGGTATAGAAAAAGGTTCCGGTAAAACCCCAAGGGAAACCGCAGGAACTCTAACCCGCGAAATGGTCAAAAAGATTGCCGAGGAAAAGTTGGAAGACTTAAATACTAAAGATGTAGAAGCTGCAATGAAAATCGTAGAAGGAACAGCAAGAAGTATGGGAGTGACGGTAGCGTCATCCTGAGTTTTACGAAGGATCCTATTAATATAACAAAAGATTCTATCGCTAACGCTCCAGAATGACATCAAAAAAATGGGAAAAACTAAAACAGCATTTGTAAGTGAGACCCCGACTTCCGTCGGGGCAGGCAAAAACGAAAAGAAAAGTCACCTTGCTCACAAAAGTGAGGAGGGTAAAGTTCATGTCGCCGGACTTAAGGGTGGTCAAAGAGTTAAAGTGGTTGAAGCCGCCCCAACCGAGGAAGCACCTATTTTTGAGGAAGGAAAAGCGGGTTCTCTTGAAGTCTCGAAAAGTGGTGAGCGAAGTCGAACCAGAGTCGAACGGGTCAGGTCCGTAAAGTATAAAGACGCTAAAAAGAAAATCGAGCCGGGTAAAACTTATGCAATAGAAGCGGCAATTAAACTAGTTAAAGAGGCGTCATATTCCAAATTTGACGGAACAATGGAAGCTCACCTAGTACTCAAAAAGGCCGGAATTTCGGCCCAAGTCACCCTCCCCCATGCCGCGGGACGCGAGAAAAAAGTAGAAATTGCGTCAGATGAAACAATAGAAAAATTAAAAGCAGGAAAAATCGATTTTGATATTTTGATTGCAACCCCGGCAATGATGCCGAAACTTGTTCCCTTTGCCAGACTTTTGGGACCTAAGGGACTTATGCCAAACCCCAAAAACGGAACGCTTGTAACGGACCCAAAAAAAGCCAACAGTTTCTCTGCAGGAACAGTCACCATCAAAACCGAAAAAGAGGCTCCACTTATTCATACAGTTGTCGGGAAAAATAGCCAGAAAGATGAAGAAATTGCAGACAACCTTAAAGCAATTTTCAAAGCTTTCGGAGGAGACAAACAAATTGTCAGAGCTTTTATTAAATCAACAATGAGCCCAAGTGTTAAAGTGGAGGTTAAGTAATTTTTCCTTTGTCTCCAAAAATTGAAGTAAGTAACTCCTCTTTCAAATTGTCCGAAATCGGCAGTTTGCGAACCCATTCTGCAATTTTACTAGCCGAATCTTCAACGAAATTGGGAGATTTACCCGGAAATTCTACATGAACAACCCCTTTTATTCGACTAGATTTTTTATCTTTTTCTATTGCACTCATTTTTTGTCAGGCAAAAGGCCATACGCTTTTGCGTCGTATACAAACGTATCTATTGAGTTAGTGTTTGTTATTCTACCATAACAGTTCCTAACGGATTCCGAAGCATACCCCGGAACAATGACTATAAATGGTCTTATAACTGCATTTCCCGTGTCTTGCTCACCCATTATCCAATGTGTTTGCCTAACCGTCGCCAAAAGAGTCCTGACATGCTCGGGCCCTACCTGACCATGAGTATCCAGGTTGGGATCGTCAGCTCTGAATATCTCAGGATTAATTACACTAGAATGTGACTTAAGTTGAATAACACGAACAATTTCTTTGCCTTCTTGATCTCTTTCCCCGAACTTTAATATCAAATCAACCTTCCCCTTAACATCCATCGTAGCCGGGGCAATTATATCCAAAGCGCGAATTGCGACTCCGGCTTTCCTTGCTAAATCTATAAAAGTCACGATAGAGAAAGCCCCATACAAATGGTCTCTTACAACATCTTTAGAATTCGGTAAGCCATTAACCACTGAATCTTTTTCTGCGGTTGAGAACAATGCTTTGTCCAACAAGCTTTCAATTGCTAACCCCTGTCCTGTCCCAGCGAAATCTTGGGAAAAAATGTCAATTACGGCGGCTAATGAACCTTGTAAACTTGCTAATTTTTCCGGGTGACGATTGCCTTCTTTTTGATGAAGTTCGGAAATAAGTCCATTTTTAAAATCAGTGCCAATCCACTTTAAAAGTATGTCATGCGATTTGCTTTGCAAACGTTCCTCTTTCGGCATCTCTAAAATCTGTCTTATGGGAACTTCAGCAATGGCGTCCAACATCACCTAATTTAAAGGTATTTAACAAGAAAATACAACCAGGTGAAAGTTCCCTGCCTTGTTTTCTCGCCACTCCTATAGTACAATTCCCCCTCGTAAGCCATTTTTTAATTAAATATGAAAGATAATATCGAAAATGAGGCTAGAAAAAGAGACTTGTTGAGGCTTGCCAGAAATATTAGCTTGGCTGAAACAGGAAAACTTGGATCGGAGATTGAAACCGGCTACCCGGAGGGTGAAATACCCGGCGAAAGCCCAAGAGTTAAACAAATACGCCTAGCGCGATCAAGGCAAGAATTGCTTGAGTATAAACCGGAAGGTGAATCTTCCCCTGTTGCATAAACATATTAGTTTGATATAATTACTCTTGTCCTAAGAAAGTGCGTGGCGAGCGTAGTCGAACCATAAATCGCGCTGGAGGAAGCTAATTTCTTCAGTGTTGGCGTACCCCTCCCCCTCTTTAGACAAAAAATATGCTTAAGGCTCAAAAGATTACATTCGTAGAAGATTTAACCGGAAAACTGAAAGATGCAAAGTCGTTGGTTCTTGTTAACTACTCCGGACTTAACGTCAAAGCTCAACAAGACCTAAAAGAGAAGCTAAACGCGGCAGGAGCCCGTATGGTGGTAATTAAAAACACCCTGCTTAAAAGAGCCGGCAAGGCGGCAAAAATCGACGATGGCATGCTTGAAGACTCCATCCTCCAAGGTCAAACAGCCTTGGTTATATCAAATGAAGACGCTGTTGCCCCTATTCAGATTTTGGGGAAGTTTGCAAAAGAGAATGACGTACCAAAGTTTAAAGTCGGGATTATCGACGGAATGTTCCAGGATACCGTTTCTCTAACCAAACTTTCCACCCTTCCGGGACGAGATGTTCTTTTGAGCCAGCTTTTGGGAAGCTTAATGTCACCTATGTATGGATTGGTGGGAACTCTAAATGGACCAATGCAGAAATTAGTGTATATTTTGGACCAAAAATCCAAATCGAGCTAATAATATTTCGGACGGAGGTGAATATATATGGCAGAAGAAACAACAAAAGCAAACAAAGCAGTAGAAAAATTAGTTGAAGAAATTGCAAAACTTAGTGTTTTGGATCTTTCAGAACTAGTTAGCGCACTTCAAGAAAAACTTGGAGTTTCTGCTATGCCAGTAGCAGCAGCCGCGGCACCCGCCGCCGTCCAAGAGGGCTCTGGCGAGGCAAAGGACGAAGGTGGTCTTAAAACAGTTGTCATGACAAATGCGGGAGGAAACAAAATTGGTGTAATCAAAGCTCTTCGGGAGATTAACCAAAACTTGACCCTCATGGATGCAAAGGGCATGACAGAAGCGGTTCCTGCAGAAATTCTTAAGGACGCCAAAGCAGAAGATGCTAAAGCGGCCGAGGAAAAATTGAAAGCGGCAGGTGCCACAGTAGAATTGAAATAAATTTCAATCTACGTGGTAAACAACAGTCGAGCTTAAATAATCAAATTATTGTTACTCAGTAATTCGTTACTTAAGCTGACAACAAATTATCCCGCTTAAAATGCGGGATTTTTTGTGCCCGAAAAAATACATTACTTCTCAATTATCCTTATCTGTTAAGTGTTCTACTGTTCTAGAACAATAGAACACTATTTGCGATATAATTCACTATTCATTTCAGCTATTTCTTTATCTATTACCTCTTTTTCCGACATTTTCTCAATTAGCTCTTTGGGAGTTTTATCTTGTTTCTCTGCTACAGCATATTGCCCAGTGGCTAACAGTAATTCCGGTAAATGAAATTCAATCGGACCATGTGGAATTTTGGTTGGTTTGCCCCATTTTAATGGCAACTTCGCGATCGCCTTCTTAAATCCATTTCCACCTTTTTCCAACCAAATGTTAACTTTATTCACAGTTCCCAAACTTGAATGAGTTTCCCGAACGACTTCACGCTGATGTTTGCCAGAGAGCAATAGTTTGGCTATACGAAGCCTTATTGAAAGAATTTTTATTTCGTTGGCGGTAAGCAGATCCTCAAGGAAATCCGCTATTTCAGAAGCATTTCTTAAGTCCTTAAATGAGTTTACCAAATCAAACATCAAACTTACCTTTTCCTCGTTTCCTAATTTTTCCGCTTTCTGTTTCATTGTTCTAGAACATTAGAACATGTACGGTGAAGGCTTGTCAAGAATGGCAAGACAAACAATAGCTGAAAGAATTTACTCGATATAAATTCGTGAAATGTTTGGGTGTGAAATAAGGTCGTATTTTCACGAACTGCTGGATAAAGGATTTGTTCGAAAGTGATAGTTAATACCCTATTTTGGGCATTTATGCCAGGAGGTAATTTATAACTTTTTGTGCCACATTTATCTTAGTTGCAGATTCAAACCCCTCAAATTGACAGGATCTATTAACCTCCAAAACTATCCAGTTACCTTGGGTGTCCCGCATAAGATCTAAACCACAGTATTCCAATTTAAACAGTTTAACGGTATTCACAGCTACCGAACTCGCTTCTGAATCTTCCCCTATTTTATATTCTTCTACCAGTCCGCCCTGAGAAAAATTACTTAGAAAATTCCCTGGTTTAGCAATCCTCTTCATAGCGCCAACAATCTCGCCTCCCAGCATAACAACCCGCAAGTCAACTGCATTCGGCAAAAACCTTTGAAAAAGTAAGGCTTTCACTTTAAAATTTGAATTAAATTTTTTAAGAAGTTCATCAAGTTCATCATCACCCGAAATTTTAAAAACACCCGTTCCACAACTTCCTATTACGTCTTTTGCAATAAAGGGATAATTACTTTTGCCCCATTTAACAAGTTCTTCAATTGATGCAAAACTATAACTTTCAGCGACCGGAATCCCCGCTGTTGCCAGATTGATATATTGCGTCGTCTTATCTAACGACGGCCATTTGTCATATGACAATTCATTCAGAATTTTTGACCCCTTAGATTTGTACCATAAAAGAATCGCGGTTCTTAGAGGATTGTAAATACTATCCTCCCCTAATCCCCTTAAAAAAACCCCTTTTGGAATTGGCATTTTTTCACCCTTTAAATTGAGTTCCATGCCATTATTTGAATAAGTTATGTTTATATCTTTATAGTGAATCACTCGAAGATCGACATTAAGTTTCTTTGCCTCTTCACTCAACCTTTTTGGAGCATAGGCCGAAGGCCCCGTTGTAAATAAAATTATGTCGCAATCAAAATCCATAGTGGGTATTGTACTATACTAAACACCGGATTGTCAAATTCATCATAGAATTTTTTGGATATTATTCTGACTATATTTTTGACTGACTCGGGAACCACTTCATAATCAACTTCTGTTAAATTTCCACCCTGGGCAGCATTTGCCAAAAACGTTCCCGGGGCGGGAACTCGTGCGTGACACCATACAACTTCGCCATTTATAACAACAACCCGTAAATCATGTTTGCCAGGTGTTATACCGGGAATGCCATTTGACGTATCAACAAATTCTTGCAATATGAATTTGGTGTCCTCTTTTTCGGGTTTAAATTCTTTGAATTTTTCTTTAGAACCAATAAAAATTCCTTTGCCACGCAACCCATTATAAGGCTTTAGAACTATATTTTCTGTAGAGATTTTATCGAACAAATTTTCTCTGTTTACCCTGAGCGAAGTCGAAGGGCCTATCCAAAAAGTCTTTGGCATGTACTCTTCCAGAATTTTATACGCCGCCCATTTATCACATGTCAACTCTTTGAATTTTCTGGTGTTAACAACCCTGAGACCGTCAAATTCTTTTGGCGGAAATTCAAGGTCTCCTACCCAATCAAAAACTAAATCCATTTTTACTTCTTTCTTCAATCTCTCAAATATCCCATTTGTAAATAACCACACACCGTTAAAAACTCCATTACCTTTGTATGTTTTTTTGTTACCACGTAAACGTCCCAACCTTGATTTTGACAAAGTTCCAGGAGACGGATGTAGACAGGCCTTTTGACAGTGATGTGACTAAGAGGGTTGTCTCCCACAAAATCCTTGCCGAAACACATTCCAAATCGAATCATTTTGAAAGTTTCTTGTCTAAAAATTTTATCACCTCCGATATTTCCGGACCTACTGACGTGTCGTAATTAAATCCTGGTCCACGGTTTACTTCAAATATGTAAGCCTTTCCTGTACCCTTTTCGACTGCCAAGTCCACCCCGGCGATTTGAATATTCAAACACTTTGCAGCATTAACCGCAATTTCCTGCATTTCGGAACTAATAGAATCAACCTTCAGGTATTTTTCATATTCGTCCATATTTGAATAATTTAATTTTAATTGGGAATAGTCTCTTGGAACTTTTGTATGAACTACTTTTACTTCGTCTCCCAATACTAACAATCTGTATTCACTCTCCAATGGAATGTATTTCTGAAAAAGATATTTTGCTGTTCTGCCTTTTTCTCCGACTTTTTTCGGCAACTCTTCAAATTGTTTTTTATCGCTAATTGCATAAATTCCCGTCATGTGTTGCCCGACCAATTCCTTTGCAACAATCGGAAAACCCAACTCCGAAATAATATAATCTTCATACCTTTCAATATTAACGCCCATGCAAAATATTGTTGGAGGAACAGGGATACCTCCAATCGACAACTTTAAATAAGAAGTAAGCTTATCTCCGGCGGCGCCAATTTCACTAAAACTTCTGTCGAAGTAAGGAACTTTCAATTTATCCAAGCATCTTGCCAAACTTCCCGCCAACGCAAAATGTGAATGATCCGCGCGGCGGATATAGACCAAGCCAAACTCTGAGATGTCTACTCCCTTTACCAAGACTTGAAGATTGCTACCATTTATATCAAACAAGAGGTCTGTAAATGTCGCTATTTGTGCTCCCGATTTTTCACCTAAAAATTCCGCTTTTGACCCAATTTTATCGAACAGAATTAGCGTTCTTTTTTTCGTCATTTTGTGTAATCATCAACCTTAACCAAAAAATTTTGTAAATCTCGGCGGCCTATTATCATGGCGTGCTTTAACCCTTTACGCTTAGCAATAGTTCCAACCGTATTGACAAGCCGTCCTGCTATATAATACCTCAAATTAATTGTTAGTCGCATCTCTGACCCCATTGAGGTTGTAACTTTCTTTTCCCAAAGTATGTTTTCTTTAGTTAAAAGTCCCAAATTTTCGGCTAATTCTTTATCAATTGAACTATTCCAGGCCCCGGTATCAACCTTAGCCAAAACCGCGACTTTCTTCTTATCTCCAGCCACGACCTTTATCATCTCCTTCGTTCCTATTGTCTTAATCCCCTCTTCCAACTGTTCAGCATCCTGATATCTGCCGGCAAATAAAAGTTTGGCTATACGAACCCCATGTTTAGCATCGGTAATTTCTAAATCATCAACTCTGTCAAGTCTGCGTCTTAACCCCTCGCCGTTTGCGATTTGAATCTGAAGTCCGGGTTGAGCGTTCATTTCGAGTACCATAGGGCCCTTTTCCGGGTGAATTACTATATCAATTCCCGCATAGCCAAGTTTGGAAGCAATGGAGGCGTTTACTGCGGTAGTCAATACCAAATCCCAATTGGGTATTTTTATTCCTCGTAACTTCTTTTCTGTCCCGGGTTTGAATACAATTTGATTTCCATGCCATATCGCTTTTGTTGTAACTCCCGTCGCTATGTCTACCCCAAGCCCCAAAGCTCCTTGATGAAGATTGGCACGGCCTCCGCTCTCCTTGGTTGGCAACCTAAGCATTGCCATAACCGGAATTTTATTAAAAACTATTACGCGGACGTCAGGAGTCCCCCTATATGCCCACTTTCTAAATGCCTCGGCCCTACCCACATATTCCTGCGCAAAAGCGACGTCTGGCTCATTTCCCATTGAGTAGGCACCTTCGAGAATATCCAACGTGTGAAGTTTTAAGTCTGCCGTTGTTGTTTTTTCTTTTTGTGTGGTCAACCAGACGCCATCCTTAAGTTTCTTTTTTACAACTATTATCCCTTCTCCTCCCAAACCGCGGCTTGGTTTAAGAGCAAACCTATCGGGAAACAAGTCCCAGTTGAAACTCAAAATATCATTAGGATCTCTGAATATTTTTATGATTTTAGGAGAAGGCACTCCGACCGCTTTCAATACTCTAGCTGTCTGGATTTTGGAATCGGCTATTTTCTTGCCACGATGGCTGTTATATCGATAAGCGTATAGCTGGGTGCGGGCATTGAGACCGAGGATGGAAGAAATTTTCATTACGACTTTATCAATTTTCTAAAACGGTAAAACTCCATAACCCTTAGGCCTGTATATCTGCCGAGGACCAAATCAAGCACAGCTACTCCTATTAAAGAAATCTCCGGGTTCAAAAGAACATAAGATTGAAGAGGTTTAAGTGTAAGAAAAAAGAAAGATATAAAAGAAATAAGGAGAGTTTCAAAGGTCAGATTCGCAGCCGTCTCCACACTTTTGCCCAACTGTACCCGAGTAAAGTCTTCAGCCAAAAGAATCATGATGAGAACCGCGAAAATTGATACGTTGGCAAGATCGGGAAACTTGATTAAAGGAGCCGAAAAAAGAATGGCCAGAACTCCGACTACAACGGCCCAAAGGATTAGGGCCATGCGGGGCAAATATTGCAATTTGATTTTTACTTTACGAAGAATCATGCGAGTTGCTGTGGAAACCGCAACGATAACAAGAAATAATCCAATCCCTACAATTGGCCCAGTGGCCACAAATACCACAGAAAGGGCGGCAGGAAGAAAGATTCCAAATCCCCTAACACCTATAACATTCCTCGTAAAGGCTATTACAAAGGCAACCAGGGGAAGAAGAAGTAGAAGAACTATAGTGTTTGCAGGAACTCCTGCTGTGATTGCCCCTCTTATTGCGTATTTTATGGGATTTGTTGGCCAAACTGAACCCAATTTTTGATCTTTTAAAATCATCTCAAGTGGCCCTAAAGACTCCTGTGATTTTTGAGTAATGTCGATTCTGGGAGCCTCGGGTGTGGGTGCGGCTGAGGGTGTTGCGGTAGTTGTGACCAAAGGGCTGGGCGTGGGAAGGGCTAAGGCATAAACAGGTCTAGGCACAAAAAGAAAACCTGCGGCCACGAACAATGTAGCTATGAACTTTCGCATGGGTTAATTTCTCTAAAGAGTATGTATAGTATACCATTAGGTAAACTTAATCTCCAGCTTTTTGCCCATGGCTTCGGCAATTCTCTGAACAAGCGCCAAAGTTGGGCTTACGCTTGAATTCTGAATACGCGAAATAACGGCTTGAGTGGTTTTGGCCCTTCTTGCTAACTCCTTCTGAGTCATCTTCTTATCAATTCGAGCTCTAATTATTGCCCTATTCAATTGATATTCAGGCTCACTTCGTTCCCACTCCTTCCTAAACTCAGGGTCTTTCATTAATTCTCTTTTAACTTCTTCGTGTGTAACCATTCTTCTCATACAATTAATATATCTTTTTAGGTATATTTTGTCAAGCCTTTGTATCTTTGAAGAGAAATTTTAATATCTCCAGGTGGTGTTTTGTTGCTTTTCTTTTTGAAGATATGAAGTACAACAACGGTTTTTTCAATCACGGCAACGCTGATTATTCTCGTATTATCACCTCCTAAAATCCGGGATTCCCAAAGTGGTGTTCCTGATAATTTTCTTAAATATCTATTTTGTACAGTGAGCCCAAATTCTTCCAAATAATCGATTTGACGGACTATTTTTCTTCGAAGTCGGGCTTCAGATCTGTTAATAAATTCTTTTATGGGAGATTTCCCGCTTGGCGAGGTGTAATAGACTATTTTATACATTAATTAATAATATTCTCTCTTTTGAAACTATTCCAGTTTACCCCTAAAAATATTCCACAAGCTACGGCTTGTAGCCTACGCTAGCAAGCGAGGCACCCTATAACCGATGTGTTTTTTGGCAAAAATTCTATATAATAAAGTCTCGCCGTAAGATAACCCCTTCGGGGGTTTTGTGGTGTTTCAAAATGTTTAAAATCTTTAAACGATTTTACGGTTTCATTTGGAAGCACAAGTGGTGGTTCATCCTAGCGCAGCTGGCCACGACCATTGCTATCGTGCTTGAACTCATTACCCCCTACTTTTTTAAACTTTTTGTGGAAACTCTTCAAAGAAATGACTTGGATCACCTTTATACATTAATTCTGGTCTTCATTGGAGTTTTGTTTGGTAATCTTGTTTTTGATAATCTAAAGTTTTTTCTTGGCGACATTGTCTCGGTAGACACAGCCATAGACATACGAACAACTATATTTAAATATGTTCAAGAGTTGGACTTCTCTTTTCATGCCGGAAAAAGCACCGGTGCTTTGATTAGTGCTTTCAAGCGCGGTGACAACGCCTTTTGGGAACTTTAGTAAAACAACTTTGGCAAAACCTCTCATGAGGTTCTACGATCTTGACTCCGGAGAAATAACAATCGACGGAGTAAATATTAAGGACTTTACAAAAAGCACCCTCCGGGGATTCGTCGGAGTTGTTCCCCAAGAACCCATTCTTTTTAATAACACCATCGCTTATAACATTGGGTATGGATTTGGACAGGGTCGGACCCTGTCAATGAGCCTGTCTGAAAAGGGTCCGACCCTTTCAGAAATCAGAAATGCCGCCAAACTTGCCAATATTGATGACTTTATTGAAAGTCTAAAGAAAAAATATGACACGGAGGTTGGTGAACGCGGAGTCAAACTTTCCGGAAGCCAAAAACAGCGCTTGGCCATAGCACGGATGATATTAAGCGACCCTGATATTGTTGTATTTGATGAGGCTACAAGCCATCTTGATAGCGAGAACGAAAAACTTATCCAGGATGCATTTTGGAAAGCCAGACGAGGTAAAACTACTATTATTATTGCCCACCGCTTGTCTACTATTATGAGGGCTGACAAAATTGTGGTTATGGAACATGGGCATATTAAAGAAACCGGCACCCACTCAAGCTGGACTGAAGCCTATTCTTCCTTAGACTGCATTCCGAGTAACCAGAGTACGGCTTCCTTTTTGTATCTTCTATCCCCTCTTGAATTAATGCGAATCGCCGGAAGCTTTCCCCGTTTACCCCATCTTTTAATTGTTAAAGGAGAAACACGAAGGACGTCTGCAACTTCACGAACCGTAAGAAGGTCGGGTAGATTTTCTAATTTAACTTTTTTCTTTGGTTCATCCATTTTGTTTATGTTATATATACTTTGTTCCTGTACCCTGCCTATCAACGATCTATCTTAATCAGAAGATATCAAAGCGAAACAAGGCCGTCAAGTACCAATTTACAACAATTGTATATTGCAAATAAAATTTCGTGTTGTTATATTGGCTGACAAATGAATGGAAAGAACGAGTGAATATTTAAAAGAAGCCTACAAATTTGCAGCTGCAAATTCGACTGATCTGAGTACCCAAATAGGTGTTATCCTTGTTAACAATTCTGGCACACCTGTTGCATGGGGAGCTAATCATTTTCCCAGAGGTGTTATCGAAACTCCCGAAAGACTTCAGAGACCAACCAAATACCTGTACGTTGCCCATGCTGAACTAGAATCAATCCTTGACGCAGCGAGAAATGGCATAAGAACTGAAGGTCTCAGTATGTACGGCACATGGGTCGCTTGTAACGAATGTGCAAAGTCAATAATTGATTCAGGAATCATTAAAGTAGTCGGACATAAAAAAACAATGGATACAGCGCCTGAGCGATGGCTTGAACCGATAAGAATCGCCGCAGAAATGTTTAATGAAGCTGGTGTTATATTCGAAAACTGGGAAGGCGATATCGGCGGGGGTATTGAAATCCGTTTTAATGAACAACCATTCAGACCCTAAAAATCATATATTTTTGAATATTTTTCCTCCAAATATTTAAGGTTCACGCCCGGATCAAACCTCATTTTATTTTTCGCCAGCAAATCTTCCAAAGTATAAGTCGACCCATACTGATGAACGTGATCCCGAAGCCATAACTTTATGTCTTCATAATTTACAATTTTCAATTTACAATTTACAATTTCTTGCTCAAACTGGGTACCAAGGAAAGTTCCTAAGCTATAAGTTGGAAAATATCCCACCGTTCCCCCGCTCCAGTGGATGTCCTGGAGTACACCTTCAGAATCATTTTTTGGAACTATTCCAAGGTATTCTTTTATCTTACTGTTCCAGATCTCTCTTAAATCAGATATTTTAAATCTTCCCTCTATCAGTCCCCTTTCTATTTCAAACCTGAGCATGATATGGAAGTGGTACGTAACTTCATCTGCCTCTACCCGAAGAAGGCTTGGTCGGACTTTGTTAATATAAGAATAGACATCGTGAACAGTGAATGGTGAACCGTGCACAGTGTTATTTATATCCGGCAAAAACTTTTCGATAAATTCCTCACTGCGTCCTACGAAGTTTTCCCAGAACCTGCTTTGAGATTCGTGGGTTACCAAACTGGACCCCCCGCCAACTGGTGTCATCTCAAGCTCCGGCGCGGATTGAAGGTCGTAAAGAGCGTGGCCAAACTCATGAATTACAGCTAAAAGACTCCTTCCAAAATCGCGCTCATGATACCAAGTGGTGATCCTCGTATCCTGATTTGAAAAAGATGTTGTAAAAGGATGCGCGGAAGTATCCAAACGGAAATTTTGTCCGAAATCTTTCCATAAATATTTTAATACCTTGTCATTTAGTTCTGACATCTTTTGTTTGTCATATTTCGCGCTTTCCAAAGGATGGGTCGACTGAAAAAGGTCGGACCTTTTTATTTTTTCAAGCAATGTTTCAAGTGGTTCGCGAATCTCTGCAAAAAAAGGTCCGACCTTCTCAACCGTAAGTCCTTCCTCATATTGATCCAAAAGCGCGTCGTAAGGCGAATCTGTATAACCTAAATACTCCGCGGCTTGTTTATTCATGTCAAAGATTTTTGACAAAGATTTTTCAAATATCTTAAAATCATTCTTTTCTTTCGCCTCCCTCCAAATGACAGTGGCTGTATTGGTTAATCTTTCAAAATCTTCAATGAATTTTGGAGGAAGTTTTTCGTAGTATTTGAGCGAACGCAAGAGAATACGAACGACTCCCCTCTCTTGGTCGGTTAAATGCTCTAAACCAGATGCTGCATGCAATAAGGCAACAAAATCTTTGTCGAGGAACATCTTTTGTCTGATAACCGAGAGCCTGCCAAGAGCCTCCCCGCGGGCTGAAGCGCCTTTTTGCGGCATATAAGTCTCCAGGTCCCAGTGGGCAATTGCCGAAGTGTAGCTTAGTGCCCAAAGATTTTTATAATAATCGAGGATTTGGAGAATTGTTTTGTTTTTGAAAGGCTTCATCAGGAGATTTTACCACATAAAATATTTATCAATAAATTCTCCTATTACTCTATTAACCTCCTCGACAATTTCCCTATGGCGGCGGTAGCCATGGTCTGAATTCAACTCGTGGAGCATTTTTGGCCCAGGAACAGATTCATATATTTCTTCAATTTCTTTCGGTGTGTAGTACCTGTCATCAGTTCCTGAGAACAACAACTTCGGTTTCTTGCTCTTTTTTAGGATGGCTAAAGTATCAAATTTTTTTCCATCTTCGAAATAGTTAAGAGGCAAAGCAAATTCCTTCTGCTCGCGCGTCCTTTCACTACCGGGTGGTATATCCCTATGCTCTATTTGGACTCCGTTCTCGGAAGATTTTGGTGGTGTTGGTGCCTCATATGAAGATATTACCAAAATAATACCGATTACATTTGGATTAACACTTGCCAATATGGCTACATTTCCACCTCGAGAGTGACCAAGTAACAAAGTTGGCTTATTTCCATAATATTCAATTAATTCATTAACGGCTTTAAGATAGTTTGAAGTTGTAAAAAGTTCGATTCCCCCAGGGCTTTCCCAGGTGCCGGGCGGATCAACCGCCACAGTATAAAAACCTTTGCCGGCCAAATATTCCTGATGGCTAACAAAGTTGGCGTAATCTTTGGTATCAAGTTTGCCGGGAAGCATAAACGCAACTTTTTCTGAATTTTCATCCCCCTTCGTATTAACGGCCAGGTCGAAAGATGTGGTTTTGACCAAGTTCATAAGGAAAGTATACCAAATTTATCCTTTTACAATTCTGAACGCATCATGATCCTGAGCCTGTCGAAGGAGAAGTCTGGGACTGAGGTAGTCTGAGGCTGACGAAGGATTAAAGACTTGATTATTTTGACTTATAGTGTAAAATACCGCATATGAAAGAACAAGAAAAACCTGTTATCACAGATAGAGGGATGCCTATTGTCACAAGTGAAACATTTAATAAAATCCTAGATGCAGACAGAAAGGGTTCGGAGCCGTGGGGAGAAATGCTCAACAGAGTTAAAGACAGATTAGTTAAAGAACAGCCCGTGTTGGCAGGATTTCTTGAAAGTCAGGGGTCGAAATTTGAACCCGAAGAAATGCTCCACATTCTCGAAGTTGCTATAGGGGTCTATGCTCTTTTGGAGCAACAGGCCAACATCAACAAAATGTCAGATACTTTCTCGGTAACTCCAGAGCCAAAATAACTTCGGGAAAAACCCCAATCTCTTTTTGAGATACCTTGAACAAAAAATGAAGCAAATCCTATTATGCAACCCTCTCCTTCAGGGCTCTGTAATACTTTTGAAGATAGTCTTCGGCTTTGGCCCAGTGGGATTCTCCTGCCCCGGCGATTGCCAAATTGCGCTCGACTGCGGCCAAGATTCGGAGGTGAGCCGCTTTCGCCGCTTGAAACAATGAAATGCGATAGACCTCGGCATAAAGTTCTTTGGCGGTTTGCTCTGCCTCAAAAGAAGATTCCACAGAGTCCTTGCCGGCAAGTTCCCTATTCATTTTAACCTCGAGTGAGGCAACAATTTCCGGTTCAAATGCTAATTTGAGTTCGTCTTTCACTAATTTGTAAAATTTCTTCATTTTTCCTTTCGCCTCTATGAACTTACTTGCTTTCTCATAGACAAATGCTTCTATCAAAAGCTTTGCCGCCTGAAGCGCCAGAGTTTTGCTTAGTCCATACTGCTCTTTGATGTGTTTCATCGCATAGTCGCGGATGCGGACGCCTTCGGGAATGTTTTTAAGCCTCCACCACGAAAGTTCCAAGCGAGCTGCGATTTCCGGATTGAATTTGAGGTGCTCTTCTGCGTCATTTCCACCAAATCTTCGCCTGCGGCGGCTAAAATCCAAAACCGCTTCTTTTAACTTCTCGGGAGAGAAGTCCGGAAAATGATCGTTTTCGAAATAGTATTCCGTATAGGGTGACTGCCAAAGCAACATTCCGCTGGTTCTCTGCTCCCCGCTGGTTCGTATCATCAAATCAACGTATGGATAAGGCTGGCCTTTTGTGTCAAGGTAAGTTTCAAACAATTTTTTGTCAATACCCCCGGCAGGAACCTTGTCTACCACCATTTTTTGAACAGCTCTGACGATTTCATCGTGCCCGCCGTAATCAATGGCAATGTTCATAATATATTTTTTATTATCTTTCGTTTCTTTTTCAGCCTTGGCAATTTTTGATAAAAGGAATTCTGGCAGACGGTCTTTTCGCCCCAGGTGAACTATTTTTACGTAATCTTTTTTGGCATCCGCCAAGTATTGGTCTATCATTCTCGAATACAGCTTCATCAGGTAGCCGATTTCCTCTGCGGTTCTGTCCCAGTTCTCGGTAGAAAAACCCCACAAAGTAACCGTATGAATTCCCCAGCTCCTTGCCGATCTACAAACTTCGACAGCCGTGTCAAATCCCTTTTTGTGCCCCTGAAGTGTATTTAACCCCCTGGCCCTTGCCCATCTGCGATTGCCATCGGGAATAATTGCGATATGGTTTGGAACAACTGTGTCTTTGGGAAGAGTGGTTTTTTCAATCATCTCTAAAATTATACCAGATTAAAATTGCCTTCTAATTGTTATTTTCAAACGCGGCGGCATGGTACGCATATTCCTTGATATTCTCTTCGACTTCTTCCCCCTTATAATCCCCGGCAACAACTTCAGAAACCCAGATCGGTCTAACTCTGTCCTCGGGTCCAACGGCTGGATTTGGACAAAATTCCACTCTCAGATGGTCGTCGACTTCTATCCCGCCCGCTTTCATTAATACAGAGACAACTTCTCTTACTGCAGCATCATCCAACATCACCCCCATGGGGTCAAGATTCTCCTCTCTTTTTTCCATTTCAACTGCAAAAATCACCGGAATCCCGATTCTGATAATTCTTTCTTTCATATGACACCAGTATAGCAAGGATTCTAAAAAATACGCTAAAGAGTTTCCAGATCATTTTCCCGTCTTTCGGTCGGTTCATGTACAATAGGTGCCCCTTCCCCTTCGTGTCCGTTCCCAATTGTGCCCAATTCATTATCTAATTGTTCGTCATAAACTAGATTTTCTGCTGTCATATGCACTATTAGTCTCCATCTGGTACAATCACCCCATGACACTTACAGAGTTAGACAAGATTGACGACCCGGAAGTCCGCACCTGGGCCATGATTTGGAAAGTTGTTCCAGTTTTACAAAAAGACAGGTCGGAAAACGAAGTTTCCAGACTGATAGTCGATGAAATATCCAGGCTCAGAACTGAAGGAAAGTTAACAGATGCTCAAAAAAAAGTATTGGATATGATTGGAATGAATGTCTCAATTGACTACGACGGCTTTTAACATACGCGCGTACCCGTTGTCTTTTTATCCATTACTGCATTTTTGAGATTATTTTTTTCGTTTCCATTTACAATTAAGGTCAAAATATCATATTTTTTGGCTAAAGAAAGCGCCTGTTCAACTTTATGGAGCATTCCACCTGTCACATCTACATTTTTTGCTCCGACAATTGATGATTTTAGTTGATCAAAATTCTTGCTCGTTATGACCGGAATTGTCATACCCTTTTCGTCATGAACACCATTAACATCAGTGACATAAATCATGCGGATTTTATAATCTTTTAGCAGTTCTTTTGCGATAATGGAGAGCACTTTTTCGGTAGAAAAAATAGTACAACCAGTTGTTTTGTCCATTATCACATCCCCATATATGACAGGGTGCGACCCTGTCATCAAGGCGTGTCTTATGGGATCAATATATGATTTAACACCACTATCTGGATCATTTAAAATGAAGCTTGCAGGAGAAAATGGAAAAACCGGGAGATTTTCTTTAATAAATTCTTTAATAACGATGGCATTTAGTTGCCTTGCAGCATCCTCCACAATCGACATTCCCATCAAACTTTTTGAATTTATAAACCCTTTTTTTGTTTGATATTTTTTTGCGGGCAAATGGGCAAATGACCCCGCACCATGACCGATAACAATCGCGCCTTTAAACACTTTTAACGCCGATTTTATTTCCCCTGCCAGTCTTTTAATGTTTTCCGGTCGTGCAGTAAACTCCTTTGACTTATCCGTAATCACACTTCCTCCGAGTTTGATCAAAACCAGTTCCTTCATTCCGCTATTCTAACAGATTGAAATCTAGTGGTATACTTACTGTTAATCTCGAAATATGGCCAACACCACACACTTCGACTCGCAAAGCTCGCTCAGTGCAAGCACTTTTGAGGCAGTTTTTGAAAAATTGGCAATTCCTTTAACAAAATTTGTAATCAAAAGGGTGTCCGGCGATTCTGAAGCGGTCGAAGAAGTACTTTCCTCGACAATGGTGGCCGCCTGGCGCGGGTGGAATTCATTCCGACATAAATCAAGCTATTTTACCTGGATGTGCAGAATCGCTCTAAATAAAATCGCCGACTATTACCACGATCAGGTAAATCGCAACTCAAAAATTATCGTACCCCTGATCGATGCTTTTAACAATGTTGACAGCAAATCGCTCTCTCCTGAAGAAACTTTAGCTCTTAACGACTTAAGAAAATCGGTTAACGATTGTTTAAACCTTCTTCCGCCAGAAAAACGGCGTTTGCTGCAGTTTAGATACTGGTACGATCTCTCCTACTCTGAGATAAGCAAGATTGTTGGTATCAGTGAAAGGGCAGTTGAAGGGCAACTCTACCGCGCCCGTCACGAATTTGCCGAAGTGTGGTCACGTGAGAGCAAGGATTGACCATTTGAATACCCGTCCCTGGTTTGTTTATAAACTGCCAGTTCTTTGTGTGTCATTATTTGCACCTCACCAATGTCGAGTAGTTTCGAATCCCTCCTTTGAAAAATAAAGTTTATATGCAAAGCGGAATAAATCGGGCTCATGTGGGGGTTTGATTTCTCTATATGACTTGCGCGCACTTCCGGATTTCTATAATCTCTAATGCTGGGTTTTCCCCACGGGAATACATTTGGCGTTAACGAATATGCCGATTGAATCAAACGGGAAAGAGCCCCCCTATCTTCCTCTTCGGTAATAAACCTGACCCCATAAATATCTCCTCCCGGCACTACGGAATCTCTCCTTTTGATCTTGTTTTCAATTCTTGACAGCCTTTTTGCCCTATACCCACTTTCCTCCCAATCAATTTTTATATTATTTAAAATCAGAAAGTAAGAAAACCCAACAAACAACGATTTAGCAATCTTTTCCCGCGTTTCAATATCCGGAAGACTATTTTTTTGCTCATAAACGTCTTCAGGTATTCTGATAGCAATATTAGAATCTCTCTCTATGTTCATCGGAAGAAAATCTTAACATGAACAAACGCACTTACAAGACCGTAATTTAGAGGTGCGTCAGTTTGTACCAGAAAATTTTGATGGGGAAAATTGGGAAGGCATTAAGAATGCGTAATGCGCGTCTTGGTTCTGTCAAAAGCCTGAAAAACCACTCTAGGCCCGCCTTCTCCATCCAGACAGGTGGAAGAGGTGAAAGGCCCGCAATATAACGGAAGGTTCCCCCCACAGTCATCGCCCCACCAATTTTAAGTTTTGAAAGATTGTCATGAATCCAAATCTCCTGTTTGGGATTCCCAAATGCCACGAATAACAAATTCGGGACGAATTTGTTTATTTTGTCAATTACATCTTTATATGATTTTACATCAACTTCTATAGCAAGATTGGCCGATTCGTCTAATTTGAAAAATTTGTCAAATTGGATTTGTAATTTAGGATACTGAGATTGTAATTTTTGCGAAGCTATCTCAGCTTCGTCCCCCAACCCACCGAGAAGAAATACCTTCCAATTTTTTTTTACCGCCAGTCGGATAAGTTCTTCAAAAAGTTTTCTGCCCGGAATAATATCTAAGCTCTTTCCAAAGAGAAATCTTGAAGCATAGGCAAGGCCTACTCCGTCCGGAACTGGGTAGTCTGCCGAATTGAGAGCCTTCTTAAGCAATTTGTTCTTCTGAGCCATCAAAACAAGCTCAGGATTAGGTGTCATAATACTAAATTTTGTATTACAGGATATATTTTTCTCCACTCCTGTTAGCAGTGAGTTAATCGAACTGCTAAGAACGTTAATTCCTAGGATTTGCCCGACTCTTTGGTCTTTTTTTGGTTTTATTTTCATTGTTTGTTTCTCTAATTATTAATTATTAACTCATAATTATAAATTAATTTGTCATTAGCCTCATATTCTCCGCAAGCAACTGTATCCTATACTGTAAATAGTATATCGTATATAGTATATAGTATATTGGGATGAGGCGAACAATACTAAAGGCTATAAATACTAACTCTCCTATCTGCTTAAACACACAATATTGAACAAGTTTTTACATCTTTTTTCAAATACTTATTTTAAAACTTATCCTCAAACAATCCTCAACTCGATTGGTATAATTTGACACTTACTATAAGTAAATATTTTAAAAGATATTACTTACAACCCCCTTCATTTAATTTAAATCAATAAGTGTAAATTGTACAAAAAATTTAAACCTATAGCTTCCCTATGTCTCGATTTTTCCTCATATCCTATATACTACATACAATATACTAATTTATCCTCTGGTGCTGACACTTCTTTTCCAAAGCTCGATATTTTCAAGAACTAAGCCCGTGCCCCTTACAACGCATAACAACGACTCGTCGGCAACGTGCGCGGGAACGCCGGTTTCTTGAGTCATCAGCTTATCAAAATTCCTAAGTAGCGACGTTCCCCCGCTCATTACAATCCCTTTATCTATTATATCTGCCGCTAGTTCCGGCGGAGTATCTTCCAAAACCGCCTTTACCCCTCCCACTATTTGCATCAAAACAGGATTTATTGCCTCGCCAACCTCCGAAGAAGTAATAATTACGCTCCTGGGGAGGCCAAATACAAGGTCTCTGCCCGAAATCTCAAGCTTTTCCTCCTTGACAAGAGGGGTAGCTGAACCGATTTTCAATTTGATATCCTCAGATGTTTGGTCGCCTACTATTAAATTGTGCTTCTTTTTCAAATAATTCTGTATCGCCTCGTCAATTTTATTTCCGGCAACCCTGACGGATTTGTGAGCCACGACCCCGCCCAAGGAAATCACAGCCGCCTCGGTTGAGCCTCCACCAACGTCCACTATCATATGCCCGGAAGGAGCGGATACCGGTATTCCCGCTCCAATCGCCGCAGCCAGAGGTTCATCGATCAAATAGGCGTGAGAGGCCCCCGCGGAAAGAGTCGCATCCAAGGCTGCGCGGCGCTCTACCTGGGTGCATCCGGCAGGTACACAAACCATTACATTTGGTTTAAAAAACTGAAATCTCCCGACAACTTTACCAATAAAATACTTTAGCATTGCCTCGGTAATCTGATAATCTGCTATTACCCCGTCTCTCATGGGACGACTTGCCACAAGAGCTTCAGGAGTCCTGCCAAGCATTTTTTTTGCCTCTTCCCCCACCGCAACCACTTTATTATCATCTGCAGAAATAGCCACAACTGTAGGTTCATTGACAATTAACCCTTCGCCAGCCAACCAAACCAAAGTGTTGGCTGTTCCAAGATCTATGGCTATATTTTTTCGTAAGCTCATGTAATCGGATTATACCAGAGAATCAGAATACTCTGTTATGACACCCTCCTCGCATTGAAATGCGAGGTTTCCCTTAAGGGTGGGTGACATATCGCTGCGAAGTTTTCTTGAATGCTGTTATAATATGATCCATGACCAAAGTTCGTATTTTTGTGTTTTTGTCTACCCTGATAATTGTCGGGGTAATCGGTATTTTTGTTTCCTTTTATGCCCGAGGCTTTCGACTAAACTTAAAAACTTTTAAGTTTGAGCCTAATGGAATACTGGTTATCAAATCTGAGCCCGACGGAGCTTCGGTCTATATTAACGGAGAACTCAAAACCGCAACAAATACATCTCTTTCAATATCTCCCGGCGTTTATGATGTTGAAGTCAAAAAAGACGGTTTCTTCCCTTGGTATAAGCGACTCGCAATTGATAAAGAGATTGTGACCAACGTAAACATTTCATTATTTAGAAATGTTCCTTCGCTCTCGCCGGTGACTTTTTCGGGGGCGGTAAACCCAATGGTGTCTCAAGACGGAACAAAAATCGCTTTTCTTGTACCTAAAACGGGGCTTTGGAGTCTGGATACCTTTAACTTTCCCTTAGGATTTTCCAATGATCCCAAGAGGATTACGGACGGCGACCTGACAGGCTCAACATATATATTTTCACCTGATGCCAGACAGATTTTGCTAACTACATCTAACGGCATCTTTCTACTCGATTCCGGATCTTTTATTTCTCAATCCCAAAGAGTTAATATTGCCTCGCAAGCTCCATCTATACTTAATCAGTGGCAAAATGAAAAAAAGCTGAAAGCTGAAAGTTTAGTAAAATATCTGCCTCCCGAGCTTGCTGACATTTTGAAAAGAAAGACTGGCAGTTTTATTTTTTCACCTGACGAAGCAATGATCCTTTATGCGGCAAGTTCTTCGGGAACATTGCCCGACAACTTAATTAGACCACTACCGGGATCTTCTACCCAAAAACAGGAAAGAGCCATCAAGGCCGGTTCAACCTACGTATACGACACCAAAGAAGATAGGAATTTCCTGATTACCAACCAGGAAGCAACAGTCAACGGTCAACAGTCAACGGCAAACAGTTTGCAAGGACTAGCCCTGCGCTGGATGCCTTCCAGCAGGCATATCCTGCTTGCCCAACCAAACCAAGTGATTATCATGGATTATGATGGTACAAATAGACAGACAATCTACTCCGGAAGCTATTTTGCACCTTTTGCCTTTCCGTATAGAAATTCGACAAAACTACTTATTCTTACCAACCTTGGAGCCACATCCCTAATCCCCAATCTTTACGCACTAACAGTAAAGTAAATTTCCAACAAATTTGTGCTCCCAGCAAGAATTGAACTTGCATCTTGCCCTTAGGACGGGCCTACTCTATCCGTTGAGCTATGGGAGCTTGGTCGGGGTGCTGGGAATTGAACCCAGTGTCTTTACGTCCCGAACGTAACGTGATACCGATTCACTACACCCCGAGGTGCTAAGGCTAATTATAACAGGAAAGTGGGTGTTCACACTACGTGATAATATTATTTTATATGCCCACTTCCCGTCCAGGTTATGAATATCTTTCTGCTTATACGCTTGGAAAAGTTATTCAGGATTTGACAGTTGAATTTAGTAATAAATATATCGATTACAAAAGTAGAACTCACGACCAAATGGTGCAAGCTGCACGTTCGAATTGCCAAAATGTTGCAGAAGGCTTCAGTAACCCATCATTAAAAGGTTACATTAAACTTGCAGGCATAGCTTACGGTTCAAACGAAGAATTAACAAAAGATTACCAAGACTTTTTACGACAACATAATTTACCAATTTGGGGAAAAAATAACGAAAAAGTTAGGGTTTTTAGGGAATTTAGGGCGTTTTGGACTTCTCCAACATCCCTAAATACCCCAAAACCCCCAAACACCCCAACTGAGTTTGCAAATATGCTTCTCACTTTTTGTAATATGGAAGGTTTTTTACTTAAAAAGTTAGTTGCATCCCTATTAGAAAAACACGAGAAAGAAGGTGGCCTAACAGAAGAGTTATATAGAAAAAGAGTTGAATATAGGAAAGACCATTCCTAGTTATTTCTGGGTTAGTTCTTTTCGAGCACCTTCCCACTCTCTGGAGTATAAAATCTTTTCTATGGCAAGTTCATAATCGTTGATTTCGTCTGTTTTGAACCAAAGATCTATTTCCCTATTCGCTTCCTCGACACTGCCTGAAGCATGAACCAGGTTACGAATAGCGCGTTCGTCCGGGTCGGATAGAAAATAGGAATCAATTGTATAATCGGCCGTAATCGTACCAACATCAGCAGCTAAGGGGTTGGTAGCCCCTCTGATCTTTCGTACATTTTGGATTGCATGAGCGCCTTCTATGACCATAGCGACAACAGGACCGGTAGTAAGATACTTAACCAACCTTTTTTGAACATTTTCAGCAATTTCTACCGGTTTCTTTTTGAGGTCTACCCCTTTTTCTTTATACGAAGCAATTGTGCGTTCTCCTAATAAAATTTTATCCGATTCCGGCATGTCATAATGCTTCTGAGCCAAACCAGAATCCGGCCAAGCCATGCGCATAGCGATGATTTTAAGACCTTTTTTCTCAAATCTTGTAAGAATTTCCCCAATTAAGCCCCTTTGAACCCCATCTGGTTTGATTAAAACTAAAGTTCTCTCGTGTAATGACGTTTTCATCTTATTGATTATATTCTTTAAAGCTTTGTTTAATCAACTCCAGTTTTGATGTAGAAAGATATATAAATACTTATTCTGTTTGTTAACGAATAACCTCCTCAAACTATATCAAGAGCTTTTTATATTTCTCCACATCCTTGTATGGCCCTATTATTGCCAAGTTCAAGTGGTCTTTAATAAAAATCTTTTTGGCTTCTTGGACAACTTCTTCCACCGTCACATTATCAATTCTTTTATACAACGCGTCGGGAGTTAAGATTTCATCTAAAAACATAATTTGTTCCGCAAAAAAGTCCCCAGCAACCTGTGTATCCTCCAAAGAAAGCGCAATGTGACCCTTAAGATATTCCTTTGTCTTTTCCAGCTCTTTGGGGGAAATTGGAAATTTGCCGTCTGCCAGGCCGTAAAGTTGATCCAAAATCACCTTAATCGCCTCCTCGCTTTTTGCCACGTTTACTCCGGCATAAACTCCGGTATACCCAACTTCATTAAATTTATCATTGGCAGGTTTAACGGCATAGGCAAGCCCCCGTCGTTCCCTTACTTCAATAAAAAGCCTGGAACTCATGGGGCCACTTAAAATTGTAGAAAGCACACTTTGGGCAAATCGGCCCGCGTATCCCCTGCCCTCACTCAAGAAACCAAGAATGACATGCGCCTGTTCAACCTTTTTGGTTTTGAGTTGGAATTGTGGCTTTGTCTGTACACCTTTAAAGACCGTGTCTTTAAAGGTAGTTTTTCGATCTTCGCTTTTAGCTTTTAGCTGATTAAAATACTTTTCAACCAACTCCAAAGCTTTTTTCTCTTCGATTCCACCAGAAACCGACACAAACATATTTTCCGGATAGTAATGCAGTGCCCTGTAAAGTTCAAAATCGCTTTTAGTTATTCGTTTTACGCTCTTCGCTTCCCCACCTATGTCCCAACCCAAAGAATTTTCTTTAAAAATCAATCCTTCAAACACATCGTGGATTTTTATCATAGGGGTATCCTCATACATCGCCAATTCCTGAATAATTGTTCCTTTTTCGCGTTCAATCTCCTCAGATTTAAGAAGCGGAGAAAGCACCATGTCACTTAAAACATCCATTGCGATTTCGGCGCTGCCAGAACGGGATTTTATGTAAAAATTTGTCCAATCTTTGCTTGTCCCAGCATTAAACTCTCCGCCAATCGAATCCACCGCCTCACTGATAGCCTTGGCCGATGGGCGCTTGACGCTTCCCTTGAATACCATGTGTTCAAGAAAATGGCTGATACCGTTTATCCTTTTATCCTCAAATCTTGACCCAGTTTTGACCCATACGGTCACCGTAACCGATTCAAGACCCGGCATGGGAACGGTTATTACTCTTAGGCCACTTTCCAATTTATGAAGTTTGTAATCCATTGGAGTAGTATATTGTATGTAGTATACTTTAGTCATGTCCCAAAATCCTCATGGTAAATCCAGTCAGATCATAAAGAGTTTTGAGGCTAAATCACTTAGTAAAAGGTCGTTTGTGGCCAAAGTTGTAGATTTCCTTACCTCTTACTTCGGAACAATAGGATTTCTTTTCGCAAACGCGGCTGTTTACGGAATTTGGGTTTTGGGAAATTCGGGAAAAATCCCTGGGTTCCCCCAAATCGACCCCTACCCCTATTCATTCATGAACTCGTTCGTTTCGATTGAGGCAATTATTCTTTCAGTTATAGTATTAATGAGTCAGAACAGAGAAAGTCAGCGTGATGTATTGCGGAACGAACTAGGGCTACAGGTTGAGCTAATTTCCGAAAAAGAAATCACCAAAATACTCAAAATTCTCAAGGAAATCCGCTCGGAACAAAAGAACGCTAAACCTGATCCGGAGCTTGAAGAAATGACTAAGGAAATTGACGCAGGGTATATTGAACGAAAACTGGAAAAGGAACTAACGGAATCAGAAAAAATAGCTTGACTTTAAACTTCTATAGGCTTAAACTTCTCCCAAAGTTTGCAGAAAACTTTAATAGTGTAAAGTGCACCTTTACATCATCAATTTTAATTTTGATTCCACAACCCGTGAAAGGAGGTTGAAATGGAAAACTATTTGAGTGCGTTTCCTAATACAGGTTCGGCAACAAAGCACCAACTGCGCCACCTTCTTTCGCAAGTTGGTAACGCAGACGAAGTTTTGAGGAAGGCAACCGAAAACGGTGTATCACCGGAGAGTTTGGTCCAATGGCTTGATAACGGCATTCAGAAACAACAAAAAGCTACCAACAGTCAACCGATTGTTGAAGCGACGGGATCGAAACGAACCGAGGTTCAACCATCTGAACAAAAAAAGGAAGAACCAGAAAAACCGGCTGAAGAGAAGCCAGGATTGCGCGAACGATTGGCAAGCAGATTCAGCCGTGGCAAGCCAAACAAGAGGCCCAAAGCTGATCGGAATGAAGCTGGCAATCGGGACAACCAACAGAAATCCGGTTTACCATGGATGTGGATCGGAATCGGGATTGCAATTGTGGCAGTTGGTCTTGCCGGCTGGCAGTTTACGAAGAACGGCATAGCCCTTCCCAGTTTCAGCGGCAACAGAACAGATTTCAATCTCTCTGGGGCGCCAAGTTTTATCATAACTCTGCTGTTTGCCCCAACTATTCTTGTAGCCATAAACATTATCTCATTCGCCGAAGCATTTTCCAGAAAAGAAAGATTGCTCCTTGACTGGTGGATCGCAATACTAACAGTTGTAACTCTGGTTGAACGGGTCGCTATCGGCGAAAAGCTCTGGTTGTTCCTTTTGGGCGCATGCACCTTTGGAATGGCTGTAGCCATCTTTTTAAACGAATCTCAAGAACAAGGTGGTTGGTTCGATGCAATCGACTTAACCCCGTTGGGGAACGCTGCCGGAATGCTTTTGATCATACACGCCGCCAATTGGGCCGCCATTCCATATCCTACATATGTTCCAATCTGGATCGTATGGGTTGTTTTTGGCGTTTCTATGATCAAGGAACTCGCACGAACATTTTGGCTTGGGGTATTTGCAGTCGTAACCGGTGTGGCGGCAGCAATTACACTTAATGCCTCTGTGATTTCAATCTGCCTTGCAGCATCTGTCATTGCGGTAACCGTAGGTTCACGCAAGGGATGGGTTCCAACGTCTCGGCACCGCAGCGATACCTCTGTTTTCTCGGGAAGCGGTCGAGAGCTTTCGATCATCATTCCCTATGATGTGGTCCTTGGACAAGTTTATGCGTTCGCGTTAACAGCGTTTGCCCTGTACGGCAACTTTTTGGTTGCGACATTTACAGGCGGGCAATAACAAATTTCACATCAACCAATCTCCCCCGTGGGACAGATTTTTCTTCTCAACAAAGAAAATCATCTCACGGGGGCTACGTATCGTTTTTGTAAATTGGAAGGAGATACAAATGAAACTGTTTAGTAGAAAAAATCGCACAGCTCCCCCACCGTTACCGGGATGGAAACGATTCCTGGTTGGCCTTGCCACGCTTACGATCATAATGATCTCAGCCGGCTTGGCAATCGGCGTTGACTGGCGCTTGGGTGCGGGACTGTTCGTGATCATGCTAATTGCAAGTCCCTTCATCAACGCCAAGTGGAATTTTTAGTAGGAGGAAGAGATGTTTAGAAAATTCAAAATCAGTGAGCAAGGGGGTAGCCAGTGGCTATTTGCGATACTGCTTGTTGCAGTTGTGGTGATTGTCATCATATCCCTTTTCGGCGCATATGCCATAAACACCACCGTCGTTCTGGAAGAAATTGAGAGGGAAAAAACAATGGGGATCCTAATTCAGATCCCAAGTTCAAGTTTGCCACCCGAACTGAAGATCGATAAACGCGGAGTAGATCAATACATCGTATTCAAATATTTTTCGATCGTCGGAGACGGTGTCGAAATCCCCGGTGACCAAGAATACGCGGCCGCTTACGCCACCAATACAGAATTGGCAACTCTCGATTGCGGTGACCAAATCACCTCGGTTGGTATTATTTCCAAGGCTTTTGAGCCGGAAATCGGTGCAGCCGAAGCTGGTGCCAAGGTAAGCATTATGATTTTGGGCGGCCGGGCAATAACAAACGGTGGATGTGAAGTTGGGCCTTTGGTTAGAAATCCATTATACGATGAGAATTTCGAACCCTACGCCGCTTACCCTTCCATCTGGAACATTCCGGGGTGCCTTCTGCGCGTATGGACCGCCCCCGGTATTTACAGGGAGAGTTCTTGCCTTGAGGGCGGATATCGTCCAACAGCAAACTGGCAACGGATTGGTGCAATCGACATCCCGAACGGTCAGGGATTATTCCGTCTTGTTGCGACAGATAACGGCCTTTGGATGCATGCGATTAGCACCATTGACTTAAATCAGATCTACAACACCTACGGTGTTGCCGGAACGATTCAGGAAAAGATCAAGAACATTCTGCAAAAGGTTTTTGGAGGAAATGCACAATGACTAAAAATACCAATCAACCTGCCAAGAAAAATCCTTGGCTTGTATGGACCCTGGTAATCGTCGTCCTTTTCTATGTGGCATTCAACGGCCGGGCGATAGGCAGGGACTTAGGTTACCTCCTTTCCGGTTTGATCTTAGCCGGAATTGGATACTTGGCATTTGAATATTTCCGAAGCAAAAAGAATGGCACTTTGATTGCGTTCGCAATCATCGCCGGACTGGTGCTCATGGGAAACAAAACCGGTCTATTCGGTTTCGCCGGAAATCGCGGCGCCAGTTTTGGCAACGGTTTGCAGTGCGTCGCACTCAGTCTTATATGCGTCGTATTGGCTGCCGCCATAGCTATTACCGCTTTTATGTACAACCGGCACCAAGATGAGGTGAACAAACACGTCAGCAGCGGCCTGGACAAACTCGATGTAAAGTTAACAGCCCAAGCCCGGAAACGTGGCATTCATATTTTCGAGGATGACGACAAACAATAATACGTGAGTAATTACCGCTCGTTGCGCTTTAATAACAAAAAGCAACGGGCGGTTTTTTTTGGGGGAAAACGCTCACTTGACAAACAATACCTATAGGCCTATACTGCCGGCAAGTTAGAAAACATGACATTACCAGGACCTGAAATCGAAGCAATTGGTAGCGATCCCTCACAGGAAGCGGATTCAACCATTCTTGCAAAAATCCCCAATTTGCTGGATTCAATTGAAGAAAACCATCTTCAGCTCGCACCCTACAAAGATGATAAGGGCAATGTTACCGCCTACGACATTAAGTCGCGTGGAGGCCACCAATTATTTAGGGTGTCGGCGAATGATATGGCTTTTGCCGTAGTCAAAGACACTATTTTGAATGCCGCTGCAGATAAAGAAGAAGTTGCCGGAGCGTTTGATGTCATGGAAAATGTGCAAAGATCCCTTCATCGTTTAGGCATTGCTGACAAGGATATTCCCAGAACTCCCCACGATATTGCAGAACAGGTAATCAGCCTTATGAGCGATTTCGAAAGAATTCAACAGGCCAAAAGCAAAATTGACCTTCAAAATAATTTTCAGGCCTTTTTGTCTATGTCTCAAAGAGTTTTTGCAGGAGGAAAAGCCGAATGGAATAAACTAGCTCCCGCCCAACAGAGATGGATGCTGGTATTTGGTGATACATTGCTGGTTAGAGCTCTTCAAGAGTTGGGGGTAGGCCAAGAAACCAGGGCAACTTCAGAGACAGTTATGCAAATAGCAGAAAATCTATCTTCAATGAGGAGGGAAGCGTCATGGTATACCGGAGCAGGTAGAGCATTGCAACAGCTTGGCAGTGGTGCGATTGGACTTATCGTCGATAAAGAAAAAGGCCTAATCCCGGGAGTTGTTGGCATAGCCGGGGAAATCGTCGAGGGTATTGTCGACAAAACAGGTGATACTTTTGGCCGCGCACTCGATGGTGTCGCTAGCAGGAAAAAAAAAGAATAGCGATGAAGTTAAAAACGCTTAGCAGTTTTTACTTTTGACACTTCCCCATTCTTGCAATACCTCAAAAATAAACCTATAATCCCTTGGCTATTTAAAATCACCCTAAAAAGGGAATCAAAAAGGAGAATTCTGTGTTTACAAAAAGCAATCTGATATTGATTCTGATCATTGTTCTACCTATTGCGATCGGTTTTGTCATCGCCAACCTTATACTTTGTCGCGCGAACAAAAAGGTGAAACAGAAGGCCGATGAAAAACGTGGATTACGGGAGAAGAACCCAATTTCCTTCGGCCTCAATTACTTCTTTGCCGGAAACGACAGGATCGAAGCTGCCGTCACCGACGTTGACTATGAAGCCGGAGAATTATCTATCGACGTCACCTTGCATACAGCAGATGGCGATACTATCCTAAGTGCCCCGGATGACAGTGATTTGAGCAATGTTAGACTACCGGTAAGACACGGTGATGGGACACCTGAAACATTGTCGTTTGACCTTGTAAATGACAGACCTGTCGCCTTTGACGGGTGGGAAATTGTAATAGATTATGTCTTTGCCAAAGCCGGCTAATTTCACCCAAAGACCAGCGAACGAATAGGACGCTGGTCTGTTTTTTTTGGTACAATCCAAGTATGCCGGGAGATCATGTAAAGTCCAGTCACCGCCTAATCCAAAGTTTTGAGGCAGATCAGATCAAGAATCGCCCGAAATTCATACAAATTGCAGACCGGCTAACTCTTTCGTTTGGAAGCATCAGTTTTTTTGTACTTAACGCTCTGCTTTTTGTTGTCTGGATTGCCGTAAACACCGGGTCAGTTCCATTTATACCGGTTTTTGACCCCTACCCTTTTATTCTTTTGACCATGTTTGTTTCCCTTGAAGCAATTTTTCTTTCCATAATCGTTCTTATGAGCCAAAACAGGCAGGGACACATTTTTACTTTAAGAGAAGAACTGGATATGCAAGTTAACCTTCTTGCAGAGCGCGAAATAACCATGTCTCTGAAAATTTTGAAGCTGATGGCAAACAAGATGGGAGTAAAAATTAAGGGTAAAGAACTGGGAGAGATGGTTAAAGAAACCGATATTTCTTATATCCAAAGGGAAATTCAGGAGCAAATCCAGGAAAGAAAACGTCTTTCCAAAAATACAAAGTAAAAACAATAAGCAAGTGTCCTTGCGAGGAGCGGTAAGCGACGCGGCAATCTATAACGGATGAGATTGCTTCGTATGACTCGCAATGACAAAAAGCATCACATTCGTTCTGGCGACTGTATACCAAGAAGGTTCAAACCGTTTTTAAGTACTTGACCTGTTCCTGCAGTTAGTGTGAGTCTGAAATTCCCCACTTCTTCGTTTTTCGTTTTTCCTTCTTCGCTTATTATTCTATTATGAGCGTAAAAAGTATTGAATTTCGAAGCCAAATCATATAAATAATTACATAGTAAGTTGGGTGAGTAAGTTTTAGCAGCAATTGATATTACCTCAGAAAATCGGGGCAAACTTCTTAACACCGACAATTCTTCTTCGTTTAAATTACTATATGCACCTTGTAAGACCGTGTCTTTAAAGGTAGGCGCTTTTTGTATCACACTATTACAACGAGCGACAGTGTACTGCAGATACGGGCCGGAGTTACCTTCTAAAGACAGGGAACTTTCAAAATCGAATGCAATGTCCCCGCCTATCCCTTGCTTCAAAAATGCATATTTAACGGCTCCAAGGGCAACCTGTTCTGCAATTTCGTCTTCCATATCGTGTGCGTCAAGGAGTTTTTTCCTAGCTTCGTCCAAAACCCATTCCCCCCTGATAATTTTTCCAGTTCTACTACTCATCTTTCCTTCGGGAAGACGGACCATCCCATGTCCTATGTGTGTTGTAGCCTCTGAAAGATCCTTTTTGTACATAAATAGGGCTTTAAGGACAACGTCAAAATAGGCATCAATCTCGTTACCGGTCACGATAATCGATTTGTCATAAGGAAAATCCTTGTATTTTGCAACTGCATTGCCAAAATCTTTGGTTTCGTATGTGGGCAAATTAAGAGCATTTATAAAAACCCTATTATGCAAACCGTATTTTTCTCCAGGGAAAATTACAGCGCCACGCTCACCCTTCTCAAAGATTCCTTTGGCCAAACCGTCCAAAACCATTCCATAGCCAAATTCTCCGGTTCTGCTTTCCGGATAATAACCATCAAACTTCATCCCAACCCTTTTATAAATTGATTCGAAATATTCCAAACTCCATGCCCTACCAATTTCATAAATATTTTTGATTTCAGAATAAGAATACTTGCCGTCTTTTTTGATATATTGATCGTAGTTTACCTGTGGAGATTCATTGAATTCCGGTAAAACCACTTCCTGCGCAGCCTTGAAGATTAAAAAATTAAGCTCTTTCATATCTTCTGCCGCAGCAGCATTTTCTTCGAAAGCTGTCGCTCCTTTTGCATAAGCTTGCCCAAAATACTCGATTCTTTCTTTTAGAGGCTTTTCGGTAAGGTCTTTAATATCAACTTTGTCCTCTGAAAACTTAAACATTAAACCCCAAATCGCCTTGGCAGCATGCATGCCAACATCGCCAAAATAATCGGCTCGCCAAACACTGGCGCCAATCGCGCTTTGCAAGCGGCTAATCGATTCACCAACCGTATTGGTATATAAATGGCCTATATGAAACTCTTTGAAGGGGTTGGGGTCGGTATATTCCACGACCACTTTTTTGCCCTTTAGAAAGTCAGATTGACCATACTTTTCTTTTTCCTCTTCAATCTGCATCAAATTACTAACTAGGACATCAGTTTTCAGCCAAAAATTGATAAAACCAGGGCCGTCAACTTCAATTTTGTCTACAAATTTGGATAATTCGGGAGATTTGGATAATTTGATTCTAATTTCTTCCGCCAGTTCTCTTGGGTTTTTCCCTTCGCTTTTTGCCAAAACTAAAGCAACATTACATGAGTAATCACCAAATTCAGAGTTTTCTGCAAACTCAACATCAGCGTTATCTATCCCCAAAGTCTGATTAATTATACCCGCGATAATTTTCGCATATCCAAAATGTTCTTTTTTTACGATTTTTATAGGTTTACTTTCTCTTTTTTGTTTTAAATTATTTTGACTTATCTTCTTGGATTCAAAAGGAATTTCGACCTCGGGGTGTTCTTTGTCTAACCAATAAATTTTTCCATCTCCGCCAAAATGTTTATTTACAAGATCGAGAAATTTTGTGGCAGCTTTTTCAATGTTTTCTCTATTAACATTAGAAAACCCATCCATAATGAAATACCCGTTTTTAGAGTTTTTAGTGAGCTTGGTTCTGTCGCATTGTCTCCAATTCAAAGCCCGTGTAGAAAGGTCTAGGTCATCCCGCCAAATTAATTCGCCCTTTACTGCAGGTCTAGACTTTGTGCCACCAATCGGAATCCATTGCTCCCCTCCTTCAGCAAACTTTAGAACAAAATCACCATATAGAGAATTTAAATCCTCGCCACCGAAAGGCGTAAGATATTTGATACTTAGGGCGTTGTAGATATTAACTAGAGGATTTATATCGGGCAATTCTCCACCCTCAAGTACTCTTTTTGCCAAAGCAACATGTGCAGGTAAAAAAACTTCCGGATCAACCCCAAACTTTTTGAATGCATCGATATAAATAGCTACTCGCTTATCTTTTACTAGTGAATCAAGGTCGAGGTTTGCACGAAGATCCGTTTCTTGCCCCCTAAGATATTTAAGTGATTCCACAGAAGACTTATTGTTATCAAAGTCCAAAATTATCGGCAAAGCCACAACAAGATTGGGGAATTTATCAAAAACTTCTTTTTCGATTTTGAATTTCATTTCTTTATTATATTCCAATCCAGTCCAAAAAATCTTGGGTAGCTTTATTTACTGTGAATTCACCATGGTCTCCATTTTTATATAATCTGAGTTTGAATTGGTTTAATTTATCCGGAAAATCTTTTTTGATAGCTCCAAGATATTTAACAGCCTTGGAATAATGAACTATATCGTCTTTTTTTCCGTGGGCGATAAAAACTCTTGCATTTTTAAGATATTTGACGTTATCCATAGGAGAAAGTCCATCCAAATCGTTTAAATGTCTCCACCACAGTTTTTTATGCCCCACAAAACCTCTATATAGATGTCTGTATCCACCCTCTTCGATTGTTCTAACAAAATCTTCATTTGATTCTTCCGGTTTGACCTTGCCCTGCTCGCTTTGGTCTACTGCCCCACAAAAAATTCCGATTTCTTTAATTTCTTTATTAAATCTTGGCAAAAGTGGTACATATGTCCCACCCAAACTTTTTCCGACAAAAATGATTCTTTTATACTTAAGGAAAACTTTTGAGTTATCATACGAACCAACCCCCCTCGCCCCATATTTGAGATGCTTATATACTAGAAGTAGTGTATTGATACAGTTTTTTGGTGTAAAAACACCATCGCTTCTGCCAAATCCCAAATAGTCGGGAACAAATATGTCAACCTTTTGTTTCAAAATTATGGAAGCTGAAGATAAATCGCCATTATCAGGCACAGTTGGGCCTCCAACTGCCCAAACCAATACGGTATCGGTTTTGTTACCACAGGAATAATATGTTCCAACAATATTACCTATTTTTAAAGTCTTGTATTCAAATTCCATGTTTATGCTTTTAATTGAACTCTGGTTAATCCTTTTAAGCTTTCGGTAAATTTAGCTATTCCAAACAACGGCTCAAATCTTTCTGCGGCAATATATATTCCTGTTGGCCCTACTATATTTGCTATATTATCATCAAACGCCAAATACCCGGCAATGAGCCAAAATGCCGCGTTGTAATCCACACCCATAGACAGAGTCCTCTCTACAGTATGTCTATTCTTTTTATTGTCGATGATGTTTTTGCCAAAATATGTATTTAGCTGGGCAATCATTTTTGATTCCGGTAAGTATTTAATACCCAGTACCTCCTGCAAATCCGTAGGGACAGTAGCTTTCGGATCGACAAACACCGGAAATTTGACTCCCCAATCATCGTAATCTGAAAATTCGATGCCTATTTTGTTCAACCTCCCAAACCTATTCCACGCCTCGGTATATACGTCTTTGTGATGTAACAAAGCCTTTTCTTGAACTGGACCATGTTTACCAGCAAAAAGAACTCCCTTATTGGCAAAGACCATGTTAAGATGCATTTGTCCACCAAGCCCTGACAAATACCCATTCATAGCATAGATAGTAGTCATATATGCATTTACTTTGTTTGCAACTCTGGAATCCTTAATACTTGCCGGCGGTAGCATCAAAGTTGACTCGTCCAGTTTGCCGGGTGAATACAACGGACAAAGAACAACACATACTTCGATTTTTTCTCCTAATACAATTTCCCTTTTGTCGGCCACGTAAGTATCTGGCCACGACTTTTCAACTTGCGACCAGAAAACTTCCGAATGTATTTTTTGTTTTTCAAATTCAGTCATGTGCGCCTGGTGGGAATCGAACCCACAACCACAGGCGCAAAAAAACCAAAAAAGCCCCTTCAGCTCCCGAGAAAATAAATCTCAGAAACTAAAGGGGCTCTTCGCTTTGCGCGAAGGGCGGTACCACCCTCGTTCAACTATCCCTATTAAAAAGAAAAACCGGCCTGACGCCGGTTAATTCAAACTTAAAGGATAATCCTTATTATTTGAGTTCTCCGTTTGACGACAAACTCTAGCTTATTTTTACGGTTTGCTTCCGTATCCGATTTTGCGGATCTGCTCCCGAGTCGCGACCCCGGTCAAACGCATTTATTAAACTAAGGGGCATATTACAACAATTTAGATCTTCCTGTCAAATTTGGCCGGCCGACCCATCTCAATTTCTTTTTACTTCCCCTTTCGAATACAATGCTGGCATGTCAAAAGAAAGACCAGCTAAACCTGAATTAACTATCCCCAACCCCACCGATAGCGAACCAGCTAAACGCACCCAAAAAAACAAACCATGAAGGTTAACTATATCTTATCAATCCGTAAAACTTGATTTAGTTTTTATTTACCCAATATTTTTCTCCATCAGTTACAACTTCCACATCCCCCATTTCGTCAGTTCTCAAAACTTTTACATTATATTTACCTAACAAGTCTAAAATTTCCTTATGTGGATGGCCGTAAATATTATTCTTCCCGTCACTAATTACACCCACTACCGGCCTTAATTTTTCCAGCAGGTTTTGCGTTAATCCATTCTTACTTCCATGATGATTCACTTTGAGATAGTTAACCCCTTCGACTTGGCTCAGGGTTGACAGCTCATCACTAATTTTGTTTTCAACATCCGCTGTAAAAATAGCCTTAAATTTACCAAATTTAAGTAGATCTACGATGCCGATATTGTTAGCGTTTGGGTCTGTAAAACCAGCTGGGGGGTTAAGTATATCCAAATAGATCATTCCCACCCTAATGACTTGGCCTGCAAAGGGTCTTATGACGTTTACCCCACTACCCCCCACCACTTTCTCTAGCACTTGATAATCTAGATTGCCAGAATCAATGTCGTTATACAAATAATTGTCCAACTTATATCTTTTAAAGACCTCTATAAGCCCAAAATAGTGATCTTTCTGGGGATGAGTTGAAATTACGAGTTCTATCTCCCGGTCCCAAAAAGGAATATGTTTACCTAAACATTCCAAGACTTTATTATCCGGCCCTCCATCGGTTAAAATTTGAATATTTTTATAAGTAACAAGAATTGCATCCCCCTGACCAACATCGCAAGCGATGATATGAAGATTGCTGTCTGGCAGTTGAAAAAGTGCAATGACAATAAGCGCAAGAATCATTAATAAAAAAATGAAAATGTTGTTCCAGAATTTCATAATTTATACGAGTTTCAAATTTAATGCCGTTGCAAACGTTTTATTGTCATTGCGAGTCATACGAAGCAATCTATTTCGCTTAGGATTGCCACGTCACCTACGGCTCCTCGCAATGACATCAATTAATTAAAAATTGCGACGATCTTAACAAACCAATATAACAAAGGATAAGTTAGCAACAAGATCAACTTTCCTAAAAATGGAAAAATTAATCCCACAATCCCCCCAATGCTTCCTATGATCATAATACCGGGAACCGTCCAAAGAACTAAAGCGTTAATCAAGGGAGACCATATATTAAACTGTCCAAATGTAACAAACAGTATCGGAGCCACACCAATTTGAGCCGCGAGAGAGGTGGAAAGTCCCTCTCTAAGAAACTTGGGTATCTTAAGTAACTTAGAATGAATTCTTTTTTCGAAAAGTATAAGCGAGGCCGTAGAGACAAAAGATAAAATAAAGCCAATGTCGACTATCCAACCAGGATTATAGATAAGCATCAGACCTGCGGTAATAAATAGAACGCGCCAGGTAGACACCAACCTGCCAGTTTCTTGTCCTAAAAATAAGACTGAAGACATTATTGCCGCACGAATCAAAGGCGCATCAAAACCCGATATAAAAAGATATAAAATAATACCTACTATAGCAAACACTATCGCTTTTCTCCTGGTCAAGAACAATGTAAGAACTCCCATCAGAAATGAAACAACAAATGTAACATTCGCTCCTGAAGCTACAACTACGTGCGCCACGCCTGCGAGTTTTGTCTGATTATAAAAATCAGGTGAAAGCGCTCCTTTGGCGCCTATTACGATTCCACCCAAAAGTCCCCCTTCCGGTTCCGGTAAAACTTCTTGATAAAAAGAAATTATTGAATTTCTGATACCGGAAAAAAAGGTCTTTCTATCCTCTATTTTGACAAGTTTAGAATTTTTTAATTTTCCATTATTAACGGTTCCTTCTACAACAATTTTGTCACCGTATGAAATTTCCGGAAAAAGCGGAAGATAAGTTGCCAGTCCCGCAACTTTTAAATATTGGGAAGAGGGGTAACGGACGGGGTCGGACATTACCGTAGTTGTTATACGGACTCGGTCGCCGGTGTGGTAAACAGGACGGGTGGTTAGATACCTTACAAAAATTAATAATAAAAGTATGGGCCAGATGAGATGTTTCATTTATATTCGTCATTGTTTGTCATTGCGAGGTATCCGAAGCAATCTATTTCTGTTGAAGATTGCCGCGTCGCTTACTGCTCCTCGCAATGACACAGGCTTTCAGTAAACAGTAATTCTATCTTTTATCTTTTCGTACAAACTTTGCTTGATAGCCCCCTTGGATACCAATTCCCCTGTAGTTGAGTACGGTCTGTGTTCAATTATGTTTTGGCCGTAAACTTGACCAATTCCCGGTAGCGTATCCAGTTCCGAAAGGCTTGCAGTGTTTATGTTGACAGGGTGCGACCCTGTCACCCCTAAAACGGCTTGATCCACTTTGATGCCCCCGTCCGTTTTAGCACTTAAGCTGTCGGACTGCTTATCGACACTTGGTATGTACACCTTTTGTCCATCGGTTAATTTTGCCGCGCGATTTAGATATTTATCGGTCCAAACCCTATCTGCGTTAACGGAAAATCCGCCGGAGATAACCAAAAGATCCTCAATGCGACTATCACCCGAAAGTTTATAAACACCGGGTTTAACTACCTCTCCGGCGATTTCCACTGTTAAATCCTGATGTACATCAGGACCTTCATTATTATTAAGTACTTCTACTTTTGTTGACGGAGACGCCAGTCCGCTTTTAATAAAGAAAACCCCGGCTCCGGTAGCGATTAACCCCCCGAGAAGTATTAAAAGAGGATAACGAAAACGGGTTAACAGTTCATCGATGTCGAAGCTCTGCATTACTAAACTATACTACAAAATTAATTACCTTGCCGGATATGAAAATTGTCTTTTTAATGGTGATGCCCTCCAGCCACTTTGTCACATTGGGATCAGATTTGGCCAACTTGACAACTTCCTCTTCAATTTTTAATTTTTCACTATTAATTATTAATTGCCCTCTGACTTTTCCGTTGACCTGAACCACAACCGTGACCTCATTCTGAACAATAAGTTTAGGATCGTAGGAAGGCCAAGGAGCCTTGTGAATACCAAAAGGCATACCTAATACCTCCACCCATATTTCTTCCATCATGTGAGGCGCAAATGGCGCGAGCAATCGCGCCAGGATACTAAGATACTCGATATTGGATATTTTATACTCAACGAAAACATTTACCAGCTCCATAAGGGAAGAGATGGCTGTGTTAAATTTGTAGTTTTCAATATCTTCTCCAACTTTTTTAATGGTTTGATGAAGTTTAGACAAAACGTCATCCTGGAACGAGGCTTTAGCCGAAGTGGTAGGATCCTGATGGGATTCCATCGTCCGCTCTAAGCGGTCTCCAGAATGACTGCTTTCAAATAGTCTCCATACCCTGCCTAAAAATCTACTCGCCCCTTCTACACCGGTTACGCTCCATGGCTTCATTACATCAAATGGTCCCATAAACATTTCATAAACCCGAAGCGTATCTGCCCCAAATTTGGGAATAATATCGTCGGGAGTGACTATATTCCCCCATCTTTTGCTCATCTTGCGGGAATCAGGGCCCAAAATCCAACCCGGAGCGCGAAGTTTTAAGAATGGTTCGTCGCCAACAGATTTGTCGATTAGACCTTGGTCAAATAAAAATTTCCAGAAAAATCTGGCAAAGAGCAAATGCTGAACAACATGTCCGCCGCCAACATAGTCATCGACAGGAAGCCAAGCCTTTGTGACTTCAGGATCCCAAGGATTTTCCAGTTTCCAGTTTCCTTTTTCCTCGGATTTAGGATTTAAGTTAACCGAAGGGTAACGCAAGAAGTACCAGCTTGAATCAACATAGGTATCCATTGTGTCGACTTCTCGCTTTGCCTGCTTTCCACAAATAGGACAAACTACATCTTTCTGGAAAGTTTTAGATCTGGCAATGGGACTTTCACCGTGAGGTAAAAAGTCTACATCAGAAGGTAACTTAACAGGTAGCTCTGTATCAGGAACTGGCTGCCAACCATCATCTTCACAATAAACCATGGGGATCGGACAACCCCAATAGCGTTGACGGGAAATCAACCAATCATGAATATGATAAGTAACTCCTTTTTTACCTTTTTCCCTACCTATCCAATTTTTTTGTTGAATTTTTACATCTTCCGGCCAATCAATTTTCTCCAATCCTGAAATTAAACGATCGGCATAGGCGGTAATTTTAAAGAACCATTGATCCATATCTTTCTGTATTACTTCTGTATCACACCGTTCGCATTTACCTTCAACTACTTGTTCATTAGCCAAAACTGTTTCATCTTTGGGACACCAGTTAACGGGAGATTTCTTTTTGTAAGCCAGTCCCGCTTTAAATAGCTGAATAAATATCCACTGAGTCCACTTGTAAAATTCGGGAGAGCTTGTGTCGATTTCTTTGTCCCAATCATAAGACATGCCGCTTGTCTCCAATTGACGCTTAAAAGTTTTTATATTTTCGTGAGTAGACTTATCGGGGTGGATTCCCGTCTTGATTGCATAGTTTTCAGCGGGAAGACCGAATGCGTCCCATCCCATAGGGTGAAGAACAGAATACCCTTTCATACGAAAATATCTGGAAAGGATATCTGTACCTACATAACCCTCAAGGTGCCCAACATGCATAGATGCCCCGGACGGGTAAGGAAACATATCTAAAATGTATCTCTTCTTTTTCCCAACTTCAGGAGTTTGGTAAACACCATCCTTCTCCCATCTCTCCTGCCACTTTTTTTCCACCTTTGTATGATCGTATTTGTCCATCACTTTGCAAATTCTAACACTTGTCATATACTTTTAGAAGATATGCAATTTGTATCGCCTATTTTGGCTATCATGACCGTTGTTCTTGCTTTTGTAATCTCGGTCAGCCCACTTTCGGGCTGGGGTCTCCAGATTACGGCTCTAATGGTCATCATTTATATAGGGACTTCTTTTTTGATAAGAAAAGGTGTGCTTTCGGATAGCATCAAAGTTACCTTGGATGTTATTATCTTTTCCCTTTCTGTTTCTCTTTTACTATTTACAACAGGGGGTTTTAACTCGCCCGTCTTCTTTTTAAGTTATTTTTTGCTTTTTGGAGTTTCATTATTTTCCTCACCAATTACCGCAACAGCAATTACAATTACATTTGCTCTGCTTTTTGTTGTCTCACCCAAACAAGACTTCTGGATCGATCTGCTTCAAATCGGATCATTGTTGGCCATTGCCCCCTTATCTGTCCTTTTTGGAAAACAATATCTAAAAGTCCTGGAGGATAAAAAAATGATTACGGGCTTGTCCCAAAAGATTCAAAAAAATAAAGTTGATGTTACCGTTTGGACCGAGGGAGATTTTAGAAAGCGCGTACTGAGAATTCAGGAATATCTGCAAAAACTTCTTAACGACCCGGAAGTCGCAACTGACAAGAAAGAAAGAATCAAATCTTTATATAGACAGATTTATGACTTATTTTTAAGCGGGAGAACGATGGAAAAAAATGTTTAGTATGAGGAAATTTCTTCTGTCTGCATTCTTACTTTGTACTCTGTACTTTGTACTCTGTACTGGCGTAGCTTACGCCCAGGCTGAAGTTATATCTCCAAATTATATTATTCAAATGCCAAATTTAAACTCCGGCGCCGGACTTCCCAGCTCCAGTAATTACAAGGTCAGTTCAACCATAGGCCAAAACGCAGCCGGTCTATTTTCCTCCGCCGGTTTTCGTGTTAAATCCGGATTCCAATACATTTATTCAATAATTCCATTCTCTTTTACGGTTTCCTCAACTTCGATTAATTTTGGAAGTTTGATTGCCCAAACCCCGTCAACAGCCACAAACACATTAACCGTGAGCAGTGGTGGTGCGGGTGGATATCAGGTTAAAGCTTCCGAAAACAATCCCCTGAAAATTGGCAGCACCGGAACTACGATCCCTGATACGAGCTGTGATACCTCCTGTAGCGAGACCACAGCCGGAGCCTGGACTTCATCTTCCAGATACGGGTTTGGATTTAACATGTCCGGCGACGACGTTCCGGCTGATTTTACCAACTCAACTTACTATCGTCAGTTTGCGAATAGAGATGGAGCCGAAAGCCCCCAAATTGTAATGTCATCGATTTATGTAGGAACCGGCAGAGAATCAACGGTGACCTATAAAGTAAATATCTCCGGTGTTCAACCAGCGGGTGTTTACAATAATATGATTACGTATACGGCGATACCGGCATACTAGAATTATGATTTACGATTTAAGATTTAAGATCAAAACAAAAATTCTGCTGTTTGTGTTACTTTCTCTATTCATAAATCTTAAATCTTTATTCTTAAATCCGGGTTTAGTTTTTGCCCAGGAGGTTTCACTTTCAATCTCTCCCCCTCTAACAGAAATTGCAATTCGTCCCGGCAAAAGTATTAATCAAACCATAACTGTCAGAAATGACGGTGTTCCGGTGACTGTTGTGGCCAGAATAGTTCCGTTTGTTCCACTCGATACAAGCGGACATGTAGAATTAATCGAGGATCAAACCTCTATTGAAACTTTCTCTTCCTGGTTTTATTTTGACCCGCGCCCAACTTCACTCGGAGCAAATGAGAGTCACCAATACATTATAAAAATATCTCCCCCGGAGTCGGCAGAACTTAGAGACTATTATTTTACTTTCATAATAGAAGTGCAAAACAATAATAATTTAGGGGTCGGAGTAAATAATACACAGTCCCAAGCAAGAATTGGGGCAAATATACTATTAACCGCAACTAAAGACGGTAACCCGCAGAAAAAAGTCTCGATCGTTAAATTTGCAGCACCCAGTCTTATCGATTCGTTTTCCGGTTTTTCCTATCAGGTCATCCTGTCAAATTCAGGCGGAGGGTTCTTTAAACCGATCGGGAAAATCACAGTTGACCAGATTTTTGGCACAACTACGACGTTTAACCTGGCACCTCTTAACGTACTTGTGGGAAGCGAGCGGGAGATTGGTTGTCTTGATGGGCAAGAGATAATTCCATGCAAACTTCCCGGAAAATTTTTGATAGGAATTTATAGGGCTAACTTAAGCTTTACCGTTGACGGAGTAGGAGAAAGTCATGAAAAACAAATTTATACAGTGGCATTTCCGTTTACGATTTTGCTGGGACTTATTACGATAGCGGTAACTTACGGCATAATAAGGAGGCTCAATCCCCAGTAATTAATATCCCCCCACCTTGACATTGCTTAGATTATGTATAAGAATTTTAATAATATGTTTTTAGATAGATATAAGTTTGCGCTTTTATCGGTCGTTCTTGTTGCGACTCTTGTTGCTTCATCGTCTCTGTCAATTAACAATGTATACGCATCAACAATGACCGCCGCTTCTGTCACGATGGGAAATTCCAGAATGTCATTTAAGGCGCCTATTACTTCCGGTTCGGCCGGAAGTTCGCTGGTTACGATAAGCGGTGCCGTTCCCGATACAACAACAAACCATTTATTCCCCGGGGATGCCGTTTGTTTTACAGATGCCGGCAATAACGTTTGTAGGGATAACACAACTTATACAGTAGCCAATGTACCATCAACAACCACTTTCAATGTAACTACACCGCTTACAACAGCGCTGACAGCCACAGACTATGCAGTTGCTTCGCAATCGGGAACTCTAACAATTACAGCAACAACAGTTAACCAGGTTCCCATAGGTGGAAAACTTATCATCACCATTCCGGCTAACGATGCCAATTCTACAGCCAAAAACAATGACGGAATGCCTGATAGCGCGGCAAGTGTTGCCTTAAACGGTTTTGATTTAAGCAGTTTTGCAGTAGCAAGGGCAACTGTCACAGGAGCTTCCTGTACCGCTGCAAATTGGGGTACTGCGGGAGTGGCCACAACATTTGCAACCGGCGGCGGTGGAACAACAGATACCACGATTTCATGGACAAGGGCAACTTCTATTTGCTCTGCGGGTAGTGTGCTTACAATTTCTATTACAGGAATTATTAACCCCTCTCCGATTACAGGACACACCCAAGGGACGGCGGATGTTTATGGCATTACTGTTGCAACAACAGATAGCTCATCAAATACAATCGATTCGGTTGTCCCGAGAGTTGCGCCGGTTGAGGCCGTGCTTATTTCGGCTACGGTTGATGAAAGTTTGACCCTTACCATCGCAGGACTTACAGGAGGCGCTCAAACATATTGTGGCAGCCAAACTTACGTAACAAGTACCGCAACTTCAATTCCGTGGAGTACGCAAACCGGTGGCGCCGGATTTAAATATTCAGCTCAGCAATTGACGGTTAGTACAAACGCCACATCGGGTTACATTGTAACTCTCCAGGAAAATGACCAAATGGGTAAAAATGGAAATACCTGTACCGGCACTGCGCCTTCTTCCGGACAATTTACTTTTAGCGCAGGAACTTGTATAAGAGACACTGTTTGTACCGTTTCGGCTTGCGATGAGTCTACTGCCGGAGACTGGACAACCACAACAAATTACGGACTTGGTTATTCGTTGGCTTCCCAAAGCGGAAGTGATGCGCCCTTCTTCTATAATGAAAAGAACAGAACATACAGCGCCAAACAGTTGGCTGACGTCACACAAGGCGGAGAAACAGCGCAGTCAATTATGAGCAATTCAGCACCCGTTTCCGCAAGCAGTATTTACGTTTGCTATACTTTAAGCATTCCCGGTACCCAGCCATCCGGTTACTATTACAATATAGCAAAGTACACGGCAACGGCAACGTTCTAAACAAGAATTATGATTTACGATTTAAGATTTAAGATCAAAACAAAAATTAATATAAAATTTATAAAAATTATAATAGTTTTAATGGTTATAGTTTTTGCAACAAAAGTTGCAAAAACAGTGTTTGCCCAAGAGGTTCTTCCCCTTACCGTTGTTCCCCCTAAGCAGGAAGTTTTGGTTAATCCGGGTGAAAAGTTTACCACTACTGTTAAATATCTAAATCAAAGTAGCTCCCCTGTAAACGGAACTATTAGTGTTCTTGATTTTATTGTGGAAGACAATGTTGGAACTCCGGTATTTTTGGATAATCCAACGGTAGTTGGCACAACGACAATCTCTGCAAAATATTCGGCCGCAAAGTGGATTAGCTTCCCGACAGAAAATGTGACAATTGCAGGAGACGCCAATATCGCCGTACCGGTCACGATTAACGTTCCGAAAAACGCAGCCGCCGGAGGACGTTACGCAGCAATTTTGTTCCAACCAACAGTCAATCAGGTTGGAGGTGGTCAGGAAGGAACGGCCATAACCCCTACGGCAATCAGACTAGCCTCTTTAATTTATATTAGGGTTGCCGGGCCAATCACGGAAAAGGCCCGTATTGTCGATTCTCGGGCGCCGGAGTTTTTGGAGTACGGGCCAATCGGAATTTCAACAACAATTCTAAATGAAGGAAGTTACCACATTACTCCCAAAGGCAATATCACATTGAAAGATATGTTTGGTCGGGTGATAAATAGTTCCCCGCTGGATATAAAAAATATTTTTCCGGGTACCACCAGAATCTATAACAACAATATCGGACCAAAATTAATGTTTGGTAAATTTACAGCCACCTTAAATGCAACTTACGGTGAAAAGGGACAACTACTTACATCTACCTTAGTTATCTGGTTATTCCCATGGAAAGCCGCACTCGCCGTCACCCTTGCGGTCATCATTGTCATCTTGATATTCAAAATATGGTACAAAAGGATCACTAAAAAAGAAACTAAGTTGACCGAGGAGCTTAAGGAGGAAACGGCGGAATTGGAAGCACTAAAAGCAAAGTATAAGGATAGAATTCCGAGCGATAACAACCCAGACCAAACTCCTCCAACTGCTTAAGATACAAAAGCGAATATACACTGTCATTGCGAGCCATACGAAGCAATCTCATCCTGTTTAGGATTGCCGCGTCGCCTACGTCTCCTCGCAATGACAACTTTCTTGTGTATCACCCAAGTATTGATTAATATGAATGTAATGACTAAAACTCCATTTGTGTTGCTCATTTTAACGAGCCTTTTTTTAATAGATAATGAGTTAGTCGTTTATGGACAAACACCACCGAATTATTCGATTACAGGGCTTTTAGTATCAATCTCCGCAAGTATCGGGGCACCAATATTAAAACTTTGGGGATATGGCGCTCCCAATTCAAGAGTTGAACTTAGTGGTGACAGGGTCAGCGACTTTGCCTACACCAGAGTCGACGGCTACTTTGAATTTCCAAAAACATATCTTCCACAAGCGACAGACATTTTCTACCCGGAGCTTTGCTTAACGGAGATTGACCAGGCCGGCCGCGTCACCCCGCCGACCTGTATTCCCAGACTTCTCGCAATTAAAGATAGTTATAATGTCGGGCCTGTGATTTTGCCACCTACACTAAGTCTTACAGAAGGTGTTATTGGAGCTACTGCGCAATCCGAAGCCGGTGGAATAACTATTCCAAACTCGGAAGTCAGAGTCGTTCTTGCCGAGGACAACGCAAACCAGCGTCTTGTAAATTTCAATATCGTTAAGCCTGCGTTAGCCTATTACATTCCAAATTACACCATTAAATCGGATAATCAAGGCCACTTCAGTTTTAATATGCCCGGAGTAAATCCTAATGACTGGCGTGTCTTTGTTTTTACAAATTATTCACAAGAAGCCAGGTCTCCAAAAAGCAATACTCTAAAGTTCGTGATAATTTCCCCCACCGCAAGCGCAATAGAAAATATCTGGACATTTATTTTGTCTTTGTTCACTTTTCCCGCACTTATTATTCTGGAGATAGTGGTTATTTTGCTAATCGTCTCAAAGGACAAGAAGAGTCCCTGTACGTAGTCAATCAAAAGTGATTGTCGCCTGCTGAATCAAGTTTATTCCGTCTACGGAGGCCTGGATTATATAAACTCCGGTTGAAGATTCGGAAGAAATATCAAAAGTGGCCCTCCCCTGAGGGTCTGTAACAGGCTGAACTGCCGTTACCTGCAATAAATTGCCGCCGCCAACTACAACTGTCTTTCCGGAGATACCCAAGCCACGATTATCTAAAATAAATACCGTAATCCTAATCTTTTCACCTCCGGCTTTTGCCCTTAACGGCGAGGCAAAAATGTATGAATTTTCAAGTGACAGAGATGCGGATATGCCGGATTCGGCGGGCGAAGTTGTTAATGAATATGCGGAACTTCTAAAAAACAAGGGGCTGCGTATAAAATATAAAATAACAATAAGAATAAGCAGAAGAATTACAATTACTACCAATGTATAAACAGCATATTTAGGCCATCTGACAGATTTTTCATCATTCATGATATAATGATATTAATAATATGCTTAATAACCTCCCGTTTGCAACTCCCCTGCCTCCGGTAAATATAATAGTCTAAAGTTCGGTCCAAAAGGGCTTCAAAATTTCCTAGCGCTCAACTTGGTTAATTGCCAATTATTTACAAAAATACTTAAATTTGAAACGAAGGACCGAATGCCATTATACCTGGGTAAAATTGTGGCTCTATTCGTTAAAAAGAAGGTCATTTCCCGCAATATTGGTATTTTAAAAAATTAAACGCAGTTTTCCGCAAAAAACAACTCATGCCTATTTTTTTAGTAAAAAATAGGCAAATATAATAATTATAAGTATTATAAAATTTGTAAATATTATACTTTCGTGCGGAAAAGCCGTGCGGTAATTATACTATACCACCTGTGAAATTATTTGCTTATTTGGTTATTTACTTATTCGCTTATTGTCTCAAAAGCCCCTTGACAGGCTTGTTAATTATTTTAATAATAGTCTAATTAGTATAATTCGTATAATCTAGCCTTGAAAACATGCTCAACAATTCGAATGATTTTACCAGAAAAAACTTCATCAAACACTTGGACACTCTTGAACTGTCTGCAAAAACTCACAAAAACTACAGAAGCGATCTTGGTCATTTTGTCGGTTGGTTAATTCTCCGTATCCGATCACTTGGTTCTTACGTTACAACTTTGACTGAGACCGTTCCCTTCATGAACAAGGATATCCCATTTGAATACAAGTCGTTCTTGATGGAAAATAATATTCCTGTCAAAACAATTAACAGGCGTCTTTCTACGCTACGACACCTGGCTAAATTTCTGGTTATTTCGAACCTGATTAATACAAATTTAATGGATGGTGTTGAAAATATTAGTCAATCAAATAAAGTAGTAAAAAATACATCAGACCCACTCATCGATGAATTTCGAATTCACCTGGAAACAGAAAAAGTTTCTAAAAACACAATCAAAAATTATGTAAGCGACGTTAGACAGTTTTTAGTCTGGCTGGAAAAAACATAAATGAATACACTACCCAAATTAACACTAGGATTAATTAAAGCCTATCAAGCTGAGATTGCCAGAAGTGGTTCAACTGCAACCGCGAAGAGAAAAATGGTTTCTTTAAAAAAGTTTCTTGACTGGGCAGCCAAAGAAGGCAAGATCCAAGATGTAGGATTTAAGATTTACGATTCAGAATCTAAGAATCAAAATGAAAGAATTTCCGCAAAAAAAGCGGTAAATACCAGATTCAGTAACTTATACAAAAGATATCGTAGTATACCGGGAACTTCGTATCTTAATATTGCCATCTTGGTGATTTTATCCTCCGCCCTGGGGCTTGGTATATACAATCAATTCTTTAAAAATACCACAAACCCATTTGCTGCAACGTCTTTAATTCGACCGAATCGTTATCTTTCCTTTCAAGGCAGGTTAACTAATCAATTTTTAAATCCGATTACAGCAGTAACCAGTGTAGTTTTTACTTTATATGATGCGGCAAGCGCCGGAACTACCCTTTGGACCGGCACCTGCGATGTTACTCCGGATACGGACGGAGTATTTTCAACACTTCTTGGGAGCGACTGCGGTTCGGAGATTTCCAGTAGCGTTTTTTCTGACAATGCCAGCGTTTGGTTGGGAGTTAAGGTTGCGGCTGACGCGGAGGCTACTCCCAGAATTCAAATTGCAACTGTTGCCTATGCTCTAAATTCCGAAACTTTGAAAGGCTACCCAGCCTCTTCGAGTGCAACAATTAACACAGTGCCAGTAGTTAATAATTCCGGGCAAATTGTTTTGGCGGTGAGCTCCCCCAAAATCCAATCTACAACGGGCACTTTCGCAATCGAAGGCCAGGCCATAACAATACAAACTCCAAGCGCATCAAACGGTAATGTTACTATAGCACCCGATGGCACGGGACAGCTTAATTTGACTTTTACCGGCGCCTCCCCAGGAAGTGGCACAGGAATGGTGAATGCAACCGATGCGAATTTAACCTCCGGCTCTTTGTATTACGGTTCAGTTGCGTCTGACGCTTCGGGCTACAACCTTTTGCAGTTACAATCCGGTTCGTCCCTTACAAATAAATTTGTGGTTGATTCGGCCGGAAACTCCAGCCAGTCAGGAACATTGACATTTGGTGGCACTGCAACGATTCAATCAACTGCTTCAAGGGCTTTGACTTTAGGAGGTTCTACAACCGGAAACATCACACTCAATCCTCTGAATGCGGTTGCGGGAGGCTATGTAGCTCCAAATACAACCAATGTAACAGATCTTGGTACCTCTTCCCTTCTCTTCCGAAATATATACGGAACAACTTTGTACCAGGGGACAAACCAAGTCTGTGATGAGTCAAATAACTGTAATTTTGCAACCGGTACCAATTACTGGCAACTTAATACTTTAACTCTCTCCCCTGCCAATAATACATATGATTTGGCAATAGGTGGAACTGCAACTTCCTCAGCCAAATTCCAGGCTTTTGCTTTGGAAAAGGCGGCTGATGCCACAAGCAGACTTGCCAAACTTAATTCAAGTGTAATAACAACGGGAACTTTGTTTGAAGCAACAGCCAGCGCCATAACTAGCGGAAACATAATCAAACTTGGGCAAGGTGGAAACTCGGCATTCTCGGGTAATGGACTATATATGGATTTTGATAATACCGGGGGCGGGGGCGGAACATTCACCGGAAACTTCTTAAAGTTTGATGATGCTACAACAACCAAATTTACAGTTGACGCCAGCGGAAACGTTGGCGGGGCCGGAGTTGGACAATTTGGAGGAATAACAACAACAATATTTTCCAGATTCGGTACTGCAGCTTCCGGACACGCCCTTTCGGTGGCCAGTGATGTTTTGGTCGGAGGAAAACTGGAACTTGACGGCACATTCTTCCTGGACGGAGGAACAATCGCCAACTCAGCCGGCACCGGAACTATTACATTTTCTGCTACCCCGACAACTTCCTCCAACGCTCTTTCTGCCAGCAACTGGCTTATAGAAAATACCGCCAATGTTGGCCAGGCTGCTTTAATTGTTAATCAACAAAAAGCGGGAGATATTTTTACCGCCAGCGCCTCAGGAACGCCTAAATTTACAATTCAAAATGATGGAGATGTAAACATGGTTGGTGACATAACAGTTGGTGGCGGAAATATAAATACAGGTAATATTGCCTTTGTAATTGGAGATGCAACAACAGATGGAATAACTTTTACAACAGACGGAACAGGAAATGGAGAATATACTTTCTCGGTAGATGGTATAGGAGATGCAGATCTTGATTGGGGTACTGGAGCGGGACAAATTGATGTTACTGATGTTGAAAATGGATCAGTAAACATACTTCTTGAAACTGAAATTGATGCCTCTAGC
>Ga0075721_105_pt1 | contig 45921 bp, 53 predicted proteins | sample RifGroB1_FD_67782 | JGI IMG/M metagenome (GOLD analysis project Ga0075721, IMG submission 67782) | Microgenomates (Woesebacteria) bacterium GW2011_GWB1_39_10
GTTGCATGGCCGTCGTCAGCTCGTGCCGTAGGGTGTTCCCTTCAGTGGGGTAACGAGCGCAACCCTCGCCAAATATTAAATATCTATTTGGGACTACTTGAATTTATTTCAGGTGGAAGTGAGGACGACGTCAGGTCAGCATGGCCCTTATAGCTGGGGCTACACACATGCTACAATGGAGCCGACAGAAGGTAGCCAAGCGGTAACGCGGAGCTAATCCTATCAAACGGCTTCTCAGTGGGGATTGAGGGCTGCAATTCGCCCTCATGAACGCGGAATTGGTAGTAATCGCGCATCAGCTATGGCGCGGTGAATACGTTCTCGGGTCTTGTACACACCGCCCGTCAAGTTAGCAAAGTTGGAGGTACCTTAAAGTCTGCAGTGCAGACTCAAGGTAAAACCAGCGATGAGAATTAAGTCGTAACAAGGTATCCGTACTGGAAGGTGCGGATGGATCACCTCCTTTCTAAGGAGATGACTCCGCCAATAATTTCATAATTTAGGCGGAGAATACACCCAGCTTTTAATGTCGCCGTTTAGCTTTAAAAAACGGGGCAGTTTTTCCGATCACATATGGAATTCCAATTCACCCTGAACAGATTTCAGGGTCTGACGATTAACCAAATCTTTGAAGTTCTGCAAAAAACCACCTTTAACGGGTGGTTTTTTGTTGGGAAAAAGATTTTTGCCAGTAAAAAAGGCCAACTTCTTTTTAGTAAAAGAGGTTGGCCTTTAGGCTAAAGTGATCTAAAAGTTCAGCTTAAGGTTTTATTTGACAAGGTCGAGCAAGTCTTCCCATATCCAAATCCAGACGGTGTTGTCAAACGTGGCCGCGACACGATAAGTATAGGTCCGACCGAGGTTGGGATCCTTGACTTTGAGGTCAAAACATAGCCCGGGGGACATGTTGACCGTGAGACCTACTTCGGCCGCTGTTCCCAGGAATGCCTCGACTGAATAGGTCACACCGTCGAGTGTATAGTGGTAAGGGACTCCAACGTTTGGCAATTCCACCGTAGGGCCTTCAAAGTCGCCACAATACCCTGCGCTGCCGAATGCTCCACCACCGCCGGTTCCAGGGAAGAAGGTACCGGGGATCGGAGTGATCGTACCAACATTGGTCGGTAAAGGCGTGCAATTGGGGTCCACTTCGCCTTGTTGCGCGCGGCAGTTTGCATGACCCGAACCGGTAGTTGGGTTGCCATTGCCATTGTCCCCCTGGCCACAGGTGTTGGTTTCATGGCAGGGGTCAGGACCCGGGGTTTTGTGCCCGCGACCATTTCCGCCTCCGCCGTCTTTGGCCAGTGCGCCTCCGGTTGTGATGAGCAGGATTACAATCAAGATATACGCAATGATCCGAAAGATCTGATTATTTTTCATTCTTTTTTCTCCTTGAAAAAAGATAGGTGGTTTTAAAGGTGCCCGAATTTTAAACTCAATACTATCATACCAAAAAAATAGTAAAGTTATATATTATCGCCGGGGTTTTGGCGGGTAGAATGGCGGAGGCTGTTTAAAAGGTGTTTCTTCGCGGTAAGGTGTTGGTTCTGATTGTGATGTCCGCGGCGGGTGAGGGTTATTCGTCTCTCCTCCCGGTTGTGCATTTGGCGCGATCGGTGCGGGGTAATCCGGGGTTTTGCTTCCGTAGTTATTAATTACCAATTCTTCATTCTCAATTTTTCTAGTCCAGCGCTCACGGCTAACTTGAATCACTTTGTCCTTATTTTCATTAACTGAAATTGGTAAGGGAAGGGTAGTGGACACAAAAGGTCTTGTAACTTGACTATCAATTGTCATTTTTGTAGCCACCTGGAAACGGCCCAGATTAACCAAGTCGTTAGCAGTAAAAACTTCGGCAAACTCTTTATTTAAAATATCCGCATCTCCCGCTCCAACAGCAAATGTCATGACGGTTCCCGCGTTACCCAAAATCGCTTTGGTGACCTCTTCCGGAATTTGGGCCATGTATTGATTGGCAAGCATTATGTCCAAGCGATATTTGCGGGCCTCAGACATAATTTTAATGAAACTTCCCGTAGCAAAATTCTGAAACTCATCTACGTACAGATAAAAATCACGTCTTTCTTCCTCGGGTAAGCTTACTCTATGCATTGCGGCAAGCTGGAATTTAGTGATAAGCATGGCCCCCAGTAGGGCCGCGTTATCTTCTCCAAGGCGTCCCTGAGCTAAATTGGCAAGTACGATTTTGCCCTGATTCATGGCGTCATCAAGACTTATTGAGCTATGGGGTTGTCCAATTACTGTTCTAATCAGTGGGGAAGTAACAAACTGTCCAACCTTGTTTAAAATAGGGGAAATTGCTTCTTGCTGAAGTTTTTCAGGCATTTTATCAAATTCATCCCGCCAGAATGCGCGCATTGTTTCGTCTTGAATTGTGTCCTCTATTTTTAGACGAAAAGACCTATTGGTTAAAAGTAACGGCACGTCGCGTAAAGTTGAATTTGGAATTTGAGAAAGAGTAAAAAGGGAATTTCTTAAAATATATTCAAGTCTTGGGCCCCAGGAAAAGCCGAAAATTTTATTAAAAATGGAAACAATTCCGCTAACTACCAATTCCGCCTCTTCCTTATTGGTAACCTCCAGGGGATTTATGACAATTGGGTAGTCTTTATCGGCGGGATTAAAATAGATTACATCGTTAATTCTGTTTTTGGGAATGTAATTTAAGATAATGTCGCAAAGGTCCCCGTGAGGATCAATAATGGCCATTCCACGGCCTTTTTTAATGTCATCGATTGCCATGTTGGCAATAAGGGTAGATTTACCCGTACCGGTTTTACCAATTGCCCAAATATGACGGCGCCTGTCTATATCCTTAATTCCGAAAATAGTTTCGCGGTTTTTAAATATAGTCCTGCCAAAAAAGTTTATATGTTGCTTTTCTTCTTCAGTTGCCGTAACGGCATTAGGAAGATTTTCGGGCGGTTCAGACAAGACCTTTGTTCCCCAAGCAATACCTTGAGTTTTGATTTTATCCGACGGAAGATGCCAGAGGGTAGCAAGTTCCAGGATATTGAGAATATTATTTCCGCTTACAGTACGACTAAGTGTGTTCTGAATAACTTTATTTTTTGAGTTAAGAGCGAATAGCGAATAGCGAATAGGAGAGAAATGGTTTCCATCGGACCTTGAGTAAACGCCAAAAGCTGAAGCAAGTTCCGTTATGGTTTTGCTTTGGTTGCTTATAAGACGTATCGACGACTTGAACCCTGGGTAAGAAATTTTTTCAGTAATAATCATTTTGTCCGATCTTGGGGACCAAACGTCATTCTCATTTTTGGTACCATGGTCGGCGTAAGAGGCCCCGCTCACTTGCCAGCCGCCTCCTGTCGACTCAAGCGCGATTTGAACCATGGAAGTCTCGGTCGGCTCGGATTTGGAAAGAACCGAAAGAACGGAAGCAAGGGGGTCCACGTCTGCAAACTTGTCATAAGTGCCGATTGGGTAATAACTGCCCTTGGCGAGTTTAAGCTCTTTAACTAATAGGGTCTGACCCGTTCGATTTCGCTCAGGGTCTTCGATCCTAAGCGGATCTACGACTTTCTCAATTACAACAAGGGGATAGTTGCTTTGAATCTGGGTTTCTATAAACTGGGCAATATCAGCGTCACAGGTAATAAGAAACCTGATTTGTTGGTTTACACTGGCGATTTCTAATGCTAAGGCATGGGGCTTAGTGCCGAATAGTTTTTGGATAGAGGAGACTGAATTAATCTGGGTTAGTGCCGCCAAAAAAGTCTTGGCAGCCTCGGGAGTTACTTCAATATTCCTTGGAAGCTTAAGAAAAAGGGTGGTCAGGGTTGGCATATGTTGGATACTAATACTATGATACTACGATATTGGATGAAAGGCACGTCAGTGAAATACTATATACAATGTACAGGGGCTCTCCTTGTACATATCGGAATATATAGACAAAAAAAATTCCCCGCAAGTGGTGTTGTTCCGGCTTGCGGGGAAAGATAGTATCGAATCTTATTGCAAAAGAGGCAATAGTAAAACAATAAGCCAAACTGCTACGGTCATTATGGCGGCTGCCCATTGGATCCAAAATTGAGCGGTTGCAGGCCTTTTCCAGCGTGTATACGTTAAGCTATCTGCTACTGCCAAGACGACTAACACAATCGTGCCGACAGTGGATGCCTGGATGATATTAAGATCAGATTGTGCGACAAAGGCCATTGCCCACCCTCCAAGAAACATTGTGACCCATAGGGCAGCAATTACGAAAAACATAGCGATCATCAGTATTACAAGACCTGGTATGGGATGATTTACCAACCAATCTTCAATTTTTTTCATTTTGTCCTCCGGGGCAAAATCAAATTTTGATTCAAAAATCTAGATGGACGTTAATGGTAACGTCATTTTCAGCTTCGTACTTATGCAGTGCGCTGATGATGGACTCTTTCCATTTGGAACTTTTGATGGTGACAGAGGTCATACCTGTAAGTTGCGCAACCTGTCCTTGGAAAATTCCCCAAAATCCCTTTTGATAAAGAACTGGATATCCAATTAAACTCGATACCCATTCCAGCTTATCGGGTAGAAATTTTTCTAGGGCATTGGCAAATCCCCACTCTATTTGTTGGTACGTATCAACAATATTAGGCATTTCTATCTCCTTCTTTAGATTTTAAATTGCGATTCGATGGATTCGCCCCTGCTCACCATTCGAGATTGAGCGAAGTTTACCTTTTGACGGCCTCAAAGTCAAAAAATTCATTCTTGTACCATTGTTACGTTACAATGGTACAGCCAATAAGACGATATACACCTTTAAAGGATGATCCTTGCAAGGTGTGCCTGGGGTTACAATCCTGAGTGGACGATGACTTTAATGGATATTGGATCGTCAATACCCTTGGTTTTGGAAAGTTGTCTTTACAGGGAAATCATATTGCTGTTTACCCTCTTCGACCGCCATCTTTATTTTTTGGCTAAGCCCTTCAATCGTTTTCTTTCTGCCGACTTTTTCATCGGGATCGGACATTAGATTTAGTGTGCCTAAGGCATCGGTAATTTGAAGGTAAACCGGACATAAAGTTACTCCTTTTGGCCCGATAGTCCAACCACCAAAATTGAGACCGGACTCGTCCCATTTTTCTTCCACGGACATACCGCTCTCAGTTTTTAAGGTATTTCTCAGAAATTCGGTAAAGTCTTGAATGCTTTTTCTCGAAGGAAAAATTTCATCCGGGTGATGATGCATTTCCGTGGTGGACGCGGCCTCAGTCTGTTCCATGCAGAGTGATTGTACATTATGTTTGTAGATCGGTCAAAAATGCAAAAAATTCCCCGCAAGTGGTATTGTTCCGGCTTGCGGGGGAAAGGTAATCCAATATCATTGGTCTAAATATACATTGCCCAGGCCAAAAGCAACGCGAAGGTTAGAGAAAAGATTGAGGTATGAAAGACCTTAATCCCCAATCCCTTTTGGCGATTTGTTCCTGTATTGGCAAGGAACCAGGCGAGTAAAATCAGCGCTATTAAATCAGAAATATAAAACGAAATAGGCATTTTTTCTCCTCATCTTTTTTACGAGAAAAATTCGTTAAACATTCGAATGGTAGTTTGAAGGACGTTTTCAAATCTTTTAAAGTCGCCAGCGTACTTTTGGTTCAATATTACAACCCCGATCTTAGGCCTTTTTTTGCCACCCCGAATGGTCAAGGTCGCGACTGGTGCTTTTAACAGATTTTTCACCCCGGCCAGTGTGACCTTTACAGTCAGTCGAGGATCTTTTTCCCCCAGAAGCGTCGTGCCATCTGCTTCAAAACAATACTCTTTTTTCGATTTCTGGTAACTTTCCAACCAATCATACATTTGGCTTGTGTACATCGGAAGGATGGACATTTAAGCCTCCTTTTTGGCTTTTGAATTTTTGATTAAAAAAGTGCGAATATTTTACTTTCAGGGGGAACTATACAGATTTTATGTGGTGGAGTCAAATTATGGGATGGGGTGGTTTGGAAGCCAAATAGAAGTTCGAGGAGCAGCTTCTGTTTTGGTGGGTCGGAATGGAGTCGGACCATTTACTTCATTCTTATCAGGAATGCGTTCTACCGGTGAACTACCGACCCTTGTAATAAACTAAGTTGTATTTTAACACGGCAATCGTTCAGTTTCTAGGCGTTTTTTTCGACAGTTTAACACCTTTAAAGACCGTGTCTTGAAAGGGTGTGTTTTTCCCAAAAAATATCCCCACCCAAGTTGAAAAAGCTGCGTTTGAAAGCGCTACTTTTTCGGTTAGGGTGGGGATTGATGCGGAACAACGCTAGTCTGGCAGAGAACCCATATTGGGAGTTTCGGGCAATTTGCCAAAAAGAGCCAGAACAAGAACTCCAAACATGGCCAATGCGAGAGCAGTTAGTCCTGCCATGCCGGCAATGTTTAACACGGCAAATTGTAAAACAACTGCGCAGGCGGTGTCCGGCTCAGGCTGTAGTTGACAAGCCACGATATTGGAATTTGCGTCATTCTGTTTCTGTGCCGAGTAGCCCCCAATGGCGATACCAATTAGGCAAAGTAACGATACAATTAGCAAAACGCCAGTCGGGGAAAATTTCTTGCTTTTCATTTGAATTCCTTTCTGTGAATTCTCGAAAATTTGAATTTTTGAACGAAAAGTGCAAGCTTTTTTACTGTCTGTATGCTACCATAAATCAGCTCAAAAGTCAAGACTATAAGACATACACCAGTCGGCGCATATTTCACTTCTTGAAGTTGTTTGATATACTACTTTTACGTTCGATATAAAGAAATCACTTTTCTGGGATGAACAAATTGAGTGATTTCTTGAGCATACATCACATTTTTTAGTTCCAATATTGATGTGTGATGTCTGTAGTCAAATTAACATTCAAAGATTTTTCCCGAAGGAGAAAAAATGGCAAAGACAGTTGTATTACCTGCCAAAAAAGAGACGGAAGACAGGAATTTGGTTGAATTTTTATTTGTAACGATCTTTGGCAATACCTCCTGGCGTGTTTTAAAAGATAGCCTCAAATCATCTTTAAGAATACCTGGCGTACATTGCCCCTTTTCGTTGGTAGTCATAACAACCAGTGAAAAATTGGTAGCAGCTATCCCGGAGGACGATCTTTACAAGATCATGTTGTTTGATCCTCGGGCTTTGCCTATCTTTGTAAGAATACTCGAGCATTTTGAATCGGACAAAACGATCGTTATTGAAACTCAATAAGTAACCGGGCGGGCGCCAAAATCATTCACTTGATTAGGCCCCGCCTTTTTTTTGGCTGAAAAACTAAGAACTTCTGTGTGACAGGGTCGCACCCTGTCAAAAACTATATACACCATTTAAGACCGTGTCTTGCATGGGTGGCTGGAATGAATCCTATAACTTGACCAATAGTTCCATATGCCTTACAATTCCGTCTATGGAAAAATGGCGACCCGTTTCGACTCAAGAGGTGGGGGATATGTTTGAAGACCAAGCTGGTTATACGCCTGATTTATTCGAAGCTGCCGTTATGGCAGAGGCTATAGGGGAGGAACTGATTAAGCATCTAAAAGAAGGTGGAATTCCTTGTTTGGCTAAAGTTAGTGAAGATGGAACGGAAGCAGATGTGGTGCCGACGATGGAGAAAGATCAATTAAAATCTTTATGGCGTGTGTTTACAAATATGACTGAGGAGGAGATGGACAAAAGGATTGGTGATAGTGGTTTGTATAAAGGAGATTAAACTGTAAACCACTGTAAACCACACCCGGTGTGATTGAATCTGGGCGGAGGATAAACCGAGGACTTCTGTGTGACAGGGTCGCACCCTGTCAAAAACTATATGCACCGTTAAAGGTAACACCCTGTAAGGTTGGACTTTTCTTCTAAAAACAGATGTGGTATTATCGGGCCATGAGCGCAGAATCATCATTACCAAAAGGTGACCCGGATAAAGTCAAAAAAGTCGAGGGGCCAACCATACTGACAAACCGGGGCTTCGAGACTCCTGTCAGTTTATCCGTTGGAGATGAGGAAGATATTTTTGCCCTACTTCGGGCAAAGGGGTGGTCGGAGGCATCGATAGCAGCCTTTAAATCAGGAAAAATCATCGAAAGAAGAGTAATGAAACTGAAGGTGGATAGGGATTTGATCTTAGGTGAGAGTTGGGAAGGCAAAAAAGACGACGAAGGCCATTAGTTTGACCTATTGACGCTTTGGCCAAATCCTTGGTATAATCCCACTAGTCTTTGAACGGAACAAAGAGCATTTAATGAGAATTACACTAATTTCAACCAAAAAAAGCGCAAGTTTGCGTGGTTAAGCGGAATTAGGCTCGTATCTTCAAAATGTTTCCTCCGACTTCAAAGTGAATGTCATGAAAATCCTGTCTGATAAAGAAAAGTTAGATGCACTTTTGAAAAAATTAAGTGAGTATGAGGCCAAAGTTGACTTTCGGATGAAGCATTTTAGGGGGGTTGCCCACGAATCGGCATCCGGGGAGTTGGCAAGTAGTGAGCTCAAGGTTTTGCAGGATATTGTTGCAAACTTGAAGACCGAAATCAGAGCATTGGAAGAAAAGATGGGCATCAAGAAGTAATTTTTGGGCCTGAAGTTTACCCGGTTTGAACACATCATTTGCAATGATGAGGCAGAGGGTTCGACTCCCTCCAGGTCCACTGAGAACTGGTAGAGGATTTTAAACAGATTGTTTAAGTAGGTTCGATTCCTACTAAGTCCACCCTTCGGCTACGCTCAGGGCGAGCCGTTTAACAGTCAAAGATGTTAGTTAAGGCTTACTGGAGTCTATGGGAAGGTTCGATTCCTTCCAAGTTTACACTGATCCGTCTAGCGGCGGAAAATAGAACGTTAAAATTTGAAAATATTTTAAGAAGAAGGTCGCGTCCCAGACTTGTGCGTAGCACAAGGAAATTCTAGGCACAATTTCCTTAAGCTCGAAATCCGAAATCCGAAATACTAAACAAATTCTAATTTTAAAAATCCAAAATTATAAACGGTTTGGAACATTTTAATTTAGAATTTAGATATTGTTTCGAATTTCGATATTCGAATTTGGAATTTTATGTTCGGATTTTCTCGTGCTATGCACGAGGTGTGTGGGATCGCAAGAGTAAGAAACGCAGACAGTGAATGCCTTGCTTCTCATCTCCGAAGAAGGACGTACATGGTCACGATAGTCGTCGGGTAGGAGCCACGATCCATTGATCCGACGGTGTCCGAATGGGGAAACCCTTCCAGCTTTGCTGGAAACTTAGCCTCCAAATGTGTTCCGCAAGGAATGTTATAAAGGCTAATGTGGGAACCGCCCGAACTGAAACATCTCAGTAGGGCGAGGAATATAAATCAATTTACCCCCTTTACGGGGGGCGAGATTCCGTCAGTAGCGGCGAGCGAAAGCGGAACAGTCTAAACCCAGTGCGTTGCACAGGGAATTTCTAAGTGCTCTAATTAACCTAATTAACCTAAATAAGCACCAAGTACCAATTTAAAATTTTGGAATTGGTAATTATTTAGAAATTAGAATAATTAGAAATTAGGAATTTCGCGCGCAGCGCGTTGGGGGTTGCAGGAGCCCGACGTGGGATTAACTTTTGATAGCAGAATAGTCTGGAATGGCTAATCATAGGAAGTGAAAATCTTGTATGCAAAATCAAAAGTTACCCTAGGGAATTCCTAAGTACCACGGAACACATATTCTGTGGGAAACGGGGGGAACCATCCTCCAAGACTAAATAAGATGAGAGAGCGATAGTGAACTAGTACCGTGAGGGAAAGGTGAAAAGCTGAGTGAAACACTCAATGAAATAGAACCTGAAACTGTTTGCGAACAATCCGATAGAGCCGTGCGTTGCACAAGGAATTTCTAAGTGCTCTAATTGCACTAATTGACCTAAATAAAACCCAAGCACCAAGTCCAACCAAAATTTGGATTTTGGGAATTGGTAATTATTTAGAAATTAGAATAATTAGAAATTAGGAATTTCGCGCGCAGCGCGTGGTGATATCGTGCCTATTGAAGAATGAGCCGGCGAGTTGTTTTAACTTCCCCTGTCTAACCAAGTTATTTGGGGAGGCGTAGGGAAACCAAGTCTTAAAAGGCGCATAAAGGAAGTTAAATCAGACCCGAAACCAGGTGAGCTAACCATGAGCAGGGTGAAGGAGATAGAAATATCTGTGGAAGCCCGAACCCGTTGTCGTTGCAATGACATGGGACGACTTGTGGTTAGTGGCAATATACCTAACGAACCTGGAGATAGCTGGTTCTCCCCGAAAGGTCTATTATGTTGGCTGTAGAGCACTAGATGGGTTGGAGAGCGCAAGCAATTCAACTCAATTAAACTCCGAATACTAACGTTAATTATCATACTAGACAGACATATCGGGCTAAGCTGATATGTCGAAAGGGAAACAACCCAGATTTTCAGCTAAGGCCTCTAAATTACAACTAAGTTTTAAAGGAAGTACGTGTCCGAAAACAGCCAGGAGGTTGGCTTAGAAGCAGCCACCCTTTAAAGATAGCGTAACAGCTCACTGGTCGATTAGGGCGCGTGCGCCTAAGATTTATCGAGGATAAGTTGTATGCCGAAGCTAGAAATGCTTGTGCGTAGCACAAGAATTTTCAATGATCAGTTTTCAATTTTCAATAAATTTTCATTTGTTTAATTTTCAATTTTGAATTTTAAATTTTTGATTTTAATTGTAAATTGTAAATTGTAAATTGGTAATTCTCGTGCTGTGCACGAGTGTGGTAGGGGAGCGTTCCGATTGCGGTGAAGCTGTTCTGTAAGGAATGGTGGAGCGGTCGGGAGTGAGAATGTCGGCTTGAGTAGCGCACAATTACCGTGAGAATCGGTAGCACCGAATGTTCAAGGTTTCCACTGCAAGATTCGTTCACAGTGGGTTAGTCGGTACCTAAGGCGAGGCCATATTGGCGTAGTCGATGGAAGAGTAGTCAAAATTCTACTATTTGGTTTGAATCGACAACCTCGTGCATGGCACGAGAATTTTCAATTATCAATGATCAATTTTCAATAAATTTTCATTTATTCAATTTTCAATTTTGGAATTTTGAATTTGGAGTTTAATTGTAAATTGTAAATTGTAAATTGATAATTCTCCTGCTGTGCATGAGTAGCTGGGGATTGACCAAATTGGAAAATCAGAGCCCATTATTGAATTTGGGTTCAAGCTGCAAGACAGTATTGTGTGGAAAATCCCGCAGTATGATTAATCGAGCAGTCATGTAAACTCTGTCGCGAGATAGGGGATTCTGAACGTTTCAGTTTGCAGGAAAAGGTTCGCAGCAAGAGTCAAACTAAGCCGTACCGCAAACCGACACAGGTGAACTGGGGGAGTACCCTAAGGTGATCGAGAGACAAATTCTCAAGGAACTCGGCAAAAAAACTATCCGTAACTTTGGGAGATGGGTTGCCCGGCATAATAACCGGGTGGCACCGAAAGTTTGCTAGTCGACTGTTTACCAAAAACACAGGTCCGTGCAAAGACGAAAGTCGAAGTATACGGGCTGACGCTTGTCCAGTGCCGGTAAGTTAAGAAGAGGGGTGGCTCGTCGCAAGATGAATTGCTCTGAATTGAAGCTCCGGTGAACGGCAGCAGTAACTATAACTGTTCTAAGGTGGAATTCAAACTGCCTTAGGTGAAAGGTTTTAACTCCTTTCCGTCCGCCATGCGGCGGACGAATAATTTGGCTAAATGCTGGAACATCTGAGTATCTCAAACTAGTAATTGACTACGTGTTTAGTTCGGTCAATACTGAAAATGTTATGAGTGCAGAAAATCAGCAGGAAAGACTAATTAGTTCCGATTGGATTGTTGGTTTTGTTGAAGGCGAAGGTTGTTTTTCAGTCGGTTTTATAAAACAACCGGACCGTAGTTACAAAAAAGGCTATAAAACCGGTATCCAGGTTTGGCATGAATTTGCAATAACCCAGGGTGCGAGCAGTCTTAATGCTTTAAAGAAAATTAAAAAGTTTTTTAAAGTTGGCAATATTTATATCAACAAAAGATACGACAATCACACAGAACATTTATATAGATATGTGGTTCGGAAAAGGGAAGACTTGTTAAAAGTTGTAATCCCATTTTTTAAATCACATAAAATGCATACCCAGAAGAAAGAACAATTTGAAAGATTTGTTAAAACTTTTGAAATGGTTATGAAAGGAAATCATCTTTCTAATGAAGGATTGATTAAAATAATCAAAATTGCAGAAAATATGAATGTTAAAAAAGATCGAAGTGAATTAATTAGAATCCTCAGAGAACACATGCCGAACATTGAATAAATTTCAATGAAGATATGTTCCCGACTGCATAGCGATGTGCAGGTATACCCAATTTGGGTATACATAATCCTAATAAATATTAGGACGAAGATTTCAAGCGAAGTTCCTTGCCAGGTGAGTTCTGGCCCGCATGAATAGCGTAACGAGCTAGCAACTGTCTTGAGAGTTTACTCGGCGAAATAGCGATGGCTGTGAAGACGCGGCCTACTTCTACATGGACAAAAAGACCCCGTGGAGCTTTACTGTAAGTAGACATTGCTTTCATATTTTTTGATTGTCTAGAATAGGTGGGACCCTGAACTTGTTTCAGGGATAATATGTAATACCACTCGTTGAGAAATGTGAGGCTTACCTTGTTCCGATGGAGACTCGGAAGGGAAACGTGTTTGCTGGGCAGTTTTACTGGGGCGGTACCCTGCCAAAATGTAACGCAGGGACACAAAGGTTGGCTTTCCACCGATGGAAACGGTGGGTAAAGCGCAAAGGTTTAAGCCAGCTTGACTGCAAGGGATACATCCCGCGCAGGTACGAAAGTAGGTCTTAATGATCCTCCAAGGCACAATGGGTGTGCCTGGAGCTTAATGGATAAAAGCTACCCCGGGGATAACAGAGTAGTCGCGCCCGAGCGTCCATAGCGACGGCGCTAAGCTGTCTTTCTATACAACGTTGTGAATCATTCCGATTAAATCGGAAGTAGAGGTTTAGTATATTTTGTTATACCTATAGAACCAATACACCAGTTATTGGAATAAATTTGACTATTTGCTGGAAACACCGGTGAATCTTGTACTACCCTGAGCGACTTCATAAGGAGTCGAATGGGTAAAAATGTATCAAGTGCGGTCAATCAGCAGGAAAGACTAAGAGAATGACTAATTATTCTAATTACTAATTGACCTAAATAAATCCCAGGTTGGAACTTATTTAGAAATTAGAAATTAAAACTTAGGAATTTTCTTGGAATCCTCACAGACTATACGCCAAAGTCCCGAGCGACCCAGAGGAGTCGAGGGAGAAGATATAGTCGGATCCTACGAGCGATCGTAGGTCCCTGAAACACAGGAGTGTGTTTTAGGGTTTAAAACAATTATGTCGGACTCTATCCTGTAGAAGCGTTGGAATCTTGAGGAGAGCTGGGGACAGTACGAGAGGACCTCCCTGGGGGAATCCCTGGTGTGCCGGTTATAGCGTCAGCTGTAACGCCGGGTAGCTACATTCCCAACGGATAACCGCTGAAAGCATCTAAGTGGGAAGCCGCCTCCGAGATTAGGATTCCTTCCTGAACTTGTTTCAGGAGCAGACCCCCGACAGAATATCGGGTTAATCGGTTAGCGCTGGAAGTCCCGTAAGGGATTAAGGCTACTAATGCGAATTGGTCAAAATCTTTCGATCCCTCACAGGGTTCGTGCGTTGCACTTAGTACATAGTACAGAGTACGCAGTACATAGTTGGGAACAAAATATTTGTTTTCTCTATGTACTTTGTACTAAATTCTGTGTACTGCGAGCAATGTGCGAGCCAAGTGGGACGCGACCTTCTTTTTAAAATAGATTTCAATTGTAGGCACTGCTTGCAGTGCAAAATTGAACCTAGTTATCTGATTTTTCAGTAGAAAAATCAGCAAATGTTCTTTTCAAGATATTGTTCCCCGAATAAATTCTTTCAGAATTTTACGGGGTAAACTGGTGTCTTTTTTTGAAATTAAGTTGGCTTGGTGATTTGTGCGAAGTAGACCGACCCGATCCCTTTCCGAACTCGGAAGTCAAATGCTTCAGCGTTGACGATAGTTGTGGGGCAACCTACCGCGAAAATAAATCATTGCCAGGCCAACTTAATTCCAAAACAAAAGCTCATCAGCCTTCGCCAAGACTTCGGCCGACACAGTCGCCAGCTCGCCCCGCGAAGCTTCAGCGAAATGGGGAACAATATTTTGAATAAATTCCCCTAGATTCCTCTAATTTCCTCTAAGTTCCTTTATCTCAAACAGTCCGGTGCCAATCTAAACCCCGCATTTTCAGCCTCTTTCCCGCTACAAAAAAATCCCTCACCAATATCTAAATCAAGTACAATTTGATTGTAATGGCGGCAGATAGGTAAATGGTAAAAATGTTCGCCGGTTCCTTTATCTATATTTCCTTTAATAACACAGTTTTTAGATGGGGGAGTTGGATTAATCTTTTTGCACAGACTTGAATATATCCCTCTCTTATTTTCTTTGGCGTCCTTATATGCCGCTTTTAGATCTTCCGATTTCGAATTTGGATCATAATTTGGCCTTGCCCATCCTGCTTCCAGCATCTTCTCATTGACAGGGTGCGACCCTGTCAGTCCGATAGTCTGCACCAATCCCATACGTCTGCCATAAACATCTCTTTTTTCATCGGTGATCCTAACAACTTTATTCAAAATCAAACTTTTAAGTAAGGAAGCGCTCTCTGATGCTCCACAATTTCCTAGTTCCGGCGCGTCGATTCCCAGTAGGCGGATTCTGTCTCCATTACCCAGAGTAAAAGTATCCCCGTCATGGACCTCAGTAACTGTCATTTCGCGGTTTTTCGAGATTAAAAAGTAGCCATTTAAAGCTATCGAAGTCAAAATAACGATACCAATTCCAATTTTCTTAAGAAAATTCATATCTATCTATCATAATCTTAATTTCAGTTTACTGAAACCCAGAATTAACATGTATCATTGTAACGTTACAGTGATACAAAACAAGCCTTGGAAAATAAGAAAAAAGAAAGACGAATTTTGACCAGGGTATTTTTTGTGGGGGAAAACTACTGAATTGCAACCCAATCTCTATAAGCCTTTGGATCTCTGCTCCAACTGTGTTCACCGTGACCATTCATAAAAAGTGTGAAACCGTCCACTTCGATTCTTTCAAACGGTATTCCATTCTCTTCAGATTTGATAACATATTGTCCAAGTTCTGGCAGTTTTGCCAACTCACCGTCTTGTATTGAAATAGATTCTAACATATTGAGCCTAGTTTACTTCTTCTTCTCTCAAATCAAGATTGCTACAGTGATATGTATCAGTGTAGCAAATTTGTAAGACAGCATCTCCAAATTAATTCTTTGACTACAGTCTCTTTTAGGCGTAAACTTCTCCCAATCGTTGTTAAACGAGGTTCTTTTTCAAATTCATGTAAGGAGACAGAAATGACCAAAAATAGATGGCGAAGTCTTGGATTTAGCTTTTTCTGTTTGACGGCCGGATTGGTAAGTTTGGCGCTCGATCCTTTAAATTGGGGACTCCCGGCGGTTTTTGCCATCTTCGGCCTGGTTGGATCAATCGCCAGTGGTTGGCCGCTTTGGAGGGAAATGTTGGAACGTTTGAGGAGGCTGTTATGAATACTTGGATCTGGCTTGGAATTTGCTGGTTGGTTTATGACGGAACAATCTTTATAACTGACTGGATTTACCGCAAAAATCAGGGCAGCCTAGAAATTTTCCCTCTTATCTCTTGTTTCTTGTCGCTTCCAGCTATATAATACCCATACCAACAAGAAAGGCAGGTATGAAAAGTGACTTCAAAAACGAAAAGTAAAACAAGTATTACAGGTACTACAAGTAGTACAGGCATAACTATGGCAGAGCTTCTTGCTGGCGCCAAGAACAAAGTTCAGCAATTCACCAAAGGACAAAGAGTAAAGGCCACAATACTCTCAAAATCTCCGGAATCTGTTATTTTTGACGTTGGTGGAAAAAGTGAGGGAATTGTCAAGGAAAAAGGCTACACGGACACAAAAGAATATATTGAGGGATTAAAAGTCGGTGACAGCGTTTTGGTCACAATATTGGTTCCCGAAACCCGCGACGGAATAACAATCCTTGGCCTTAAAGATGCCATGCACGATGTTTCCTGGGAAAAACTTGAGCAAATGAAGAAAGACGGAGTCGAAGTTCCGGTCTTGGGTAAAGGTGTCGGAACTGCGGGTTTTGTGGTTGATGTAATGGGAATTGAAGGATTCATTCCTACTTCACAAATGGGTTCTGACGTAAGCAAAAACGCCCAAGACTTGGTAGGTAAGTACTTCAAGGCAAAGGTAATGGAAATCAACAAGGCGAGTAAAAAAGTTGTTCTATCCGAGAAAGAAGTGTCGGAAGCAGGGGATATTGCACTGGCCAAAAAAGCAATGGAAGCGGTCAAAGAAGGAGAAGTTTACGAAGGAGTGGTAACTACCGTTGCCGCTTTTGGGGCTTTTGTAAAAATCGAAGTTCCCGTCAAAAAGGAGAAAGCTTACATAGAGGGACTCGTCCATGTTTCAGAACTTTCTTACTCCAAAGTTAATTTGCCCAGCGACGTAGTCAAAGAAGGTGACAAAGTTAAGGTCAGGGTACTTGCCGCGCACGAAGGCAAACTTGCCCTCTCCATTAAACACGCCGGACGCGATCCCTGGAGCGAAGTAGAAGATAAATTTAAGCCTGAAGCAAAGGTCACGGGCAAAGTCGTTCGCATCAGCGACTTTGGAGTATTTGTAGAACTAACACCAGGTGTAGAAGGTTTAATCCACATCACTAAAATTCCACCTACCCACAAATTAGCCTTGGGGCAGGAAGTTAAATGCAATATTGAAGAGATTAACGTCAAAGACAAGCGCATCGCCCTCGGTCTGGTCCTCACCACAGCCCCAGTGGGGTATAAATGAGCCCAGTTTTGCTAAAAGTACTCATCTGTTTAGTCCTTGCAATCAATTCGAGTCAATAAGATAATTATTTTAGTGATCAAAAAACTTGCAATTGGTTTATTGTTGTTAATTCTTGCTTTAGGGTTTGGTTTTTGGTTATATATTCGTTATTTTATTCCGGTACCGCATGAGACGTGGACATATACATCGATAAGTGTGACAAGAAAAAGTGACGGTTTGGTTCTGGGTAGCATTAAAGTTGAGAATAAAAAAATAATAAACGATATCAAAGATTATAAAATAAAAATCTTTATAAATAAAAATAAGAACAGTTGGGAAACTGGGGAATTGTCGTATCCAATCGGAGGCCAGACGTGGACAGGATCGTTATGGGATGGAGTAAGAACAACCACAATAGATAACAATGAACACTTATTATCAATTTATGGAATATTAAGTGATGAATTTGATAGCGATTTCACTTTTAAGTTAAACAAAACCAGAGAATATGGCACAAAAAGGGGTTTTAAATAAACTCTTCACTTTACCTCAAGAGCAACAGAAATGTTGGGGAGATATGTCAAATTAACCAGACGGTTGCAATCACCACTTATTCTAAGAACCTCATTAAAATTATTTGTAGGGAGTAGCATTTTTTCAAAGTCTTTCTGAATGATATGAACATACCTGTCTTTTCCATCAGGACCTTTTATATACATTGTGTACCAGCCAAGAGGATTATCAAACTCCCACCTATTTGAAGTCAGAGTGCAGGAGCCGAAATAAGAAATTGGTCCGTTTGAAAGATCGTTAAAGCTCTTGAGTGGAGACTCAAGAAGTGTGGAGTAAATAATGGCAATCAGGAAAAAAGACATAACAAACAAGCGGGTCGTGTTTTTTTGCATTTTCCATTGGAATGTTTTTATCATATTAAAAAAAAGAACAGCCATTCCGATAGGAAATAGGGTATGGAGAGCAAGTTCAATTATTAACAAAACTTTCCAATTACTGGTATTAATAAAATCTACCAAGATCCAAAAGCGATAAAACATCCAAAACACAGCCAGAACCGAAACGATAAACGATATTTTGTTTTTATTTCCGTCTAAAGGTATTATTTTCATAATTTTTTCGCATCCTTAACTACAAGAAGTCGTGGTTTGCTTATGATATGATTGAGTTTGATTTGAGTCAATATCATAATAATTATGAGTGTTAATAAAATGAAAAAAAATAGACTTGTTTTAGTTTTGGTAATTTTAATTGCAGTTGTTTTGGGAGTGGGGCAGGTCTTTCGGGAAAAAAGATATACAACCAAGGGTTATGCGACAAAAGTTGGTTTTTCAAAGCTAACTTTTAGTTACCATCCGGGGTGGGAAGTTACAGAAGACGCAAGTTTGGAAAAATCATTTGACAAAATTAAGGTCTCAAAAAACAATTATGTTATTAATATCAACCAGGAGTTGATAGCGGGTACAGGAACATGTAAATTTAAAGATTCTCCGCTATTTAATGGGCCGTCAAGAGACTTCACTCAAGTTAAGTTTGACGAACTGGATTCTAATTTAGGGGAAATGCGTTATTTTAAAGATGTCCAAACTTATATTTTTTGTATTAAATCAACAAAAGAAGAAATTGGTTATGAACTAAGCGATATTACTATACAAACACCACCACAAGTAAATGAAAAAATATTTACTGAGGCCTTAGATGTTATTAAAAGTATTAAAAAAGTAGAATGAAATTAAGTACTATAAAAAAGCAACCCATTGAGGGAACTGCATACATTAGAATAACTTATGGAACAGCCTAAAAAATCATTTGATTGGATATCTTTTTTTAGAATTGTATTTTTGGGAACCTTACCCTTTTGGTTTTTATTGATGCTTTTTGGGTTGGGGATGTCTTCTGATTACAACTCAAATAAACCTTTTGCTAATAGGGCTGTGGACTGGTTACTTTATCCTGTAGTTGGATTGGCGTCGATGTTTATTGGTTGGATTTTGCAAAAAAAGAACAAACAAAAAATCGCAACGATTATTACTTCGATACCGAGTGTTATAGTATCTATTCTTATTTTATTTTTTATAATTGTTTTTACATACACATTATTTTCTACTTATTTTCCTTTTAATGGTAAAGCTCGCTATTCGGGCCAAATAGTGATTTCATTTAAAGACGGGACAACAAATCAAGAGGCGGAGGATGTATTAAATAAAAACGGTTTAGAACTACCATTTTTTTACTCTTCAGATCGTAAGCATCTTAAAACAGCCGGATTTTATATTGTAAAGGTAGAAAAGGGCAAAGAAAGTGAAGTTGCTAGAATTTTACTTAATGATTCACACATAAACACTGCCGAATATGGATTCAACTACTCAAAACTCTATGAATAAATATTTAGAAAAAAATATTCCTTGTTACTCCCACGGAAAAGTTGGTGGTGTTTTTGAGTTAGTTTTTATACTTTATATTATTCTCTTTTTCGTTTTAACAATTTCTATTAATTTTTCAGCCAAAATATTTATAGGATTTATTTTGTTTTTATTACTATTTTTACTTTGTGTAAAAATTTATGGAAATTTTAGAAAAAAGCAGATTAACTGGTTAAAAAGAAATGGAGAAAAATTATCATCAAAATTTAAAACAATAACTTTAGACTTGTGGAGATCGGTTATTTTCCAAAAAGGATATATACATACCGTAGCTACAAAAGATCATACTCAATTAAAATTTTACAGCGATATCGTTTCCTTCGGTTATAGCTATTTCTGGCCATCTAAGAGTAAAGCAGTAAATAAGGTATTAATCCATGGTGAAAATATCGATGTCTGGATAAATCCTGATCACCCAAATGTTTATTGGGTAGATACAGACTTTTTAAAACAAAATGAAAAAAAGTACAAAAAATAAACCAAGATTGCTAAAATTTGTTTTTGTAATTCTTTTTGTTGCCGGTTTGTTTTTTGCTGGTTTATTTTACATCCGCTTTTCATTTAACAATGGTTTTTCAAAGTTGGCCTGTGATTTTAAAGGATATAAATGGTTTAATTTTGGAATGGGGCCGACCGGATGCTATCAAACATATCCGGATGGCGGTAAAGCTTGCACTTCAGGGGACGAATGCGTTTCTAATACCTGCTTTACTTCCGGACTTAATTTTGGTGACGAAAAAAGACCAATGGACAATCTCGTTGGTAAATGTCCGAGTATTGGCCCCGCCTACAGTGAAAATATTACTCTGTGCGGGTCTGCTAAAATTGAAAAGGGAAAGGTGGTTGAGGATAAACGAGGTTGTATATATTAATTTAAAAAAATGAATCCAGAGACAAAAGCACTTCTAATCATTTTATTAATAGTTGTAGGTATTAAGCCATAAATTGGCACAGTCCTCACTACAGCCCCAGTGGGGTACAAGTAAAAGATTAAAGGAATTTAGAGGAACTTACAGGAATTTATGGGGTTAAGATTAAGGGTAAGTTGGTGTCTGTTTCTGTAAACTCCTTTAAATTCCTATAAATTCCTCTAAACTAATTCTGTGGACGACATAGTTAAACAGTTAATCGAGAAAACTTACCTAGAGCTATCGCAAGGTCAAAAACCCCAGGAAAAATCAAGAATTTCAAAAACCGTAAACGGTTATATATATCTGGTAGCCTGGTCAAACGCAAGTCTCCTTCGTGTTTTAAATAAGAAGTTCACAGACAGCCTTCCCAAATCTTTATATAGATTAAAAACGCAATCCGACGATGCCACAAGATCAGTTGTTGCCAACATAGAAGAAGGCTTTGCCCGCCAAACCACCTCAGAGTACATAAATTTCTTGGGTTATTCTCGGGCAAGTTTGATAGAGGAAAAAGGGGATGTTCAAAGAAGTTTGCAGGACGGGATTCTAAAGTCAGCACCCGGCTCAAGTTTAAAAAGTTTGGGGATTAATTTAGAAGACTGGCATGAAGCACTTAAGAAGTCAGTCATTTCAAAACCAGATAAAGGAAGTTATAGGAAATTAGAGGTGATTAAAGGGTCCTTTAAGTTCCTTTACGACCCCGTAGATTCCCTTAGGGCCGAGACCCTGACTTACGAAATTTTCATAGAACTTATAAATAAAACTGACTGGAACATTAGGAAACTAGTTGAATCTTTGGAGAAAAAGCTAAACGCGGATAAGAAGTTTTACCAGGTTGAGAAGATGAGAACGTTCGAGAAATTTAAACGATAAACTCCCTGCCTGCCGGCAGGCTTTAAAATCCTCTAAATTCCTCTACAGCCCTGTAGACCCCCTTAAAGCCGAAGATTTGACTTTCAGATTTTTGAGCATAGAATCTTCATATGCAGGAAAGGCAGGTTCAATTTTCAGAAGAAGAGAAAACGGCAATTGCAGAAACGGCGCGGGACGTAGCAAGAATCGGCGAAGATTTCGTCTGGGAGATGGTTTATGCTAAAGTCGAGTTAATGAAATTGGCTCTAAAGGCCGTATTTAACGGGATAGTGATTGACAATGTTTATTACACACCTACTCAAATTAGACACGAAGTGGATGTAATCGGAGCGGTTATAGACCAGGCTAGGATCATCCTCCAGGTAGAGGGACGTGACACGATGAGTGAATTGGACAGACACACACAGGAAGCCGGTTTGGGCTCTGTCTTTGATCCCGGATCAGAGATAAACAGCAGACTAAAAGATGTTTATGGGAGATGAAATATTGTTGACTTCTTGAGCCACATTGGTTAATCTCATGTCATGTCAGTTAATTCTTCTGAAATTCCCGCCGAAATAACAATGGATGTTTGGGAAGATTTTGCTAAAAGAGGCAAAATCTCAGACCAAAACAACCGAGAACTTTTTTCATCAAAGCCTCCTTTGGCTAGAGTGGAGTTAGTTATTCTGCTTAATTAGTTAAAGTGCTTCTAAACCAATTAAACGGACCTATCCGTTATGCGTGTAAGCATAGCACAACAAGCCTTGAAAGTCAAGTTATAGGATACTTTGAGGGTATATTTTGGAGTAATTCTGGTGGGCCACTAAGATTGGTATCTTTTGTGGCCCACCGGGTGCGTGTTTGTTTAGTGACTCGAAATGTAATCGTTCATCTCCAGGATCTGGAGGGGTGTAAACTCCAAACTGTTCAGGTATTCTGCAGGCAATCCGCCGACGGGGACATTGCCGTAGACATTCTCTAAAGAATTGTAGAATGTATAAAGCATTCTCCCGTTGCAGGTTCCTGCAATATACATCGGAGGAGTTTCCCCGAGTTCTTCCAGCGCCCGCGCCAGCTTTTTAGGCATACTATCTATATAAAAAAGCTCGGTATTGGGCAGGTCTTCGGGTTTAAAGTAACGGTTGTATCCGTCGTTTTCTATCCCCAGTAGGTGCCCCATTTCGTGAGTGAATATAAACGGCGCCTCCTGTGTGTTGGATGTCAGGATAGCAAAATTGCCTTCCGGCATTCCCAAAATCGCCGAACCCACGATCTCCGGCGCATTTAAGGCGACAATCAGGCTGTCCATGGGATACATGGATTTAATTTTTTTAACCAGGATTTTTCTATCGTTGTCGTTTTCAAACAGAACTATTGTATCAATGCGTTTGAAACGAATATTTACAGGCTCTTTAATATACGCAAAATCCACATTAATTCCGGAAAACTTTTTTTGAAATCCGGCAATCAGATTGTCAAGTTTTTCCCGGTTCTCCCGACTATCGTATCCTGATCCCACCAAAACAAAATGGTAGTTGGTAGGTTTAAAATTTCCTATTTTTACAACTTCAATATTTGGAAGAGAAAACGGCATCTCTTTTGAAGGTGTTTTTGTGGGAACTTCCCGAATAGATGCCGCTTCAGTTATGGCGGGTTGCAATATTGGCTCAACTGATGCTTGCGCCGTGGGGGCAGTGGCTATTGCAACCGGTTGGAATGGGATTTGTGTTCCGGCATATTTTTTATCTGAATCCCTGTTGTCTTCCCGTAAGACGCAGAATTCGTACAACTCTGAAGTATTAACAGGCATTATTGCCGTTGGTAAGGCAAAGGGGGGAGCAATGGGTTTCCGATCTTGACGGATTTTGTATAAGGCGATTGCGTCATACGATAAAATCAAAACAATTAAAAGCAAAAGATAGAATTGCCAATCAAATCTTTTCTTCACTTTTGGCTCCTTTTTGTGTCAAAGAACAAGCACGCAAGGGGAATTCTATGCTTGCCCTAACAAAATGTCAAAAGGGCCTTGACATTGAATCCTGTTTGAGATTTAATTAAAGTTGATGGTGAAATCTAGAGACAAGCAGAAAAATATGTGGCGGCTTGTCGGTTTTGTCTTTTTGTTGGGGGCGGTTGCCGCCGGCGTTCTCCTCGTCAGGCAGTCTCAAGACATCCGTGAGAAAGCTGGAGGTTGCAATTTCGTCAATGATCCATGTTCGACCATTGAGTGCCCAAATAATACTGGAGTTTGTACACCGCTTTCCGGTGGTGGCCTGCTAACATGTTTTTGTGCAAATCCGCAAGGTGGCGGTGGTGGTGGGGGAACTAATACCCCCCCTCCCGGTGGTGGCACTTGTGAAAGCGATGAGGACTGCGACCCTGGTAAGACTTGCCAGAATTCCAATTGTATTGGTGGTGGGGGAACTAATACCCCCCCTCCCGGTGGTGGCGGCAGTGGGAGTGGCGCAGGCGGCGACACCCGTCTCCGATCATACTCGCAGTGCAATGGGAAGACTCCGTGCAAGGAGGGGTTTAGTTGCTCGCGTCTATTTGGCAGATGCTTCTCCAAAAATACCTGTGATAGGTACAGTATACTTAAGTGTAAGTAACCTTCAAAATATATTTCTTTGTCCGCTCTGGTAGAATAGGTCATGGGAAAATTTTCATCACGGTACGTGTGTCAGCAGTGTGGATATGAAAGTGTCGGTTGGCTGGGGAAATGCCCTGAATGCGGGACGTGGAACAGCCTTGTGGAAACAGTAACTTCCACAAATTCGAAATCCGAATCTCGAAATTCGAAACAAGGTTCAAAAATTATAAATTCCAAACCAGTAAATCTCTCAGATATTAAATCTGCCGACACTAAACGAATTTCAACAAAAATTTCCGAACTGGATAGGGTACTTGGCGGGGGGCTAGTGCCGGGACAAGTAGTATTAATCGCTGGAGAGCCCGGAATAGGCAAAAGTACAATCCTGACACAAATAGCGGATAAGCTGGGAAGTGTTCTTTATGTGTGTGGTGAGGAATCTGCTAATCAAGTGGCTATAAGGGCGAAAAGGTTGGAAGTAAAAAGTAAAGGGATTCAAATGTTGGAGGATACCGATGTCGATTCTATAATAAATACTATAGATAGCATCCAAGGTGTCACCTTGAATGCTGTTATTGTTGACTCGATACAGACGATGACGACATCTGATCTAAGTGGCATGGCAGGATCGGTAGGGCAGGTCCGTGAATGTGCCAATCGTTTACTACACGCGGCCAAAGAAAGAAACATCCCACTCTTTCTTGTAGGGCATGTTACCAAAGAAGGTACTGTGGCTGGCCCTGCTGTTCTGGCCCACATAGTTGATACTGTTTTGTGGTTTGAGGGGGATAAGACCCTGACTACACGTATTTTAAGGGCTGTCAAAAACAGATTCGGACCGACTGACGAGGTCGGAGTTTTTCAGATGGAGGATAAAGGATTAGTTCCGGTAGATGATCTTGAAAAAGCATTTTTGGAAAAGGGCATCAAAAATATATCGGGGAGTGTGGTCACAAGTGTAATGCAGGGAACACGCCCACTTTTGGTGGAAATCCAAGCCCTGGTTGTTCCCACAAAATTGGCCATACCTCGTCGAATCGCGCAAGGAATTGATTCAAGAAGATTGGAGCTTTTGCTTGCGGTTCTAACACGAAGGTGCGGTTTGCCGATGTACGATCACGATGTTTTTGTAAACGTCGCAGGGGGGTTAAAAGTTACGGAACCGGCGAGCGACCTGGCAATTTGTTTAGCAGTTGCTTCATCTTACTATGATAAATCAATTTCAGGAAAAATTATTGCGGTCGGGGAGGTTGGTCTCCTCGGTGAAATCCGGGAAGTTGTAGCCCAGGATAAAAGATTAAAAGAGGCAAGAAGAATGGGGTTTTCGGAGGCGATATCATCTGCTAAATATAAATTTGTAAGTGAAACCATAAAAATTCTGCGCAGATAATTAGTAACAACTTACGGCGAAGCCGAAGTAGTGTTATACACTACTTATCCACATTTATTTTTAAGTAATTTAATTGCCCGAAAATTCGGTCAAAAGTGAAGCTAAAAAGATTATAGGTATGCCTGTTTCATCAACCAAATAAGTTATGGGGTTTGACAATTTTAACAAAAAGTATTAATATCAAAAAAAGAGCATCGCCATCGTTGGGTTCTCCTCTAAGATTAAAGGGACTCGCCACGAATAGAGATGCTCTTTAAAAACTAAACCAAACGTAGTTAAACGTTTGGACACGGGATTTGTCTAGGACAGGCGACCACCTTTCTTGCAAAAGATAATCGTAAGACAAATCGTAATCAGACTAAATCGGATACAGGGAGTTGTCAAGGGCCTTTGAGAGAAGCGCGCCATATTCTGTTTTTCAGGGACGGGTGGAATTTAGGGCAGGAATTCTACCCGCTCCTAAAGAACGGAATTGAGGTAATATTAATTACATGCCCGAAGTCGTCTTATATCATAAGTACGTAAGCCCCAACAAAACAATTTTTTCAAAGTTTGCCCGGCTTTTTACCGTGGTTGGAGTTATCTTGGTTCTGATTTCATACTCACCAAGCATTTGGTTTTGGATTCAAACCGAGGTGACAAATCAAACGGCCAATTTCCAACTCTCGCCAAGTGAGGTCAAGATCTTGACTGTGATCGGAGAAACGGGCCAAAGGAAATATATACCTCCTTTTGATTCCAGACTGCCTGTAATAAATCACCTTGCAATTTCTTCAATCGGAGTTGACACGACTGTTCAGGAGGCTACATACGATAATTACGAAGAAGCCTTGAGGCGCGGTGTTTGGAGAGTTTCGGATTTTGGAGTTCCAAACGAGACGGGCAATCCCGTAATTTTTGCTGCTCACAGATTTGGCTACTTGGCCTGGACCAACTCTTTTAGGCACAAAAATTCTTTTTTTAACCTGCCCAAAGTTCAAACAGGAGACACGATTCAGGTTGTTTGGAGACAAAGAAAATACACCTATGAAGTTTATAAGGTGGATAAAGCCCGGGAAATTACAGATTATACTGCCGACCTAATCCTCTACACCTGCGAGACGCTTAGCGGCCCCGAAAGGATCTTCGTATACGCACGAATGATACAAATTTAGTAAAACATGTACCGACTGGTATATGTCCTGTAATGTTGACAACTCGAGTTTTATAAGATAAAATAGCCGGATAATTATGAAGAAATTATTTTTGGCTTTTGCATTATTCACAATTAGCTTTTCGCTATTGGCCAATGTAGTTCTCGCGGAGGACGAAAACGTCATTTGCCCCCAGCCTTATGGTGGTGGAGTGGTTTGCGGAGTTAAAACTCATGCCCCGGTTAATACCGGCTTGGGAGACAATTGGGCGGCAATTGGCCTTGGACTTCTTAGTGCTTCAGTTTTTACTGTGATACTTTCTAAAAGATTTAAAACTTCGAAGGTACTTTAACAAATCGAGGCTATAAAATAAAAATTCGGCTTCGGAAATCTGATTATCCTGTGTCATTCTCGCGAACGCGGGAATCTATGAAAATACTTGGTAACCGGATTCCCGAAGTCGAAACGGACAATTTTTCGGCAAGATTCACTACGCATCTAAGGAGGTGCAAAATGAGAGGAATACGCTATTGGTATTCAAACACCAACACAAACCAAACCCGCAATATTTTGTTGACGTGTGCGGTCGTGGCAGTGCTCGCTCTAATCTTGATTGGCTTTGGGATTGCCAGTGTGGTACCCAAACCGGAAGCGCCTGCAGCCACAGAAGCCCCGGCATTGCCCACCGCCACATTTGTACCACCCACTGCAACACCAGCGTTGCCCACGCCGACTCCGGTAATTTTACCAACCGCCACCACCATACCAAGCTTGATTCAATCAGATGATTGGAAACTGACCTGGCTAAGTGGGGCAGATAAGGACCGTGGCGACGGCACCACTTTCCGGCAGAGTACCAGCAAATGGAACTTGCGGAAAGTTGCCCCGGAGCTTTGGCCTACATTCCCGAATGTTCCCAACCCGTTGGTTCCGGAGTTCCGTGTGATTAACGGTAATCAAGTTCCGGACGGTCTGGAATCCGCGATGGATGAGACAAACTTCTGTCAGCAGCTAGCTGGCGAAGCCTGTCACGTTCCCGTTGCCGCTATGCATTACCTTTACTTTTCCGGGGATTACGACATTCCGAATGTCGGTTCCTGCAAGGAAAATGGAAATCGAATCGGTTGTATGCTCGTCATCGTGAATGTTGGCGGTGTAACCTCCGATTTCACCGGTGTGTTTGGCCAGGGTTTTCGGCTTCATGCACGCTATTTCAACGGAAATGCGTTGGATATGGGCATATGGGCTTTGACCAGTCACGGTGCTAACACCATGATGAATCTGAATTCCGCGCTGAATCCCACAAACCTGCAGAATGCTGGCGCCAACTGTTCTGTACCCATTGGGTGCAAGGGTGTCCACATCCAGGTAGTCTTTGTTTCAGGCAACGAGCTCTTGCTCGATTTGACCACCTTGGTTACCCGTTAAATAAAGCCTCGATCTTGGGCAACCCACTTTTCCTTAAATGGAGAGATAGGTTGCCCTTTCGTCTCAGTAAATGATTAAGTATCATTAATTGAGACGAAATGTTTAAAATTAAAAATAACTTCATTCAATATTTATTTCCACTTACCATAATTGTAGTCACAACCCTTTTGTGTATTAGAAATTACACCCCTGGAACTTATCTGATTGGTTGGGACTCGTTGCACCCCGAATTCAACTTCCCTGAGGCCTTTAGGCGCGCCACAGACGGTATCTTTCGTATGGAGCAGGGCGTGGGGGCAGTTGCGGCACATTCGCATATGGCGGATCTGCCAAGAATCATTTTTTTATGGCTTGAATCTTTTGTTTTGCCTGCCTCTTTTCTCCGTTATTCTTATATTTTTCTCTGTCTGATTTTGGGCCCATTAGGAGTCTATTTTTTTCTTAAATATGTTTTTCAAATCGAAAAAGAAAGTGTTTGGGTTTTTCCTGCGTCATTTTTGGGCGCTCTTTTCTATCTTTTAAACCTCGGAACTTTGCAAAACTTTTTTGTTCCCTTTGAAATGTTTCCGGCGGCTTTTGCGTTTACTCCGTGGTTGATATTTTCAGGACTTAAATATATCAGAGAGGGGAGAAAGTTAAATTTGATTTTTTGGTTGATGGCTGTGACTTTATCTTCGCCGTTAGCCTATGCCGCAACACTTTGGTATGCCACATTTGCCGGAATATTTATTTTTTTCACTGCTTATTCGATTATCTCACCGGCTAAAAAGATCAAATTGGGGAGACTTGCGAAGTTGGGGGCTATCGCGGTGTTCCTGAATTCATATTGGATTTTGCCAAATATTTATTCAATTGATACTCAGTCAGGTGTTATCTCAAATTCAAATATAAACCGTCTTTTTAGCCCAGAAGCATTTCTTAGAAACCGGGACTATGGAGATTTTAAAGATATTTTGTTGCAGAAAAACTTTCTTTTTGGCTGGCGGAATTTTGATTTTGCCAAAAACCAATTCGTGGATCTACTCGACGTTTGGATAAAATATTTATCGATTCCTGCCGTTACTTTTACGGGCTATATTTTAGGCGGAGTATCCATTCTTGGCCTTATTGTTGGAACACTTAAACGTCAAAGGGTGGCGCTCGCGTTTATTCCGTTTCTTTTATTTTGTTTGTTCTTTTTGGTAAACATTAATCCTCCTACCGGGGGATTCTACTCATATTTGTACAACAATTTTAAGGTTTTTGCCGAAGGGTTTAGAATGCCTTTTACAAAATTTTCGATTTTGTTTGAAGTTGTCGCTTCGTTTTATTTTGGCTATTTTGTGTTTGTTCTCCTTACTTTAAAGACACGGTCTTTAAAGGTGTTTATAGTTTTTGTCAAAACGCTGATTTTTGTTGGAAGTGTAGTCGGACTTATATATTTCACTTTGCCGGCCTTTAATGGTTGGCTAATAGGACCAAATGTAAGACGTGTTTTCCCGAAAGAATATAAGCAAATGTTTGATTGGCTCAATGTAAGTCCCGAAGGACGGGTTGCTCTTTTTCCGGTTAATTCTAAATACGGATGGGAATACAGATCGTGGGGCTATGAGGGGTCGGGATTTTTAACCTACGGAACCCGCGACCCGATTTTATATAGGGATTTTGACAGGTGGAGCGTCGGCAATGAAGATTTTTTCAATCAAGCTTCTTATGCGTTATACTCAAACAATTCTCGGGCGTTTTTGTCTACTCTTAAAAAATATCAGGTTAAATATTTGCTTATCGACGAATCGATTGTCAATCCCGGAGGGAAGCCGGATATCCTCAAAATCCCGGAACTTAAACAAGTTGCATCGTTTGGATTTTTGACAATTTACGAAACCGGTTTTGGGGGTGGGGTTTCGGCTCCTTCTCAGTTTACACTGACCGATTCTGATCTTTCGTATTCTCCAATCGATCCGATCTATGTAACAAATGGAGATTACATTGGCCCGGACAGATCTGTTAGGGTGTCACCCGGTTTGCCTTCCGACACTCCCGTGGTATCTGAAGATCTTTCCGTAAACCGCGGTTTTCCATCGGCATTTAATTGTGATTTGCAAAAAGCGGGAAGAGTTTCAAAAAATAATTCAAACAATGGTCTTTTATTCAGAGCGGAAGAAGGTGGGGCTTCGTGCGATTATCTTTCCTATCCCGAGCTGATTTACTCCCAGGCTTATATTTTAAGAATTGTTGGGGAAAATAAAGAGGGTAGAAGCCTTAAGATTTATTTGTTTAATGAAAAGTCACAAGCCCCGGACCTTGAAGAAATTCTCCCTGCCGGAAAGTTCGATGAAACTTATTCTATCTATCCTAAAAATGCCACCGGTAGCGGATATATCTTGAATATTGAAACCAGATCTTTCGGAAGGATTGCTTCAGAAAATCTTCTATCGGCAGTCGATTTTTACCCTGTGGATTATAGGTACGTACAAGGTGACACCTTGTACGGTGCATATAGTAATAGAAACAATTTAAAGATCTTGGGTGTTAAAAAATACGGAACTTGGATGTACATAGTTGATGTACAAGATAGTGGATTGATACAGTTAGGGCAGGGATTCGATAATGGTTGGAAAGCGTTTCCAACCATTAATTTACAATTTACAATTTACAATTTACAAATAAATCTCCGAGTTCCAAATTTCAAACAGGAATTAAAGCATGTTAAAGTTGATAGTTGGTCCAATGGCTGGATTGTGGACGCTAGTTCTTGTTCCCAATTGAAAATTGTAAATTGTAAATTGTTAATTGTTTATTGGCCTCAACTGCTTGAATGGGGCGGAGGAATTTTGGGACTGGCTGCATTTTTGTTTTTAATCTTCAAAAGGAGATGATTTTTCTCAATAACAAATCTTTAATATTGGGGATAATATCTCTACCTTTTAACGGCAAGAATTTTCTTAAATCATTGTCCAATTCTTTTTCGTCCCAGTTTTTAATTTTTTTGATAAATTTTTCAGCTTGATATGTTTCACTATAAAATTTTAGCTTTTCTTCTACTAACTTCAAATTAAATTTAACACCCTTTTTAAGTAAAAAAAGAAAATCATATAAATCACGGCCTTTTTCTCTGTTTGTTATGGCTCTATATTTTTCGGCTAAGATTTCTTCATCTGACAAATGTTTTATAACACTTGTGGTTGTGATTGGTAAGTTGGTATAAATTGTTCCTACTTTTGGATCTATTACATTTTCTTTTTGAGAGAAATCTAGTTTTATTGTTAGTGGTTGGGTAGAAATGTCAACGGGGAGAGATATTTTTTTAGAAATTCCCTGCAATGCATCTAAACTTTTGATGCTTATTTTATTGTATTCTTTTTGGAGTTCCATAATTGCTTTTTCGGTGATGGTATCTATTTCAGCTTGATTTAGGCTTGTTGTAAAATCTAGATCTTCCGAGTACCTATTTGATCCAAAGAGAATTTTTAGGGCGGTTCCGCCCTTAAAATATAAATATTTGCTTGTTGGAATCTTATATACTTCCTCCAAAAATTGAATTTGAACAATTTCACGGAAAACAGAATACTTGTCAATGCCATTTTTATCAGATATTTCTTGTAGGGTGCTGTTGCTAATCATGTATTTTGTTACTTTCGATATAATTTTGAAACGGTTTGTAGTTTATAAACATTTTTAATTTATTAAATAGGTCCCAATTTATTATACTCATATCCAGATCGGAAAGATCAATTTTTCTTAGTTTTTTGCTTGCAAGATATATCAAATCGATGAGTGCTTTTTCAGGTGTAGCAATTAAAAAATTGTCCTTTTTAATATAATCACTAAATAGTGACTTTTTAATTTTTGCATACTCATATTCTTTTCCTCCAATTTCATATTTTCTCGTTTTTTGAGTTGTAACTGAGGTGATCGAGTATGTAAATTGCGGTAAAATGCCATAGAAAGTAAGAGCAGACTCAAGGCTTATGTAGGAAGGAGATAAAATAACACCCGCCTTTTCAAAGTCGGAAATATTTGAGTTGGATAATATGTATTTGCCCTTTACCAATCTTTCAATAAGTTTGTATTTTTCCATTCTTTCAATTATCTTGTAGATCGTATTTTTGTTTTCTACCCCAAAAATATTTGAAATGGATGGGGGAGTAATGACTCTAATATTTAGCTCTTTAAGCCTCGAAATGGCTTTAATCGTTGATATGGATGCCATGATTGGTATAAATATATACCAATGAGGTAATCTATGTCAAGGGCCAACCCGGACCTTTCCCATTAAAAACGGCCCCGCAGTATATCTCTCATCCAAAGGATGGAAATTTACCACGAGGCCGTGAATTGTATTAAAAGGGTAGAACCAAAGAGGTCCCATTAACTTTGGAACTACCCTTACGTATTAACTAGATCTGGCTAGACAACTCATTCAGGAACGAGTCCTGGGCGCGTTTCGCATAAATGCGGAACTTGTTGAGCGCCGCGACTGAGAATCCGCAGGAATCAGTGTCGGAAAAGCTTCCGATGTAATCTTGCACCTGAGGTGGAGTCAGCCAGACAACTTTCTTGATCTCGACTTTTTCGATTTCATCAACCGGCTTGCCATAAGGCTGGTCGGTGGCGATACCGAAGCTCACATCTGCCCAGGTAGATATTTTGCCGGTATTGGCGTAAATGATGCCGATAGGCGTCACCTCCGTCACGATCAGGCCGGTTTCTTCCTGTCCTTCGGTCATCACCTTCCACGGGGCGTCCGCTTTGTAAGTCCAGCCGCGGGTGATTTCCAAAGTGTCCAAACCAAGGTTTGGAGCGGTGAGAAGGTCGAGATTTCCGGCATTGCGCCAGGCAATGTTCGCGTCGGTTTTGGGCAACAGCTGATTGCGGTACTTGCTGACGAAGGCAATCGCCATGTCAGATTTGCGAATCACGATGTTGACCTCACCCGGAGTTTCCGTAACAATGTTACTTTCACCAAGGATGTCGCCATCCGGTTTAACATTGAGAAAGAGCTCCGAAGCGCCGAACTGTTTGCTGATTTGAACGCTCGCCCAAGGCGAACGCATAAGCGCTGCCGTCGGGTTGGAAGAAAGGGACTTTGCAAGCGTTACCGCGAGCTCAGCCATATTGATTTTTAACATTTCTAGCTCCTAGTTTTTTGCTAGGACCGTACTCGAGTCTTTATCTCTAAGTTTTGGTCAATGAGCTAGCCGCGGACTTTAACCGTCGGAAGGACCTTTTAGGCGACCTGGCCAATTTACCAGATCGATTTAAAGCGCGTTACCTTTTTCGGGCATCAGATGAGGAAATTGCCAGCCCCATCGAATTAAAAACAATGCCCAAGTAGAAACCGAGAAATCTTCGCCGAATTGGTAAAGATCTTTTCCATTAAGCTCCGAATATGCGTTAAGCATACCAGCAGCCTCCCCAAGGGGGATTACGAGCGGGTGCGAAGTTAGAAACTCGGCGTTAACGTTAGGCTCGTCAGGATACTCGGTTTGGATCTTTGCATCAGTCAACATCTTTTGGAGGTCGCTTTGAGAGATTTCCTCCTCAAAAGTAACCACAATCAGATGTCGTGTGATTTTGTTGTTTTGATCTGCCGTGTTTTCCCAAATTGGGCTCGTAATCTTTTGTTCAAAGATCGAGCTTACTAGGGGACTGTCTTTGAGCCCTGGCAAATCTCTTCCAAGCAATTTCCAACCGCGATCTTCGTTGGTCGAGTCTGGAACCCAACCCCGGAGAAACTCAAAGAATAAATCTTTAGCTCCGAATTGGTATTTCCGTCTGGCCAATAAGTACCACTTAAACGAGTTACCGTCAGGTACCTTGGCCAAGGTTAGCAAAACGCCATCGTCGGGTCCGAAACGAACCGTTCGCCGACTTGGTTTCTTTGTGTTTTGGTCGAATGTGTTAAATTGGACCCAAAGGAGGTGCAGGGGTTCAAAACCGAAAAATCCAGCTATTGGATTTCTGGCATCAATTTCAGTTTCTTTTAGGCCAGATCCAATTATATTTGCCCATTCGCCCCAGCCCCAAAAGCCCAGAAAAGCTTTTAAACTGGTAACTAGGGCAGATTTCCAGGGTTTTCCCTTAACACTCTCCCTTAATTGCCCCCAATCAGGGTGCAACTTTGGATGATTGCTCATTTCTTCTCCTTCTCCCGGCGTCACCGGATAGAAACAAGTTTCTCCTGATTTGAATCAGGTAGAAAATAATATCTTCATGCTGGCTTCATCCAGACAAGAAGTTTATGTCAACGTGCCAAAAGACACACAAATCCATACGCATGGATTCGAGGCTGAAGTATATACCAAAAGAGGGGAGGTGTCAAGCTATAGGGTGTTATCAAGACGCATGAGATCGTTTGCTATTTTTGAAGTCGATGTGGGAGGCTCAATTTCACAGGTCACAAATTCTGCGTCAATGGCCGTAGCTCTTGCTCTTTTAATTTCTGTACCAGCGTCAGTAATGGTATTTACGATTATTTTATCTGGTTTGATCGTTTGGGTAACAAATCGCATATAGTCCTCGTATTTTTCTGTTCCAAATTTGGCCGGTGGGTTTTCTCCTTCAAGAACCAAACTCACATCTTCGTTCTTTGCAATTACTCTGCACCTTCTTTTTTGGTTGAAAATTGGCCGCACATCTCCTTTTTCTAGATTGCCCTTATTAGTTTTGGCATAGTCATCACTTGCCACAAGGACAACCAAAACATCACATTGTGATTTTGCAAATTCGATAAAATCTACGTAACCGTCGTGATAAATATCCCAAACACCCTCGATGTAACCGATAACCTTGCCCAGTTCTTTTAATTCTTTGACCCTGGCGGCTAAGGTATCTAGGTTCATTATTTTCCTATCTCCTTTAGGGGGGGATTGTTCAACGGTAGCTTTAGGATTCTCCATGGATAATTGATTATTCATCAGATTTACAATAGAAGCAAATCTATCGCTTTAAAGGTGTCACCTTGCAAGGTGTATATAGTTTGTGGATTTTGGACCAATTCCCTTTAATAGTCTGTTACCCGCAAATGAAGATGGGTCTGAATTTCGCGAACTTCAGTTTTAACCTTAACATAAGACTTGTCTAGAAAATTGAATAGTTCATCAAATCTTTTCTTAAGAAAAACAAAATTTCTGTCAATTTTTTTATCCAAACTGACAACTCTATTGTCCAAATCGCCGACCTTTTTATCCAAACTGACAACTCTATTGTCCAAATCGCCGACCTTTTTATCCAAACTGACAACTCTATTGTCCAAATCGCCAACCTTTTTATCCAAACTGACAACTCTATTGTCCAAATCGCCGACCTTTTTATCCAAACTGACAATTCGTTTATTTGTTGGCACCAGTTCTTCCTTTATAACTCCGCGAATTGCCTCCAAATCATTTTTAGTCAATGCCATATATTCAATTTACACCTTCCATTGGTTCTGTCAACCAAAACTTTTGATATCAAAACATGATATAATTTTTCCAATGGATGATCCTCAAATTCGCTATCAGGAATATTTAGACTTCATAAAAATGAATTGTTCGAAGAAATGGGGGCTTCGATTCTGGAAGATCTGGTTAAGATAGGAGAGGTATGTCCCGATTCGGGGTTTACTCTTTCTGCACTGGCCTTAATGAACTTGCTTGACAAAACATCAGACGTTTGATATCATACATCTGATATGACATATACAATAGACATCAGGCCACGCCGTCAGGCTACATTTCCAAGCGCGGTTTTGACCGCTTTGGGTTTAACAGTTGGGGACTCCATTCAAATTAAAGTTGAAAATGGCAAGGCTATCTTAACTCCTCAAAAACAAGTTGCTTTAGACGCGCTAGCTGAGATTCAAAGGGCTTTTAAGAACTCTAAAATAACTGAGGAAGACCTCATGAAAGAAGTTAATGAACAACGATTTGAAACTGCAAAGTTGTATTCAAAAAACAAGTGATTAAAGCTAAAATCTTCATTGATACAAATGTTTGGTTTTCCTTTTTTTATGGTTCCGAGAACTCTGCTAAGATTGTTTCGAAATTTATGGAGGGTAAAATCGATGTTTTTATTTCCAAAAATGTTTTGGATGAATTAATTAAAAATGCGCTTCAAAAAATACCAAAAATACAAAAAGAGCTATTAACATTTTTTGAGACCTACCCACCAGAGGTTGTTAATTTTCCAGTAAAGATCGACAGAGATGTCGAAAATTACGTTGATTTTAAGGATAGGCATATTTTTCAAGCGTGTGTCAATGCTAATTGCGATATCTTTGTTACAGGAAATTTAAAAGATTTTGACATAAATTCCATTTACAAAAGGCATAAAATTAGAGTCCTTGACACCACTCCAAAATAGGCTATACTAGTAATTGAATCTTCGAGTTTTGTCCTGCAGAGCAGGATCTGGCTCTGCCAGACCCAGTTTCTACTTAAAACATAATTCTTATTTAATGCCAAAAAAAGCGCAAGTTAAATCAGAAAAAGACGTTTCGGACGTGGCCGATCTAATCGGAGCCCCCGAGCCCGCCGGCGAGTTATCACCGGCTCCTGTCGCCATTGAGCCTGTTGTGGCAAATCCTTTGGTGGTCGACGACCGCATGATTCCTGACGCCGGTTTGCCCACGGACTATATCGAGGGAGTTTTGGATATTGCCAACGAGGGAAGCGGACTACTCCGCCCACAAAGATTTGCCCCATCCGATCACGATATTTATATTTCCTCAAGCCAAATCCGCCGTTTTAATTTGCGGGTAGGTGACATGGTTGGGGGACTTGCCAGGCGTCCCAAAGAAAACGAAAGATATTGGGGGCTTCTTAAAGTAGAAAAGGTAAACGGCGAGCCTGTAGAAAAACTGGGGGAAAGGCCCAATTTTGACGATTTAACAGCCATTTACCCTGATGCACAGATTGTTCTTTCGACAGACAAAGACACATTAACTACCAGAATGATAGACTTGGTTGCTCCAATCGGGTTTGGACAAAGAGCATTGATTGTTTCTCCTCCAAAAGCCGGAAAAACCTGGCTTGTAAAAGATATTATCAAAGGTATTGCAACCAATTACAAAAAAACACATTTAATGGCAGTTCTAATTGGGGAAAGGCCGGAAGAGGTCACGGATATTATTCGCACTATGGATACTGTTTCAAATAAAACAGGGGAAGTAGCCGCCAGCAATTTTGATGAAGCTCCTCAAGACCAAACCAGAGTGGGAGAGCTGGCCCTTGAGAGGGCCAAAAGACTGGTTGAAGCAGGACACGATGTGGTTATTGTTCTTGACTCAATTACACGTATGGCCAGAGCTTACAATTTGGCTCTTCCTACAAGTGGTCGCACACTTAGCGGTGGATTTGACCCAATGGCACTTTTCCCTGCTAAAAAGTTTTTTGGAGCTGCCAGGAAAATTGAAGGCGCCGGTTCCTTAACGATCATTGGAACGTGCTTAGTCGACACCGGAAGCCGCATGGACGATCTTATTTATGAAGAATTCAAAGGTACAGGCAACATGGAACTTCACTTAACCCGCAAGCTTGCAGACAGAAGAGTTTACCCTGCAATTGACGTTGCCAAGTCCGGTACCCGTCAAGACGAACTTTTGTTTGGAATGGCAAAGCTTAAGAAAGTTAATACGCTTCGAAGGATGATTGATTTAATGAACGATGACGAACGCACCGAAACCCTAATCAACCGTCTGGAAAAATCGGAGAATAATGATGAGTTCCTCGACAGCCTCAAAACTGCTTAATTTGGGCTTGACACCGAGTCTTGGTTATGTTATTCTGTACATAAATGTACAAGATAGACAAACAAACACAACTTTTGAGATCCACGCAGAATTTGTTTCATACCCAGGATTTGGCTTTACTTTGGGGGGTTTCAAATAGAAATACCCTCTATACGACAATTAAGAGATATGTCCAAAATGGAATCCTTATTCCTGTAGTGAAAGGTTTATATTCAAAAATTCCGTTAGATCAGATCAACCAATATGCATTGGGAACCGCTCTAATTCATAGGTTTTGTTATGTGTCCTGCGAAACAGTCCTATCAAATACCGGAGTAATCAACCAGGAAATAATCCCGATCACTTTCGTGTCTTCAATCTCTACAAAAATAGAATTTAACGGTACTTTGTTTATTTATAGAAAATTAAAACCAGAAATCTTGTTTAATCCGGATGGGGTAGAAAAAGGCGAAGGTTATTTCATTGCTTCCAAGAAAAGAGCGATTTCTGATATGCTTTATTTTAACCCTAGGTATTATTTAGACAACAATGCAAGATAATTTTATACATAAGTTTCAACTACTAAGACTATTGTCTGAAATTGTCGATAACCCAACTCTATCTCAAAATATTTATTTTAAGGGAGGGACTTGTGCAGCACTGCTTGGGTATTTGGATAGATTTTCAGTAGATCTTGATTTTGATTTGAAAAAAGGAAGTGACACATTCAAATTACGAAAAGAATTTACTTCGATTTTCAAAAATAACGATTTAGTAATTAGCAATAAAAATGAGAAGACATTGTTTTTTGAATTAAAATATCAAGCGCCCCTGGGTAAAAGAAACACGATTAAATTAAGCATTTACGAAGACATTATTATGACGAATGTTTATAAACCTGTTTTTTTGCCGGAGATCGATCGGTTGGTAAACTGCCAGACAATTGAAACCATGTTTGCAAATAAACTTGTGGCGCCGGTTGATCGTTTTCAAAAACATCAAGCTATCGCTGGACGCGATATATATGATATCCATTACTTTTTTTCTCAAGGATATAAATTTAAAAAAGAAATAATCGAAGAAAGGACAAAAATTGATATACAAAATTATGTTAAGATATTGATTGATTTTATCGAAAAAGAAATTAATGAAACCAACATATCTCAGGATTTAAACGCGCTTTTACCAAATGATAAATTTCAAAAGATTAGAAAAACTTTAAAAATTGAAGTCTTGATTTTTTTAAGAAGTCTCTAGGTAAGTTCCGCTTCCCCTTCTTTAGCTTTCATTCCGCTTAGGGGTAGTGAGAAGAAAAATGTAGTTCCTTTGTCCACTTCAGATTCAAACCAAATCTTGCCTCCGGAAGATTCAACGATAGATTTAACAATATAAAGTCCCAGTCCGCTTCCATCTGGGTGGGCCGTTTTTGCATTTGAGGCGCGGTAAAATCTGGTAAAAATGTGGGATTTTTCGTCGTTCGGTATACCTATTCCTTCATCTTTTACTTTCGAAGTGATTTTTTCATTATTGGCCGAAAAGGTTTTTGCTCTGTTTTGATCGTATGCCATAATTTTCTGTAAAATTCTGGGGATTCAAGCCCTCCCCTTGGGTCCTACAATAACCCAGCTGGCGAGGGGGAAGTCTAGAAAAAGCGCGTCGCTCACTCCCAATCTCGACCCAGACATATTGACCCGAAATAAAGGTAAAAGGCTCATCTATTTTAAAGATAAATTCTTTAATATCCGGCGCAAGATTTTTAATCGAAGAAATTTTAGCGGTAAAGATCTTTTTTGTAGTTACTTCCATGAGTGTTACTTAAAAGTAGCATTTTGTCGATTTTTTAGCAAGATCAAAGTGAGGGCGCCTATTTCCTAACTCGGAAAAATGGGCTCAAAATTTAAAATCTTTATATGATTTACCAAATAAAAAATCAAAAATTATTTGTTCTGGTTCTTCAAGCGGGTTGATCGAAGATGATAAAGCGTTTTTAACAGGGAGAAACGCAAATATCGCCGTGACCCCACTAGACTTTAACGAGTTTTTGGATTTTACAAACAAAACTATTGAAAATTATATCCAGTATTTGAAAGAGGTGAGATTAATCGAAACCGTTTATCAATATTCTGAAAGTTTGAATAAACGTTTGTATTCTCCTAAAAAATACTATTTTAATGATTTGGGAATGAGAAACAGCTTTGCCGGATTTAGCGACAAGGGATCGTTGGTGGAAAATGCCTTCTATTTAAATGGGACTCGTGGCGAAGAGGTCGACTTTGTAATTAATTTGGACGGTAGCAGGATTATTCTAATAGAATCAAAATACAACAATTCTCAAACCGGAATAGAAAATTCATTATCAAAACTATTTTTAGTGAATGACGAGGACTTTAAAGCAGTTTTTCCCTTAAATCTTCAAGGTACCAGTTGACAATTACTTCGGTTTTAAGATCTAATGACTTGGCAATTTTGGGAATCAATTTTCTTCCAGGCATGCGCTTTCCGTTCTCTATTAGAGTAATATAACTCCTCGACATTCCGCACTCTTTTGCCATGTTCTGGGTAGTTAATTTATTCTTCTTTCTTTCTTTAACAAGTCTTTCGCCGAATTTCATATTTATCTCACTAGAATAGCATTCCTTGACAATATTGGGAAGAAGAGAATAATATTAAATGGATCCTGAAATGAATTCAGGATGACATATGAAAAAAGTATTGATTGTTGAAGACGAACCGGGGTTTTGCAAACTGATTCACGAAAGCAACACCACAACAAATTAATAACTAAGAATTAATATCTAAGAACCGTTTTTAGATTTAAATTATGGTTATTAGATTTGAATTATTAGTTTTGAGTTGATTTTTCCCCTCCCCAAAGTTTGCTTCAGGATGTTTCATATGATACCTTTACAGGTAAATACGAAGCACGAAGCACGAAATCCGAATTTATTAATAATGGATGAAACTTTTGAAACATTACTGACTCTCTGGGAAGATATAAAACTTTTCTTTTTTGAATTTACCAAATTCGTTTTTAGATCGCTTCATCTTAGCTTCCTCGGATTTGAGAAAAAAAAGGGATTTTTTGTTACCTCTCTCTACAAGGAACGGGGAAAGCGCTCGCGTCAGCTAACCCATACAGGAATGGCAACTCTCGCCGCCCTGGGAGTTGTTATGGCCCCCATGATTGCGCAGGAATTTCCCGGGAGAAGCGTTAATCCCTGGACAGTTTCGGTTAGCCCCGCGGTATTATCTGCATCCACTGACGACCCGGGGCTTGATACTCAAGTATCGAGTAAAGTAAGGGACAGTATTATTGATTATACTGTTCAGGCCGGCGATACTGTTTCAACAGTTGCTCAAAAATTTGGGGTTTCTACAGACACAATCCGTTGGCAAAATAATTTATCAGGAGACAAAATAAAAGTCGGGAGCACTCTTCGGATTTTACCGGTAACGGGAATTGCGCATAAGGTGGCAAAGGGAGATACGGTTTATTCTATTGCCAAGAAGTACGATTCGGAATCCCAGGCGGTTGTTGATTTTCCCTTTAATTCTTTTAGCAATGACGAAACATTTGAACTTGCAATAGGTCAAACAGTGATTGTTCCGGACGGAGTAATGCCGGTCGGAACCACGGCCACTCCGCGTCCAAGGCAGGTAACGCCGGATGCGGGCACGGTTGTTGCTTCCGGACAGTTCGTCTGGCCCACACAAGGCGTGATCACGCAAAGATTCTCCTGGTACCATCCCGGGCTTGATATTGCTAACCGCGGAGGGCCTCTTGTGGTAGGAGCCGATTCCGGGAAGGTGGAGTTTGCAGGATGGGACTCCTCGGGTTACGGTAGTATGGTTCTTATTAATCACGGAAACGGATTTAAAACGAGGTATGCCCATTTGAGCCAGATTATGGTATTGGGCGGACAAAACATTAAAAGGGGAGACATAATCGGAAAAATGGGCTCCACTGGCCATTCAACGGGCCCCCATACCCATTTTGAAATTTACCTAAACGGTGTGCGTCTTAATCCTCTCAATTACCTCCGCTAACCTCTTGACAGGGTGTATTGACAGGGTGCGACCCTGTCAATTGGGGGAGCTTCATTCCAGAGCCAGGTTTCCAATAACTTCTTTTGAATCTCCGGCTGGTCCTTCTACAAACTCTTGGTAGGAAGGATAATGTTCAAGAAAGGGGAGTAATTTTGATTTATCAAAATAGTCAAGAATGATTTTTGGCTTTACCCAACCAGCATGTTTTAATCCTAGAAAATACGGATAACTCGAATACGAATAACTGACAGGGTCGCACCCTGTCAGTTCAGCTGGATTTAGGTGGATATATCGTGATAGGTGAAGTAAATATGATTCATTTTCGATAAGAACAGCCCGATATCTTCCTTGGAACAAGTAACCAACTCTTTTGTATCGTTTGTTGAAATACATGGCATATATAGTAGAAATATTTTTTAATAGTTTTGTTACTCCATCTATTACATGCTGTTGAAGTATCAAATGGAAATGATTTGGCATTAAGCAATATTCAATTAAATCGATTTCTTTTTCTAAATTGGCCAACGGTCTTGGACGAACGACGGAGAAATTTTGAAATTTAAGTAGGGGGTGAACTTCTTTTGGATCAATGGGGGATAAATAATATTTGAGAAGATGTAAGAAAACGGCATAATCTTGTTCGTCCAGAAATATATTCCTTTTCTCAACCCCGCGGTTGTAAACGTGATAGATTCCCTTTTCTGTAAAATGTCTGATGGTATTTCTCTGTGGCATTAATTTAATTTACTGACAGGGTCGCACCCTGTCAACTATCAAAAATGGGGAATCATATTTTGGTATAATAGAAGAGAAGACTCGGGCTTGTAAGCAAAGCTTGGCATTCCCTTCGAAGACTCGGGCTTGTAGGTAAATGGTATACCGTATCATTCGCATTGATAAATTGGCGGTTCGATTCCGCCCAAGTCCACACATGAAGTAACTGGTCAAGAGAATGATTCATATTCTTCAGTAAAGGTCGTAAATGCGGCAACTATTACTTATATAATTTCTTGATACTTGCAAAGAAATATTTTGAATGATATACCATATGTTATGACTGACGAATCTGAAGGAATACAGAAAAAAGGCGGGGGACTTGTGTCTGCAATCTTCAGACTTATCCCTTATATCTTAATTATTGCCCTCGGAGCAGCGGGAGGAATTTTTACTGCTCAGCAAAAACCGGAATGGTTTGGACTTTCCAAGGGGGCTCAAGCGGTTCAAGCCGAAGTCGATTCCTTGGTGGCTCAGGTTGGTAAACTTATTTCACTTCCGACAGATGAAAAGCCTACAGTGGCAACAGTGATCGATGCTTCAAAAGTTAAAGATCAGTCATTTTTCGCTAATGCCAAAAATGACGACAAGGTTTTAATTTACCAGAAGGCCGCAAAAGCAATTTTATACAGGCCAAGCGAAAATAGAATAATTGAGGTTGGGGCGCTAAATATAAATAGTCAGGCAATATCAAGCCCAAGCCCAACTCCAGCAGCAACACCCTAACTCAGTTTGTCAGGTGATCGGTTTTCAGATTTCGGGTTGGTCGGATGACCCGATCTACCGAAATCAGATAACAGAAAACCCGATAAACCGAATACTTTAACTCCAGTTTGTCAGGTGATCGGTTTTCAGATTTCGGTTAGTCAGATTCTCGGATCTGATATTATTAAATAATGAGAAAAATAAAATCGTTTAATGATTTGGAAGTTTACAAAGACTCACTTGGATACTTAGATGATCTCTACGAAATAGGCTATAAAATCCCCCACATTAAGATGAGAACACAACTCTTTAATTCTGGTGAGGCACTAGCCCCAATTATTGCTGAGGGGTATGCAAAACAGCGGAATCCGCTTGAAGCTGCAAGGTTTTACGAGATGGCAATGGCTGAAAGCGATGAAGTTACAGTACATTTAACCAAAGCGATAATTTTATCCAAAAGATTTGCAAAAATACCAGTCGATAAATGTAATGAGTTGAAAGATAAATATATTGTTTTGTCAAAACGATTGAATAAATTAGCAAGTATATGGAGAAGTTTTTCATCCAAAAGAAGGTAACTGATAATCTGAAAAACCGATATCTGACAACCGAAAACCTAATCAACCGGATTGGTTTATTGTGCTGGTGTTGCTGCCGGAGAGGCTGTTGGAGCTATTGTTGGGGGAACTGCCGGCCCCGTATAATCCGCGCCTAAAATCACCAAGATATCTGATCCGTCCGTTGGACTAACCTCACCCTCAGGCAAAGTCGTGACGGTTGCCCCAATAAGGTCTGCCATTTGCTTAGCCAAACCCTCCTTGCCCGTCAGGTCGATAACAATGCTTTTATCATAATTTTTGGCCGCATTTGCTTTGACCCCGACAATGGCATTGGCAGAAACTTTTACGATATCTGCCGCAAATTTGGAAGTAAGTCCGGCAGTTTTTGTCCCGTTATAAACAGCGACCATAAAAGTCTCCGATTTTTGACCAAGATTAAGAGGCGATACATCAATAATTTTATTTGTACCGGGACGGTACAAAATTGCCTTTCCTGCTTTTTGGTAGATAACAACTTTATCCCCATTTTGCGCGTTGGCAAAAAAAGCCTGATCTTTGAGTTTGTCTACATCTAAAACGGTGGCGACTTGCGGTTCCTCGTCCTTAGGAAGATCCATTAGTTTTGAAAGTTTATCGACCACCGCTTTTACTTCTGCTTTTTGAACTGCCGTGGGATCTTTCAAAAGCTGCTGCGCCTTTTGATTTTGAGTGTAGAAATAATAAGAAGCGCCAGCCCCGCCCGCGATAAGCATAATAACCAAAAGAGCTAAGGTAATTTTAACCGGAAATTTTCTAGATACTTTTTTGTCTTCTTCTTCCATATTTGATCAGATATTATTATACAGTCGTAGACAAATATCAATCATCAATTATCAATTTACAATTTTCATTCAATTTTCATTTAACATTTATCATTTCTCGCGCAACGAACTGGTTATTTTTTGAAAAATCATGGTTAATTCTTGGCATTCTTGCCAAAGTATACGTAATTTTTCCGTTATCTCTTTATCATCTACTGTCACCGAAAGCATTCTTAACCAATGTTTAGTTTCTTGAGACTCTTTTTTGCAAATAAATATCTTGTTTGCAAAGTCACGTCTTGAACTTGCACTATTCGCTTCCATATAATTTGCACCAATACTTGTTGCCGATCTAATTAATTGGTTAATAATTGGTTTATTAATAATAGTTGGTTCTAATTTTTGACAAAGTAAAATCACACTTTCACAAAATTTCGCCGTCCTTTCTTCTAAATCGTGTTTGTTTAATTGTGTCATTGTTAATTTATTGTAAATTGTAAATTGAAAAATGTTAATTCTTAATGCCCGCTGCCGTCCACCCAAACTTTAATTCTGCTGAGGCAGAAGATTCCAATAAAATTGTGAATCCTTTAGTTGTTACACCCGCAACTATGTATTTTTGTTTGGGTAAAATGAAAGTACCGAGCTGGCCCATTACATCCAGTGTAGATTGGTCAATGTCCCAAAGCTGGGAAGCTGTAACAATCGGAGCAGATGTATATTCTTTTTCAAATGCAATACTGATTTCGGCAGAACCGGAGGCAATTTTTGCCACTCCTCCTGAATCTTTGCCAAAAGTAACATGACTGGCAAATTTGATTGCTCCTGCGTCTGATGCCGCCAGCACTTTATTTAAATCAAACTTCTTCCACCAGAGAAATCAGCGTCTGAAATAGTTCCGGCTTTAGAGTAGGTGGCAACTCCGTTTAACGTCCCGTTGATTATTCCTTGAACATTTAAGCCAGTTACTCCTGTGTTAGAGTTCAAGACATACATATTCTGGGTTGTTCCTGTTCCTACTTGTAAATGCATCTCATCTACATATACAGTCTTTCCCGCTTTGACTCTAACTCCATAGTCTTTAGCCGAAGCAACTCCGGTAAATGAGCCTGTTAGTTTATACCACCCTGTACCCCCCATGGGAGTGAAAGTAGTGGTTAGTTCTGCCGTGTCGTAGTACAAATTAAGATCAGCAGTAGTCACAGCCGCCCCAGTGGTATATGCGTAAGCAATCAGGTTATATGTTGAAGTGTCACCAACATTAACTGATTGTAAGTAATTGGCATCAGTCCCACCGGCAACTAACTGGACCGAAGCAGTACTGTTGTTGTATTTTGTGGTTGTGTTTCTGGTTGCCGTCAACTCTTCAAATGGTGCATCTGTAAATTTAGTCGTCCCACTTCCTCTCGCCCACAAAGTAAAGTTATCAAAAGTATTACCTGAATAGGTAGAGAATAACCCATGTTTGGTGTTACTGATTATCCCTGCATCAGAAACAGTCTGTTCACTCCCGATCATGACATTGTTGTAGTAGACCCTGACTTTTAAAGAACCAGATGAGGTGTAGGTAATGACTCGCAGAACGGCTCCTGCGGAGTAGGTAACAGTGGTTGCCGCTTGAACATTTGTCCAAGTGGTAGCCGTTGTGAATTTATCTAAA
>Ga0075721_108_pt1 | contig 11809 bp, 11 predicted proteins | sample RifGroB1_FD_67782 | JGI IMG/M metagenome (GOLD analysis project Ga0075721, IMG submission 67782) | Microgenomates (Woesebacteria) bacterium GW2011_GWB1_39_10
ACCTTTTTTATTCCTCCGAGCTTGTATTTTGAAACCTTTATATATTTATCTATAGATTCTCTAAGGGGATACGCTCTCTCCCACAAAGAGAGTAAATTGTTGTCTTTGCTTTCCATATATACGCAACTGTAGTCATCCATTAAATTAAATAAATATTTTGAGGAAAAAAAATTAATATGTTCAACTGAAAACTCACCGAAGGCTTCTTCAAATCCATTGTGAAAATTTGCAGCATCAGGAACGCTAATAAAGATAAATCCGTTTTTATTTGTTAAATTTTTAATCTTTGACAATGAAATTTTTATGTCGCTTAAGTGCTCCAGTACCATAGCCAAAATGATCAAATCATATTTTTTATTTTCTGTGAAAGTTGAAATGGTAGAAGTTTTGACTTCTACTCTAAACTTATCCCAGGCAATTTTTTTGCACGTAGGAGAAGGGTCAATCCCCAGTAATTTTTTATATCCAGATTCCTTCAAAAGATATAGTAAATGACCGGTGGAACACCCAATATCTAGGACTTTGGAGGATTTAAGACAGAATTTAGAGATAATATTTTTATAGTCTTTATGAAGCACTTGATCCCGTTCCAACTCATATTTGGACATAATTTTATAATATTTGTTGTAATCCTTCTGGGCTGGAGTATTATTTACAAAAACGAAATTACATTTCTTACAGCTTACAATATTATGCGTAAGCCCACTTGCAAATCTTTGGACAAACAAAGATTTATACTTTCCACTTCCACAAATTGGACAAGGTCTTTTTTTAATCATTCTTTAAAAGATATTTCCTGCCGCAACTTTTATTTTGCTTTTCTCCATAGTTTTAGATTATAACAAAAGTCTAGTCCGAGTTAAATCGAACCTTATCTCAATTATTCTAGGTGTATTTAGTTATTTCTTGTTTATCTAATTTAATTTTTTTTTCAAAATACCATTTATATAACTCCCTGATTGATTCATCCAAGGGAGTAAACTTGAACTCGCCGATTTCTTTCAAGAGTCGAGAGTTATCGCCCGAATATTCCTTACCCAAGCCTTCTTTTGCGACTCTAACTTCTGATTTTTTCTTCGATAATTCTTTTACTTTTTTTCCTAGAGTTACTAAATCAATCTTTTTTCCCGTACAAACATTATATTCCTTGTGTTTTATTTCTTTCTTATCAATAAAGTACTTTACGATTTTTATTAAATCGCCCATATATAAATAATCAAAATAAACATTTTTGGAAATTGTAATGTTCATATCATAAATCACTCTGCAGATAGCATTTGAAATGAAACGTATTCTCCAATCTTCATATTTTCCAAAAACTCCAAACAGCCTCAAATCATAAACGTTGTCAACATTTTTTATATATTTTGCCATTATGTATTTTGAAAAACCATAATCATCGACAGGAATCCTTTTATCAAAATCTATTTCCCTAGCTTTCACAATGGGGTATCTTTTGTCATACTCTGCTCCAGAGCCAAAATAGAACATCCTTCCATACAATGAATTTAATCTTGCCAGATTGAAAAACATCAATAAGTTGTTTTTAAAAACTTGGGATAAATCCTTATCGGAGACTCGAGTAGCATTATGGGTTGCTGCATGAATTACTACATCGAACTTATGTTCTTTCAGGTATTTTTTAAGTTTTTCTGTGTTTAATAAATCTAATTCCTTACTGCTTGGGGCGTACACATTAAATTCATTTTCTAAACCCTCCTTGAGGTTTCTACCAATAAAACCAGAAGCACCTGTAATTAAAATTTTTTTCATTTACCAGAGAAAAAAGATTGCCTAATGCTTTTATCATTAATTTTTAATTCATCTAAAATTCGAATGAAGTTATCTAGGTCATATTCCGAAATCGGAATTCCAGCCTTGGACCTGATAGCATACGACTCCTTCTCCGGATCACCTGGAACCCTAACTTTATCAAAACCAGAAGCGGGAGATAGGCTTCTTAATTCATTCATCATTTGCCTTAATCTTCCTTTAAAAACGCTAACGTCTTCAAATTTAGCAATATCGATCGCTATGAAGAAATGACCCAAGAATCGCTTTTTTTTATTCAGTGGATACATGGGATTTATGTGAGGACCGAATGACATACCCGTCAAAAGACTAGAAAATATCTCAATCATCAAACTTAATCCATATCCTTTGTAAAAGGCGATTGGCATCAACCCAACTGCTATATTTGGGTCAATCGTCTCTTTACCATATTTATTTGCAGCCCAACCTTTTTGTAACTTTTTTTGATCTTTCTTGTATATTAAAAGCTTATTCCAACTGATAGGCGTTGTTGCTATATCCAAACAAAAAGGCTCTTCCCCCTTACAAGGAGCAGCAAAGCAAATAGGATTTGTTCCTAAAAAGGGTTTGTTAGCAGCATATGGAAATACTAGTGAATCTGCGTGGGTAAAAGTTAGACCAATCATATTTTTTTTTGCTGCGAGCAGTGAGTAAATAGCGGCTGCTCCGAAATGAGACGAATTTTTGGCTGCAACAGCTCCAATTCCACATTTCTTCGCAAGTTTTAGAGCTTGCTCCATAGCTGATATTCCTGCCGCAATTCCATATCCGTGATTAGCATCCAGAACTCCTGTTGATAGTCCAGTCTTCTTAAAGGAGAACTTTGGGTTTTTATTTATTCTCCCAATAATCGCTGCGTTAGCGTAATGCGGTATTAATCGTACACCGTGCGAATCTACACCTCTTAAGGATGTTTCCACTAAGCTATCAACAACAAGCTTGTAAATTTTACTTTGAACTCCTATATTTTCAAAAATTTTATATCCGAATTCCTTGAATTCTTTTCCTGAAAGATTTTTTTCTAACATTTATAATTCTTCGACTGGATCTATAATCATATTTTTATAAAATTCTTCTCTGGGCAAAAAGGGATACATGTCTTCTAAGGGTTTTGAAATTAATTTCCCGTCTGGTTTCACTGCCGAAGTCACCTTTGGAATAAGTGGCTGGTGAGGATCCATTATGATCTCACAAATAGTTGGTCCTTCTGAATTTACAACTACTTTAATCTTTTTTTCAATGTTTTTATGATTACTAATTCTTATAGCAGGAATTCCATAAGCTTTGGCGATTTTTAACAGATCGGGGAAACTTAACCCGCTCTCCGGACCAGATCCGACGTAATGACTCTTAAAATAAGCTTCTTGAGTAATTCTAATGGCAAGATATCCATTATTGTTAAAAACGAAGATTTTGACAGGAAGCTTGTAGTGAACAATTGTTTGAAGCTCTTGAATATTAAGCTGAATGCTCCCGTCGCCTTCAAGACAAATAACTCTTTTTTCGCCTATCGCGATCGAGGCTCCGATTGCAGCTGGTAGTCCGTACCCCATGGCCGCACAACCAACGTTAGTAATCAGTCTTTGGCCCTTTTTAATCTTAAAAGACTGAAACGTACAAGAAAAAGCGGTACCGTCAGAAGTAACTACTATTTCTTTCTCCGGTAAAACTTTTGATAGAACATCTATAAAATAATAAGAATTTACGTATTTTTTTTGTTTTTTGTATTCAGGGAGAACAACGGGATATTTCTGTTTAATATTTTTACAATAAGAGATCCACTCAACGTAGTTGGGCAAAGAGCGTTCTTTTGTTTGAGCAAACATTTCTCGTATGAATTCGCCTGCATCTGCTTGAATTGGAATATCTGGCTTTATTGTAGGCTTTCTAAGCTCAGCATCATCAATATCGACAATCACTTTTTTTGCATCCCTCGCAAAATTCTTATAATCGAAACTTATTATCCAAAGATGTAGCCTAGATCCTACGCTTATAAGAAGATCAGAGTTTTGAATAATAAAATTTCCTGCTCTCTCTCCACCAAATGCTCCTGGCCTTCCAAAAAAAAGTTTATGGTCTGAGGGAATCAGATCATGTGAAGACATGGCAGTTAAGACAGGAATTTCAAGTTTTTCCGCTAACTTAAGAAAGTCCGCTTGTGCCCCTGCTAAGCGGATGCCACCCCCTGCTAAAATTACAGGTCTTTTTGCATTTTTGAGAAGATTAAGGGCCTCGCTAACTTGGTCTTTTAAAATCCTTTTCTCTGGGCTGGGGGCTATTGTTGTATCCTTGAACCCCTTTAATTCTTCTATCTGGACAAAGGAAGTTTGAACATCCAAGGGAACATCTATCCATGCAGGACCAGGTCTCCCAGACTTTGCTAAATATACTGCTTTTTCTAAGTGATAACGAATTTCCTCCGGCTTATTTACTAAAACAGCATATTTAGTTACTGGTTTTACTATATCAATTATATTTAGCTCTTGTACTCCCAACTGCCTAAGGCTCTTGTTCTTCTTTATAAGTTCGTTCTTGACCTGTCCACTTATTACAATCATTGGGATAGAATCCAACCATGCTCCCACAACGCCCGTTAAACTATTTGTTCCGCCTGGACCTGTAGTTACCACACAAACACCCAGGCCGTTAATCCTTGAATAACATTCCGCTCCAATTGCCGATGCTTGCTCATGATGATTGCAATAATATTTAATATCAGGGTGACTACCGAAGGCTTCATTGAGATGCATGGCCCCCCCACCTGTAATCATGAAAACTTCGTGTACGCCTAAACCTGCTATAAAGTTTGCAATATAGTCAGCTACCTTAATTTTTTTTGTCATTATAAGAAAGTGTGAGATAAATAGTCTCTCCAAATGCTACAAGCTTTTTCTTGGATTTAATCTCGGAAAGAGGGGCTATGTCTCCGGTAGAGAGCACAACATTCCCGTCATGATCAAGAATTTTCCCTTGAAGTAAGCAAATTATGGAACAAAATTCCTTCTGTAGTTTTTTATTAATGTCAGAGGTGTTTTTATTTACCTGAACTCTTATCTTACAATTCCTAATTTTCTTCCCAGTATTAGATTTTAAATTAAGATTATGAAAATCAACGTACTCATAATTCGAAGTCTTATTGGTCATTTTATCTTTATCTTCGTATCCAAAATCTTTTCTACCATACTCATCTTTTAGCCTTACTAAATCTTTTTTGTTAGGTGGAGATTCAATCTCCATTACTAAAGCATCTCCTTGTGAAACAGCTTTCGTAGAATGAAAGGCAGCCTCATCAACTAGAAGCCCCTCCCCTTCTCTTCGAATAGTCCATCCTTCTAAATTTGAGCACACTACCTCTCCACATAAAACGGCAAAGGACGTTCTCTTAGTGGGGTGGCAATGCATGGAAGTACTATACCCTTCCTTTATGTTAAGAATCCATATCGCAACTTGTGAGTTTTCAAACATTAAATATTCGTAGCCCCAAGGCTTATTAACAACTACGCCCTTGTAATCAAATTTATCTACATCTCTGGGGATAGAGGTTCTTAATCTAGATAAATTCTCTATATCGAGCTTTGAACGGTATACTCTCTTAATCATGAGTTATTTTATGGCAAGGTCTAAGATAGTCTTTTTATCGTTTGATCTACCCAAGGGCCCAAGTTTCTGGGGTGATCGGAAGTTATAATATTTTCGTCTACTACAACTGGTTTAACCTTATACCGAGCGCCAGCATTAATAAGATCATCCTTCATTCCAGGATAACAAGTTGCTTTCTTACCTCTCATAATACCGGCGGAAATCAAAACCCACGGTCCATGACAAGTGCTTGAGATGATTTTCCCAGTCTTAAACATTTCTCTTACAAAAGCAAGGATTTCCTTTACCTGTCTAACTCTATCTGGAGCCTCATGTCCACCAGGAATTATTACGCAGTCATAATTTTTACTCTTAAGCTCTTCATATTTAACCGTTGGTTTAATAGTATACCCATGTTTTCCTATAACCTCTTGGTTATTACTTGTTGCTACGTCTATCTTAAATCCTTTTTCCAACAGTGCCTCGTGAGGAAAACCCACTTCAGTATCTTCGAAGCCAGGACCAGTTATGATGATTATTCTTTTTCTTACCATTTAGTTTACTCCTGTAGCCACGGCATATCATTTTTATCCGCTAGGTAATTTAAATAATCATAGTCTCTATCTGTGTCGAGCCAGCGCCAAAAACCACTATGGGGGGAGATGGCAATCTGTTCATCTTCAATCAAATGCTTAAACACTTCTGTCTCAAGCTTACATTCGTTAAATGATGAAAGGTAGGAAAATATTTCTTTCTTAAATACCATAAATCCTCCATTCGTATATCTACCTGACGAGTCCGATGTATTTTTTTTAGTTTCATAAATTTCAACGGAAAGGTCTTTCTTAACAGAAAACTCAAATTCTCTAAATTGAGGAACCACGCCGGTAATTGTTGCTATCTTTTTTGATTTTTTGTGAAATTCGATAAGTTTTTTAATATCTACGTTTGCAATCGAATCAGAATATGTAACCATAAAGTCTTCATCGTTTATATACTTCTTACACCTATCGATCCTTGCACCAGAAAAAGCAAAATCCCCAGTATCGACTAATGTTACATTCCAGTCTGTTTCTTGATGCTGGGTTAGTTCCTTAATCCGACTATCCTTCAATGAAAGATTAATATCATTTGTATGCAAAGAGTATTTAAGGAAATAGTCTCTTATGGAATCTCCTCCTTTTCCCAGAGCCAGAATAAAATCATTATATCCGGCAAGACTGTATCGCTTCATTACGTGCCAAATAATGGGATGATGACCCACCTTTACCATAGCCTTTGGCATATAGTTGGCTTCCATTCCAAGCCTTGTCCCTTTCCCGCCACAGAGAATAATTACTTTCATGCCTTTAATCATAATACTTTTCTGTACCACTTTAGAATCTCTTCTATTTTAACATATAGGGAACGCTTGTTCGCCCAACCCAATCTTCTTATTTTTGCATCATTTAAATGCTGATATGGGATCTCGTTCTTTGCAGTATTAAGTATTTTATATTTTATTTTTGTATTTAGTATCTTTTCTGCTTTTTTAACCAAAGATAAAACGGACAACGTATCTTTAGATGAGAAATTAAATGCTTGTCCGATTGTTTTATTCAAATTTTTCATGAGAAAAATATACCCGTCTACCACGTCCCCGACATACAAATAATCCCTAACGTAAGTGCCGTCACTTCTTAAAAGTAATGTTTCATTTTTTATTACAGATTTACAAATATCTGGGACTATTCTTCCGAAATGAAAATCTCCCTCTCCGTAAACATTTCCGAATCGTGTTATAACAACAGGAAGACCATATGTTTTGTAATAAGCTAGAGAAATTAAATCCGCGGCTGACTTTGATACATCGTATGGATGATCTCCTTTAAGAGGGGATTCTTCTGTATAAGCTTTTTTGGTCTTGCCATATGCTTTATCGCTTGATGCAACTATCACCGCTTTTAAATTGTTTAGTTTTCTTGCGGCATTCAGAACATTCACAGTACCCATAACGTTTGTGTTGAAAGTGGAATATGGGTTATCAAAAGCTTCTTCTACAATTGGCTCTGCTGCTAAGTGAAAAATAAAATCGGGATTATAAAAACTGAAAATCTCCTCTATTAATTCTTTTTTTCGTATATCTGCAATTCTAAGTGTAGTTTTTAAGTTTAAATCCTCGGTCGCATAAATTGAATCTTTGTTAATTTGATTATCTATTACAACTATGCTTTGGTTACCCGATTTTATTAGCTGTTTTACAAGATTGCCTCCAATAAACCCTGCGCCTCCTGTAATAACAATTGTTCCTTTTTTTAATCCTTCCATACTTTCCACCTCGGATCTTCCATCCAAATCCTGTTAAGATTGTCTACATCGGGGTATGTATCCATACAATGCCAAAACCCATCGTGAGCATAAACCGATAATTGCTTTTTGGAAACCAACCTTTTTAACGCCTCATGCTCAAATTCTCCCGGCTTTATATAATTAAAAAATTCCCGTTTAAATATCATAAATCCACCGTTAGTATGTTCTTTTAACACAGGTTTTTCTTTAAAACTCTCGGCAATACCTTTATCGTTGATTTTTAGAAGTCCATACTTACTTCTCGGATGAACACCAGTAATGGTGCCTATTGTTCCCTGTCTTTTATGAAAATTTACCAATTTTTTAATATCGATGTCTGCAACTCCGTCTCCGTAGGTTACCATAAAATTTTTATCCGTTTTAGGAATAAAGTTTTTGACACGCAGTATTCTTTCTCCGGGCATCGTTTCTTCTCCGGTATCTACAAATGTAATTTTAAAATTATCCGCTTTATTCTCGTTTTTTACCCACTTGTGTAGAGTTGTTTTTCCTGTTTTTGTAGAAATGGAGAAATTGTTAAGAAAATGTCTTTGATTTAAAAAATATTGTTTAATCATATCGCCCTTATACCCAAGCGCTATAATAAAATCATTAAAGCCGGCACTGGCATAAATTTTCATAATATGCCAGAGTATAGGTTTTCCACCAATTAAAACCATGGGTTTGGGTTTAAATTCAGTTTCCTCTTTAAGTCTGTACCCCAAACCTCCGCAGAGAATAATCGTTGTCATAGTTTTTTACTTAATTTTAATTTGAGCAGGGAAAAACTTGTAAATCGCAGGTAGTATATCAAAAACAGCCAGCACATAAAAGGATGTAGGAACCATGCAGTATCTCTAATTTTTAAAAATCCTCTCGTGCTTAAAAACAATGGTTGGATAAAAGTAACTGTATAAAAAATATATTTCAATAAATTCACTACATCTTTTGAGGAATTGAAATCGAAAACGGCATATCTTCTGTGATTTATATATTTTGACAATGAGTACCTTTTAACATATAAAACTCTTCTTCTAACAAGATTTAAAATACCTTTTCCTATGTCGTGTTCGATATTTACCTTTTTTACAACACCAAATCTTTTATAACCCAATTTTAATAGATCTACATAAATATCTATATGTAAATAGGATTCAAAGGAAATATTCGCCTTAAGTAAAACTTTTCTTCTCGTCAAAAATCCATTATCTCCTACCGTTGGCAGATTGCTTTTGTTAAATTCAACTGTATCGTAGTTACTGCGTCTTTTAATTATCTTTCCTTTTTCGTACGTATTTGTTAGCCAAGTTTCTCTGTCTGCTTTATTCAAATAGAAAGCGACAGGATCGCTTACACCGAGAAGGGCACAATATCTGTCAAGTACTTTCATTTCCTTATTTATTCCGTAGTGAAGTGTAAAAGTTGAAAATATTTTATTATCGTCCATAAAAGGCTGAACTAATTCTCGCAAAGACTCATTGTGGGATAAGCTATTATCTGATTCTAACCAAAGAACAATTTCGTTTCGTGCCTCTTTTACAGCAAATACTCTTCTTGCCTCACTTTGCTCTCTAAGTTCACTTTTAATTATTAACTTACAACCATATTTTTTAAGGAAGCTAATTGTATTTTTTTTTGAACCCCCATCAACTATGATGTGTTCGATCAAGTACTTTGGATAATCTTGATTTTTAATTGATTCCAAAACTTTTTTGAAAACCTGAGGATTAGGATTAAGAGTAATAGTAAGAATAGATATGCTCGGGAGAGAGGACTTTTTCGTCATTGTATAAACTAAAGAATCATAGCATTATAGCACGCTATTGTCAGCTTATCTTGTTTAACGTATAATCGATTTGTGAAAAAAGCAAATAACTTAAGAGTTCCATACGGCCAGGCTGTACACGGCGAAGAAGAAAAAAAAGCAATCATAAGGGTTTTGGATGAACACAGAACAATTACAGGAAAAGAGACTGAGCGATTTGAAGAAAGAGTCTCAAAAATTTTCGGTAAAAAATTCGGAATTGCTGTTAACTCCGGCTCGTCTGCCAATCTTTTAGCAGTAAGATTACTAAATTTAGCAAAAGGATCAGAAGTAATTACTCCCCTTCTAACATTTTCTACTACCGTATCCCCAATTATTCAGAACGATTTAGTTCCTGTATTTGTTGATGTTAAAGTGGGAACCTATCAAATAGATGTGGGCCAAATTGAAAAGAATATAACCAAAAAAACAAAAGCTTTAATGATCCCTTCCTTGATTGGAAATGTTCCCGATCTTAAAAGAATCAAACAAATTGCTAAAAAACATAAATTGTTTTTTATAGAAGACTCATGTGATACGTTAGGCGCTACTTTTGAAGGAAAACCATCGGGATATTATTCGGATATATCAACTATCAGTTTTTATGGTTCACATATTATAACTGCAGGTGGTAATGGAGGGATGCTGATGGTAAATTCTAAGCAGTGGAGAGACCGAGCGAAGGTTTTAAGGGGATGGGGCAGGACTTCTTCAATTTTTTCAGAATCCGAAAGTCTAGATAAAAGGTTTAGTAGGAAAATAAACGGTATTCAATATGATGGAAAATTTATTTTTGATGCAATCGGCTATAATTTTATGCCGATGGAGTTAGGATTTGCTTTCGGGAACGTTCAACTTGATAAATTAGATAAGTTTAAAAAAATTAGGGAAAAAAATTTTAATAGTCTTTTAAGCTTTTTAAAGGGTTACGAAAATTTTTTTGCTTTACCTAATCAAGATCCTAGAGTTAGAACTCAATGGCTAGCTTTTGCATTAACTATTAAAGAAGGCGCTCCGTTTAAAAGATTAGAGATTGTGACCTTTCTTGAACAGAATAATATACAAACAAGACCTATTTTTACCGGAAACATACTTCTACAGCCTGGATTTAAAAACATTAACGCTAAAGCAAACGGCAATTATCCTAATACAAATAACATTATGAAAAATAGTTTCTTAGTAGGTTGTCACCATGGCCTAAACAAACAACAAATTGACAAGCTTAAAGAAGTATTTACAATATTTCTTAAAAAATACGCTTAATCTTTCCTCGAAAGTATTGCTATGCCTAGTCCCCTCTGGTTTTTCAACAACAAATCAATTGAGCCTATTACGTACAAAATAGGATAAAGCAGGCCTGCAATAATAAACCCCTTTCTTAAAGATAAATGATTTAACTCCCAGGCGAGCTTTCCAAAAAACCCAAAAGTTTCTTCTTGCTTTACGATTTTGAATCCAGCTTTTTTCAAATCACTTATTAGCTTTTTTCTTTCAAATCCTTCCCTGGCATGATCTTCATGATGCCACTTTTCTAAAGACTTAAATATTCTTTTTTGATTTGCCTGAGGAGTATGAATATAAAGGTAACCGTTTCTGTTTAGTAAATTATAAAAATTTTTAAGTACCTTTTTATAGTCTGTTATGTGTTCTAATACGTCTATATTTACTATTAAATCGTACTTATTTTGGTCGGACTTTTTTGTCAGATCTCCGTAAATAAACTTTGTATTATTAATTTTTAAATCCCTTTTTATTTGGTTACTTAATTTTATATTGTACTTATCTAAATCTACTCCAAAAACCTCCGAAGTAGGAAATTCTTTTGCTAAATAAAAGCTATATATACCTATTCCCGATCCAGCATCCAAAATTGTTTTTATTTCATCTCTATTTAATGAAGTTAAAAAATCTTTAAAGTACAGACTCCTTATTTGCAGTCCAATTTCCGGTATTCCAAATACCATAAGATAAACTTTTTGCAAAATCGTTAATAGATTCTTTCTATCCTTCTTCCTTTTTCCATAACTTTCACTCATCTGTGAAAAGGAGTGTAAAAGAACCTCCGGATAATTAGAAAACTCTCGTCCAAACATAGATTTATTGTTCGTTATATAAAAAAACCGACCAGATATTCATCAAGATAAAGGATCCGAGCCAAAACAGACTCATGAAGGTAGCAAGCTTAATCACCGGTTTTTTACTTATGAATAAAGGCAAAAGAGAAATCGACCAACCAATTATCGAAATTCTAAAAATTAAATAAGAGAAGCCAAAAACTGTTGCCCA
>Ga0075721_113_pt1 | contig 7758 bp, 5 predicted proteins | sample RifGroB1_FD_67782 | JGI IMG/M metagenome (GOLD analysis project Ga0075721, IMG submission 67782) | Microgenomates (Woesebacteria) bacterium GW2011_GWB1_39_10
TCTCTGCAGCTCTTTCAATAAAAATATCCTTATACTCCAATTCATCCTTTTCTCTTGATTGAGGATTTAAGGAAAAAAGATATAAATAATAGCTTCTTTTATCAAACGATGAGATGGAAAAATATTTTTCATAATTTTTATCACTGAAAAAAGATCCTGTATCAATGAAAATAAAATCATTCTGAGGTATATCTGAAGACCCAAGTAGTTCCAGAATTTTAAGATTAAGCTTATTTTTGGTGATAGCTAATGCAACTTTTTGTTTAGAAGGTGAGCTCGGAGAAAAAGAAACTTTATAAATACCATTGGGAACATTTCCTAAGCTAACTTCTTTAACTTCTCCAGACTTTTGCTTTAAAGAAGCGATGTTAATTATGCTGTTAGTAGAATAATTAATTGAAACAGGATAGCTTCCTTTGGATAAAAATGCTGAAATTGTGGAATTTTTATAATTCTTGACACTTCCTAATGTAAGATTGTCAATCCTTAAACCATTATTATAATTATCTACTGTACAAATATATTTTCCCTCTTTGGGAATATCAAGTCTCATTCTATAAATTTTATCTTTAAAATCTGTTTCCCAAATATTTTTTTCTATTTCGAATAGCATGGAATTCTGAAGCGAAAACAGTAAATAAAGCTGTCCTCGAATTTGATCATTTTTAATAACCGCCAAGGAATTTAAATATTCTGAAAGTTTTTCATTTTGTGCCCCAAGGAAAATTTTCATTTCTGTGTTTTTATTGTTTAAGTCAAAAAAACTTGCCTTATAGTTTTTAGAAAGAGACTCTATGTTTTCTAGTTTTTTGATATATGAGGAGATGTGATTTTTTGATTCTTGAAAATCTTTTTGTGCTAAAGCCCTCATCATTTTAGAAAATTCTTTGCTTGAGTCAATGAGTGCATAACTTATTTTTTTGTCTTGGGAAAGAGAGTCTGTTGAATTTTTTCCTATCAATTGCTTAACAAAATCCTTAAGTTTTCTTAAAAAAGACTCATCGGGAGGCTTTATAGCAGAAGAGGAAATTTTTACACAACCTACACAATTAGCAACCGGCGCATATAGGTTTACTAAAGATTTATATTTTTTAAAGTCGTCATTTTTATTTATAACTAGGTATTCTCTTTTGTCAGTTAGTTGTTTAGATAAAGATACGTAATCACGTCCCGAGTTTAAGGACGAATTAGTATAAACAATTGATGCAGGAAGAGAAAAACCATAATTATAATTGACTTCTGGCCTTTTTACTAAGTAGAGTGTAAAAAAATCATTCTCGAATGCCTTTTTGAAATCATGATCTTTGTTTAAAAATCCCATTGTTAATTTTGGACTCGCATTGTTTAAATATACATAGTTTGTATAACCATAAGGAATATTATCTTTCCTAATAAGAACAAAACCTATTTGATTTTGAATAAGAAAATTTTTGAAACCTAAAAAATCTCCTTTTTCAAGCAACATATATGGGGAAAAAATGAAGGAGTCAGGACCGTTATTAAGAAGCTGCGTGGAAATAAAATTGCATGGAATAAAATGAGTCAAAATGTCTTGACCAACATATGATGTACCGTATTTTTGCCATATTGCACTTGAGATCATTGAATTTTTAGGAATTTCTAAAATTGTTGCACCATCACATTTACCCAAAAGATATGATTTTAATTCATAATACTCGGGGGGGATTTTTGTTTTTGCGCTGAAAGTATATTGTTTATCCTGATAGGTAAAATTAATTTTTTTAATGTTATCATAGGAAAAAAGAAAAAAAGGACCAGTTACAACAATACCTGTCACTAAAAGAAAAGACAGAGAGATCTTTAAAAGAAAATACTGTTTTTTTTCAATTAAGACTTTTGTAAGAAATGCAAAGCCGATAAATGAAAGTGGGAAGTAAGCAAAAATATAAAATAGTCCGGCCTTATGCCATGCATCTCTAAATGCACCAAAAAACGGAATATGTTCAAAGGAAAACTTCGTTATCCATGCTAAGGGAGGATTACCCAATTTAACAATAAAAAGCGACCCTAATAAAATAATTAGAAAATAAAAAAATATTCCAATATTTCGATTTTTCTTTACCTTCAAAAGGGCATATATGATTAAAAATGGAAATAAAAATAAAGGTAGCGTGAACCAACGATTTTCAGTATAGAAATTATCCCAGGAAAAAGGGTTATTATTCATCATTGGACTACCAAAAAGTCGCAACGAATTAAGCAAATTACTTTTTATACTTCCGACGTCAAAATAAACTGTGGTACCAAGGGAGCTTTGGCTTTGATATAAATCTTTAAAGGCTAACAAGGATGGAAAAAACCACCACCAATGCATAAGGATAACTATTAAGAAGAAAAGAATAACTGTTAGTGTGTAACGGCTAAAGAGCTTTTTTCTTGCAAAGAATAAATGAAGAATCAAGTAAAAAAGTATCAGAATAAAGTATTGAGCAAGAAAAATATAAGTAGTGAAACCAGATGTCATAAATAACCCGCTTAAAAAAAACACTAAAACCCATAGAATTTTTTTTCTATTGGTTACCAGCAAAGATTTTTTATCTTTGGGAAAAAAGCTATCTTTTATTGGCACTTCATTTAAGGGAAAAAGCTTAAACAAAGAGAGAATATTGATGGGTAAAATCGAAAGTATAAATGCTTGAGGATTAAAAAGAAAATATGAATAATAAAAAGTGAATAGATTAAGCGAATAAAAAACTGCAAATAAGAAACTAATTATTTTATATATATTTCTTTCCCGGTCTGGTTTAACTATAGTTTCCAAAAGGTAATTTGACAGTATGTAAAAAGTGATGATTGATAACGAAATAAAAAGCATGTAAAGCATGCCTTGGGCAACTGAAAGGCTTGAGAATAATCTTTCTAATAATGAGATGGAGAAAATGTACTCTACCCAGCTCAATCCTGCACCCCCAATACCGGGAAATATTACACTGTACCAAGTGCTAAAAAAAGCGCGTGCATACTCTTCACTAAAAGGTAAAAGCGTATCCCAATAATAAAGAATTGTTCCGCCTTCAAACCATTTGTAAACAGCGGCAAATGCAGTAATAAGACTTAAGATAACTATCAAAATGCTGATTATTCTTGGCTTTGTAAATTTTATTTTTTTTAAAATAAAGTTAATCATCTTCCTTTTCTAATTCCCTGATTCTGTTTTTAATCTCACCCACATTTTTGACCTGAGACTTATGAATCATACTTTTTAGAAAATATTGTCTAGATATACCAAGTATCCATTTAGGAGTCAATAGAGAGAGAAAAAACCAAAACCAGAAAAACGTTGAAAACTTATAAGAAGAAGACAGTTCTATAATCCTCTTTGAGCAATTAATCACATTTTTATTGTTTGAAGAAAATTTGTTTGCCGGCAGAAGCTTAATTATTTCTCGCAAATGTTTATCCAAGAATTTATCGTAATGAGAACTACTACATAAGTTTTTAATTTCTTTAAAATAATTCTCAAATGCAAATTTTCCGTTTAGAAGATTAAAGAAAGGATGTCCTGATTTTCCAGATATTTTTTGCCATGATGAGACAAAAAAATGTTTTGAAATATAATAACCACCGAAATTACGTATATTATAAAAAATAATTTTAAACCAGGGAATCAACTCGGAGTCAATAAGATTGATATCTTTAGGAAAATTGTTTTTAAAAATAATCCCCGTTAAAAAAAAGGGGTCAACTTTTTCTATAAAATCAATAATTTTATAATTGTCTTTCTTTGAATTTATTTTAATATCGTAATCTACATACTTACTTACCCGAAAATCAAATACGATATCTTTTCCCACTATTTTACTTAGATAATTCACCCGAACGAACCCATAATTTTCTCTTTTCAAAAGATCATATACTGTTCTCAGTGTATTATTATAAAGTGCAAAATCGTCATCACCCTGCAAAAGAATATATTTTCCCCTAGCAAGTGCTATTGCTTTTTTTAAACTTTTTATCCAGCCAAGATTTGTTTTATTTTTAACATAAACAATCCTTTTATCTTTAAATCCTTTAATAATATCATCTGTATTATCTATTGAGTTATTATTAGATATGACAAGCTCAAAGTTTTCAAAATCCTGCATTAATATACAGCTAATAGCAAATTTTAAATCGTTTGCCCTGTTATATGTAGGAATAATAATAGAGAAAAAAGGGTTTTTAATCATTCTTAATAAAACGAAGGATGGTGTCTACAATTTGGTCAACGGAAAGATTATTTGCCTCTCTCATAAACTCCTGATTGCCTATAACTTTGGTAAATTTATCCGGAACACCTAATCTTTTAAATTTTGTACTAATACTATTTTCTGCTAAAACTTCCGCGACTGCGCTTCCCAATCCACCGATTATTGAATGCTCCTCTAAAGAGAAGATTGCTCTCGTTTTTTTTGCACTGCTTATGACAATATTAGAATCAAATGGTTTTATCGTGTGCATGCTCACCACTCGGACACTAAGTCCTTTTCTGGTAAGAATTTTTGAAACCTCCAAAGCTCTGTATAACATTGTACTCATAGCAATTATTGTTAAATCCTTTCCGTCAGTAATCATTGCTCCCTTTCCCATCTCAAGCTTAGATCCCGCGTCATGAATAACCGGCTCCCCTGCTTTTCCCAGTCGTATATAAACTGGACCCTTTATTTTTAGCGCTTGCCTTGTTACAAATTCTACCTCTTTTGGATCCCCCGGGCAAAAAATTGTCAAATTAGCAAGAGTCCTCAATACTCCGACATCCTCCAATCCGTGATGCGTATGACCATAAGATCCGTAGGAAAACCCTGCTCCGATTCCAACAATTTTGACATTTAAATTTTGATAACAAATATCATTTCTTATTTGTTCAAAATTTCGCATTGTCACAAAAGGAACTATTGAGTAGATAAAAGGCGTTTTTCCTTCCATGGCTAATCCAGCGGCAAGACCTGTCATATTCTGCTCGGCAACTCCGGCATTAAGATACTGCTTGGGCAGGTTTTTGATATAATCTTCAAACACAGAAAATCCTAAATCTCCCGTAATAAGCATTATGTCTTTATTCTTTTGTGCTGATTTATATAATGTGTTTACGAATGCTATTCTCACTTTGAGCTTAACCTCCTTATTACTTCCTCCGCTTCTTCCTGTGTAGGCGGTTTATATTGAGAAGATACTTTATTTACATAAATAGGCACTCCACCTAATCCTTTAATGGTATGAGCAATAATAACCGTCGGCTTGTTTTTTTTAATCGGAAGTTTTTTAAATGCCTCAATCAATTCGTTGAAATTATGCCCATTCAACTCAACTTTCTCCCATCCAAAACTTTCCCATTTTTGAGAAAATGGTTCTAAGTTTAGAATATCCTTTGTATATCCAAATCCCTGAAGCTTATTATAATCAACTATTGCAACAAGATTCTCAAGCTTGTGATGTCCGGCAAACAATATTCCCTCCCAGGTTGATCCTTCGTCGCATTCGCCATCTGAAATAACACAAAAGACCTTATGTTTTTTATTGTCTATCTTTCCGGCATATGCCATACCCACTGCCATTGACAAACCATGGCCTAAAGAACCAGCCGAGACTTCCACTCCCGGCACACAATGTCTGGTAGAATGCCCAGGAAGTTTACCATTATTACTTTCGTATCCGTCTAAAAGTTTTTTATCGAAAAAGCCACGCTCTGCCAAAACCGCATACAGCGCTTTTGCATCATGGGCTTTACTAAAAACTAATCTGTCACGATTCTTGTCATAAGGGTTTTGCGGATCAACATTCATTATTTCAAAATATAGAGAGACCAGAATCTCAACGCATGATAAAGCTCCTCCAGTATGAGCACTTTTGGCTCGAAAGCTCATTTCAATTACATCTTTTCGTACCTGTTTTGCTTTACTCTTAAGAAAGTCTATGTTCCTATTTGATAACATAAATGTTTTGTAATTATACTACAAATAATATCTTTTCCTTAGTTTCTATTTCCTATTTTTAAAATATTTAACAAGAATGTATTTGACAATCTTATTCCGATTAAATCTATTTTAAATTAGTTGTTTTTTATCAAGGCTTTTTTTATCTTCCTCATACCATTGCAACAACTCTCTAATTGATTGCTCAAGAGGTGTAAATTTTATCTGGCCAAATTCGGTAATTAACCGTTTATTGCTGCCACTATACTCTTTTTTATAGCCTTTCTCTGCAATTTTAATTTTTAAATTTTTCCCCGAAGTCTTTTTAATAATTTTTGCAATAGAAAATAGATCAATGGATTTTCCAGTACAAACATTATAGTAATTAAAATTTAACTTGTTCTTTTGAACAAATAACTTCATTATTCCAATTAAGTCATCTATATATAGGTAATCAAAATAAACGTTTTTGTACATTGTTATATCCATATTAAAAACAGTTTTACAAATTGCGTTTGATATAAACCTTATTCTATAGTCCTCATATTTTCCAAAACATCCAAATAATCTAAGGTCGAATATTTTATTACTTTTTTCAACATATTTTGCCATAATATATTTTGAGAATCCGTAATCGTCTACAGGTACATGCGAATCAAAATATTCCTCTTTCATTTTAGGGATGTAATGTCTCATGTCATATTCCGCTCCTGAACCAAAATAAAACATTCTTTCAAATGAATTTTGACATCTTAAATTAACAAACATACCTAAATTAGAACTAATGACTTCTCTAAGGTTCTTTGTTGAAGTTACGGTTGCGTTATGGGTTGCACAGTGAATAATAGTATGGAAATTATTTCTAGCAAGATACTTAGAAATCACACCCTCACCGCAGCCAAGATCAAAAATCTTGCCTTCTTTCGGCAAGTTTTTGTCTATTTCTTCAAGCGGTAGAATTACCTTTCTCAAAAAGTCATAAAAAACCATCTATTTAATTTTGCGGATGATTTTTGCAGGTACTCCTCCGACTAAAGTCCTTGCAGGGACATCTCTCGTAACAACACTACCTGCTGCAACGAAAGACTCCTTGCCAACAATCACTCCAGGTAAAATTATCGAACCTGCACCGACGACAGATCCTCTTTTAAAAATGACAGGTTTTGAAAATTTAGGAAAATGTTTTTGCAGAGGATGGTCTCTATAGCCTACATTTTGATGAGTCAAAATAGTAACTTTTTGCGCAATTGTAACTTGATTCTCCAAGTGTACTTGGTCATACAAGTCAATTAGTGTCTCGTCACCAATAAAACATTCATTGCCGATTTTTAAAACACCAGGACCTCCATAATGCCAATTGAAAAATTTAACGCTCATCAAAATAGAGTCCTTACCAATTTTTGCGCCCAAAAAAATTAAAAAATATTGTCTGATCGGTGGTAAATTAAAAATGTGATCAATCAATAAATGGTAAATCGATGAGATAAAACTGAAAAATAAAAATCTTAAAATTTTTACAGCACCTATTTCCTCAATTGCTTTCATTCCAGCAAAAAGCTTAACATACAAACGAATGAACTATCCAAACCCTGCTCACGGTTTTTCAAACAGAAGTGACTAAAAAATACCTCCTCAAAACGTTTAATTTGCTACGGAATAATTCTCCGCTCCTTTTAATACTGCTTCTAGTTGCACTTATTCATCTATATAAAAGTCAAGCACTTTTTTTTTGGCAGGTTGACGAAGACATTGTAGGTTTAACGATCAAAAGAATACTTGTTGACCACCGTCCGCAATTGATTGGTTTCCCATTCCCAGGGGGAATATATCCCGGCCCGGCTGTTTA
>Ga0075721_111_pt1 | contig 6995 bp, 8 predicted proteins | sample RifGroB1_FD_67782 | JGI IMG/M metagenome (GOLD analysis project Ga0075721, IMG submission 67782) | Microgenomates (Woesebacteria) bacterium GW2011_GWB1_39_10
GTTCTATTTTGGAACGAGTTGCCCTTGTTGGTAATTCTTTTTCCTTATAAATATTATGAATGTGTTTTGAAATTGCTTGGGGATTTACGCCAAAAATCCCAGCCATCTGCATACGAGTCGCCCACACAGTCTCGTGCTCAAAATCCCCGCGCAGTTCGAGCGCGCCGGATGACGCTTGGTAGATTATTTTTTGTTTGCCTTCTTTTTTCATAAGTGGATTTATTGTACCGCAGAGACATTGGGGTTTTGGTTGTGGGAAGGGGTGCACAAAAACCTTACGATATATCGTAAGGTTTTTGTATTTGATAACGTGTTGTTTTGAATACACCCCCCAACGGCTCAACCCCGTTGAGCCGTTGGGGGGTCCTTGCTTCAAACACCTTAATCAAATAAATTCAGGAATTTATTTGACGGGCACGTAATACACGGCATGGCCGGTGGCGCCCACTTGCTTCACTCTCCCCTCTTTTTCCAATTCGTTCAAATATCTTGTTGCGGTTGCGTCGGAGACGCCAAGCAGTTTTTCGATATCATTGTTAGTGATTTTCCCCTCCGGTGATGAGTGGAGCGCGCGCAAAATTTTCTCTTTGTTTTCCGTTTTCTTCTGCGTTTGTTCTGCGATCAAACCACCGCTGTTTCGCCGTCCCAAGTACATCCCAAGTGCGATTCCCAAAATTCCGACGATGATTAAAGTAAGGTAGTTCATGGGGTTTTCGATTAAATAGTTATTTCTTGTTTCCCATTATTAATATTTCTATCCAGCGCTTTGCTTGCCTTCAATTTTTCAAGGTCGAAATCAACTCTTACCACAAGAGGGCGCTCACTTTTTACCGCTTTCCCGTGAGCAAGAAACTCACGGGGTCCTAGGTTTGGAATAATTTGAACGTGATCTGAGTTATATACTCCACTTAAATACTCTAAGCTAGTTTTATCAACTAAGCTATGAGTTAAATAAGTATTGCACTGGGATAGTATTGTCTTACTCACTAAAGCAGTACGTTGTGAAACGAGGAGTAGCCCGACTCCATACTTCCGACCCTGTAATGCGATTTGCCCAATTCTACCAACTATCCACTGTGTATCAGCATCAAAGCCAGAACTATAAACTTCTGGGATAATCGTGTGTGCCTCTTCAAGAACAATAAGGATTTGTTTTGCTTTTCGATTTTCTCTAGCCCAATCCATTATTGCAGACAAATACATCTCGGTTGTTCGTAGGGTAGCTTTTGTATTTGTTATTTCCGCAAGTTCAAAAATACCGAGGCGTTTTTTGTCGTCCGTTATAAAATTTTCAACTTGAGCATTAATCTCTGGTTTTATTTTCTCAAGAAATTTTTGCAATGCAGCTCTCTCTGCTTTTGCACCAAAATTTCCCGTTTCTACTGCAAAAAGAGAACTCTCTAACTCTTTAACTTGATCGGTTGATAAGCCAACCACTTCAGGATTGTGCGTACTAAGGCGGGGTCTGTATTCTCCCGTAAAATCTACACAAAAAACTTTTGTTCCTCTATCCAAAGCATTTTTTACAATATCAAATACAAGCTCTGTTTTACCGGTACCGGTAATTCCCAGCACTGCGGAATGGTATTCAATTAAATCGTCCAAAACGATGGGAACGCCAAAGTTTGTATGTGGCATCTTACCAATTATAAACTCATTTTGTTCAAGGATTTGTTCGGGTGTTTCATTCTCTGGTACAAGAAAGAGTGGTTGATTCATATCAGGCAACCAGGGAAACTTTTGGAAACCATTCTTCGGATCATATACCCCCAACTGAGCGGCCGAAACTACATGCATGCCGAACGGATTTTCTTTGAAGCTTTCTTCACCTGTGGCCGCGTCAAGAATCTGATAATAAACTTTCTTTCCCCGAATATTTGCAAACATAACCATTCCCTTCTCAAGCTCCAGCCCCGGTACAACTTGGCATCTAATATTTCCAATTGTTGAGCGTTCAACAGTAAGGCCAACTATTTCAAAATCACCACTTACACCACTCAATCTATTTATCAACTCTGTGGCCAGTCCATCCCTATCATATTGATAAATACCGCCAGCCTCCGTTTTAAACGAAGGCTTTTCTGAAGTCAAAGAAAAAAGTCCTGTTCCAATAATTTCCTCACCCTGCATTTGAATAAATAATGGTAACACAAGAGCGTGTTCATCATTGGGGAGGTGGATTAAATGCACTTTCTTGTTTTTCCAGGTTTTTGCGCCGTTTGTTAATACAACACGAACGATATCGGGATCATCGATACGAGAAACAGATCCCACTGTTTCAGATATTTTTTGTTCACCATTTTTCAATTCTTGAAAATAAATGAATATCTTCACAATAAGTTCTACCGGCTTTAAAACAACCATTAAAACCCAAAAGCCGGAAATAAGTAATGCCCAGTTAATATTTTCTTGATAAAAACCCAGAGCGCTTATTGTAACCACCGGTGTAAATAATATTTCTCCTTTTCCTAGTTTGTCACTCAATTGGTAGCATATTTTACCTAAGAGACTATTCTTATCACCTGACTGTTTAAAAATCGCAATCAGGGCAAGTAGTGCGACTGCCAAAGAGATTCCAATGGTCACAATCTGAATTGATTGAAGCAATGATTTAAAGACCAGAACTCCAGAAAAATCAATGGGGACAAGGAGTAATACAACTGATATGGCTGTTGCGAGAGAGTCTTTTGGTGGCGTGAAAAAAGGTGTAGTTATCAACACTAGTAACCAATATGCTATAGCTGCCAATAGCCAAATACCCGCACCCGTGCTAAAGGGTGAAACTCCACTAGTCGCAAGAAAAAACACAATCCATGCCAACAGAACATTTACACTAAATACCAACACACGAGGTCTCTGCCAAAGCTCATTTATTGTTTTTTTGCTGACCTGATTATGATTATTTACCATAGGTTATTTAATTGTTACGTTTTCTATTGCGCGTGGCCATGTGGATAACTTACCTATTACATCTTCGGTAAATCTTCGGTACAATGTCATTATAAGAAAGTAGCTATACTGAGTCAACTGTTTATGCCCACTCTTACGAAGCGACAAAAACAAATATACGATTTCACTAAAAGCTATATTGAGAAGCGTGGGTTTTCTCCTACCTTGGAGGAAATAAAAAAGCACTTCCGCCTCTCTTCTCTCTCTACGGTACATCAACACATCGGGGCTTTAGCAGACAAAGGCTTCCTCACTAAAGATGACAATTTGGCTCGCAGTATTGGCTTATCTGAGAGTACCACCAAATTAGTAAGGATTCCACTTTTGGGTACTATAGCTGCCGGCCAGCCGATTGAGGCAATAGAGGATAAGGAAACTATTGCTGTTCCGCAAAGTAAGTTGCCCCGGTCGGGCGAGTTTTACGCTCTCCGTGTTGTTGGTAACAGCATGATCGATGAAGGTATCAATGATGGTGATATTGTCTTAGTGAAGCAACAAGCAACTGCCGATAATGGACAAAAGGTGGTAGCTCTTATAGACAACCACGAAGCGACGCTTAAGAAATTTTATAAGGAACGGGGCCATGTCCGGTTGCAGCCCGCAAACAAAAATATGGAACCACTTGTTTTTCGAAATGGACGGGATGTTTCAATACAAGGTATTGTGCTTGATGTGATTAGGGATGAAGGAACAATGACACTTAAGTTGCCAGAATATAAAAATGTAGATAGAAACAAATCCTTGAATCCGTACTACAAAAAGCAGCAATTTACTCTGTATCATGGAAATGCTTTAGATATTTTATCAAAAATTCCAGAAAACTCAGTTGATTTAGTTTTTGCAGATCCTCCTTATAACCTTTCAAATGGAGGATTTACTGTGCACGCTGGGCGAATGGTGAGCGTTAATAAGGGCGACTGGGACAAAAGTAAGGGATTTAAAGACGACTACGATTTCCACTATAAATGGCTAGAAGCATGCCGACGGGTCTTGAAACCCCACGGTACTCTTTGGGTTAGCGGCACCTATCACTCAATTTACCAATGTGGTCATGCCTTACAGGCACTTGGATATCACATTCTAAATGATGTTGCATGGTTCAAGCCAAATGCATCACCAAATCTAAGTTGCCGTTACTTTACGGCAAGCCATGAAACATTAATTTGGGCTAGAAAAGAGAAAAAAGCAAAGCATACGTTTAACTATGGTCTTATGAAAAGTGGCCGGTGGCCGGAAGATAACCTGAAAAAACCTGGCCTTCAAATGCGTTCAGTTTGGTCCATGGGCACCCCAAAACCAGTAGAAAAAAAATTTGGGAAACACCCGACTCAAAAACCGGAAGATTTGTTAAAAAGAATTGTACTCGCAAGTACAAATAAAGGCGATGTGGTTATTGATCCCTTCACTGGAAGCTCTACAACGGGTATCGTAGCTCATCGATATAGTAGAAAATTTATTGGCATTGATATGGAACCAAAATATTTGGACCTATCAATAAAGAGATTTGAGGATTTAAATTCCAATTTACCATTAAACTTAAATAAAGAATAAGCATTTATGAAATCAAATGGCACAGGAGGAGGAAATACGATCACGGGATTAAATTTTGAGAAAGAATATGATATTTTGGAAATTCTCAAAAAGGCAAAAGATTATTCCGTAAAAGGCAATGTAATTTATTACCGAGACAAAGAAGTAGCGAAAAGTTACCGAAAACAGGGTTTGTACAAGTTATTAACCGAGAAAAAGGTTGACTGGCGAAAACTGGTATCAAAGCGCCTTTTTCCAGACGAAGCCTTGTACGTGATCATAAATAATACCCTTTTTATTATTGAGATGAAATTTCAAAAAGTTGCCGGATCGGTTGATGAAAAGTTGCAGACATGCGATTTTAAGAAAAAACAATACCGTAAGCTTATGGCACCATTAAATATTGACGTTGAATATATCTACATTCTTAATGATTGGTTTAAAAATCCAGCCTATAAGGATACGCTCGATTATGTTATTTCTGTTGGGTGTCAATATTACTTCAATTACCTACCACTGCAAAAAATAGGCTTGCCAGTACCTAAATAACTCTTCGAACCAATTTATCTATAACCAGGCATCGCGGCTTGAAGTACTTCCGTATAGTGCTTCTTACCGTCAATATAATCTTTTAAGGTGAGTAAAAGATTACGGAACATGTATGCATCGGGTTTTATTTTTTCATTCTTGCAGAAAAGCTCAATTATAATTGCAACATAATCCAATGAAAGCGTATATGGTTGATCAAGATGAGTATAACGAGCAACAATTTCTTTAACAGTCTCGAGTTGATAATTATCTCGCTCTTGGATAGACGAGAAGGGGGTGGTGCGGTTATAGTAATCTATGTAATATTGCACGATTTCTCTCACCTCATTTCGAAACTGAGGAATCTTGAGTAATAAATCTACAACCCAAAAAGTATGGGTTGGAGGCCTTAGTTTTTTATCAAGACCAGGAATAAGAATTTTTATGACAAAATCAAGATCTGGCCGTACTCCCCGATCTCCCTGGAATAAACCTATTAGAGTACCATCCTTTGTTTTATAGGTTCTAAGGGCAGTAAGACGAGGTCGCATCTGCATGAGATCTACACCGTTATAGTAATTTGGATTGTAGACAAGTTGAGCTTGAAACATGTTATTTCATCAAACCACAAAAGGCCCTCTGTTTCAAGGGGGAATGGAGGTATGGTGCCCTCGGGAAGATTCGAACTCCCAAGTCCTCGCTAGAATCGAGGCAGTTTATCCATTAGCTTACGAGGGCGTGGTGCCTTTGGGAGGAATCGAACCGCCGTCCCACCCGTTTCAAGGGTGTGCTCTACCATTGAGCTACAAAGGCAATAGAAAAGCCACTAAGAATAACCGCGAGAAATATTGCGGTTTTCGTTAGTGGCTATCTAAATCTAAAATATTGCCTTTGCATTGTTGGATATAGTATATCAATTGTCATCCCTAAAATCAATGCGATTGTATCCAACGGCTCAACCTGTTGAGCCGTTGGGGGGTGGTAGTGCTTGCCCCGTAGTAAATTTTATGACAATATTTGAGTCACGGCTCTATCGTCTAACGGTTAGGACGGAAGCTTCTCAAGCTTCAAATCCGGGTTCGATTCCCGGTAGAGTCATAAAATTTTACGGAGCTAAATTTTATGACTCTAAGTAAGGCAACTACTTGCCTTGCGTCCGGGAATCGAACGCCGGAGCGATACCGAGCAAGCTTGCGAGGTCGCGAGGCGGTGCCCAGACCGAGGCGAGTGACGACGAGCCGAGAGTCGCGGGAGATCCCCCGTAAGGTCATTTTTTATCTACCAACTACTTACTATCTTTTCTGCCCTAATCCCGCCCGAGCGGGACGGGCGACCGGCGTTATCGCCGGTTTAGCCACTCCTCTTCCTGCCTCACCAGAAGCTCCCCCTTTTGTTCAGGATGCGCCATGATCTCTTCCACCACGCGCTCCATTCGCATCGATTGAGAACCTTTCACCAAAATAACATCGTCTGTTTTAATGAGCTGCTCGAGAAATTTTCCTGCCTCGCGTGCGTCATCAAACTGGAAAATATTTTTCTCACTCAAACCACCTGCTTCTGCTCCTTCCGCCATATATCGCGCTCGCACGCCGACACACAAGAGCGTATCGCACACGCCGCCCGCCAAAGCGCCAATACGCTTATGTTCCGCAACTGCATATTTTCCAAGCTCGAGCATATCGCCCAACACCGCAACCTTCTTTCCTTGTGTTTTAAATTGTGAGAGCGTCGCAATGGCCGCCTCTGCTGCGACGGGGGAAGAATTGTAGGTGTCGTCAATGATATATGTGCCTTTGATACCTTCGATGACCCGCGAGCGCCCCTTGGGAGTTTTAAATTTCGCCAGCGCTTCAACCATCGTGATCATATTTATCTTAAGAAACACTCCAACACAGAGCGCGGCAAGAACAGAATAGATATAATGGCGCCCAACCGTGTCTGGAAGGCGCACAGGAACCGCATTACCTTCATGGCTTACTTTAAAAAGA
>Ga0075721_117_pt1 | contig 6667 bp, 10 predicted proteins | sample RifGroB1_FD_67782 | JGI IMG/M metagenome (GOLD analysis project Ga0075721, IMG submission 67782) | Microgenomates (Woesebacteria) bacterium GW2011_GWB1_39_10
AGAAGTGGATGCCATCGAAGCACTCAAGTCGCTCGGATATTCCCAACGCGAGGCGCGCGAAGCGCTTAAGGATGTTGCCGATTCGGTCAAAGGAACAAGCGCGCGTGTCAAAGCGGCATTAAAAAATCTTGGCAAACAACCTGAGTAATCCAAAGCGAGACTTTGGAAACTTGGGTGCATCGGAAATTAACGAAGAAATCTGAATGAAACTAGACGATATTTTACGTTCAATAAAGCGATTCATACCAAAAAGAATCTTTACTGCTCTCGCGCCGATCTATCACTACAAACTTGCGCTAATCGGAGCAATGCTCTACCGCTTCCCTTCCAGAAAGATAAAAGTGGTCGGAGTAACGGGAACAAAAGGAAAGACAACCACCGTCGAGCTTATCAATGCGATTCTTGAGGAAGCCGGACAAAAAACCGCGCTCGCGGGGACGCTCCGCATCAAGGTGGGAGAAAAGTCGGAACCGAATAAGTTCAAGATGACGATGCCGGGAAGATTTTTTGTTCAGAGGTTTCTCCGCAGGGCGGTAAGCGCGAAATGTGATTGGGCGATTCTAGAAATGACGTCCGAAGGCACAGAATTGTTCCGCCACAAATTTCTTGATCTTGATGCGCTTGTGTTCACCAACCTTTCTCCGGAACATATCGAATCGCATGGTTCATACGAGAATTATGTCGCCGCAAAATTAAAGATCGCCAAAGCGCTCGCAACATCACACAAGAACAATAAAACAATCATCGTAAACAACGACGACAAAGAGGCGGAGAAATTTTTGGGGACAGATGTTCCAAAAAAAATCACCTACTCTCTCGACCGCGCAAAACCGTTTTCCACGACAGACCACGATGTCTCGCTTACCCTTGATGGCAAAAGGATAATCGTCGGGATTCCCGGAGAATTCAATATCTACAATATTCTTGCGGCAGTTGCGTTCGCAAAAAGCCAGCGCATCAATCCCGAGATTGTGCGAAAAGCTCTTGAGAAATTCAAGGGCGTGCGCGGGCGGGTTGAGAAAGTGGATGAGGGGCAGAATTTTTCTGTCGTTGTTGATTACGCGCACACACCCGACTCACTTTTGAAACTCTACCAAGCATTCGGCGATTCAAAAAAGATATGTGTCTTGGGAGGCACCGGTGGCGGAAGAGACCGCTGGAAGCGCAAAGAGATGGGGCGCATCGCAGATGAATGAAAGCGCAAAAAAAGGAGACGTCGTGCTTGTCACCGGCAAAGGCACCGACCCGTACATTATGGGGCCGCAAGGAAGCAAATTACCGTGGGATGATGCGAGTGTTGCACGAGAGGAACTTAAAAAACTCAAGACTAGCATGAGGTAATCCGGTTTTAACACACTTCTCATGCCTAGGCATGAGAAGTGTGTTACTTGACAACGCAGTAAATATGCACAGCACTAGTTAATGAGGGTTCATGAGGATAGTCGCCATTTCCCCTAATAGTTAAAAATTATTGGACACTATTGGACAATGAGTGTCCAATAATACGGTGCCAGACAGAAAAGGGACTCGATCATTTTCCCATCGACCATTTTTCAAATTATCGATTCCGCCTGGTAAATAAAAAGTAACTTAAAATTACTATAACTCCAATGAGAACCGGTGTGTAGACCAAGACATCCTTCCTGATGTATATGATGTCTGGAGCGCAGTTAGTCTCAGCCGGGGATGACCATATTTCCATATACTTATTACGGTTTTGAATTTGAAACTCGAATGGTGTCCTAATAAAAATATTCTCTGTCTGTTTATAGTCGAGGTCGGGGATACAAGCATACAAAAGACTAGGAGTAAATATAATCCAAAACAGAAAAAAGGGAAGGAATATTACAATTAATGCTAGTTTGTTTCTCATATCATGAGTATACCATAACACTAGCGGTCAAGAATCCTAAACAGAGCAATTCCCGCGGAAACGGAAACAATACTTTTTTCAATCCCCCCTACTTCGTTGCCGAGGATGAGCGCGAATGAGTTCTTTGGTTTGAATATTTTGTAGTCGATCGAATTTTCTGCCTGCTCGAGCGCGACAATCTCTATTTTTTCTTCTTTGAGTTTTTTGAGAAGCGTTTTGATATTGGGAACATGCTCCCAGGGAATTGTTTTCTCCGCACCGAGCGCGACCTTCGCAATATCTTTGCGCGGTCTTCCGAATCGGTCGAGGGTGGTGGGTGTGTAGCCCGTGAGGTATATTTTTGAAACCCCCGCCGCATCTGCGGTGCGGAAAATCGAGCCGACATTGTGAGTGCTCCTGATGTTGTGGAGTATGAGAAAAATGGGAAACGTAGAGCTTGGATCGTAGAACTTAGAACGTTGCTTTTTTATTCTCTTCATGGTTTTGTTCTTTCTTGCGCTATATGCTCTATGGTACACGCTCCACAATTTTCTGCTATACTATCCCTATGCCAAAACTATTAACGTTGTTCCCCGATCTTCTTACCTACAGCCTTATTGCGCCGTTTATTTTAAGGGTCTCACTGGGGCTTGTGCTTGTGTATTTCAGTTATCTTAAATTTGGAAAGGAGCGAATGGAAAAAATCGCATTTTTTGATTCTCTGGGAATGAAGCCGGGGAGTTTTTATGTGAATATGGTCGGAAGTATTGAATTTGTCGGAGGCATTCTCCTTGTTGTCGGCGCATACACGCAAGCGGCGGCACTCGTCGGCGCGCTCATTATACTTGTGGCGACTTTTATCAAGTGGCGACATCCGACATCACTGCGCAATGATATCGAATTTTATATTCTTCTGTTTGTCGTCGCCCTCTCGCTTGTGTTCATGGGTGCAGGATTCTTCGCGATTGATCTGCCGCTATAATTAAAATGATTTTTTGCCAATATCTTTTCGATATTGCATTCCCTCAAAAGATATTGATTTGATAGCATCGTAAGATTTTGATAGTGCTGTTTTTAGATTTTCTCCGACTGCCGTTACCCCTAGAACTCGTCCGCCATTTGTTACCACCTTATCTGCCTCTATTTTTGTTCCTGCATGAAAAACAACTACATTTTCATCATGAATGGTGTCTAGGCCGCTTATTGTTTTACCCGTCTCATATTTTCCCGGATATCCGCCGGAAGCACACACAACACAGCACACGGATTTTTTTGACCACTTAATTTTTTGTTTTTTAAGTATTCCGTTTGTGCACGCAAGAAGTATTTCTACTAAATCCGTTTCAAGAATTCTCATGTAGACTTCCGTTTCCGGGTCTCCGAATCGTGCGTTGAATTCAATTACTTTCAGACCTTCGTCGGTAATCATTACGCCCGGGAAAAGTATGCCGCAAAATGGTCGTCCTCTTTTTTTAAGGGCTCGCAGAGTTGGCTGTACTATTTTTTCTTCTATCTCTTTAAGAAGTATTGGGACCTTGGTCTTCGTCAAATATTCTTTTGTGGTCCTGCGCCGCGGGAAATAATACAGCTGTTTCGCCGTCACAAAATGCGTGGATGGAAATTTCTCTACCATGAAGGTATTCTTCCACAATCACTTCCGTTCCGGCGTTTCCGAATACTCTATCGCTCATCATTTTTTTAAGCGCCTGTTCCGCTTCATTCAAATTGTGAGCAATAATGACTCCCTTCCCCAATGCTAAGCCGCTTGCTTTTATAACAAGCGGGAATTTTTGCGTTTTGATGTACTCGGATGCTTTTTTGTAATCACTAAACACATAAAATGAGGCGGTTGGGATTCCTTCCTCTTTCATAAACTGCTTCGCAAAAGATTTTGACCACTCGATTTCCGCTGCGGCTTTGGTTGGACCAAAAACCGGTATTCCTAATTCCTTTATTTTGTCGACAATTCCTTCTTCCAAATAATTATCAGGGCCAACAACAACGAGATCAGCTCTGTTCTTTTTCAACCAATCGAGAGCATGCTCTCTTCCTCCGCTTCCTACGACCAAGATTTTCATCTTTACATTATATCGTTAACAGCAACAGAAAACAGTCTTCCTCCTTGCGATTTCGTGATTTTTGTTGTAATTTGTAGTCTGTTACTATCTTAGTATCCGCCCGTAGCTCAGTCGGTAGAGCAGTTGCCTTTTAAGCAAACGGTCGCAGGTTCGATTCCTGCCGGGCGGACACGAAACGAACGAAGTGAGCGAGTGTCCGCCCGGAGAAAGTGCGCTGCCGCACTTTCGTCAGGAATCGAACGGCGGAGCATGTTGCGAAGCAACGGCGAGCCGCGTCCAGCAGTACTTAGTGAACGAGAAGCTTTTCTTTGAGTGAGCTTAGTAACTGCGGGACATTCCTGCCGAGAACCGAAAGGGTTGAGCTTGTCGTAGCGAGTCCCACTTATTGGGACGAAGCGAGATGTGAAACCCATACCGTCCCCGTAGGGGAAGATTCCTGCCCCCTTGTTTTAGCAACTCGTGACAAGCTCTAGGTCTATGGCGTATAATTAAAGCATGAATTTTAAAAAAATATTATTATCATGGCAAGTACTAAGTATCTTTTTGCTCGCTATTTTATCGATTGGAGGATTTTTATATATAGATAAAGTAAATTGGGATAAAGAAGTGAGGTGTGCAAACCTCGGTATTCAAATTAGGGAAGAAAATAAAACCCAGATGCAAAAAGTAGGGCTGGATAAAACAGACCTGTATCAAGACGAATATGTATATAATAAAAAACTAAAAACTTGTTTATATTATAAAAGTCAAAGACCCCTTTTATATGACCCAAAAAATGAAGTGGCTTTTTTTACACAAGAAATTATAAATGCTTCCACGAACGAGAAGATTATTTCTTTAATTAAACTCCTGAATCCGGAGATACCTTTAGACAAAGGGGGCACCGTTTCTTGCACCTCAGTTAAAAAATGGAGTTGTGAGACGGAAGATGATTTCTATAAAATCAAAGGGGAATTATTTGGATCATCAGGAAATTAACTAATTTCCTGAATGTTAAAATGGAGTAAAAATTATGGAACAAGAGATATGCAAGTGTGAACACTCTCGCGATATGCACGATAATAGATTTTCTCAATTTAATGATGGTGAAGGACCGCAAAAAGGAGAAAAAGATCGGGGGTGTAAGGCAAATGATTGCCCTTGTGAGAAATATGTAGTGAAAGAAGAAATTAATAAGTTAGAAAGTATATGAGAACTTTGGGGAAAGATATCGCATGGAATAAAATCAACGGGAAATTTTGTCACGTTTTTAGCTTTACCCACCACGCTTCTGTTCGAAACAGAGAAATTGAATCCACTGGAGTATCCATTCCATATGCCACACTAACTTTGGAATGCGAGGAAGTATCCGAGCATATTGAATGCCCGATTATTCACAAACTTGATTTTGTCCATCTTTGGAAAATTTTTAAGGAAAGAGGGGGGAGAGAAGATGAGGAAGTATTAGTAAGTCGTTATAAATATATAACAGTGCTGGGTAAACTTTTCTCGCCATTTCTTCCTAAAATACACATTTGGATTTATAAAAAGGGTTCGTATAATAATTTTACTAGCAAATCTTGGCAAGAAAAAACACATGCCGAGGAATTGGCTATGGCCGCACGCCCGATTGTAGAAGTTAATCCATTTCCCGATAACAGATTTTTGCAGTAAGGCTTTAAACATAGCCCCCAGGGTAAGACTCGTGTCATTGAATTCATAAGCAAAATTTCTAAATAATATCCATGAAAGATAAAAAAATAATTTTAATTGGAGTAATAGTTTTTATCGCCATTTACTTATTTGCATCTGTAAAATGTAATAGTGCGGTTATTTTTTCACCAGAAACAGAGAGGCCGGAACTTCAGGGAACATTTCTTAACCCTAGTACGGTTATTGTCAAGGAAACAGAATATTACTACTACCCTGTAAACATTTATGTGGAAAAGGGTCGTGCAAAAAAGTTTAAAACAAAAAGTAATGCAGTAAATTTTTGTGTGACCAATGTTCTTTGGCTGTGAAGAAAAGTGGCTTTTGATAAGGCTTGAGGAGACTGAGGGGTATTAAAATTATCGACAAAGTTATGGATAAATTAGACCAGAGTTTGGATAGTATGAAAGAGGCAAAAAAGTTTTCCTTAGGCTTTAAGATTGAAGCGCTACAACAACTTGTACTTCAAAGGTTCCAGGCTCTGACTACCATTAGTGCCATCAGTTTTGCTGTTTCTGGGATTGTTATTTCATCCGACAATAGTCTTATACACAACAAGCTACTCGCTCTTTTTTCAGCAACACTATTTATTTTTATTGCCCTAGTTAGCCTTGGTAGACATTTGTATCTACTAAGAGAGGGGATTGACTCAATTTCACAGAAAATAAAAAATTTCTCTGGTGAAGATTGGAGTAAGCCGTTGAAAGAAAAAAGTTTTGAAGCAGACTGGTGGCCAGAAACGCTATACATCTTTTTGATAGTAGGGGTTCTTCTTTTTGGGATTTCACTTATAGAATACTCGTATAGCATATAATCTTTCTATGGATGTAATTGCTTTACTATACTCACCCCATGAAACGAATTTTCATCATCCACGGCTGGGCAGGAAACCACAAGAGCGACTGGCTCCCCTGGCTTAAATAGGGCTAAATAAAAGAAATTCACAGCCCTATTGATAATTTGCTGGACTTTGCTATATTTACACCATGCCTGTGGGCGCAAGCCCCGTTCAGCTAAGGTATTCCTAAGCTGAAGGCAGGCATATAAA
>Ga0075721_115_pt1 | contig 5739 bp, 6 predicted proteins | sample RifGroB1_FD_67782 | JGI IMG/M metagenome (GOLD analysis project Ga0075721, IMG submission 67782) | Microgenomates (Woesebacteria) bacterium GW2011_GWB1_39_10
GGCTGCAGCTTTTTTAGAATCAACAATGCCATTTTTGATACGGTTGTTAAATGTTTTAACCTCAATTAATTTGGCCATAAACAGGGCTTTGATATAATTGCCTGGTATGGATGTTAGCACAAAATTATCCACAAAACTTCATCGGAAAGAGATACTTGAGGCCATTAAAAGAGTTGTTGATAGCGGATGGTATATTTTAGGTAAAGAAGTAAAAGAATTTGAGCAAGAGTTTGCCCAATATTTAGGAGTAAAAGAAGTGGTTGGAGTAGCCAATGGGTTGGAAGCGTTGCAGATATCTTTAATGGCGTTGGGGATTGGTCCTGGAGATGAAATCATTACTACACCAGTGTCTGCAGTAGCTACCACCTTGGCAATAATGGCCGTAGGAGCAAAACCAGTGTTTGTGGATATCGACGAGAAGGGTTTAATTGACGCGAATCTGATTGAGAGAGTGGTTACTGTCAAGACTAAAGCAATTCTTCCGGTGCATTTATATGGTAATCCAGTAGATCTAGACAAAATCCAAGATATTTGCAGAAAACATAAGATTTATTTAATTGAAGACGCGTGTCAAGCTCATGGTTCGACCTATCACGGAAAAAAACTGGGAAGTTTTGGGGTAATGGGGTGTTTTAGCTTCTATCCAACCAAAAACTTGGGAGCCTTGGGGGATGGAGGAGCGATTGCTACTAATGACTCAAAATTGGCACAAGTGTGTAGAGAGATACGAGACTACGGGCAACAGGCAAAATATGTGCACACCAGATATGGATTAAACAGCCGGCTAGATGAGATGCAGGCGGCTATTCTGCGGGTGAAATTAAAATACTTAGATGAAGAAAACCAAGAGAGACAAAAAATTGCTGACAGATACCACAAATATCTTTCATCGGTAAATAACGCCTGAAACTGCTGTGCACTATCCACTATCAATTCCCAATCAAAAAGTAATAAACAAAAAGATCTGTCCAAAAGCGGTACTGTTTACACAAGAGATCTTATCGTTGCCTTGCCGGCCGGGGATGACAATGCAGCAAGTTGATTATGTGTGTAAAATGATTAAAAGATTTTATGAAAATTGATATTCTAACCTTGTTTCCGAAGATGTTTTCCGGACCGTTTGATTACTCGATCCTTCGACGGGCTCAGGACAAGTTGTTAGTTGAAATAGAAATCCATAATTTAAGAGATTGGGCGACGGATAAATACAAATCGGTCGATGACCGACCATATGGGGGAGGTGCTGGAATGATTATGAGAGTAGATATCATCGATGCTGCGGTAAAAGCTATGGGGAAGGGAAAAGTTATTTTACTGGATGCGGGAGGAGAGAAATTTAATCAAAAAAAGGCGCAAGAATTGTCACAAGATGAACATTTGATTATTATCTGCGGACATTATGAAGGCGTAGATCACCGGGTGCATGAGCATATAGCTGATGAGGTAATTTCTATCGGAGACTATGTCTTGTCCGGAGGAGAAATTCCCGCCATGGTAGTCGTTGATACACTTGTCAGATTATTACCTGGAGTATTAGGTAATGAAAAATCTTTAGAAGAAGAATCGTTTACTGAACACCGAATACCGAACACCGAATACTCCCAATATACCCGACCTGAAGACTACAATGGCTGGAAAGTGCCGAANTACAATGGCTGGAAAGTGCCGAAAGTGCTATTATCTGGAAACCATAGGGAAATTAATAAATGGAGAAAGGGATAATATGCCGAACCTAACAATAGTCGGGCCATTAAATGACGGTGATGGGTTAAACATAATTAGACAGTATCCGGACTTGGTTAATCCAAAAATTCTTGTGCATATAAGTAGTGTAATTAAGTATCTTGAGGGAGTCCGTTTTAATGAGGGAAATTGGTCAAGAGGAGTTGAGGGTTTAACCTAATATGTTTAATAAGAAATTTCTATTGTTGTTTACATTTTATATTTCCTTCGTATGGTTTACTGTCTTTGGCACGTCAATTCTTCCAACCCATTTTCTGGCTCAAAACTTGAGTCTACAACAGATGATGTTTGGAACAGTCTTAAGGTTTGTGGCTCAAATTTTATTATTAATTACACTGACGACATTTACTGCCAAAATTTCCTGGCGCTTGGCTCTAGTTTCGTCACTTGTATACATTCTACTTTCCATAAAAATTTACAATGTCCCTCAATTTTATATTGCTTCTTTTATAAATGGCTTTGCTATGTTTTTTTTCTTTGTCTTTTACAACATAGCTCACTTCGAGAATACTCCACGAGAAAGAAAAGGTCATAGTTCGGCGTTAATGTTTATTGCCCCAAGTTTAATTGGGATTATAGCCCCTCTTGTAGCTGGCTATGTTGCTCAAATAAATTTAGTTATTATATGGATGGTTTCTTCTACTTCTTTTCTAATTTCTTTTTACTTAGTTAGTTTACAGAAAGATTTTCAAGTATCATATAAAATTAAGGCTGCAATAAGAGAAATAAAAGCAACAAGAATGTTTATTTTTTTAGAAGGTGTTTGGGAAGCTTTGCCTTTTGGAGTTATACCCATTTACACTCTTTTTTTTATAAAAACACCTTTTGAATATGGTATTTTTCTGTCTTACCTTGCATTAATTAGTATTATTGCTAATTTTACTTTAGGTAAGATTACTGACAAGTTGCAAAAAAGAACTGTTTTTCTCTACCCACTAACAATTATTATGGCTTGCACAACAACACTTTTAGCGTTTGTTAATTCAAACCTTGCAAGCTGGATTATTCTAACGGGAATTATTCAATTCTTTCTACCATTGTTTTGGAATGTTTCAACTGCAATGATCATAGATAGTCATTCAAATCTTCAGCTTGCAATACCGGGTAGAGAATTAATATTAGCTATCGGTCGAGTTGTTGGTCTTGTCATGGCATTTCTCAGTTTTACTATTGAAAAATCTCCATACTATATTTTTATTATTTTAGGTAGTGTCTTATTTTTGTACCCAATAGTATTGTTTTGGAATACAAAAATATCAAAAACTTATTCATACCTATGATACTCGCTAAAATGGAGAAAAGGATAGTATGCCGAATCTAACAATAGTTGGGCCTCTACATGACGGGGATGGAATGATAAAACGACGTTTGGAGACTGGTGGTTTGGCTATGTTGGCGAGAATTGCAGAACAAACTCCTATTTTAATCTCAGCTACTCGGACTGAATCTTCTAAAGCTATTGAAGACGTGCTCAAAGGAACTAGGGTAAGGTTTGTATACGAGCCGGTTTCTAAAGATCAGGAGCCGGATACAAATGTCAGAATTAAGGAAAATTACTTACAATGTTTATCGCATGAATCCGTAGGTTCAGGAGCAAGGTTATTTATTGGTATTGATAGACTTGTTTTTGCCGCTCACAAATACCCAAGGGAATTGAATAAAATGATTAGACACATTAAGGCAAGGGTGAATAAACCAGATTTTAGAAATGAAGTTTTCTTAACCGTGAATAGAGAGTCTATAAAATTAGATGATCTCATATATGAGTCGGAGAACCCTTGGATAACTCTAGACGTTAGTGATGGTTTTTCGTTTCCTTTCCATCGCCCATTTCCTTGGCGTGATTGGGGAGGAGATGCTGTTACATATCCCTATTCCCAGGTTGTCCCGGAAGCTATTCTGACTAAGGCTTACTCTATGTCGCTTGGCCAAAATGAACTTCTTGATATGGGTAGTGGAGCTTGGGTACTATCTGAAACAGCAGCTCTTGACATTGTAAGAAGCCAGGGGAAAACAAACATGAGATTTCCCGAGGGTGAGTGGCCATTTATAGTTAAGTCGCATGGGGGAATGGTGGGAAGCGCTGGGAGATTCGGAAAAATATTAGAGTGGGAACATGATCCAGACGGAACATTTCGTTGGAATGAGGGAGTGTTGAGGGTTGACCCAACTTTGGAATGGCTAAGGTTGTTTGATGAAGAAAAATATAAAGGATTAGTTAATCAGGCTACTCAGGAATTCTTAGTTAAAGCCACACTATATTTAAAAAATTCGAACAGAGAGGGGGTTCAGTCTGGACCCGGTTTGGAATCTCTACGTTAGGTTCCAATGCCTTGTTGAATCAGTTGATCAATGACTTGCCGCCAGGGACTGAAATTGAAACTGGGTTTGAGACCGCCGAATTTAGGATAGCGTTTGGGATCAACTGAGGCTTTTTGCACACCGGAAATATCTTTACCTAATTTTTGCAATAGATAAATATATATTTCATATGGGGTAAAAGTGTCAGGACAGCTCATATGAAAAACTCCAGATAAGTTTTCGTTAATAATATTTTGCAAAGATAGACATGCTTCGTCTATAAGGGTCAAAGAAGTATGTTGATCGGTGAAAAGTGGATAAAGTTTGCCTTGATTAAATAAGTCTAAGGGCTTTCTTAAATAATCTAGTTTAGCTGGGTATTTGGCCCGGACAGGATAAATGAGACGGACGATAGTGCCCCTGTTCCCTACAATTCTTTCTGCTTCTGCTTTGGTATAGCCATACCAGGTTAGCAATTGGCTATTAGTCTCTGGCTTATGGTCAGCAGAATAGGGACCGGGGTCGGATGCAGAGCCGGAAAAAACCATATCTGTAGAAATGTGAATTAAGCGGGTGTTGATGGGCAAAGCTGAGACCAATCGCTTGGTGCCTTCGACGTTGATTTGCCAACAAAGTCCATTTTTATCATCCCGTTGTTTTTGGGCTTCGGAGACATTGGTATAAGCGGCAAAATTTAAAACTACATCTGGATTATTCTTAGCCAAATACTCATCGGGGTGCATGAGATCAAATTCGTTTAATTCCGGGGTAAGGAGATCACTAGGATTTGGGTACAACTCCACAAATCTTGACCCCACTAACCCTGAAGCACCAGTATAGGTTGCCAAATGTCCGACAAAAAAGTATTAAAGGGGATTTTTCCATTATCTTTGTTTCCTGCAGATGTCAGGAAATTGATAATGAGGGCATTTTCTTCTAATGCTTTCCAACCTTTAATAACAAAAGGGGGGATTTTAATAAATAAGGGATTTTTGTAACTAGATATAAATTGGTTAACATGGCCAAAAGTGGGACTTTTTTCATTGAGATCTAAAAGAACGATTTGCATTTTTCCTGCTGGACAAACAAATTGACTATATGTTTCTTCGTGCCAATGCCAACCTTTTGACACTCCTAGGTCAGTGACATTGTAATAAACGTGTTTTGGGGGAAGTATGTTTGGGTCAGACCAGCCTTCGCTCCAAATTTCTGTTAAATCCCCCCGACCATCAACGTTTGTTTTGAGATTCTTGCAGTAAACTCCCTGAATGGTAGCTCCTTCCCAGTTTGAATGAATTGTAAGTTTGGTTGATGTGAGTTTTAGTGGATCAAGTTTCATATTAATTATTTTTTACCGTAAGTTTTCTCGTAATGTTTACGAAATTCTCCAGATTTAATCTTTTTCCACCAAGACTCGTTGTGCATATACCATTCTACAGTTAAACGGATAGAATCGTCCAGTTTGTATTTCGGTTTCCAACCCAGTTTTTTAATTTTGCTCCAATCAACGGCATATTTTCGATCGTGTCCCAGACGGTCTGTGACAAACTCCATCCAATCTCCGTCTTTTTTCATTATTTTTAAGACTTTTTTAATCAGCTGAATATTTGAAATTTCTTTATGATCAGATCCAATCATGTATCTTTCCCCTATCTTGCCTTTTTTAAGGATGAGATCAATGGCACTACAGTGGTC
>Ga0075721_114_pt1 | contig 5277 bp, 6 predicted proteins | sample RifGroB1_FD_67782 | JGI IMG/M metagenome (GOLD analysis project Ga0075721, IMG submission 67782) | Microgenomates (Woesebacteria) bacterium GW2011_GWB1_39_10
GTGTACAAAACCAAAAATTTCCTTACCAATCCATTTTCGGCGGGGGGTGTGGGGGGAGCCGCTTAAAAAATGAAAGGAAATTTTATGGTTTTGTTTCCGCCGCTTTCGTACATAAATAGTATATGGCAGTTTGGCATATTACGCAATGGAATACTATGATATATACATATGCCACGGGCAATATACAAGGAAGAACATCAAAAAATTGTGGAACGCTTGAAAACAGCGCGAATTGAGGCTGGGTTGGATCAGGTGGAAGTAGCAAAAAAGCTTGGAAGAACACAGTCCTACGTTTCAAAGATTGAATCAGGGCAAAGACGTTTTGATGTACTGCAACTAAAAGAATTTGCAAAAGTCTATAAGAAAAATCTTGATTTCTTCATAAAATAATATGGCATACAACAAAGAAAAATTGAACCAAACACTATCTGAAATGAAAGAAACTTTTTTGGCGGATCCTAACACTGCTGTTCGAGGGCAGAATTTTATCAAACAACTTCACGAATATTGTATAGCAGAGCTCATCGAGCGTGGATTCACTGGCGAATTAACACCAAAGGGAGAGATTAAGGTTCTCACAAGCCACAAATTTAAAGATATAGATGTAGCGGTTGTTCATCCAACATCGGGACCACTTTTAATAATTGGCGTGAGAAGTCAGATGAGTTCGTTGGGTAAAAACTTTTTAAACTATTACGAAATGGAGGTGGGTGATGTTTCTGCGATACATGAAAGATATCCACTTTGCGTTGTTGGACTTTTGTATCTGCACCCAACCGAAAGTATTCTACCTGGCAGTAAAAAGGAAAAATTTGATTTTGATCGAGCTGAAAAAATGTTTGCCTTAATATCTGATAGAGAAAAAAGTTCAGACCCCCAAGCACATTATGAGGAAATTGCATACTTGCGAGTAAACTTCCACAGAGATCCACCAACATTAGATCATAAATTTCCCACCCTAGAAAATCTGAGGCTGGATAACTTTTTTGATAAACTACTACAAAAATACATCGAAAGGAATTTTCCTCTCTTAAAAAATAATAAGAGTTAGACTAACTGGTATTTCTTTTCTAAAAAGTTTTCTACCTGCTCTTTGTTGCTCATTCTCAAAAATGTCTCTTTTTCTTGGTCAGACAAAGTTGGTATAGAGAAATTTTTAACATAATTTTTTGCGAATGATTTAAAGCCACCTGAATAGTTCTTGCTGGTTTTTTTAATGTAAAACCACATCAGATTTGAGTTCAAAATCTTTTCGAGAACGTAAAAATCATCTTTATTTTTTGGATAAATAGCATAACCGCAATATATTAAAGTATCTGCGTCGTTTACTACAATAAAGGAGGGCTTGTTATCCATCATTGGTAAGATTATTTTTTCTCCAAAATTATTCAATCCTTGTGTTCTGCCATAGGCATACCACGCTTCGTAATTCTTTCCCCCCTTATCTCTTAATGCCAGGTCACCTCTTATTGCACAAAGATATTCATATGTTTTTGGGAAAGAATTTTTTAAATAAGTTTCATCCATAATTTTTACTCTACCCTTTCCATTGTTAATATATGGATAAATAATCCTTTCTTTATTCGCTACAAGCGCGGTCATGCTTTTCACCCTGTTTGGTTTAATAATTTTCTTTGTAATATCACGTTCAATCAAGAAAATTTGTCCCTCATATTCTTTCTGAATGAACCCATTTACGCTGTTTTTATCTTCTACTAAGAAAAGATTATTACTCAAGGTTGCTAAACCCGTTACGAATTTATCGACATACTTAAACAAAGGAGAGCCAGCGTTCTCAATTTTGAATATTTTTTCAGCGTCTTCCTTTGAAAGCAACCTCCATTCACTTCCATCAAGCAATTCTGTCTTGATGTTGTTAAATTTTAGAGTATCGATATTTTTGAGTTTTTCTTGACTATCAACCAAGCTAAATTCAAGAGATTCAGATCTTTTTTTATCCAGTATTGTTATACAAGTGTAAGTTGTGGCTCCTTCGAAAACTTGCCAGCCATTAAAATCAACGATTCTTTTTAAAAACTTGTTATATGATAAAAATTCTCGTGCTAATTTAGCATTAAAAGACGTTAGATACGTACTTGGGGTAATAAAACCAATCCTTCCATTTTTATTAGTAATTTTAGTGGCTAGTTCAAAGAAAGGAATGTACAAATCAGCATTTCCAAAATCTGCCGTGCTCCATTTTTTTATATTCTCTCGAACCTCAACCCTAAGATTTTTTGTCCTGACATATGGAGGATTTCCAAGAACATAATCAAAACCACTGTCAGTAATTTTTGACCAATCAAGATCAAGGCTGTCTCCCTGGCAAATATTAAACTCAAAATTTTTATCTTCGCCTTGTAAAATAGCCCAAAGAGAGAGGATAATTTTTGTCCTTTTTACACCAGTGGGGAGAATGTCAACGCCAAAAAGATAATCTCTATAAATTTCTTCAAAAGGAATATTGAATTTTTTATTGAGAAACTTTGCCGATTCAACTAGAAACGCTCCGCTACCACAAGCAGGATCACATATCGTGCCTAATTTTTTCACTGTATTTCGTATGATATAAGAAACAACGTGTGTTGGGGTGTAGTATGAACCGTTCACCTTTCGATCTTCTTCCGAAACATTTAGCTCATATAGCTTTTCTAGCAACTCAATATCCAACGCAACCTTGCTAGTTTCAAACCAAAAATTAACTCCCGTATTTATATTCCTCGCGAGAAAAGGTCTGATTATTTCGTTTTTGACACTCTTAATTCCTGCTTCACGCAATATATTCCTAATAACTGTTGCCTCAACATCAGCAAAGGAATACCCTGATAGCTCTTTATTGATTTGTTGTGGAGTGATAGAGGTCATAACTTCTTTTATTATATAACAAAGTATCAAAATCTACTTCTTGATAACATCGACCACTCTGCCACTAAGCTCATATTTGTCGCTTTCGTGAATATAAATAGGTAAAAAATCTTTTGTTGACTCTGATTTTAAGATAATCCTTTCGTTTTGAGGATCGGGAATAAATTTTTTAATATTCGCAACTTCATCAATTACGGAAATTACATAGTGTCCTGCCTCTGGAGTCCGTTGTTCTGAATCAACCACAACAAAATCTCCATCTTCAATATTTTTTCCATTTATCTGTGATCGGTTCATAGAATCACCCTCGGCGCGCAATACAAATAATTTACCTCCACGGGGGGCTATTTTTTTTGAAACCTTTAGGTATCCAGTGATGTTTTCTTCTGCAAAAATCGTTGCCGGGCCACAATCAGCAGCTCCAACGATAGGAAGTGATACAAAACCTCCTTTTGAGATTTCTAGCGTTCTTTTAATTTCTCGCTTTACCGGACTATATGTAATAAACCCCTTCTTTGTTAATTGCGTAAGATGGTGTTTTACTTTTTGCGCTGATTCCTCTCCAATAAGTTTACCTATTTCACGCAACGTCATACCCGACAGATTATCTCTGTCAATGACTTTCAATAATTTTTCTTGTATTTTATGCATATGTTTATAATAGTACACGTCAAGTTTGTAAAGTAGTAGTGAGGTGTGGATAACTTTTTGCTAAAAATTGACAGATGCTATATAATTAGAATGCCTTGATGACTTATTTGGAAGTTATGAGGTCGACGGGGTAATTATTAATCTCAAAAATTCGAACATGACAAGAAATCACAACACAAGGCGGGATGGTTCTGCTTTTGATGAAGCAGCCATAGAGGCCGTCTGGAAAAAAGCAGAGTCAAGTAATGTCTTTGGTTCCGCAAAAGATGTATGTGGGGCAAGTATTCAACGCTCCAAGTACGGAAAAACGGAACAAGGGGGATGGGAAGTCGACCACATCAAACCGGTCGCTCTTGATGGTTCGGACGATCTAAGCAATCTACAACCGCTCCAGTGGGAAAACAACAGAGCTAAAGGTGATGAGTATCCCCACCGGACTTGTAAGGTTAGGAATTAGCTTATGACAAAACGATCATCCTCGCAACAAAGTAAGCATGACAAGGGCGTAAAGAAGTCGGCGGATTATTACGACAATCAGGGATACAAAGTATACGCAGATATTTCTGGCTATCCAACACCACGTTATCTCCCATTAAAACTGTTAGCGAGATTCGTGTGGATAGCCCATATATCGGTTAGCGTGGCGCCATATGAACATGGCGACCAAAAAGGACATATTTCGGTATCGAGGAAGTTCCGTGGGATACAGATGCGCGACCCGTCGCATGTTGAGCGTCGTGGCAGACGAACGCTATACACACCCGACGTCACTGCTGCTCTCAAAGAGGTTTGGAATGTTGGTGACGAAGCATGCGGCGAACTCCTGCATCCGCAGATCAGAGAATACGTTCTCATACTGAAAAGAGACAAGATGTGGAGGCATAGTGTCGAAGCGACTGAGAAGCTCCTTCTCATGAGCGAACACACGGTGCGCCGGCGTGTTGCGGAGTTTGAGAAAGCCCGCGGTGTCCGGAAAGGACTCTCCTCAACAAACCCATCGGCTCTCAAAGCAATCATTCCAATCTTCAAGGGGCCATGGAAGGACTTGCCGCCGGGACACAAGCAGATCGATACGGTGGCGCATTGCGGAGATACCTTGCTTGGCGATTTCGTCTATTCCTTGAGCGCTATTGATGCCGCCGCATACTGGAGCAATACCCGAGCACAGTGGAACAAAGGACAAGAAGCAACTGCAGTGAGCATGGAGAGCATACGATATGCCCTTCCGTCCCCATGGCTCTCTGCCCATCCCGACACCGGCAGTGAGTTCATCAACTGGCAGGTGAAAGGATGGTGTGATACAGAAGGAATTGCTATGTCACGATCAGAGCCGGGAAAGAAGAACGACAACATGTACGTTGAAGAGCGGAACGGCCACGTGGTACGGAAGTACTTCGGCTATCGTCGGTTTGACTGTCCGGATGTGGTGCCACTCATGAATCAATTCTGGAAGGTTGCCGATTTGTATCAGAACCACTTCAAGGCGGTGAGACGACAGACTGAGAAGGTACGCATTGGGGCGAAGTACGTGCGAAAGTATGAAAAGGTTGCGCGAACGCCGTACCAGCGGATGCTTGATCACTCTGCCGTTGATGAATCGGTCAAAGAGAAACTGAAGACCGAACATGCTATGCTCAATCCGCTTCTTCTGAAGCGCGAGATGGACCGATTATTAATAGTCGTTAACCAGCAACAAACGCGCCACGACCACCGACTGTGCGACTGCAATTCTCACTAACAGTTATTTATGGGCTGGAGCGC